>FWWL01000882.1_pt1 | contig 78287 bp, 72 predicted proteins | sample 2228331 | NCBI WGS metagenome assembly FWWL01 (sample SAMEA103939775, study PRJEB20133) | metagenome | reverse complement strand
CTGCCCCCCTGCCCCCTGCCCCCTAGGGACGCAAAGTTTGCTGGAGTCCCTCATCTATGGTATATGGTGGCAGCCAGTTTAGGGTGTTGCGGATTTTGCTACTATCCACGACGAGGGAACCTAGGAGGCGATCGATGGTGGGGGTGTTGAGAGGCAGCGATCGCCCCAGGAGTTTTTCTCCCATATCTCCGAGATTACCTGCGACTTTCAGTAAGCTGGGTGGGACGGGCAGTAGATTGCAGGGACAGTCTAAATAGTAAGCTATCTTGCGGATGAGGTCAGGGGTAGAAAGGTCTTGTCCGTCGCTGATGAGAAAGGTTTGGTTTTTGGCGTTGGGATGGGAGAGACAGGTGATAATGGCATCTACCAGGTTTCCCACATAGACTAAACTGCGGCGATTATTCACCAGTCCAAATGGTAGAGGCAAGCCTTTTTTGACTAATTTAATCAAGCGTTCCATATTGCCCGGGTTGCCTGGGCCGTACACCAGGGTAGGGCGCAGAATTGTCCAAGTCATCTCGCTTTGACTGGCAAGGGTAATCAGGGCTTGTTCTGCTGCAAGTTTGCTCCGTCCGTAGGGTGTATCGGGTTGACAAGGAGAGTTTTCTTGCAGGGGCTGGTTACTCAGGCTTGCCATTGCACCAATAGAGCTAATGAAAATAAAGTGTTTGACTCCGGCTTGGATTGATTGTTTGACTAGGTTGGCAGTGCCTTCGGTGTTGACTGCAAAAAATTCTGCTTCAGGGTTAGGGCTGTTGTCGTTCAGAATGTGGGCGCGAGCAGCTAGGTGGATTACAATGTCAATATTTTGTAACGCTTCATGCCAGTGAGTATTGCCATCAATATTGCCAACAGTTATATGAGCAACCTTAGCTATGTGTTTCTGTGATTGACTCCTCACTGCTGCCTTAATAAGGTATTCTTTTTTGCTTAGTCTATAAATTAGCTGTTTTCCAATAAATCCAGTGGAACCAGTAATCAAAATATTTTGCATTGTTAATAAAATTAAGGCTTTTCTATCCTTTAGAATAACTTCCACCCATATTTATTAAAATAATAAATAGCAGATTGTATAGTAACCATTGTTAGTCTCCAAGATTTGTAAGCTCCTCGTTCCCAGTAATGATATATTTGAACCTCTGGATAAAATACACTACGATATTTTTTTGCCATTCTTAAAGTAATATCTGCATCTTCCAGGTACATAAATATATTTTCATCAAAATAGCCAATTTCATCCAGATATTGCCTACGAAAAAGCATAAAGCATCCAGACAAGTACGGAACATCAATTATTTTATTATATTGAGTATCTCGCATTTCATACCAATCGAGATAACTTTTCAAATAACCCTGCAATTTTTTAGGAATAAATCGTCTAGCAAAGAGTGCTGATACAGTAGGTTCTCGTTTACATAGATATTGAGTTTCCCCACTGGGAAAACAAATTTTTGGTTGGATTAGCCCAATATCCTTGTTAATTTCCAAATATTCAATTAATTTAGGAATCACTTGTTCATCAAAATAAACATCAGGATTTAAAACCAGATGATATTGAGATTTTGGAAGTTTTGATATTGCGAGATTATGAGCTTTTCCAAACCCTACATTTTTGCCCTGATTATAAAAATAATCTACTTCTTTAAGTCCTTGAAATATCTTTGATAGTTCTGAAGTTGGAGAATTATCAACAATACACACCGTAACGTTGATAGGTGCTTTTAAAACACAATTGACTGATTTAAAGACTTTGTTGGGTTCGTCTTTATATAAAACGAGTGAAACGGTTAGATTAATCATGCGATTTATACTTCAAAAGTAATCCTGTTATTTGGTAAATATCATTTAGAGTTGAAACTCCTACTCATTCTTATAATTAACTTAAAACTCGTACTAATTTTTATAACTAACTTTCTGTCTTAACCATATATGCAATTTGGGGAATAATAACAGAATAAAAAATTTAATCAATGAATAGGCTATGAGTATTGCAGCTTGAAAAATATTGATGTAATGTTCTTGGCATAAATTTATATAGTTATCTATGTCACCCAGTCTCATAGCTAACTTATTACTACTTAAACTTTTAGGTTGATTGTATATGTAAACCAAATTCAAATCTAGTAAATAAATGGTATAACCCTCAAAGCATATTTTCATCCACAATAGGTAGTCTTCACAATATCTTTTTGATACATCAAATCTAAGTCTAATATTTCTTTTTAACATAATTGATGAAGTTTCAAAGGGATTGGAAAGTAAAAGTTTATTTTTGTTGATAACGTCAGCATTAAAATTTTTTTTAAGTTTTGCTTTAGATAGGATAAATTTTTGATTAATTATGACAGATGGTTTTATGTGTCCACAAATATCTACATTTGAATTTTCTAACATCCAGTTATACTGAATCTCTATTTTTTCTGGATGCCAAGCATTATCAGCATCCAAGAAAGCAATATAATCTTGTGAAGCCAAATCCCAACCAGTATTTCTAGCAACAGAAACACCAGAATTTTCTTTTAAGGCAATCACTTTAATCCAATCTTTCCCATAGGTTTCTTGTAGCTTTAAAATGACAGATAAAGTTTCGTCTTCACTTCCATCATCTACAAGAATAATCTCTTTCGGTAGCATAGTTTGATTGACTACTGATTCAACGCATCTGCTGATAGTATCAGAACATCGGTAACAAGGAATAATAACACTGACTGATGCTTTCATCAACATAAAAAAAATATTGAATTTTGATAAATTATTTTTGCTTTTTGCTTAAAAGCAGGGTTTAAACATCATTTATAGCGGTTCTCAGATTGGTGAGGTAGAGAATTTTTCTGGATTCCCGCGTAGGCGGGAATGACACCTACCGTCACATACCACATCAATTTGAAACTTGCTATAAATCATTTTAAGTAATATTTAATTTCATGCTAAGAGATATTTATCATGCCTGAAAGTTAATTCGAGATTTTTTGGGAAAAAGTAAAATAAAAATTATAAATTGTGCCAAAAATACGAGATGAAAAACAAAATCTACAAAAAAAGAAAAAAATATATTGTGTAAAACTACTACGAGGGCAAACCCATATTGCGGATTTTTTCTGGCCAAATACATAACATTAGAAAAGTAAGCAGAAAGAAAAATATACACAAGAGGAGTCGCTAATGAACCGAAATCTTGCAAAAATTTTTGATGCAATGATGAAACATTAAATGTTTCATTTACAAGCTCCCATGAAGAAGTAGACTGAAAAAAATCCTTGGCATAGTTTCTCACAAAACTAGGAAATAAGCCGAGAATGATACTAATCGGGGCATAATAAGGAGTTATGTCTAAATTATTTATGACATTGTTAAGTGGAGAAGTAAAATAAATATAGACCCAAAGAAAACCAGCGGGTAGATAATCAGGATAATCGAATGTTGGTCTAGCCAGAGAAATAAATAAATCTCGATCCGAGCCAGCCCGTAAATCCCCTAAATAGCCAAACAGAAGAACGAGCCCGAAAAAAAATATAATTATATTAATAAATCGCTTTGTGTTAATACCTTTCAAAAGACATAATAAAAAAAAACCCTGAATTATAGCAGAGACTAACAGTTGACGGGTTAGCAGAAACAAAGGCCATGACAAAATTAATAATAGTAGTAATGATCTTGGGAGCGATGCTGAAATTATCTGTCTGCCCCAAATAACTAAAAAAATTACCAAGAATATAGCGTTGAATAGTCCATGAATCCCAGGAAATCCAAACTCTGTGTACCTAATGGTAATTCCGATACCAAGAGCAGAAAGCAGGGGAAGATTTTTAAAATATAGTATTTCTATGAATAAACCAATACATAAGATACAAGCAAGTATTTTTACAACTTTAGTTGTGTTTCTAGAAAAAAGCCATTTTTTATATGAATCAAGGTTAATTTCTGGCTTAATAATTAATTTTCTCGCACTTACTAAAATCAGAATATAGCCAAATATAAAAGCAATCATAGAACTCCCAAAGAATATCAAGGATTCTCGATTTAAAGGAAGAAGAATTTGGCTAAGATGCAATTTATATAAAATAATCAGAAACATCCATAATATATTGTAAAGTATTGCTGGATTAAGGATGATTTTCATAAATTTGATACTTACTTTAATACTTGAATAGTTCTAACCAGTTTTTTTGTAAGAATTCTTTTTATTAATTCTCTAATAATTAAGTCTAAAATCAGTATAGTGGCCTGATAAATTGTATAATTATTTTTTATCACATCAAATAATTCTTGGAGTTTTTTGTGAGTAGTTTTTGATGAAACTCCATTAAAATCCGAAATAGAAATAATTATGTTGTGATATATAAAATTTTCTCTACACTGCATTAAATCCGCAAATAAATTAAAATCAGCACATATAGAATATCTTAAATTAAACTTATGTTTTTTATAGATTTCGGTCTTTACAAAACAAGATTGGTGACAGAAGGGAAGACCTTTGCTAAGGTTTAAATTTTGGGAAGGTTTACTAATTTTTGAATGTATCGAATCATATCTTACTAAAGTGTTGCCGTAAATAATATTACCTAATAACTTCGCTTCTCTAATTTGATTGAGTGTCAAAGGATTAAATAATATATCTCCAGCATTCATAAAGTTAATCCAATCACCTGTTGCTAAATCTATTCCTTTGTTCATCGCATCGTAAATACCTTGGTCTGGTTCACTCACCCAGTAATCAATATAATCTTCATATTTACGAATAATTTCAATAGTTTCATCAGTGGAACCCCCATCAATAATGATGTACTCCACATTGTCATAGAGTTGATTGATGACAGATTGAATAGTCTGCTCGATGTATTTTGCTCCATTGAAAACTACTGTAATGACAGAGATTAGGGGTTGATCTGGAGTAGATTGTTTCCATAAGCCTTTTGTCCGTAAACCACCTTCTCCTTGGCGTTCCGAATTAGCTGGAAGAAATAAGCAAGAGGCTATCTGGCTATCAGGATTAATCTTTGGCTGATTTTTGGTTAAACAACAAGTGGTAGAGTAACCAGCTATTCTTGTTTTTACATCAAAATCAGGGATATCAAAAGGATGATCTACTGGTAAAAGCAGGTATATATGATGAATACTCTGCCAATATCCCCCAATCAGAAACCTATCTGGGACTGATTCAATTTTCTGATTAGTGTCCAGATTAGTAGAATCTTCACATAGATAAATTATTAGTTTGTGGCGAGTTGGTTCTTGCTTATTTTTTTTGTGTAGCAGGGTTGCTTCACTCCAGCCATGAGCCACTAAATTTTGCTTGAATATTTCTGAACCCCAGGCGTAGCGGATATCTATATCATACAGTTGTCCGTCCTCACCCAGACAAGTTAGGGAATGGAGTCCTTGCCAACCTGCCATTGAGTTACTAGAATGAGGCATGGTTTCGACTACGCTGGTTAGCCGAACAGCAAGCCCCAATCTGTTCAAAAATGACAAGTAATGTTCAAATCCTGACAATGAACTATATACAAATTGGAACCTTAATTTATTTAGGAGTTTTTTGATTTCAGTTGGCACGGATATCGATTGTATTTTAATAATTTTTAAATATTTCGGCTGGATGATAATAAAGATTATTTTTCAAGAAACTCTGCGAGGGAAATTCTAGGAAATACCTCTAGTTGTCCTCCTTCTGTGCAGTTAAAAATTTCTCTTCCTGCTAAGGTGTAAATATCTTTAGCGCGATGATACGAAGCCTCACTTTGAAAAATATCTGGTAAATGCCACTTAGATCCGTCAGCAAAGTATTTCTTGTCGAAATGATTTGGATCTGACTCTCCAGATACCACTGTTTTATTTGGTGTTCCTTTAGTGACAAAATTATGGTCACAACCAATTAAAGCAACTTGTTTAAAGCCCATGTGAAAAGCTAACTGCATAGCTACAAAAGTCACTGTAAATCCCTGATATATACTAAAAGAGCATTCTCGGGCAAACTTATTTTGTGTAGAAGAATGAATAAAAGTTATGTTATTTCTTGGGGAGATAAACTTGATTCCATTATTGTCCAAAAAAAGAGGAATTTCTGTAACGTTGTAAAAAGGAGAATTCTGCTCAATCACCAGTGGATTTACAGCAACAATGCAAGAAGGGCGAAACTCTGATTTATCAAATAACAGATTGATTTTATTCAATCCAAAAGTAAAAACATCATCAAGTAAAGATAAATCGCTTTTTAATAAACTCGGTCCGTTACAAACAATAACAGCTTTTTGTCCACTGTATTGATTGAGGCATTGTTTTAATTTTTTTCGAGATTTCCATGATTCTGGATGTAAATCCCACTTTAATCGATTCCATACCTCTGCCGCTGCATACAGATAAGGATTAATTGTTGGTTTTTGTGCCAGTAGTGGATTATCAATATTAGACATGATTTTAGAGTATTTCAGCATCTAAGATGTTAATTATTGAAAAAAGTAAAATTATGCAGAATGGGACTAAACTGGTATTTTTTTCAAATTGCCAAAATTTTAAACCAAACGCTTGGTAAGAGTGTTTAACAGAATACCAGCAATAAAACCCCAAATAACCAGCTAAAAGTCCTAGAGGAAAAGCATAAACTCCAATTTTACTAAATAAACTTAGGCTAACAACAATATAAATGATTCCAGTAACTCCATTGGCTATATGGGAAATAATATGATTTGTTGTGCTGTAGAGGTTAAGGTGCATGGCTCCGTAGCGTTCGGCAAAAATTGCTAATCCCATCACAGACCAAAGCAAGGGATCGGCAAACTCAGCGTTACTATTAATTAGCTGGAGTAATGGCTGCCCTAAAATACCTAATAACACAAAACCCAAAGTGTAACTCCAGTAAGATAAACTCATACCTCGCTGGGCAATTTTTATCTGCTGATCTACATTACCTTCTGAACGGAGTTTAGCCAAAGCTGGTAACTTACTATAAAACGGTGCTTGAGAAAACTGGCTCACTACTTGAATTAGGCGCAAAGACAAAAGATAAGATGCGACTTCCGATGCTGAACCTACTTGAGCATAGATTATACCGCTAATTTGAACTAAGCCATAAGTCATCAATACTCCTAAAGCACTACGCCAAGAACTAGGCCATACTGCTTTTAATATATCTGGATTAATTCGATTGCCTTGAATTTTTTTAAAATAACCTTCTTCTACTAAGCCACATAGCCAACGATTACGAAGTATATTTAATATTAACCAGCTTTGATTGGCGATTACCAATCCCAATAAACCACCTCCTAACAGCAAAACAACACAGCTAGTAGCGATCGCTCCCAGAGACGTAAACATTTCCCATTTACGCAAAAGAGCTACCTGGTTAACTCCTTGAAGATAAGCATTGTATTGGTTTCCCCATAAAGTAAAGATAAAGGCAAAAAGAATAATAAACCAAGATAACCAGGCGCTAGAAGTATTAGCAGTAGCCTCAATAGGTTTCCGTAAGACTAAAGTACCGAAGATGGCTAATACAGAAATTGATATAAAAGTTAAGCGGAAATAAACTGGGTTCATGGTTGAGCAAATTTGCTCAATAGTTTTCCAGTTAGGCTGACCAAGAGAATTTTTTGTGTTAACTATATTTCTAAAATCGGTTAATTCATGTATGGATGCACCTCCCATTCCATAGGCAATTACCCTGGTAAACGTTAAAGTAAATCCGAAATCTGCTAATAGTTGCAGCCCAATAAATGTACTAAATAAATACCAGAGAGCGATTTCTTCTGTTGTCAGGCGAGTTAATATTAGAGGTGTAACTACAACTAAAGTCAGGGATCTAGTAGCAAAACTACCCCATGTCATAATTGTGGGAGAACACCATATATGTCTGAAAAATGTTGGTTTTAACAATTATTATTTTTTGAAATTTAGTTAATCTCTGGGAAAAACAGTTAACAATTACTTAGACCAACAGGAATATATTTCGGATCCCATATTCCCCAAGGCATTCCAAATTTGCCAGAAGTCTTATAAAAATCAGCAATATGTTCTTTTAAATAATCATTTATTCGGTACTTCTCCAAAATGTCATCAGGCACTTGATATTTTGCTGATGTGGCAGCAAAATGCTTTTCTAAATCAAGAATCGAAAAACAATGCCCTTGTGAGGGTTCGTGCAACCAGGTAAACTCTTTTTCTGTCCCAGAAGTAGTTACTGCCCACTTAGCATCTGGTTTCAGTACTCTACGAATTTCATTTAAAGCTGAATCCAAATCAGTCAAAGGAATATGTTCTAATGCTGATAGAGAAACCACTGCATCAAAAGAAGCATCAGCTATTTCCGGCATATAACACAAGTTACCAACATACCAATCTAGCTGACCTAAAGATTGTTCTGACCAACCAACTGCTGCCTTCCATTGATTATGAACCAAGCTATACTTTTGACTTAGAATATATTTCAATATAGGGTTTTCTTTAAGCCAGTGTTTTAACGGTTGCTTGATGGATGGAGAAGAGGATGCAAGTAGATTTTTATATGGGGTTGATACATAGCTGGGCAGGGTTTTTAATTGAGTATGATAGCGATGCTTATATGCCCCAGATGGTTCAGGCAATACCATATCGATATTGGTCACGTTAAACCCCATTTCAGCTAATAAAAACTGTACAGGCCCCCCACCGCCACCTGCATCTAAAATTTTTAAATTTTTCGGCCAGTGTTTTACTTTTGAATAAATCCATGTTATGTCAGTGATGTAATGCCAACCTATCTGACTCCTCCCAGTGGCTTTCAAAAAAGATTCAACAAGTTTAAAATCTTCAGAGGCGATTTGTACTTCAGGATCGATAAATTCATAGGTGAGCATAAATTTTGAATAAGCCGATTGTTAATTTTTTAAAAGCTAAAACATTTAAAACATTTTTTCTAGGAAACACTGCTTTTGAATATTATTCAACTTGATTGAATCTTTCTTCGGTTAAGTGTTCACTATAAGTATTCATACTTGGATAAATTTTCAGCCCGGACGTATTTATTCCACTAATAAAATGTAGATAACGTTGGATTAATCGGGCAAATAGACGAATCGAGCCAACTATGTTAAATTGAGTAATCGCATCGATTAGTTGCAAAGAGTGAGGGGCCAATTCTGCTAGTCTAGCTGAGTGTATGATGTGTTCATTTTCATACAATTGACGACTACGTTCTGTAGGAGGATATATAGAAGGTAAATGGTTATTTGAATCTCTTACTAAAACGTTAACTCCGTTCCACCAGCCTTCGCGTGCTTTAATTTCCTGAATCTGTGTCATATTTTTTGGATGGCAAGGAGTGTATGCTTCAAAAATAAGTTTATATTCTGAATGTGTAACTAGAAAATCTCTATTGGCTTGTCTGACATGTCGGTAGTTACAGTCATCAATAATAATTACAGCATTTTCATGCAAGTAAGGCAGGACAAGCTCTAGGCACATAAGCTGACTGCGGTAGTCATGAGGACCATCTATAAAATAAATAGCTACTTTTTTATTGCCTATTTCAGAGGATAAATTTTCTAAAGCATCTTCATAATCTTTATTTATGACATTAACATTGTTTAAGTTCAACTGACTAATACGATCTTTAACTAATCCAAAATTTTTCCCTTCGGGATCGAGATAAGCAAAATTATCTATCCCATAACAAGACAGGTGGTGACAAGACATCGCTACAGAAAGAAGTGTCAACCCTTGAAAAACTCCCACTTCTAGATAACAAGCATCTCGATCATTAATAAAAAGAGTTGATAATCGTTGAAGCATTCCAACTAGCTTTTTTCCTGAAAAACCAGACAAAATGTCTTTTTCATCTTTTATTAGCAACCCTTTTGCTTTGCTTTCTTGAATAGAATCTATAATTTTATCTAGCATAATTAATTACCAAAATTTAATATAATATTTTAATTATTTTTCAAATCGGATCGTGAAGACGATCGCCCATCGCTCCATCAATGTTTAAAACAGAACCACTAATAAAACTTGCCTCTGGAGAAACCAGAAACAAAGCTGCTTTGGCTACTTCTTCTGGTTGTGCAATTCGTCCTATTGGGTGCATCTTAGACAAATCCTGAAACTCCGCTTCTTTTCCTGCAAACCCTGCCATCAACATGGGTGTAGCTACAGCCGCAGGACAGATAGCATTTACCCGCACTTTTGCCCCTAGGTCAACAGCCATACTTTTGGTTAAGCCAACCAATGCCGCTTTGCTCGTAGCATAGCAAACAAATCCTGGTTTAGTAAGGTTGGCATGAATGCTGGCAATATTTACCACCGAGCCAACTGCTTTTTCTAATTCATTGAGTAAACCCTGAGCTAAAACAAAAGGAGCCACCAGATTAATATCTAAAGTCTGATGCCAATCCTCCACAGTAATTTCCTCAGTAGATTTAAGAATCTGCACAGCGGCGTTATTCACTAAAGCATCAAGACCTTGGTCTTTCCCCAAATGTTCCCTGATGGAATCAAGAACTTCTATTCGATACTCAGTGTCAAGGCAAATTTTCCGCAAATCTGCCTCAATAAATGCCTTAACTGGCATATCACTGGAAACTCGATCCAGCCCGATCGCCCAATAACCCGCCTCGGTAAACACGCGGCATAAAGCCTGTCCAATACCGCCTGAAGCTCCTGTAATTAATACTTTCTTTGGCATCAGCACAACCTAAGCAACACCCAAAAAATCAAATAGAATTTTAATGGCAGTTTCACTGGCACGACGCACAGCATCAACGGTGTTAGAAGCGTTGTGAGAGCCAAAAATACATTGCTCAAACTGCCTTAGTGGTGAATCAAGGGGCAGTGGCTCTGTTTCAAACACATCTAAAGCCGCTGAATGTACTTGTCCCGAAGCCAAAGCAGCAACTAAAGCCGTTTCGTCAATTAATGGGCCGCGAGCAACATTCACCACTCGCACTCCTGGCTTTGCGCTTTCCAAAGTTTTTGCATTTAGCAAATGATAATTCTCAGGTGTCAAGGCACAGGTTAAAACAATAAAATCTGCCTCATGTAATTTTTCTGGCCAGGTGGCTTGTTCAACTGTTTCTAGTGACTCTTGTGTTTGAAAATAAGGATCGTAAGCAACTATCCGCATATCCGCAGCCAAAAGACGTTTCGCTGTGTTTTTGCCAATATCGCCAAAGCCAACTAAAGCTACTGTTTTACCTGCCAGTGAAATTCCTGAAGGTTTTGGCCATTGTCCTACCTTCACTTGCCGATCGATTTTAAAAGTCTCCCGCGCCAAAGCCGTTACATAAGATACAGCCAAATCCGCTACCTCGGCACCAAACATTCGGGGAGTATTGGTAATGGGGATGCCGAACTCTTTTGCGGCCAAAAAATCTACATTATCAACACCAACTCCCCATTTAACTGCTGCTTTAAGATTTCCTGCTTTACCTGCTTGGAAAACTTCTCGATTAGCCGGATCGTCACCAATAATCCAACCGTCAAACTGAGGCAACAATTCTTTAAGTTCCTCGACTGTTAAAGTTTGACGCACTGAAGGACAGTGGATTTTCACTCCTTTTGACTCAAATATATCCTTGAATTCTGCAATCAAGCCCAACATTGGCGGACAAGTAATCAGAACTTTTAAGCTCATTTTGCCTCCTTGTTTATCTGTCGGTCATTTTCTCTAGTCTGATAAAGCAATTCAGCAATCCGAAAATCTACTTCTTCATCAATATCCCAAGCTTCATCGCGCTCAATTTCAAACATTAAAGGCTTGTAGCCAATTCTATTTTTACGTTTCAGAATAACATCCCGTTTAAAAATGTAGATATTAGAATTTTCCTCATAAACAGGTGGTAAATCTTGAGTGCGTAACAGCACATCGGGATCGTGATTTATCGCTTTACCCTCTGCATCATATAGCCTGGTTTGTAATCTAGTGACGCCAAATAAGCTGTCATATTCTGGATGCTTGAGAAATAAATCGATAGCTTTGGATATAGTTTCAGACCGCAACAGAGGATTAGTGCTATGAGTTTGCAGATATATATCTGCCTCAACCTGAGCAATAGAATTTAGCAAAACATCATTCATCGCAGTCATCCCAGAGCGGAGATGCTCTGGACGCAGCAATATTTTGACATTGGGAAAATGCTGCCTAGCATCCTCTATAATCGTGGGGCTATCCGTATCAATACAAACCTGAGTAATTTGCGAACATCCCAGCAAGGCTTCTGTAATGTAATGGTAAAGCGGACGACCAGCAAAGTTGCGATAGTTTTTCCCTGGTACGCGCTCACTTGAATGACGCATTGGGATAAAAGCTACAATATTTTGATTTTGATTAAGCATTATTTTTGAATTATTACGACTAAGTTGATATTAATTTTTACTGATGTAAAATAACTCTAGCTGGTGCGCCTTCTAAGCCAGCTAATTTAATTGGCAAACAAATTAGTTCATATTCTCCAGGTGACACATGGGCTAAATTTAAGCCTTCTATGATAACAACTTCAGACTCCAGCAATGTCAGATGAGTTTCTGGTCCATCGTAAAAACGCTGCACGGATAGATAATCAATTCCGATTAATTTAATACCATGATTAACAACCCATTCTGCCGCATCAGATGTTAAAGCGACAAAATCTGGTTGAAATTCTTTAAGTCCTCTTTCCCAATATTGAGAATTACGAGTCCGAATCAGTAATCTTTTGGTATTAGGAGGAATACCAGCATTTTCTAAATCTTGAGCAGTTATGGCTTCTAATTCTGGCAAATTAACAACAACTGCTGAACCAATCAGAATATCTAAGGATAGTTTCTCAACAGTTTTACCCTCTTTGACAAAATGAAATGGCGCATCAATATGAGTTCCCGTGTGAACACTAAACTTTATTGTCGTATCGTTGGCAATATCTCCCCTATCCATATCCAAGGAACGATTAAATTCTACATCAGGGCTACCAGGCCAAACAGGAATATCGGGAGATACTGCCACGGAAATATCAATGTACTTGCTCAAGAGATTTATCCTCGCTTGGTTGATTATAAGCAATAATGCGGTTTTGGTGAATATCTGAAATATCTTGATTTTTGCGATTTAACCCTCTGGGATAATAGAAAGTTTGTTTAAGCTGGCTGGTGACAGGATTTTTTTGCCTAAATCCCTGATAGGTTCCCCAAAATTGCATCAATCGAAAAGCCGGAATTTCTAAAATATTTTTCCGTAATAGGCGATCGTGCCAAGCATGATAGTAATCGCTAACGATATTGGTCGTCAATAAGCGTAAAAAATCCCATATATGAAAGTGTTCTTCAGGAAATATTCTCTTGAGTGCGATCGCTTCCCTGCGATAGCGATTATATATCTGTTGCAGCTTTTCATTGTGAACATGAACAATTTCGGCATCTGCCACATAAGCAATCTTATAACCCAGTGACATCACTCGTCTAGCCCAGTCTAAATCTTCAAGACCAGTTAGAGTTTCATCATATTGAATTTGTTGCCAAAGCGACCTTCTAATAGCAGCATTTGCATTGTTGCAAAATGGATGCTTTTGATTCAGGTTGGAATTATCTTGAAACCATTTAGCAAATACTTGATGTTCAGAATATTTGGTTGTTTCATTCCCGCGCTGCTTTCCATATACCAAAGCTACTTTCGGATCGACAAAAGGTTCTATGAGATTTTCTAGCCAATCTTTGTAAACTGGATAAACGTGGGCACTAGCGATCGCAATAATATCTCCTTGGGCTGCTTGACATCCAATATTTAGAGAATAACCGAAAGAAAAATCTTCTGGTTTAATCTGAATTATTTTGACTGGATAATTTGACGCAATGGATAAAGTGGCATCTGTAGAACCCGAATCTACTAAAATGATTTCCACATCTTTAATAGTCTGCTCAATTATCCCACTTAGCAGCCTACCTATATGCTGTTCTTCGTTATAGCACCTAATTACTATTGAAAGACGCATAAAATTTTTATCTTTAATCATGTTCTAGCCAGATCGTATATAGTCGATATTCGTTGCTTGTTCCTATATTGATATTTTTGCTTAATTTTTCTCAAAAATTATATTTGGCAACAGGCGATCGACTGACTTGTATGAAGTATTCCCCTATCCTTGGGTTCCTGAATCTTAAATTCTTCACCCCAAGTGAACAGTCACGGGTAGGGTGGGCAAAATTTTGCCCACCCTACTACTGCGCGGGAATGACATTTGTTATGTTTGCTCTAGTCATTTTATTTTTTGATGACAAACATAGGATATTGACCTAGCTTACCAGCTACTTTAGGATATCTATCCTCAAGCCAATAAATTAAATTTAGTAATTGTTTTCCAAATAAACGTTTATGGATAAAAGTTTTAAGAAAAGGAACGCTTAAACTTCTCCAAACTACAACATCCAGATGAAAATTCAGGTTTTGCTGGAGAAACCAGTTGTAATCATAAGCATGAAAATAAAGTTTAAGATCGTTTTTATCTAAATTTTTATTTCTATCAATCTGAGATTTAAATAATTTTACAAACTTATAAATAAGCTTAATAGGAAGTAAGATCCTGCTAAGAAGCGCATATTCCCCCCAAGTGTAAACTACTACGGCTGACGCATTTGGTTGTAATACCCATCCTTTGCTTGAGCAACTTGTGCCAAACGCCCCCTTAATTGTTCTTCAGCGTTGATCGCCGTTGTTGTGAGTATAATTTGAGCCTGCAAAAGACGTGCTATCAGAGCCGGATGATTGCGCCCATACAAAATGATCGGTATCTAAAATATATACGCTCATAATTAATCGCTTACCTCATTAGCCTCTTGACGAATTAACGTTAATTTTTCCATAAAGTCGTCAAATGTTTGATCTTCAGCAAATATACCAGCAAATTTCATCTGGGGTAAATTCTCTGGTTGCTGAACTTCTATATTAATAAATTTACCTGTAGCGAGAGTATTTTCTAAAGATGCCTTTATTTTCATTATAGCTTCAGCTTCCGTTGTCCCTTCAGCTATTAAATTAGACATACCAACCACTTCAGCAATAAAGTTATGTGGAGATGTACTTTGGATAAAAATTTGATAGTGCATAATGACCTCTATTCAATAATCAATAACAAACTATTTACAGTTTTAGCATAAAAATCATATTTTTAAAATATATAGCAGTCCTAAATTATTTATAAAATCTGTCTTCTCCCCTCTCCCCTTCTGGGCCGCCGACGGTCGGGGGCCGCCGACGTCTTCCAAAACTGATTTAGGATTGCTATATCATTTGGACGATCTATCAAAATACATTATTTTACGGAAAAACTATTTTTTTGAGACGATCGCAAATATATTTAATTTGTTCTTCGGATAAATCAGGATAGCTAGGAAGATTAATTCCTCACCATCCAATATCCTCAGCTAAGTAGGTGGGCAGAAATAAATACACCACAGACCATATCAGAAGAAAAACTGTCATTCCCGCGAAGCCTGCCCCCGCGAAGGCGGGGGGCGGGAATCCAAAGCCTATCGGCGGATCAAGAAAAGTGCAATTAATTATGTTCACCTACTTACTTGATGTTTTTGATATTTTTGAGAATAAATTGTCATAGTATGAACAGGATAAAAAACAGGACGAGTTTCGCTTCCAGATTGTGCTAAATGTTCTCTAATTGACCCAATTTCCCGTGCCTTTCCGAAACCCCTCAGCTAACTCATCCCGAAGGGTTAGATATCGCTTCTTTTCCTCAGAACAAATTACGATACATTTTTCCCAAGTCTCTAACAGAGATAATTGGCTTCATGCTCATCCCTAAATAAAATCTGCAAAACTTCGCTCGACCTGCCTGAAAACTGTCAAACCAATGGCAAACATCACAGCAGAGGCAACTGCACTAATCCCACATCCTATCCAACTAAAACTTCCTTGTCCAGTCACAGCAAAGCGAAATGTCTCAATCAACCCTGCCATTGGGTTTAGATAGTACCACATACGGACAGAATCAGGAACAATGCTCACTGGATAGACAATGGGTGAAGCATATAGCCAAATCTGGATCAGAAACGGGGTGACATAGCGAAAATCTCTATACCTGACATTCAGACTAGCCAATAATGTTCCCATACCCGCAGCCAATATCATCACCACAACCATCACCACAGGAATTAGCAACAGACTGGCAGTGGGTCTAAGTCCATATATATATGTCAGGGGCAAAAGGATAAACAAGGATACCGCAAAGTCAATCCACGCGGAACCCACCGCCGCAAAGGGAATCACCAGACGAGGAAAGTAAACTTTGGTAATCAATCTTTCATCCGCAATGATGCTTTCCCCAGCCCTAGTCAGTCCTTGAGAAAATAGCCCCCATAACACCAATGCTGAATAAGCAAACACCGTATAAGGGATACCATCAGAGGGAATTTTGGCAAAGCGACCAAAAATCAAGGTAAAGATGAGTGTGGTCATTAATGGCTGCAAGACTACCCAAGCAATCCCGATCGCCGTTTGCTTGTACCTCACACTAACTTCCCTAGCAGCCAGGATATACAGTAAACCGCGATAATCCCAAAACTCCCGTACTGCCTGGACTAAAGACTGATTCCCTGGACGAATAATAATTTTTCTATCACTGGCTTGCACGCCTAGACTCCTCTGGATATGTTCTCAAAACTTAGATATAGGTAAATTTCACATTCTGATTTTGCTCTGGGCTATAGAGGTTGTGATGACACATCTAACTTAAATGACGGGCTCTTCATTGACACCAATATTATTTAGCATATCTGTTTTCATAATTTCAAGCCCTACATAAATGCTGATAAATCCTGCCCCAAAACCTCATTATGATACTTCTTCTGCGCCCCACCCGCAACATCCGCGCTACTTCTGCCACTTGGTCATCATTGGTGACAACCATACCCCCATCCCCATAAGCGCCCAAATTTTTGGACGGTTCATACCATAAAACACTCAGTTATTCTACTTGATAAATACGCCCCTAGTCTCCAATTATGGAAACCAATTTTCATCTAAAACTTGTTCTAGAGTAACCGTCATTGTTTCCGGAAAGTGACTTAAAGGAAGTTGTGATTTATCGCTAACAATTTCTCTAGCATCTTGATAGCATTCCCCGTGAATTTCCTGCAAATAATTCTTGAGACTAGGGCTATCTGCCAATTCATCTTGAATTTGCTTGCGAAAATTCCTAATTTCACCTCGCCAATGAAATTTATTTCTCTCGACCTCAGATTCCCAGTAGGTTAATTTCAGTAAATGTTCCCACAAATTCCTTAATAAACTTTTCAGGCTCTTTTTTTGCCGCCGACTTAAGTCAGATACCTCTTCAATTAGGTTCTGCCAGTCAACAGAATCAAAGTCGCGCTTCTCCAATTGTTTAACAGTTTCCATCACCCAAAGATGATAGTCATTGTCATACAAGATTTTGGAGACGGGCTCTAATGGAGTTGCCATAAAACCTCCTGATTTAAAGCTGAACATTTTTATGATTGAATTACCCAATAACTCGACTAATCACATTAACAACCACTGCCATGTTTTCTGATGCCATTTCCGGCCAAATGGGTAAACTCAACACCTCCGTCCCCAACAAATCACTCACTGGCATTTTCGGATACTGTCCCTGATAAACAGGTAACTGGTCTTGCGGCACTGGGTAATAAATCATCGACCCAATCCCCTGCTCGCCCAGATATTTCTGCACCCGATCGCGTTTCCCATCCAAAACCCGAATAGTATATTGGTGAAACACATGGCCATCAGCCAACTTTGGAGTAACTATACCAGGAACATCCGCCAATAACTGATTATAAGTTTTCGCCACCTGACGCCTGCCCTCATTCCACTGTTCCAGATAAGGCAACTTCACCCGCAAAATCGCTGCTTGCAAAGTATCCAAGCGAGAATTATATCCCAAAACCTCATTATGATACTTCTTCTTCGCCCCACCCGCAACATCCGCGCTACTTCTGCCACTTGGTCATCATTAGTGACCACCATACCCCCATCCCCATAAGCACCCAAGTTTTTGGAAGGGAAAAAGGAATAAGCGCCCACATCGCCGATCGCCCCCGTAAATTTCCCCCGCAATGACTCCCGCGTGGTTTCCTGACAATGACCATCACAAGAGGAACAAGTTCCCCAATATCTTGCCCCAAAAGATTGAGCGCAATCTTCAACCACCTTTAAACCATGCTCTTGGGCAATTTCCATAATTTGCGCCATTGCTGCAGGTTGCCCATAGAGGTGAACGGGCATAATCGCCTTAGTCCGAGGGGTAATTTTCCCTTTAATCTCTTTGGGGTCAATATTGAAACTTCTGGGGTCAATATCCGCAAAAACAGGTTTTGCCCCCACATTGCTAATGGATTCAGCCGTAGCGAAAAAAGAAAAGGGAGTGGTAATCACCTCATCCCCTGCCCCAATTCCCAGCGCCCTTAGACCAATCACCAGCGCATCCGTCCCCGAGTTGACCCCTATGGCGTGTTTAACCCCCACATACTCCGCCACTTCCTGCTCAAACAACTTCACCTCTGGCCCCATAATAAACTGACCTGACTCTAAAACGCGGTTGATTGCCGCTTGCACTTCGTCTTTGATTTGCTCGTACTGGGGCTTGAGGTCTAAAACGGGAATTTTAATTGGGATCATGTTGCTGGACTTAGTTTTAATGTCAATTGTCTGATATTAAACAGAAAAGTTCCCCATGCGATCGCCTGCTAAACAGGGGGATTACCCAACTGATTAGCCAGAGTATTTGCTTCTTCTGCTAATTCTTTCAGACTAATTTTCGGCAAACCCTTTTGCCGCCATTGGGTGTAATCAAAGCGATCGCGTGTCATCACTAGAATAAAACGCTCTGCTTCCACAAGTCCCAGGGTACTAATCAAGGCTTGCATTCCTTCAATGCGAATTTCTGAATCAGTTTTCATACCATTTCTCCACAAAAGCTAATGCTTCTCCAGGCAACATTCCTAAAATATTGTTGACCGATCGCATTCTCTTTAGCAACTTATCATCTGTTGAAACAAATAAATTAGCTTGGCCATGAATTGCTGATGCCAGATGCAAAGCATCATAGTTACCAATCCCAATCTTAATGAAATTTGAAGCCATCTCTATAACCTGCTCATCAGCCCAGATAATTTCTGCTGCAATAGTTCGCCACTGCATTATGGCAAGTTGGCGCTCTGGGAAAGGGTTTTTAGAACACTCGAAGTCAAGTATAGACGACCAAACTAATGTGCATTCTCCGTCCCGAATTTTCCTTTGCAGGATGAGCTTCGCTTCAGTTTCCAGACGAATTCTGTTTTGGTTCTGATCGTCATAAGGACGATTAAAACAGCACATATCAAGATAAATACGCATCTAGTCAGAAATCATGCAATTTAATTTTTTATCTTCTCTAAACATCCGGTTTGTCCAGGATTGCTCCAACAATTTTCTCCTATCCCCCTTCCCAGGCGTTCGATTATCCTAATCTTTGTACCGACTGGTCAGAAATTCTCTGATATCTCACCCCTTGGGAATCAATCGCAAAACCCTCTGCATCAAAATCCAACACATCCCCATAAGCACTCATCCAGCCAATAATTTTCGCGGGAACCCCTGCCACCATTGCATAAGCAGGGACATCCTTAGTCACCACTGCACCCGCTGCCACAAAAGCACATTCATGCAAAGTCACCCCACAAACAATGGTGGCATTTGCCCCAATACTGGCCCCGCGCTTCACCAAAGTAGTTGCATAATCCTGGCTAGTATTCCGAGGAAACTCGCAACGGGGGGTCTTCACATTGGTAAACACCATACTCGGCCCGCAAAACACATAATCTTCCAGAATCACCCCCTCATACAGAGAGACATTATTCTGAATCTTGCAATAATCCCCCACCGTCACATGGTTAGCCACAAAAACATTCTGGCCAAAAATACAGTTTCGCCCAATCTTCGCCTTACCCATCACGTGGGAAAAATGCCAAATCTTGCTGCCACTCCCAATCTCAGCCCCTGCATCCACGTAGGCTGACTCGTGAACAAAAAAATCAGCCATGTAACGCCTCCGTTGCTTTCTCCAAAATTTCTACCACCGCTACCCCATTCCAACCATCAGATATAGGACGCTGACGACTGTTGATACAGTCCAGGAAGTGCTGACACTCATTTTTCAAAGGTTCCGATGCCGCCACTGCCACGGTTTGGCTGCCATCATCTCGATTGTTTAGGCGATCGTCCACTCCTTTATCATAAATCGTCACTTTTTGCAATACTTCATCGTAAACCAGCATTTGCTTTTCCGCCGCGACCACCGTACTCCTTTCATCCAGGCAACCATTCGGGAGAGAGAATTTCTGCTAAATAATACGGGCAATTGTCTGGGAATATGTCTGGAGATAGCTGAGATTTCCGAATCGCATTCTTTCTAGCTTTTTGATAAATTTTATCTAGGACTTGGACACAATAGTTATAAAGAACTTTAGACTCAAATAGCAAATCTAATTCCAATCTAAAGTTATCAATTTCTGTTTCCCATCCCTTACCAGAACACTCTTTTTCCGATTCCCAGTAATCATAAAGCAGCAGGTGAAATAAAAGCCTTAACAAATAACTTTCTACTTTATGTTTTTGCTAGTTTCCCAAAGCGGCTATTTCCTCAATTAAATGTTCCCAATCAACGTTTTCTAGCTCTCGATTTTGCAACTGCTTGAGAGTAATGTTTAACCATTCTGGATAATCTTGTTCATAAATTTGAGAAATAACATTTACTGATGGCATTTTCTTTCCTTCTTTGTCAAATACTTAGCAGAGGTTAAATTACTTGGTATCAAAAAAGTATCTAGATTCGGTCATAAAGTTCTTCCCGCTTAAAGCGGTAGTCTGGGGACAGAACGAAACGATGCTGCACCACCTTCGCTAAAAATTCATCCTTTTTTTTCTCACTCACTTCAACAAATCAAAAGACAAAGGAGTTCCCGCTTGAACATCTTTTCTCACAGCCAAACCTAGCAATGAGTCTAAATACTTCGGGGGCAAACCTAAGCCTGGGCGAATTGCCCTAACATTTTCAGTGGTTAACACATCCCCAGCTTTCATGTCTTTAACCACGTATAAACTACGCCTAAATACCAAAGATTTTCTCTCCGCCTCAGTGGGGCCATACTGAACCTGTCCCAAAGCCTGCCAAGCTCGTTCTGACTCTACCACAAGTTGCGCCATTTCTTCGGGTTCCATTGAAAATGCGGCATCCACGCCACCATCAGCACGACAGAGGGTAAAATGCTTTTCAATTACCGTTGCGCCCAGGGCAACACTGGCAACGGCGGCACCAATGCCCATTGTGTGGTCAGATAGACCCACCTGCACATTAAAGAGTTCTCGCAAATGAGGAATGGTTAGGAGATTGGTGTTTTCTGGGGTGGCGGGGTAGGTGCTGGTGCATTTGAGGAGAATGATATCCTGACATCCTGCTTCTCTGGCGGTGCGGACGGTTTCATCTAATTCGGCTACGGTGGCCATGCCTGTAGAAATTATCATGGGTTTGCCTGTACTGGCAACTTTGCGAATGAGGGGCAAGTCTGTGTTCTCAAAGGAGGCGATTTTGTAGCAAGGGACATCTAATGATTCGAGAAAATCCACCGCAGTGGCATCAAAGGGGGTGCTGAAGCCAATGATGCCCAGTTTTTGACAGCGTTTCAGGATGGGTTCGTGCCATTCCCAAGGGGTGTGCGCTTGCTGGTAGAGTTCGTAGAGAGAATGACCATACCACAGGCTGTTAGGGTCATTAATGAAAAACTCCCCTTCCTTGATATTTAAGGTCATTGTATCAGCAGTGTAGGTTTGTAGTTTGAGGCCATGTGCGCCTGTTTTGGCTGCCGCTTCTACGATTTCTAAGGCTCTTTCTAGGGATTGGTTATGGTTGCCAGACATTTCGGCAATGATAAAGGGTGGAGCATTATTCCCGATTTTTTTATCAGTAATTAAAATTGGTTTAGCCATAATCAAATTAGATTATAAATTTTTGCTCAGATGGAGGGCTGGTTGACCTTTAACGATTGTTTCTCCTTTATTTTGGAAACCAGATTTCAAAAATATGTTTAGCGATGCTAAATTATTCGGCTTGACATAAGCATTAATTTTTTTAATGGCTGCATCTTGCCCAAGTTTTTGACAGCTTAATAAAATAATTTGACTACCATAGCCCCGTCCGCGAAAAGCTTCGGCAACTGCTAGGGAAATAGTTGCTTCTTTATTGTTAATTTCATAGCGCACTTGCCCAATTGGCACATCATCTTGATTTAGAGCAATATAAAAAACACAATTGCGATCGCCTAACTTAGAGGTGAACCATTGAACATGGTCTGTCCAAGGGATATACTCTGAGGAAAATGATACAGAACGAATCACCGGATCATTTGTCCAGTGCCAGATAAGTTCGCAATCTTCTTCTCTTACAGGTCTTAATTTTAGGGAATTGGCATCTAAACTTTTTAGAATTCTGAATACGCCTTCGCCATTTACTATTTGCTGGCTCACTTCGCTCATGTTTATTCGTTGTGCTGTGGATTGCAAAAGTGCAAAAAGTGTATCAGCAATATTGTTTGATTCGACCTCTTGATGCCAACCCAGATTAATTGCTTGGTTGAGAGTTGCTAGTTTTTGCGCGATCGCCCGCTGATTTTCTGCCAAAACCAACAAAATACTGGGCAACCCCATAAAAGCCAACTCCCAGCAAGTGCTACCCCCAGCAGAAATCGCCACATCAGCCCAAGCCATTAACTCTGGCATATTGGTGACATTTCGTTGTAAACGGATAGGAAACCGTGCATCCTGCACGGCCATTTCCAGAGTCTCATAATGGGGGTTACTTCCTCCCACCACTACTACTGCCTCTAGTTCCTCAACTTCCACAAGCTGTAAAGCCTGAATCACTTTTAAGGTCACATTATCCGGGTCTGCCCCGCCCAAAGTCACCAAAACTTTTTTAGCCACTGGTGGCACTGTTCGCTGCCATCCCCGCCATTGCCAAAACTCCCGCCTTAAAAGAGTGTAACGAGTGCCAAGCAATAGCTGAGTATAAGGTTCGCGATGCTGATACCATTGCTCGTCAGCGGAGATATTTTGATTGAGGACTAAATCAGCATAATAATGTTCCGCGTGTCCGTAATCATCGATAAATAACAGACTTAATCCAGAACTTTTAATGGTTTTCTGATATTCACTCCCGAATTGATACCCATCCACCACAACCCAACTCGCTTCCAACTGATGAGCTAGTGCCGCAGTTTCTTTGGCATCTTCTGAACCCCCTGGTTCTGCTACCAAGTGGACAACTTCCATTCCTTCTGAGTTGAGGCGTTCCTCTAAGGCGGGCATAGGATTGGCTATGATAAAAATAGCCTGTCCTTGGGTATCTTGCCATGCTTGAGCGAGTGCCAAGCAGCGCATGACATGACCTGTCCCTATTTTAATGGAAGCGTCGGCGCGGATGATGATATTCATTATGTAGGAGTTTTTTGCAGCAAAAACCAAGCTAAATCATTTTCAGAATAGTGAATATTGAATACAACTTCTGCATTACGCTGAAATCCAGTTTTCTAATTTAAGCGTGGGGATTCGACTATAATGCCTGGTGTTGTTCGTTACTAAAATATAGTTTCTAGTCAGAGCAATACTCGCAATCAGTAAATCAAAATCTGCAACGGGTTGTCCTATTTTCCGAAGTCTTGCTTTTACTTCTCCAAACATTTTTCCAGCCCGATCGTCTAAAGATATAACTTCAATATCTTGAAGAAAGTTATCTACGCGACTTAAGTTTTCTGTTACTCGCTGAGAATTATAAGCCCCAAAATACAATTCCGCCACAGTAATATGGCAAATATAAATCTGGCTCCATCCTATCTCCTCAATTTTGCTCCTCACTGAATTAATATTTTTCATCCAGTAAATGCAAGTGTCAGTGTCTAATAAATAATTCATAAACTAATATCATAGTTACTAATAGTACGGCTATCATAAATTTCTTTTACTATTTCTTCTGCTGTACGTTCATCTTCCCAAGCCCCATATTTCTCGATAAATGTGTCTAGTGGATGTGTTTTTGGACTCAGAGTAAATGGTACATCATTTTCCCTAATTTTATTTTCTGATTCTGTTGATAGATAACGCTTTTTTATTAACTGAATGAAATCCATTATTAAAATTTGAGCTTCTTCCGGTAAAGTGTCAATATCTTGGCAAATTTCTTCAAGTTTTATGATCATAATTCACTCCTTATTAACTCTTCACTTTTAACTTTTAACTTTTTACTTTTCACTCTTCACTCTTCACTCTTCACTCTTTCTCTAGCAAAAACCAAGTAGCATCATCTTGAGGAAAGTGAGAGTCGCGGTGATAAGTAAACCCATAATCTATCAGTTGTAAATCTTTAAACTTATCAAGCATTTCTCCAGCAAAGTCTCGCTTAAATAATTTACGTTGATGACCTCGATAAATTATCTCAACGGGAGTTGGATTATAATACTCAACTAAACAAATATAGCGATCGCTGCTTTGGTAAAGTGTATCATAAACTCGCTCTAAATAATCAGGATTTCAGGATTAATGTGAATCAACACCCCTTTAATTAAAACGAAATCCCAAGCTCGTATTGGGGTAAAATCTAAAATTGATTGATGATAAATTTCTACCCCCCCCCGATTTTTTGCAAGTTTTCAACAGCTACATTATTAATTTCAATTGCTGATATTTGTACTTCTGGCAAAAGCAATTTTATCGCTTCTATATTGAGTCCTCTATTTGCCCCAAATTCAATTAATGAGTTAACTTTTTGAGTTCGAGCCAAAATTTTAGAAAATAAAGCGATATTACTCGCGAGCGAGTTCTTGCCTTGATTGCGATGAGTATATTCATCGCCAAACTCTTGACTCCAAAACTTTTCTTGTTCAGTCTGAAACTCTGAATTTCGGGGATTCATTGATTTACTGTCCATATTGTTTCTGTTCTATATGACTATTAATAAAATACCATTCTGGATGTTGTTGCAGTAAATGCAAGCAATCTTCTAATGTAAAATTAGGTTGATTGGGATAAACCGCTTCGATGATTTTTTTAATTAAATCAAAATCTTCAGGAGTATCTACGGTCCAGCGATGGTGACTACAATCTTCAGCATAAATAACGTGACCTAAACGATATCGTTGTGGTTGTCGATAGATAAAAGGAGTAACGTGCTCGCGGTCTGGTTGTGCTGTGGCTTCTAGAAAGGCTTGTTCCAATACTGAAAAAGAAAACACTTCAGTATCCATGCCTCTAGGATAAGTTCGTTTTATGCCGTTGGACACATAATCATAAGTTGATTTCTTTTGTAGGTAATAATCAATTACGCGATCAATAACTTGCGGGTCAATCAAGGGACAATCAGAAGTCACCCGAACGACTACAGTTGCTTGATGTGCGGTGGCAGCTTGATAATATCTTTCTAAAACATCGGCTTCAGACCCGCGAAAATAAGAGACTGAGAGGCGATTGCATAAATCTACAATAGGATTGTCAGTTTGATTGGTTGTCGTCGCCATCACTATTTCATCTGCTAGTTTGACTCGTTGTAGTCTCTCAATTTGATATTCAAGCAATGATTTCCCCAATACCTGCTTCAGTACCTTTCTAGGTAAGCGGGTAGAGGTCATTCTGGCTTGAACAATAATCACAGTTTTCATTTAAGCATATCCCTTACTTTTCTCCATATCTTGATAATAAAGCATTGAGCACCTGCTGAGAAATTCGGAAATTAGTTTGCAAAATTTTCTGAATAATTGGCTTAATTTTATCGCAATACCCCTGCTCTTTGGACTTACTAATCACCCCTAGAGTCCCTGTAATAACCAGATTAGGCTCCGTTGCGACTTTTCTGGCTTTTAAATCATCTAAAATAACCAATGAATCAGTTTTTTCAATAGCCAAAGCAATTGCCGATGCTTCTCCAATATCTAATTTTGTTTCGAGACTTTTTTGATATTCATTATCTCGAACTGTCTCAACAATAATCCAATTCGGCAAATTTTCTCCAAATTCGCTTTCTATTTCAGGAGTAATATAAACCTGAGAATAAAGTAAATGTAAAAGGTCTAACTCTCCAATTTTACTTAATATAATCAAGCAACTGGCATCGGAAATGACTACTTTAGGCATTGGCAATATCCGATTCTAAATCGGCAACTGATGTACTAAAAACTGAAACATTGTAATTGCCTATAAGTTGAATAAATTCACGCTTACTTAAGCCTGCTAATTCCGCAGCTTGACCTGATGTTAAAATGCCATTTTCATATAATTTTGCTGCTATAAATAACCGCAATTCCTCGTCGCTTTGTTCAATTGTGCTAGGAAAATTGAGTTGTAAAGTTCGCTGATTCATGGTCATATTTTCCTCCTTCTTCACTTTTCACTCAGAATATCCCGAAGAACAGCTACCACTCGTTCTTGGTTTTCATCACTTAAGCCATAGTACATTGGTAAACTAATCGCTTCTTGATAATATTGTTCAGAATGAGGAAAATCTCCCCATTTAAACCCTAGGTTTTGATAATAGGGTTGAGTATGAACAGGAATATAGTGCAAATTTACCCCTATCCCAGAATGTCGTAATTCCTCAAAAACCTGTCGATGAGTTTTAGCAATTTTATCCAGTTTCAGCCGAATAATATAAAGATGCCAACTAGATTCAGTATCAGGATGTTGCCAAGGCAGAATCAAGGGCAAATCTTGTAGCAATTCATTGTACCGTGCCGCTAAAAATCGACGGCGGGACACAAATTCATCTAACCGTTGCATTTGACTCGCGCCTAATGCCGACTGAATATCTGTGATGCGATAATTAAACCCCAATTCTAACTGCTGGTAGTACCACAATCCGTGGGATTCCCTCTGCATTAGATCGGGATTGCGGGTAATGCCGTGAGTCCGCAGGCGAATTAGCTTTTCGTATAAGTCCTGGCGATTTGTCACCACCATACCCCCTTCCCCTGTAGTGATAATTTTGACAGGATGAAAGCTAAACACCGCCATGTCCGAAAACTGACAATTTCCTACCGGACTGCCTTGATATTTCGCACCGATCGCATGGGACGCATCCTCTAAAACTGTAAAACCATACTTTCGGGACAAAGCCCCGATTTTTTCCATCTCGCAAGACTGACCCGCCAGATGAACTGGTACAACCACCTTGGGCAGTTTACCTTCCCGTTCAGCTTGAATCAGCTTCTGCTCTAGTGCCTCAATACTCAGATTATAGGTATGGGAGTCAATATCGACAAAATCGACTTCTGCACGACAGTATAGTCCACAATTGGCAGAAGCCACAAAGGTATTTGGGGAAGTCCAGAGAATATCCCCTGTTCCTAATCCCACTGCTAAACAAGCAATATGTAATGCAGCAGTGGCACTGGAAACAGCCACCGCATACTTAACCCCACAATAATTGGCGACAGACTGCTCAAATCTTTCGATAGCTGGCCCTTGGGTGAGCCAATCAGATCGCAAGACTTCAACTACAGCATCGATATCCTGCTGATTGATATTTTGCCGTCCGTAGGGGATAAAGTTGCTCATCTTAAATTAGTTTATAGGCTCTTTCAGCCAGATTAGCACTAACTAAAAAACTTTAATACAATTTACTATTTTCTCAATGGATGCCAACCCAAGTTCGGGGAACTATAGCCACAGGCAGGACAATGGCAATGTTGGCTGTGAAATTGACTGTTACAAAGCATTTTTTCATTAAATTATAAGTTAAGAATTTTTTCAACTTCTATATTTATTTGGGGAAAGGAAAGCGGAGAAATTTGACCTGTTTTCAGGGTTAATTCCGATTGGTAATTATGATTAACTAAATCTCTGAATACTTTTAACTGCAAATTTTTTAAATCGACCACCCAATATTCTTTAATACCTGCTTCTGCATATATATCTTTTTTTTCTCTTAAATCTTTACTAAGGGTGGCTTGGGCAAATTCAATAATCCAGAATATATCTTCAGGGTAAGGATGATGGGTTAAATATTCTTTCCCTAATGGTTTGACAATGGCTAGGTCTGGTGCGGGTTCTGAATCATTAGGAAGTGTAATAGGTTTTGCATCTCTTATTTTTACCTGATTTCCTAACAAGTTTCTCAGATAGTCTCCTACTTCACTATTGTAGTAAGCATGAGGTTCTCTTTCTGGAGGCATGACAATAATTTCTCCTCGTAGTAATTCTACGGCTTCACCGTCAAAGATTCCGCTATCGATCGCTTGATGATAAGTTTCCGTTGTCCACTTATAAGTAGTTAAGGTCATAATCTTTACCCTTGTGTTTATAATTCTGATATATCTATTTTATCCCCGACTACCTACATTTTGATGATGTAGGCAATTTTAAGAATTTTGAGCAGCCAGCATCTCAAGAAGTTGGACAGGAGATAGCCATTCGGTATTTTTGTCGGAACTGTACTCGAAATCCTCTGGGACATAAACACCCTTTTCCTCCAAAGCATTTACCGCAAAACTCACATGACTAGAAAAGCGAATGCTGGGGGTAATTACATAATGGTCAGAAAACTCCAAAGTTAAATGATAGTCATCTTTGGGACACATCACTTCATGGAGTTTCTCTCCTGGACGAATGCCGATGACCTTGATGGGAATTCCTGGGGCGAGGGTTTCTGCTAAATCTGTAATTTTCATAGAGGGAATTTTGGGGACAAAGATTTCCCCTCCCTGCATGCGCTCAAAACTCTTAATCACAAAATCTACACTCTGGGGTAGGGTAATCCAAAATCGAGTCATGCGGAGATCGGTAATTGGGATTTCCGTTGCTCGTTCCCGCACCAACTTCTGAAAAAATGGCACAACCGAACCCCTAGAACCAACCACATTGCCATAACGGACTACCGCAAAGCGAGTTTTGCGTGCTCCTACAAAGTTATTTGCCGCTACAAATAATTTGTCTGAGGCTAACTTAGTTGCCCCATAAAGGTTAATCGGATTTGCGGCTTTATCGGTGGAAAAAGCAATGACTTTTTCTACCCCACAAGCCATTGCTGCATCAATGACATTACTGGCTCCATTTATATTGGTTTTAATACATTTCATATATAGGATTCTAGTATTTAATTATTTTTGTTTTTTAATGTAAATTAATCAAAATTTTATGGAATTTAATTGATTGATTAAATCAATAGACTAAAAATTAATATTTTTTGGGAAAATATCATATAAAATTATTGGATTAGATTATTTTTAATTCATGTCAATTTTTTGAAAAAAGAGCTAAAATTTTTCAGATTTCAATGGTAAAATATTTGGCACATATCGCCAAATTAACTACCCAAATTAACTAATTTTTAGTCAATTTGAGGGCTGGGAAAACGCGAAAAAAGTAATTATTTCACTTCGTGTACATTGATACCTGCCTGTTGCAACAGTTGTTTCAGGCAAGCAATTTCGGCCTCTGCCGAATCGGCGCGTTGTTTTTCCTGTTCGGCGCGTTGGGCCAACTCAACCGTTGTCAGAAAGCGCTGACCATCAGGGTAATAAATGGCTAAAGTATCCGCTTCGAGGACAAAACGAATCCCCAAGCGCGGGCTAGTCCAGTCTGATACATTTTCTAAAAATGTCAGATTTCCTTCCTGGCGCTGTAACCCGGTCAAATGATTGCGCTCGGGATCATAAATGTAATATTCCTCCACTCCATAGCGATCGTAAAACTGCAATTTTTTGGTCATTTCTTGGAAAGTATTGCCGGGGAATAAAATCTCAAATACCACTTGGGGGGCGATATTTTCCTCAACCCATTGGCGATAAGATCCCCGGTCTCCTTTGGGGCGACCAAAAACTACGAATACGTCTGGGGCAACCCGAATATCTGGTCTTCCCTCTACGGGATACCAAAGCAAATCTCCGGCGACAAATACCTCAGTATTTTGGGCAAATAAACATTCTAGATTTTCTTTGATTAAAACAATCCAGCGAAATTGTTGGGTATTGTCTGCCATTGGTTGTCCATCGCTGTCGGGATAAATAATCTCACGGTCTAAAGAGAGAGTCATATGCTTTGTCTTCTCTGGGATCTAGTTTGATTTTAGGCGATCGCATCATTGGGATCTAGGGGATCTAGGGTGTAGGGTTTAGGGTGTAGGGTGTAGGGACGCCATCGAGAAAGTATCAAGAAAATAATTAACAATTATCAATGTATATAATGCAAATTTAAAGTGAAACTTAACTGTTTCGGGGAAGGGGAAACAGGGTTAGCCAACAGAAAATGTGATAAGATCCTAGGTGGGTTCCCAAGTCCCACATCATCATCAAAGCAACAAGGTGCAGCTACTGATCGGTTACCCTATAGCCAACGCAAGGGAATTTAGCCTAGCAATTGGCTTATAGTGCTAGAAACTGGGTAAAATCAGCAACTCAAAGGAAGCGGCAATGAATAACGACCTCGATCTGATCAGAAGTCTTAGCCCCAGCGCAATGGATCAGATCATGTTATATCTGGCATTCAGTGCCATGAGAACAAGCGGGCACCGTCACGGAGCATTTTTGGATGCGGCAGCAACCGCCGCCAAATGTGCCATTTACATGACTTACATGGAGCAGGGTCAAAACCTGCGGATGACAGGTCATCTGCATCATATTGAACCCAAACGGGTCAAAGCAATTGTCAAAGAAGTGCAACAAGCCCTGACTGAAGGAAAACTGTTAAAAATGTTGGGTTCCCAAGAACCTCGCTATTTAATTCAGTTTCCTTATATTTGGCTTGAACGCTATCCTTGGCAACCGGGGATGCCCAGAATTCCAGGGAATAATCTCACCTCTGATGAAAAGCGTTTGTTAGAAAAAAAACTTCCCCAGTATCTCCCAGATGCTCAAGTGATTAACTCGTTCCAATTTATGGAACTGATTGAATATTTGCATAATCGCGCTCAAGAAATGTTTCCCCCAGAGAGACAAATACCTCTGAGTGAAGCACTCGCAGAACATATCAAGCGACGATTAATCTACTCCGGGACGGTGACTAAAATCGATTCACCTTGGGGAATGCCCTTTTTCGCCTTGAGTCGCTCGTCTTATTCACCCCCGGACGATCACGAGCGCACATTAGTCATGGTGGAAGATACCGCCCGGTATTTCCGCATGATGAAGAACTGGGCTGAAAGACAAAAACCGGAGGTGATGCGGGTGATCGAAGAACTCGATATTCCCCCAGAACGCCATCAACAAGCGATGGAAGAATTGGATGAAGTGATCCGCGCTTGGGCAGATAGATATCATAAACCAGGAGGAACCCCGATGATTCTGCAAATGGTTTTTGGGGAAAAAGAAGACGATATATAAATAAAAAAATCAGACAAGCTCAAATAGAATTGAGATTGACTCACGTCTATTTGAGCTTATTGAGCTTACTAGATAAAATCCGCTTCGAGCGTTCAAGATTTTTTACCAGAGAAACCGGGTGATAGGGTTCAAAAGTTTGTTCAAAAGTTTACTGTTTATCGTGCCAAAAAAAACAATATCCCCGGTAAGCATGGAAAAACCGGGGATTTACGGTTAGATTTGGCGGTGAAAAAAGCCGGAAAAATCAAAGCTAGACCCTGATTCACGCTGTATCAGTATCCCAGATTGTTGATTTTTTTCTTAGAGTCGCAATCGGGATGACAGGATTTGAACCTGCGGCCCCCTCGTCCCGAACGAGGTGCGCTACCAAGCTGCGCTACATCCCGGAATTTTTTTCCCTTTTACATTGTAACAGATGATAGCAGATTTGGCTAGGATATTAATGATGTTATTTTTTAGGGATACGGAAGAGTGACTGTAAAGCCAGACTGGTTAAGGGTTAAAGCGCCACAGTGGGAGCGGGTTGGCAAAGTTAAAGATATTTTACGGGATTTAAGGCTGAATAGCGTTTGTGAGGAGGCGTCTTGTCCCAATATCGGGGAATGCTTTCATCATGGGACGGCAACTTTTCTGATTATGGGGCCTGCTTGTACCCGTGCTTGTCCTTATTGCGATATTGATTTTGAGAAAAAACCACAACCCCTGGATCCGACTGAACCGGAAAGATTGGCGGAAGCGGTGCAGCGGATGAATCTGAAGCACGTGGTGATTACTTCGGTGAACCGAGATGATTTACCCGATGGGGGAGCATCTCAATTTGTGCGCTGTATTCAGGAGATTCGCGCTATTTCGCCAGAAACGACGATTGAGGTGTTAATCCCGGATCTTTGTGGGAATTGGTCAGCCTTGGAGGTGATTTTACAGGCCAAGCCAGAAGTGCTGAATCATAATACAGAAACGGTTCCGAGTCTCTATCGTCGAGTCCGTCCTCAAGGGAATTATGCCCGGACTTTGGAGTTACTACAGAAAGCACGAGAGATTGCTCCGTGGGTCTATACTAAATCGGGCATTATGGTGGGACTGGGTGAAACTGATGCGGAAATTCGCTCCTGTATGACGGATTTGCGAGCGGTGGATTGTGATATTTTGACCATTGGTCAATATTTACAACCGACGCCAAAACATTTGCCTGTGCTGAGTTGGGTGGAACCGGCACAGTTTGATGAGTGGCGGCAGTTTGGCGAGTCTTTGGGATTTTTACAGGTGGTGGCGTCTCCACTGACTCGGAGTTCTTATCACGCGGAACAGGTCAAAGTGTTGATGGAACTTTATCCCAAATCAGCCCAGGTTGATGCTTAAGTCTTGGGTTAGGTGGGATTATGAAGCCAAAAACTTTGGCAATTTTGGGCGCGGGGGCTTGGGGCAGTACCCTGGGTCAGTTGGCGAGTGAGAATGGTCATCAGGTGCGGTTGTGGTCGCGGCGATCGCCCACCAGTCTAGAAGAGGTGTTAGCCAAGGTTGACATTATTCTCTCGGCTGTCTCTATGAGAGGGGTGACGGCTACGGTGGCACAGGTGCAAGCTTTGGGGATTGCGCCTGATACGATTGTGGTGACGGCGACCAAGGGATTAGATCCCCAGACCACTTGTACGCCTTCTCAACTTTGGCAACAAGCGTTGGCCGATCGCTCGGTGGTGGTTTTAGCTGGCCCCAACCTTTCAAAAGAGATTCAGCAAGGTTTACCGGCAGCGACGGTGGTGGCAAGTGAGAACATAGAAGCGGCAAAGCAACTGCAAATGGTCTTCTCTTCCCCCTCTTTTCGGGTTTATACCAATTCAGATCCTTTAGGGGTGGAGTTGGGGGGGACGCTGAAAAATGTCATGGCGATCGCTGCGGGGGTTTGCGATGGGCTGCAACTGGGGACAAATGCCAAAGCTGCATTACTAACGCGAGGTCTAGCAGAAATGATTCGCGTTGGCACCCATTGGGGCGCCCAAACCGAAACCTTTTACGGTCTATCAGGACTGGGAGATTTACTAGCCACCTGTAATAGTCCTCTGAGTCGTAACTACCAAGTGGGTTATCAGCTAGGTCTGGGCAAGTCACTCTCGGAAATTCTGGCGAACTTAGAAGGAACCGCCGAAGGGGTTAATACTACTCAGGTGTTAATTCAACGGGCAAAAGCCCAGAATATTTCGGTGCCGATTTCTTATCAAGTTTACAAATTACTTCAAGGAGAGATTACCCCAAAAGCGGCGGTAGAAGCTTTAATGCTGCGAGATGTAAAGCCAGAGTATGAACAATTTACCTGAGTTGTGATGTGAGTTCTATGATGCTTCTTCTGAGTTTTGTGGATTAGGGTTGCCGTTAGTTGACTCAGAACTCGACCGAGGCTGATTTTGAGTTGGGTGATGCGGGCGATCGCCTCCCCACTGCATATCGATTTGAAATAAATTACCCAGAGGATGAATTGGAAATTCTCTATTTTTGTAATTTTTCGGTAATGAATTTTCCGGCAATGTAGATTACCATCGCGAACCGCTGCCTAATCAGGAAAAAGAATTTCAATCCCTGCATCATTGCAAGCATCCCGTAAATACTTTTGGAATTCCGATAAAATATCCTCTTTTTTACCAGGTCGATCGGTATAAGTTTCTATTTCATAGTTGGCGGAAAATTCATTCAGTTCTAATTTTCTCGATATTGCCGCACAAACTCTTGAATTTTTTGTAAATAAATACAACTCAGTTCTCTGGGAGTGGTCTTGGCGACCTGGGCTTCGGTTTCAGTAATTTCGGTAATGATGGTACTTCCATAAATACCATCTTACCCCCTAGTTCTCCCACTTGCGGGGAATCAATGGGAATCAAGGTATTTTTGGCGAACAGTTCTACCTGTTCAGTGATTTTCTGCGATCGCCGCTCTGGAGATATCTTCGGTAAATTGTCCGGAATCACAAATAAGGATTTGCCATCTACAACCACCGGCACTCCTAGGATCTGACCATCTAGGGTGACCACGCTTGCGCAAGCAAGGAAACAAGTAACCGATCTTTTGACTAAATGGTTTTTTCAGCAAATGGGACTTTAAACCATTTATAGGGATAAGCACCCCCATCGAATTATCCCGGCGTGCTTAAGTGAATCTAAATAGATGGACTCATTGATAATTTGGTAAAATAGTGATATTCTACCTAAAAGTTAGATAGATGGTAAATTAGTCCCCAAAATCAATCAACCGATCCGCTTTCCAGTTTTCTCTATCCATATTTAGCTACCTATGGTACTATGTTGGCGGTTATATAAGAACGCTGGCTAATTGCTGGTGATTGCTAGATTGCTTATATATAGAGTTGCATGGAAGAGTTGCATGGACTGAGTTGGATATTCTGATTCACGGACAAAAGCAGAGCAACTCAGATTAAACAGGAGGATGAGTAAACATGAATAACAACCAACCAGATTTAGGTCAAGGGTTTAATAACATTGAACAGATCCGCGAACTTTTATTTGGCCCTCAACTGAAACAGTTGAACAATCGATTAGATAGTCTAGAAACTACGCTCAAAGAACATAAAGAAGAGACAGACAAGCGGCTCTCAGTTTTGAGAATAGAAACCGATAAAAATTTACAAAAACTGCAAGAATCCCTTTCTACAGAACTGCAGACATCTTTTCGTTCTCTAAGTGAAGAAATTAAGTCACTGAAAGAAAAAAATATTCAAGATAGAGAAGAACTCGACCAACAACTTGAAAGTATTAGCAAGCGTCTTTCTAGTAATGTGGCTAACATCGATGAAGCAATTGATAAACAAACGCGAGCGCTTCGTGAAGATGTACTATCGAGTCATAAAAAGCTTCAGAGTGATCTGATTCAAATGAAAAAACAGATAGTGGAAAACTTTGAAAAACGCCTAGCTAATTTAGGGTCTAGCAAAGTGAGTCGCGAAGATATCGCCGATATGTTTTTTGAGATTGTGCTTAAGCTGAAAGGAACACAACACCTCCAGCTACCAGGAATTGATTTTCCCTCAACTTGGGGAGAAAATAACGAAGCCAAGCAATCGGACTATTTATTGTTAGAAGAATCTCAAAATAATGAATAATGATATCAACGACTTACCAGGATATTATTGTTTAGGTATAATCAAGAGCTTTTAAATCAAGAGTTCTTTATTTTGGTCTTCTTCTGCGCGAATTAGAAGAGGGCCAAAACTCTTTTTTTGCCCAGCATATTGGCGAGGCAGCGAAAAAAGTTTAACTCAATAATTTGGCGGAATTTTAGAGACTAATAAGACAAGCCAATGAATCGCGAGTCATCAGCCTAGAAGGAATCAATTTCCGAAACTGGTCAAATATTACTTATCCATTTTATCAAAAAATGAATAACTCAGCTCAAGAATTTCAAAATTATGATGATTTGGCACCTAATACCAGTGGCGAAGTAATCTCGACTGTCGAGCCGCAAAAAGAGCATAGTCCTGTTTATAATCAACAATCAGAACTAGAATATCAGCAAATCGAAAGCTATTTGAAGCAACTCGACAAATTGCTGAGTCGAGGTCAACTTGGTCAAAAACAAATAAATATTGAACCAGAAGAACTCTGTCAGTTATCGCGGGAATCCAGAGAAAGTAAAACCGAAAAAGAAGAACCGCATTTTTCTGGAACCACAACGGCTATTAATGACGAGTCTATTAAGCAGTTTCAGTCGGTTCAGTTGCCAGAGTCAGAGGAAACTTCTGGTGATTTAAAAAGTTTAGAAACAGCGGGAATTTTAGATGAGTTGCTGGAGGGGTTTTCTGGGGAAGCAGGCGAGCGCGATTCGGTGCAATACCAGGAGTTACTAGAACAACTTGCTTTCGATCGCACCGATCCCAAAACGTTCAAAGAAGTCGATGAATTATTAAATCGCTTAACGGCTCAAAGAAGTACCGAAAATACAGATAATCCAGAAAATCTAGAAGAATGTATTTCTGAAAATCCAGAAAATGCAGAAAATCCATCAGCGTATATTTCTGGAAAGGAGGGAAATGAAGACAACGGGGAAAATGGGGAAGGCGATCAAAATGGAGCGAATCTTAATATCACTGAGTACATGAATAGCTTAGAAGCAAAACCGGGGGCATCAAAAACCACCGGCAATTTATTGCTATCCTTGTTCTCAAACTTGACTTTTCGGGAGTCTGTTGACTCACCAAAAAAACCGAAGATAGCTGCGGCAAGGTTTTGGGGGTTCAGTTTAGGGATAATGACGGGGATTTTGTTGTCTTGGGGTATCCACGAATATGTTAAAACAACTCAACATGATATTGAAAAACAAGTCACCAAAGTGATCGAGGCATCTCCAGATTTATCCTTATATCGGCTCAAGGCTGATGTACGCGGAAAAATATTACTGTTAACCGGGAAACTACCCAGTGCCGAACTCCGAGATCAAGCGGCAACAATTGCTGGCTTAACCGCTCCCGATTTAGTGTTAGAAAACCAGATTATCGTGGTAGATCAGCCAGCGAGTATGATGCAAATCGCTGCTGAGGTTGAAAATGTGGTGAAAATCCTGAATCAAATTGCTGGAATTAACATTTCAGCCAAGTTTAATCAGGGGAATGTTACTTTAGAAGGAACATCTATCCAACATCTTAACATTAAAAATATTACGCAAATTTTTGCCCAAATTCCGGGGGTAAGGCAGGTTGATAATCAAATTAAGCTTCAGCCTGTTTCCATCGGAATTAGGATTTATTTTAAACATAATTCGGCGGAAATCCGCTCCGGTGACTGGGAGGGTAAAATTGTACAGATTACAGAACTGATGCAAAAATACCCACATCTGAATGTCAAGATTACTGGTTACAGCGATCAAGCAGAGTTTCCCCATGAAGTTTTGGCATTAAAACGCGCACAAGCTGTAGAAAATCTTTTGGAAGATCTAGGAATAGATCGCCGTCGAGTGCAAGCAGTTGCCGGAAAAGGTTATCCCCCTGATGTGGAATTTGCTCAAGAAAATTGGTTACGTCGATGTGTAGTTTTTGAGATTATTCAAAGTGATTTAGATAGTTCAATTAATCAGTAAAATAGCTGGTAAATTAGCTGCTTGCTAGGGTTATAAATAGCTAAAAAAAGCCAACTAATTTATCAGATAAATAGAGGTAAATTTGCCGTCCAATGATTCCTAAACAAGCCAGAAAAAGACAACCAGATGAACTTGTTTTAGCTACTTTCCGAATTCCTTATCAAAAATGGGAGAAATTTCAAGAAGCTGCCAGTGCATCTGGAACGACAGCATCGGCGACTTTATTAGCTTTTATTGAAGACTATCTGGCTCGATTTAATGCGAAAAATCAGCCAGAATTGCTGGATGCAGTTGATTCATTAGATTCATTAGACTCATTAGAGTCACCATTGAAGACGGAAGTTTCTGAAAAGTCGGTAAGTCAGGTAACGGAGCGAGCCGCATCGAAGCCTGGATTAGACAAAGAATTTTCCGAGTTGAATCGTGATTTACCCGCCGCAATTGACCAACAAATGCAAAAACTGATTGGCGAAAAAATCGAGGCAAAATTTGAGGAGTTTGAACTGATAATTAGTCAGCTTCAATCTCAAGTTGGTCAGTTAATTAAACGCTTAGATAAAGTTGAGCATATTGTTAATAAATTTAAGGGTAATCAGAAAACCAAAGCTTCTGATTGCATCGATGTGGAGGCGGTTCCCATTGATGGTAATTTGAATGAAAATGATGGGGAAAGTGATGCAAATCCGGCTGAAGATGATGAGTTTGATGTCGGGTTGACCCAAACCGCTTTATGTATAGAATTTGGGATTAACCCCACGACTTTAAACAGACATGCAAGTGTCCGGGGTTTGTCTACGGTGGAATATTTGCACCAACTAACGGGCTGGTTGTATCGGAATGGGAAATATTATCCGCCGAAATAATCGTCGGGTGGGCAATTTGCCCACCACACATTGGTCACATTAGTAAGGATTAGGCATCATCCAGGGCAGCAATGCCAGGGAGCACTTTTCCTTCGAGCAATTCTAGGCTGGCGCCACCACCCGTGGAAATATGGCTCATTTGGTCAGCTAAACCGGCTTTTTCCACCGCAGCTACGGAGTCGCCACCGCCAATGATGGTGCTGGTGCCTTTGGGGGTGAGTTCAGCCAGGGTTTTGGCGATCGCATTAGTCCCAGCGGCAAACTTCTCCATCTCAAACACACCCATTGGTCCATTCCAAATCACCGATTTGCAGTTGGCTAAAGCCGCTTGGAAGGTTTTGACGGAATCTGGACCGATGTCCAACCCCATCCAACCATCGGGGATATTTTCCACGCTGACGATTTGGGTGTTGGCATCAGCGGCGAACTTATCCGCCACCACCACATCGGTGGGCAGCAAGAACTCAACGCCTTTTTCTTTAGCCTTAGCTTCCAGAGACTTAGCCAATTCCAGCTTGTCATCTTCCACCAACGAACTGCCAACGGATAAGCCACGAGCTTTCAAGAAGGTGAAAATCATCCCACCACCGAGGAATAGCTTGTCGCATTTATCCAGCAGTGCTGAAATCACACCAATTTTGCTGGAGACCTTGGAACCGCCAACAATTGCGGCCAAAGGACGTTGGGGATTGTCAATAGCGGTTTGGAGGTACTGAAGTTCTTTCTCAATTAAATAACCAGCCACGCAGGGACTGAGATAATGTGTCACACCTTCGGTGGAAGCATGAGCGCGGTGAGCGGTGCCAAAGGCATCATTCACATACAAGTCGGCAACAGAGGCTAACTTTTTGGCGAATTCTGGGTCATTTTCTTCTTCACCGGCATAAAAGCGGACATTTTCCAGTAATGCCACTTGGCCATTTTGCATGGCGCCCACTTTGGCGGCAACTTCATCACCAATGCAGTCGTCACATTTAATTACTTCTTGATTTAGTAATTCAGAAAGGCGCTTGGCTACGGGGGTCAGGCGCATTTTTTCGTTTACTTTACCTTTGGGACGACCAAAGTGGCTGCACAGAATGACTTTGGCGCCTTTGCCGGTTAAATCTTCAATTGTAGGCAAAGCAGCCCGAATCCGAGTATCATCAGTGATGTTGCCAGCATCGTCCAAAGGCACATTAAAGTCCACACGGACTAATACCCGCTTACCCGATAAATCTGACTCAGACAAGTCTGCTACAGTTTTCTTGGCCACAAAAGTACCTCCTAGAATTTTCTATGCCTTGGTTAAAGTCCTGGAAAGTCAACGCGAACCTTTTGTCTGTCCAGGAAGGCAAGCTCCCTAGCAGAGAAAGTAAACTGACGTTGCCAGACTTCAACCAGAGTCAATTTCACTGGTTCGTCGTAAACATTTTATATGAGTGTGTACCGTAAGAGGGTGCCATGTTTAAGACTGTTTTGTTTCCCATAGACCGCAGTAGAGAATCCCGCGAAGCAGCGGACAAGGTTCTCAACATTGTTCAAACCTACAACTCCCGCCTAGTCTTACTGTCTGTAGTACCAAAACCCCCGGAAGGGGAAGAGTTGTCCCCAGACGAGGCGATGATGTCCCCGGAAGTGGTAGCAGAGTTGCTCAAAAATGCTCATGATATGTTTTCCAAGGAAGGAATTGAAGCCGAAGTGATTGAACGCGAAGGTCAACCGGCTTTTGTGATTTGCGATGTGGCTGATGAAATCGACGCCGATTTAATTGTCATGGGCTGTCGGGGGATGGGTTTGACCGAGGAGGCGCCAACGGAAAGTGTGACGACTTTAGTGATTAATCTGTCTCCCTGTGCAGTGTTAATCGTTCCGTAGTCTCTCTTGCTTCTTTTTGAGGGTTCATGGGCTTGTCCGATGAATCCTCACCAGACAAATGCCAGACAAAAAACTTAGGATTTCCTCTGATAATGATTATTCAATGGTATCCGGGTCACATTGCTAAGGCTGAACGACAGTTAAAGGAACAGCTAAAAATGGTGGATGTGGTGCTGGAAGTGCTTGATGCTCGTATTCCTTTGTCCACTCATCATCCCCAAGTACCGAATTGGGTGGGGCAAAAAACCCGGGTTTTGGTGGTGAATCGCCTGGATGCGATCGCCCCACAGGTGAAAGAGCAATGGTTGACTTGGTTTAAGTCTCAAGGAGAAACCCCCTATTTTACCAATGCTCAACATGGGGATGGGGTAGCCCAAGTGGCGAAAGCAGCAAAATTTGCGGGGGTCGCGATTAATCAACGGCGGCGCGAGCGCGGAATGTTGCCTCGACCCGTCCGCGCTGTGGTAATTGGTTTTCCTAATGTGGGCAAGTCCGCCTTAATTAACCGCTTGCTAGGAAGACGAGTAGTGGAAAGTGCCCGACGCCCTGGTGTCACCCGTTCCCTGCGTTGGGTGAGAATTTCTCCAGAACTTGAACTATTAGACGCCCCGGGAATTATTCCGTCTAAGTTAGAAAATCAAGCCGCTGCCCTCAAATTAGCTATTTGTGATGATATTGGTGATGCGGCATACGATACTCAACGAGTGGCAGCGGGGATGATCGATTTACTGACGCAATTGGAACGCCACGAAGTTGGGGTAGTTGGCGCTAAATGTTTGGCCTCTCGTTATCAACTAGATCCCACAGGAATGACTGGGGAACAATACCTGCATAATTTAGCGGAGTTACGGCATGGTGGGAATGTGGAACGCACCGCCAGGCAGTTGTTAAAAGATTTTCGTCAAGGGGTTCTCGGTGCGATCGCTTTGGAGTTGCCACCGCGTTCTTCGTAAATGTGGCTTAAATTTCCGGGATACTAAATATTAAATAAACATTAAATAAACACCAGGAGAAAAACTGTGCTACTAACAAAAGGCTTTGAGGTGGAAATGTACACAGGCACCCCCCAGGGGGATATTGTCGGCCTCTCGGACAAAATTGTGGCGGCGCTGAGTCGATTTGTCCGCGAACCCGATAGCCGAAATGTGGAATATACTACTCCGCCGTTATGTTCCTACGAGCGCCTATTGTGTGATTTAGTCAGACCTCGGTTGCAGCTAAGAGAATATCTGAAAACTCTGGGGGATTATACCCTGGTTCCGGGTAGTACCTTGTCTTTGGGTCACAGCGATCGCTTTTATCGGTCAGACCCAGGCAACCCATACCATGACTATATCGAACAAACTTATGGCACAAAAATCGTCACCGCCAGTATTCATATCAATATTGGTATCGAAGATCCCGAAGTGCTGATGCGGGTCTGTCGAGTTATCCGCATGGAAGCCCCTCTCTTCCTTGCCCTGAGTGCTTCTTCTCCGTTTTTAGATGGGGAAGTCACCGGCTATCATTCAACTCGGTGGCAGTTATTCCCGAAAACTCCTGCCCATGTGCCTCTGTTTGAAAGTCACAGCCATTTTATCCGTTGGACGGAAGCACAACTCGCTGCCGGAACGATGCAAAATGTGCGGCATTTGTGGTCGTCGGTGCGTCCCAATGGGGATCACCGTCCTTATAATATTAACCGCCTGGAACTGAGGATTTGTGATGCGATCGACGACCCGATCGCCTTATTAGCTATTGCCGCATTCTTAGAAGCCCGAATTATGCAGATAATAGCAGACCCCAACTTAGATCCCCTGGTGCAAAGCCAACTCCCAGCCCAAAGTCGCGCTGAAGATTTAGTCAGTCTCGCTGGTGCTAACGAAACCGCCGCCGCTACCCATAGCTTAGATGCTGAGTTGCGTCACTGGATTGATGGTAGAAAAATTTTAGCCCGGGATTGGATTACTGAACTATATGAAGAAATTCAACCCTTGGCTAAAGCACAGGGTTTTGCTTGCTTCCTTTCACCACTGAAAAAAATCTTACGTCAAGGCAACCAAGCGCAACAATGGTTGAAACTTTATGAAGCAGGAACGGATATTCGCACGGCGATCGAGCAAGGGATTATCGCCATGAGCAAAATGGAACATGAACTAGAAGGTAAATTATGTCAACAATTGGTGGCGTAAACCTTTCCTGATTGTCGATCTAAGTAGGTGGGCATAAATGAATTCAGTATATACTCACCAGATAAAAAACTGTCATTCCTACTTCAGGCGGAAATCCAATATATTGGCAAGTCATCTCAGCCAATTTTTAGCAAATGCAGGAGGCGCAAATGCAGGGGAAGCCAAGGACGCTGCGCCCCTACGAAACCACACCTTTCTCGGTTATTTCCTTGTTCCCAGGTAAGACCTGGGAACAGTCATTTTTTAAGTTTTCGCCTCAAGCAAAAGTGATGAAAAACGGAGGCAACAGGTGCTACTTCTTTACTCTTTTACGTTATTTTTAAGTGCATTTCTGTTATTTTCCGTGCAACTAATGGTTGCCAAAATGATTTTACCCTTGCTGGGGGGTTCGCCCTCAGTTTGGAATACTTGTCAGTTCTTTTTTCAAGGCACATTATTACTGGGCTACGGAGCTGCTCACTTTAGCAGTAAATGGTTAGGAACCCGTCGTCAAGTTATGATACATATTCCTTTACTTTTATTGCCCCTGATTTGTTTACCGATCGCGATATCCACCCCTTTCTATACCCCTGAAAATTTGCCTCCTATTCTGTGGTTATTGACCGTTTTAACCCTCAGTGTCGGATTACCTTTTTTTGTGGTTTCCACCACGGCGCCGCTACTACAGAAATGGTTCGCCGATACAGAAAATCCGGGCAATCGTGACCCCTATTTTCTATATAGTGCTAGTAATATTGGCAGTTTATTGGGTCTCTTAACCTATCCGACTTTAATCGAGCCATATTTTACTTTAACATTTCAAAGTAAAATCTGGTCTATTTTATATCTATTGTTAATTATTTTAATTGGCTTTTGTGCTGTTAGTGTTTGGCAACTTAAACCGGGAATTAAAGAAATAACAATTGAAGAAAAAAATTCAGATAATATTATTTTCGGTCGAGCTCTCGAAAATTTTGCCAGAAAATCGCCACATTTAATAGAGATTTTTCAATGGATTATTTTAGCTTTTATTCCTTCCAGCTTGCTTTTAGGGTTGACAACTTATATTACCACAGACTTGGCGGCAATGCCAATGCTTTGGGCAATTCCTCTCGCCCTTTATTTGTTATCGTTTATTCTCACTTTTGCCCGAAAGCAATTTTTGCCTTATCTTCAATTTTTGGCCATATTACCGGCGTGGTTGACTCCGTTAATTTTCCTATGTTGGGCGCGATTGGTTAATCCTTTATGGTTTGTCCTATTGTTACATTTGGGTGGATTTTTTATTACTGCTTGTTTATTTCATTGGCAGTTAGCCCAAAGACGCCCAAATCCAGAACATTTAACCAGTTTTTATTGGTGGATTTCCATAGGAGGAGTTTTGGGCGGATTGTTTAATGCGATCGCCGCCCCTTTAGTATTCAATTACTTATTAGAATATCCCCTAATAATGCTGTTGTCTATTTTAGTGGTGCGTTCGCCCCAATTATTCCAGGGAATAGAATTTGACTCTTCCAGCCAATTATTGACTCTGAAAAAAATCCAAACTATCAGTGTCGGTTTATTGTTTGGGGGATTATTCGTGGGATTTTCGCCAGAAGCATTTCTGAATAATCTCAGGGGTCATATTATAGCTATAGGGCTAATGATATTGATATTTTATCCCTTTAATCTGAAAAAAAGCACCTGGGTACTGGGTTTATGTTTTATCTTCCTAATTGGCCAGTTTTCCTTGAATAACTTAGGCGGCATCGTTTACAGTGAACGGAGTTTTTTTGGCATAAATCGAGTAATTCAGTATGAAAATAACATCGGCGGAAAATATCATAGTTTACTGCATGGCACCACCATGCACGGGAAACAGAGTCTCGAGCCAAAACGCCGCAATGAGCCCTTATCTTATTTTACTATAGATAGTCCAATTGGTCAATTTTTCGCCTCGGTTAAGCCGCAACAGTTATCCCACGTTGCGGTCTTAGGTTTGGGGGTTGGTACTTTAGCCGCTTATGCCCAACCGGGACAAGAATGGACTTTTTATGAAATTGACCCCACGGTGGAAAAAATTGCTGGCGACCCGCGATATTTTACTTTTTTACAAGACGCCAAAGCCCCTTATAAGGTAGTATTAGGAGATGGTCGATTGCAATTAGCGCAGGTGCCGGATCGGTTTTACGATTTACTGATTATGGATGCTTTTAGTTCTGATTCTATTCCGGTTCACTTGGTGACAAAAGAAGCGTTTCAGCTATATTTTAGAAAAATCAAAGCATCGGGCTGGGTGCTGGTGAATATTTCTAATCGTTATATTGATTTAGAACCAGTGTTAGGCGCGATCGCTCATAATTTAGGACTGGTAGCAATCCATCAACAAGAAGGAGAAATATCCCCAACAGAAAAAGCAATGGGAAAATCCGCTTCTCACTGGGTAATTTTGACTCAGAAATCCGAAAATTTTGGGTCATTACTCCAAGACCCTCGCTGGGAAGCGATAGCGCATCCGCGCCGCTTCGCGATCGCATCCACCGAACCCGGGTCAAGTCCAGAAGCTTTAATTTGGACTGATGATTATTCTAATATATTGAGTGCTTTACGTTGGGTGACACAAAAATAATGCCATTATGGTTATTTGTTGATTGTTGATTGTTGGTTGTTGATTGTTGTTTGTTTTTTGTTATTTGTTATTGGAATAATAACGAAGAACGAAGAACGAGGACCAACAACAAATAACACAAAGAACAAAGAACAATCAACCAACAACCAACAACCAACAACCAATAAAAATCGCTAATTTTTTATAGGAAACTACCAATGACGACAAATATCGATGAAATCTTAGAAGAGTTTGAACATTTTGGGGTGAACCTGGGTTTAGAGAGAATTCAACGACTCTTAGCGGACTTGGGCAACCCGCAAACAAAAGTGCCCATAATTCATGTCGCGGGTACTAATGGAAAAGGGTCTGTTTGTGCTTATCTTTCCGCAATTTTAACCGCAGCGGGTTATCGGGTGGGTCGCTATATTTCCCCTCATTTAGTTGATTGGACGGAACGAATTTCTCTGAATGAACAGCCGATCGCCCGTGAGGAATTTATCTCTCTTTTAGCACAAGTTAAAGCAGCGATCGACCCAGCCGCCCCTTGTCCGACGCAGTTTGAGGTAATTACCGCTGCCGCTTGGTTATATTTTGCCCAACAGCAAGTGGATATCGCGGTAATGGAAGTGGGACTGGGTGGTCGCTTGGATGCCACCAATGTCTGCGATCGCCCCTTGGTTAGCATCATTACCTCAATTAGTTGGGAACATTGGCAACACTTAGGGCCAACGATCGCCCATATTGCCAGAGAAAAAGCTGGTATTCTCAAACCCGGTTGTCCGGCGATTTGCGGGCCGCTGCCTCCTGACGCGCAAAAGGTCGTAGAAAATCGCATTGCTGAACTGAATTGTCCCGCGATTTTTCCCAAACCGGCCCGGTTCATCGAACATAATTCTGTTAATCCCCCTGTAATTTCAGAGGATAACTTTTTGCCTCATCAACCACAATGGGCAGTTTATGAAAATATCAAATATCCTTTACCATTGTTGGGGGAAGTCCAGTTAACCAATTCTGCTTTAGCCATTGCTGCCATAAAAGTCTTGCAAGGGCAAGGTTGGCAAATTTCCGACCAACAAATTGCTGATGGCATGGGGAAAACACGCTGGCCCGGTCGTCTGCAATGGGTCAACTGGTCCCATAGTGGCACAAGATTATTAGTTGATGGCGCTCATAATGCGGCAGCGGCTCAAGTTTTGCGTCAATATGTAGATCAAATATCCCCGCAACCTGTGAACTGGGTGATGGGAATGTTATCGACAAAAGACCATCCGGGTATCTTTAAGGCATTGCTTAGACCGGGCGATCGCTTATACTTAGTACCAGTCCCTGATCATAGTTCTGCCCTGCCCGAAGACTTAGCCGCGATCGCCCAGCCAATTTGCCCAGAATTGGCGGAAATCAAGTGCTATCCAGAATTGGCGATCGCCCTAGAACATTCTCACCATCCCAATCTGTCTACTGGCAACCCCCTGACAATTTTATGTGGTTCTTTATACTTACTGGGCTATTTTTTTGCCACTCATAACCAGATTGACCATTAACCCTAAAAATTCTTATTGGTTATTGGTTATTTGTTGTTCGGGTTTTTACTTAAATAACAAATAACCAATAACAAACAACAAGTAATAAATAAAAACAACAAATAACAAACAACAAATAACAATCAATAAATAACCAAATACAGGAGCAATACTGCCGTGCAGAGTCTGCAAAATATATTCAAAAAATTATTACCAGGAAAAGCTCTCCGATCTGGAGTGGAAATAGCCCCAGACCGGATTAATATTGTGCAGTTGAGTGCCAAAAAGCCTGGATATAAACTGGAAACTTTTGTATCGGTGGAAGTGGCAGAAGGGTTGGTTTCGGAAGGACTGATCGCGGATCCACCGGAAGTCGCCATGCTGATTCAGACGGCTTTAGCGGATAATAATATCAAAGCCAGACAAATTGCCACAGCCATCCCTGCCAAAGAGGGAGTGATCCGGGTGGTGCCAGTGCCGTCGGAACTCAATGAGCTAGAATTGCGGGAAATGGTGAATCAAGAAGCGGGGCTATACTTACCCTTTCCTAGGGAAGAGGCAGATGTGGATTATCAAAAGATGGGGGTGTTTGAAGACGAAGACGGGATTTCTAAATCCCAAGTGCTGTTAGTGGCGACTCGCAAAGAAGTCACCGATACTTATATTAGTACCTTTCAACAAGCCGGATTAAAGATTGATGTTTTAGATTTAACCATTTTTTCCCTGCTACGGACGATTCAAAGTGAATTAAGCCAATTGCCCCAAGAAGAACCAGTAGTGATCGCGGATGTGGAATTTGACAGCACGGAAATAGCCATTCTCATGGATGGCATTCCCCAGTTTTCCCGCACTATTCCCATTGGCACCTACCAAGTTCAGACGGCACTTTCCCAAGCCATGAATTTGCCGCCCTCCAGACAGACTGATATGCTACAAGAGATATCGATTCCCGCTAATCCAACGGAAATTACTGGGGAGGGTACAAGTACAATGGGAGAAAGCAATCCTGGAGTCCAGGCAGTTGTTAAAGTATTGTCTGAACTTACCGATGAGTTGCGGCGATCGATTGACTTTTTTATCAATCAAAGTGAAGGCCCTGATGTCTCCCAGTTATTTCTCGCGGGACCAGGGGCAGCGATCGGCCAAATTGATGAATTTTTTAGTCATCGATTAGGTTTACCCGTTATGATCGTCGATCCCGTTCAGAACTTGGCGATCGAAGATGAAGAACAAAAACTATCCCAAGCCATTCACCCAGCATTGGGGGTCGTCTTGGGTCTAGGAATGCGCGAGGTTAAATAACAATGTATTCTATTGATATTAATTTTCTTAATGACCGGCCTGATTATAAGCCGCCAGACATTAACATAGTTCGGCCTCAAACTAATAAAAATGACGCGGCGGCTAGACTTCCTTTTCTGATTGGGGGCGCAGCGGTGGCGGTGGCCGCCCTTGGTAGTGCGGGGGGTTGGTGGTGGATTATCAATACTAAAAATACTCAATTACAAGCCGAACTGACGAAATTAGAAAGTGAAAGTGGTCTGCTAGAAGCGGAAGTGAAGAAAGTTCAAGAACTGGAAAGCAAAACGAAGCAATATAATGACCAAACTAAATTTTTTGTCAGTATTTTTAACACTTCCGTCAAGCCCGTATCTTCTTTGCTGGAAGATCTGAGTAGCATTTTGCCTCCAGGAGTGCAAATTTCTCGGATTAGTCAAAATTTGCAACAAGCAGAAGGAGACAACATCCAAACCCAAACCCCTTGGGGAGTGGTTCAACAAAATCTTGAGATCACCGGACTTTCCCCTAGCTTTGCTGAAGTAAATGACTTGCTATTAGTTTTGAAAAATTCTCCTTTTTTTAATGAAAAAGAAACTGCATTGGTGGAAGCGGAATTAGTAGATATTCCCATAGAAGTAGAATGGACTGGAATTGGGGAGGCGCCAGAAAATTTGAAGCCCAAAGTTGTGCAATATAAAATTACCACCAGTGCCACCAATGTTTTGGCTTCAGAAATGCTCCCAGATTTACAAAGAACTAATGCACAGGGGTTATTAAGTAGGCTGATTAGATTACAACAATTAGGGGTGAAATTCAATGACACTAGCAAGTGAAGAAGGTTTCTTGCCAGAAGGTGCAGAACAGGAAGGCCCGCCACCACCGCCTGGTACTTTGGTGCTTGGCCCGTTGAAGATTACTCCCCAGATCCAAGGGGCTGCTATTGCTTTGGTAGGAGTGGCTTTGGCCGGGGTTGTGGGTTGGAAATTAATTTTACCAGCTATGACCCAAACTCAAGAACTGGAAGCAAAAATTAGCGAATTAAACAATAACATTGAAGGGCAGAAAAAAAGAACAGCTAAATTACAAGAAGTCAAGAATCAACTAGAAAATGCCAAGAAGGAAAAAGAAAATGTGATGGCGTTATTTGGGAAAAACGACTTTTTGGAAACGTTGCTCTTTGATGTCAACAAAATCGTCGTTGAGAAGCACAAAGGCACGATCCAAAAGTTTAATCCGGTACAAAATTCTAGTAGTGGTTGGATTTTTGGGGAGACTCCACCGGGAGCGGCGGGACAACAAGCCGCCGCCCCAGCCGCCGCTGCTCCCGCTGCCGGTGGAGCGGAGGCTGCACCACCAGGACCAAAACTATCTGAAGCGATCAAAGGGGTGACGATTCAGGTAGAAATGCAAGGCAAGTGGGAACAACAGCAAGCTGCTTTGCAGGATTTGGAAAGATTACCGGCAATGGTGTTAATGGATCAGTTTGTGTTAGAAGTCGATCGCAGTAACCAAAGACTCTTGTCTCCAAGACCAAATCAATTTATTCCTCAAGGCGAACCGAAACTGAATACTAGCTTTAATTTATTAGCTGTAGTGCCTTTACCGGCAGAAGAGTTAGAAAAGCTGGCCGCACCACCGAAGGAAGAAGAAAAGAAAGAGGGTGAAGCTGCCCCAGCAACGCCCTAAGTTAACGATAAGATTAAACATATTTAGTGAGGAGGAAACCGTGAAACCAAATTATCTCCTGGGGGTAATCCTGGGCAGTTCTATGGTTGCCAGTCTAGGCGCGATCGCATTAGTTCAGCCAGCTTGGGCTCAAGCCACCGCAATTACTAACGTAGAAGTCATCGCCAGTGGTGGCGGAATTCAACTGGTCTTAGAAACTTCTGGGGGCGAAGCGCCCCAAGTTTTTACCATCAACCGGGGCAATGACGTAGTAGCGGATTTAGTCAATACCACCCTCAGACTGCGGCAAGGGGGCAGCTTCCGGCAAAACAATCCGGCTCCGGGCATTGCCTCAATTGTGGTCACGCCCTTAGATTCTAATAGCGTGCGGGTGATTGTCAGTGGCAGCGGCAGCGCCCCGAATGTAGACATCGCCGAACGTAGTCCGAATAGAATTACTATCAACTACAGCACTGGTATGGCTGGCGCCCCGTTCAACCCGCCACCTCCAGGGAATAATCCCCCGCCAATGGCGCAAGAACAACCCAGACCAATTTCTCAGCAACCGCAACAACGGCAATCAGAACCGGAAGTCCTAGTCCGCAACCCAGAAATCACTATTAATGGGGTGCCGGTTCCTTCAACCCGCAGCACTCAAGTCCCACCGTTCTTGCCCCGGGCTGTAGCGCCCCCGGTGGGAGACATGGCGATTTCCAATACCGACTCCTCTCCCAACTTAATTACTCTGGGAACTAACGAGATAGTCCAAAGTTTAGTGTTCAAAGATACACCAGTCCGAGAAGCCTTATCGGTCGTCGCACGATTGGCGGGAGTCAACGTCGCCTATGCAGCGGGGGGAAATACCACCGACGCTCAAGCAGCCGGGGAACTGACTATTAATTTGGATATTGAAAACGAGTCCCTAGAGAATGTCTTTAACTATATTCTTCAACTGAGTGGCTTGGAAGCTAACCGAGTCGGCAACACTGTTTTTGTTGGAGTGAATCTACCAGACTCAGCAAGGGACATGGTAGCTCGCACCATTCGGGTTAACCAAATCACTGCTCGCGATGCCGGAATTTACTTGGCCAGCTTAGGTGCAGAAACAGCGGTGTCAAGCACACAAACACAAACGCAAACCGTGGCCATTCCTATCCCCGGCACTGATCAGGCTCGCCAAGAAACGACTACCTCGTCGAGAAGCGTGATTGAAAGTTTGACTGTTGAATCTAAATTTTTAAACCCACTTTTGCGCGGTCTGCAAGTGGTAGTTGATGAGCGAGCCAACAGTCTCACCTTATCCGGCCCTCGGCGCTTGGTAGAAATTGCTTCAGCCCAGCTTGTGGCCTTGGATGTCCGTAAGCGTCAAGTGGCGGTGAACGTCAAAATTATTGACGTGAATCTTAACAACGAAGATACTTTTAATACCAGCTTTTCTTTTGGCATTAATGACAGTTTCTTTGTCAGTGATAACGGTGCGGCGGCGATTAACTTTGGTGGGATGAATCCTCCTACGGGAAATACCATCACCACTCGTAGGGATGGCGGATTGAATTTGGTGCCCCCTGTGGTGACAAATCCCTTTAGTGAAGTTGAGCCATTTTCCGATCCCACCGGCCAAGTTAGGGTGCCGTTGACTGCTCCTGGTCAAGAGGGGGGAGCATTTTTACGTCCGATCGCCCCACTGGTGAATGATGTAAATGGTCTCTTTCAACCGGGAATTTCAGGATATGTCCCGTTTAGCCTCGATCCCGGTGATACGACGCTTCAGTCTTTGCAACTGGGAGAAGCTTTTTTTAACCTCCCGACTTTATTTCAATATCCCAGTAGGTTTTTAGCTCTGCTACAAGCACAGGTGATCAGCCGCAATGCCAAAATCCTCACCGATCCGACTGTGGTCATCCAAGAAGGAGAAAACGCCAGCGTTAATCTAACTGAAGACGTGGTGGGGAACATCCAACGAGAAACCCAATTTGGAGATGGATTCACTCAAACCACGACAACCGCTGAGATTAAGCAAGCTGGGTTACAGTTGGGGATTAACGTGGAGCGAATTGATGATAATGGTTTTGTCACCATGCGAATTATCCCCAATGTTCGGGCGATCGCCGGAAACCAACAGTTTGAAAATAATCAAATTACCCTGCTATCTGAGCGTTCTTTAGATTCCGGCAGAATTCGCCTGCGGGACGGTCAGACCTTAATTCTTTCGGGAATTATTCAAGAGCAAGAACGGACTACGGTGACTAAATGGCCAATTCTAGGGGATTTACCGATTATTGGCTCTCTATTCCGAGGCAGTTCCACACAAAACCAACGGGCTGAGGTGATCGTGTTGGTGACTCCCCAGATTTTAGATGACTCCGATCGCTCTGGGTTTGGCTACGGCTATCTCCCCGGACGCGAAGCCCAACAAATGATTAACCGTTCCCGCTAAGACCGCCATTTTCAGGCGATCTGTCATCCGTGGATCCTTGATAAAACCAAAAAATACAACAACTTGTCAGATTTTACTCAAAACCCCTGTTGCCAAAACAGGGGTTTTTTTAGGGGTTTTTTCAGGAGTCCAGCGAATTTTAACTATAGTTATTTCAAATAAGATTGATAAATTATATCCGGGCGCTTGTAGGGGCGCTCCCCCCGTGGTCGCCCCGCGCCTCTACAGTAAATCAATTTATTTTGTAGGGGCGCAATGCTTGCGCCCCCAGAATTTTGTATCAATCACAATTGAAATAACTATATTTCGCTTGTAGCCACAAAAGTAATGATAAAATAACTTAAAGTTTGAGGCTTTGGCAGAGCCAGTCGGTCGTCAATTGTGAAAAAAATCCTGAAATCTACAGAAGTTAAAGGTTTCACCGATCCATTTTCAGGTTCAATACTTTCAGAAACCGGGTTTTTGCGTTAAATTTAGCATCACAGCCAAAATCTCACTTTTGAGGTTGAATATTTTCATAAACCGAGTTTCTGCGTTAAATTTAGCATCACAGCCAAAATCTCACTTAAGAAACCCGGCTTCTAGAAAATAGATGGTATGGGAGTTTCAGAGATTTTGTGTCAGAATGACTGAGAATTGCCACGAAATCCCCCTGGGCGATCTGAAATTTCATCGTGGCGTTCAACGCCCAAGCACATAAAAGGAGTATCGAAATGAACAAAGGTGAACTCGTAGACGCAGTTTCCGAAAAAGCCGGTGTCACCAAGAAACAAGCTGATGCAGTGCTAACTGCCGCATTAGATGTGGTGATCGACGCCGTTGCCGCTGGAGATAAAGTGACTTTGGTGGGCTTTGGCTCATTTGAAGCACGTCACCGCAAAGCCCGTGAAGGTCGTAATCCCAAAACTGGCGATAAGATGGAAATCCCCGCTACTACCGTTCCAGCTTTCTCCGCTGGAAAATTGTTTAAAGAAAAAGTAGCCCAAGCGCAATAAACCATCAATTGCGAAAATTAATGGCCGTTAACCGACCAGTACACGGGGGAAATTTGCTCTGGGCAGCCGCACTAGCAGGTTGTCCCCCAAGTTCACTTGTGGACTTTTCCGCCAGTATTAATCCCCTGGGGCCGCCTCAGTCGGCGATCGCGGCGATCCAATCTCACCTAGAGGAAATCGCCGCTTACCCCGACCCTAATTATCGTGAACTGCGTAAATCTCTCGGTGAGTATCATCAAATTTCCCCAGAATGGATTTTGCCGGGAAATGGCGCCGCTGAGTTGCTGACTTGGGCTGGTTGGGATTTAGCTACCCTTTCCCAGGTGGTGCTGGTGACTCCAGCATTCGGTGACTATCGGCGCTGTCTGCGGGCATTTAACGCCAAAGTTGTTGAGTCTTGTCTGTGGGCAGACTTACCAGAAGATATGGGAGACGTTGAGATTGATAGATGGTCGAAGTCTTCTCCTATGCCCCTAAAGACAGGACTCTTGCTGAATAACCCTCATAATCCCAGTGGTCGGTTATTTCGCCGGGAAACTTTGCTGCCTTATTTGGAGCAATTTGAGTTGGTGGTGGTGGATGAAGCCTTTATGGACTTTTTGCCGCCACCACAACCAGAAAGTTTGGTCAGCGAGGTGGCAAGATTCCCTAATCTGGTGATTTTGCGATCGCTGACTAAGTTTTACAGCCTGCCCGGACTGCGCTTGGGATATGCGATCGCTCACCCCGATCGCCTGCGCCGCTGGCAAGAATGGCGCGACCCTTGGCCGGTGAACGTTTTAGCCGCTGCGGTGGGGGGCGCGGTGCTCCAAGATACAGCCTTTCAGCAGCAAACTTGGTCTTGGTTGCCCCCGACGCGAGATGAACTATTTCAAGGCTTAAGCCAGCTACCAGGGCTCACCCCCCACCCAAGTGCGGCTAACTTTTTATTGGTCAAGACAGAAAAAGCCAGTTCCCAGCTGCAACAAGCTTTACTCCAACATCGTCAAATCCTGATTCGTGACTGCCTGAGTTTTCCCGAACTAGGCGATCGCTATTTTCGGGTAGCCATTCGTTCTCAACTAGAAAACCAGCGCCTCCTCCAAGGACTCAGGGACGTTTTATTATAATTAATAATTAATAATTGATAGTTGATAATTGATAATTGATACCAACCAACAAACAACAACCAACAACCAACAAACAACAACCAACCACCAACCACCAACCACCAACCAACAAAAGTGAATTTTGATTACGATTTAGTCATTATTGGCGGCAGTGTCGCTGGGGTTTATGCGGCGAAAACCGCCGCCCAGCTAAAAGCCCGTGTCGCCCTGGTACAACCACTTCGAGAAACCCGGTTTCTCCAGCAGGAAATTTGCAGATTTCAGCAGCAAAGATTTGCCCTTCCTCCAGAGTTAAGTTTCTATGATTTGCCCGTAGGAGAACCGTATTCTCCGGGGATTTTGGCATCGTTGGGCATTGATGCGATCGCCGGTGAGGGTCAATTTTGCCCCAAACCTAGGTTAGCTTTTGAAGTGAACGATCGCCTATTGCGAGCGCGTTCTTATTTATTAGCCCCGGCGTCAATTCCGGCAATTCCTAACTATATCGAAGGATTAAATAGGGATAAAGCAGAACAATTAAATCAAGAATTTTTCGCTAGTTTTATTGATTCAAATAATTGCAAAAATCCCGATAATTCACCTAAGCATTTAATTGTAATTGGCGGCAGTCCTCAAGGAATAGAAATTGCTCAAAGTATTGCCAAAAAAGGCGGATTAGTGACAATAATTGTCAACAGTTATCGACTGCTTACGGAAGAAGATGCGGAGGCAGCGTTTTTAATGCAGTGTCAATTAGAAGCGGATGGCATCCGATTATTCACTAATACTTCTGTGAGCCAAATTAAGCGAATTAATGATAAAATATGGGTGCAAGCTGGTGACAAAGCCCTGGAAGCTGACCAAATTTATATTGCTACCGGCAATCAGCCCAACCTAGAATCATTGAATTTAGACCGGGTTGGGGTGGAAACTATTAAGCATGATTCATTATATCAGGAGTTAATTTTAAATCAAAAACTCCAAACCACACGGTCTTCTATTTATAGTTGTAGCTATTTAGCCCAAAAATATGGCTGGACAAATCTGGCTATACATGAAGCAAATATAGCTGTTAAAAATTCTTTGTTTTTGCCTATTTATCAAGTAAAATATCATCATATTCCTTGGGCTATTTTTACTCAACCTCAATTGGCTAGAGTCGGTTTAACAGAAGCCAAAGCTAACGAAAAATACGGTAAAGATATTTTAGTATTTCGCCATTATTTTAAGAATATTACAGCGGCACAGTTGTTGGGAGAAACTACCGGATTTTGTAAAGTTATTACTCGCAAAAATGGGGAATTATTGGGAGTGCATTTGGTGGGCAATAGCGCCAGTGAGTTAATTCACATTTTTGCTTTGGCAATGCAAAATAAGTTAAAAATAAGTGCGATCGCCTCTTTGCCTCATATTTTCCCCTCCCTGTCAGAAATTAATAACCAAACTGCCCAATTGTGGAAATATCATCAGCGGATTCGACCCTGGGAAAATTTGCTTGAGGTTTTTTTTAATTGGCGCCGGGGTTGAAGCACTGTCTGCTAGAATTTATTAATTATGCTAATTATGACTAAACCTGTGATTTGCCCTCCCGGTAATGACTAAGCCCAAAACCACACAATCAAACCCTGACGATAACGCAAAACTAATCGAGCGCTTGCGTACTTTAAGTCACATACTGGACAATGCCATGCCGATTCCCGGAACGAATTACCGCATTGGACTCGATCCTTTTTTAGGACTAATTCCCGGTGGCGGTGATATTGCTGGGGCGGTATTGTCCGCTTATATTGTAATTTCGGCGGCCAAGTTGGGTTTACCGCGAGAAAGTTTACTACGAATGGTGTTTAATATCTTGCTAGAAGTTTTTGTGGGGACTGTACCTGTCTTAGGAGATTTGTTTGATGTAGTATGGAAAGCTAACGTGAAAAATATGGAATTGTTGGATATCCATATTAAGTCGCCACAAATGGGTCAAAAAGCTGATCGGTGGTTTGTTTTTTTATTAGTAGGTGGTTTGATTTTGGGTGTATTAGGCGCGATCGCTCTCGGTATCACCTTAATTACCTTGGTGTTTGGTTTACTCACGGGCAATGGATAGGAAATGTCTTCAGTCAAACTAAAAACTAAAACAGAGAAATTATCAATGGAGAAACCCTTGTCACAGCCAACTCCAGAACTTCAACAGCGGGCAGCACAACTGCGCCAACAATTACAAAAAGCTAGTTATGCTTACTATGTCCTAGATAATCCGATCATGGAGGATGCGGTTTACGATCGCCTCTATCGGGAACTACAAGACCTGGAACAGCAATATCCACAGCTAATTTCACCGGATAGTCCCACCCAAAGAGTAGGGGAACGACCTGCCACCGCATTTATCTCGGTTCAGCATAAAATACCTCTCTACAGTTTGGAAAATGCCTTTAACATGGCAGAGTTTGCCACTTGGCAGGAACGCTGGCAACGGTATGTAGAGTCCGGTAGGGAGGCAAACATTGCTCAGAGAAACCCGGTTTCTGGGTCTGGGGGGGGTTATGTTTGCGAATTAAAAATAGATGGTTCCGCTTTAGCTTTAAGTTATGAAAATGGCTTACTGGTGCGCGGGGCAACGCGGGGGGATGGCACCACTGGGGAAGAAATTACCCAAAATGTGAAAACTATTCGCTCAATTCCCTTACGCTTAAATTTGGATAATCCGCCACCTTGGGTAGAAGTACGTGGGGAGGCATTTTTAGCCTTAGACGTCTTTGAGCAAATTAATCAAGAACGGAAAAAAGCCGGAGAATCTCTATTTGCCAATCCGCGCAATGCAGCAGCGGGCACCTTGCGGCAGTTGGATTCTCGCAAAGTGGCCGCTCGCCGTCTGGATTTTTTTGCCTATACCTTACATTTGCCGGAAGAATTGCAACCAGCATCTCAGTGGGAATGTTTGCAATGGTTGCAACAAGCTGGATTTCCGGTTAACCCTCATCGAAATTTATGTCCCTCTTTGGCGGAGGTGAAAGCTTTTTACACTCGCTGGGAAACGGAACGAGAACATTTACCCTATATGACCGATGGGGTGGTGGTCAAGATTAATTCTTTGGCTTTACAAAAGCAGTTGGGCTTTACCCAAAAGTTTCCCCGTTGGGCCGTTGCCCTAAAATATCCCGCTGAAGAATTGCCGACGATTGTAGAAGCCATCGAAGTGGAAGTGGGACGGACGGGAGCATTAACTCCGGTGGCAAAGTTGCGACCAGTACAATTAGGTGGAACTACGGTGTCACGGGCAACTCTGCATAATAGCGATCGCCTGGATGAATTAGATTTACATATTGGCGATACGGTAATTGTGAGAAAAGCCGGGGAAATTATTCCAGAAGTGGTGCGAGTGTTGCCAGAGTTACGCCCGGAAAATGCCCCACGGTTTCAAATGCCTAAGTTTTGCCCGGAATGCGGGTCAAAGGTGGTCAAACCCATTGATGAAGCCGTCACCCGTTGTATTAATACCTCTTGTCCGGCAATTCTCAGAGGTTCTTTGATTCATTGGGCTTCGCGCGAGGCTTTAGATATTAATGGTTTAGGCGAGAAACTGGTGCAACAGATGGTGGATAAAGCTTTAGTAAAGTCCGTTGCCGATCTGTATAGCTTAACCGTGGCAGAATTGATTACTTTAGAACGCATGGGTCAGAAATCGGCGTCCAAGTTAATCAGTGCAATAGCTGTTAGCAAATCCCAACCTTGGGCTAGAGTGTTGTATGGTTTAGGGATTCGCCATGTAGGGAGTGTGAATGCTCAAGTTTTGGCAGCAAAATTCCCTGACGTAGAAGCATTAGCCGTCGCTACTCCAGAGGCGATCGCTTCTGTTGATGGTATTGGGGCAAAAATTGCCTCCTCCGTCTGTCAATGGTTCCAAGTTCCCGCCAATCAAAGCTTAATTAACCGCTTAAAAGCTGCTGGGTTGCAACTGACTACACCTTTAGAAACCGGTCTACAACGGTCACAAGGTATATCTATGACAAAAACACTGCCCCTATTGGGTAAAACTTTTGTGATTACCGGCACTTTGCCCTCTATGACGCGAAAGGAAGCGAAGGCAAAAATTGAACAAGGGGGCGGTAAGGTGACGGGTTCAGTCAGTAAAAAAACCAACTATTTATTAGTGGGAGAAGATGCCGGGTCTAAGTTAGAGAAAGCACAAACCTTGGGAATTCCCTGCATTTCCGAAGCAGAACTCTGGGAATTATTGAGCCGAGAAAATAAGATACAGAGTGTAGAGTAGCGGAAGGGCTTTGGCAGCGAAGCTCAACAGTAAAGCGGAAAGTCCATCAAACTAAGGTAAGATAAAAACCAACTACCGGATGGCTCAAGATGTATTTTTTTATTTTTAGCTCTGGTCAATTTTAACTATGGTCAATTATGATTAAACGGTGAAAATATTCTATGAAAATTTTACTGGTTGAGGATGACGATGCGCTCGCCAATGTCTTAGTTTCCACACTCAACAACCAAAACTATCTTGTAGATGTTGCCAGTGATGGCGAAGAGGGGTGGCAGTTAGTCGAAGGTTGTCTTTATGATTTGATTGTTCTTGATGTAGGACTCCCTAAAATTGATGGGATTACCCTTTGCCGGAAGATGCGAACTCATGGCTATCAAATGCCCATTTTATTACTCACTTCTCGTGATAGCACCCAGGATAAAGTGGTGGGGCTGGATGCTGGGGCAGATGATTACCTGGTAAAACCCTGTGAACCCCAGGAATTAGCAGCAAGAATTCGGGCGTTACTGCGTCGAGGTGACTCCGCATTACCTCCGGTGATTTCTTGGGGCAGTTTGCAGCTTAATCCTAGTACCTTTGAAGTGACTTATGAAAAAGTCCCGGTGAATTTAACTCCGACAGAGTATCGTCTGTTAGAGTTATTTATGCGTAATAGTAGTAGAGTTTATAGCCGGAGTGCCATTCTGGATCACTTATGGTCTTTTGAAGATCCACCTGGAGAAGAAACTATTCGCGCTCATATTAAAGGATTACGCCAAAAACTCAAAGGAGCTGGCGCACCGGCAGATTTAATCGAAACAGTTTACGGGTTAGGTTATCGTCTAAAGCCATTGCCGAAAAAAACCGAAAATACTCCAGCAGCAATTAGGAAGATTCTTTTAGCGGGTTTGCCAGAAAAATTAGGGGAATGGCTAGTCAAAAGACTAGAGTATGTATCAGTGGAAATTGCCTATACAGGGGAAGAAACTATCCAACTGCTTTTTCGCGATAAATGGTCACTAATAATTATCGATGAAGGACTGAGAGAACCTTCGGTTTCTGAAGTATTAAGATTGGCAGCTAAGAAAAATATTTTTAGGAGAATACCCATTATTTATTGCGAAAAATTTGTCAAAAATAATTCCCGAAAATCCCTGATTAGCCAACTTACAGAATCCCTGAGTTCCCCCGTCACAATTTTTAATATTACTCCCCCGATAGATCGGGAAAAATTAGCCAGTCAAGTGGCGGAGAAACTGAATATTCCTCTGTCACCACCAAAAGAGAAACGGGAAACGGAAAAAGGGGAACGGAGAAAGGAGAATATTGCTTCTGCCCCCGGCAATTTGCCTGTTGCGTCTTCCGTTTTACCTCCTCCCGCCCTTGACGCCCATGAACCCGTCCCTGAGAATAGGCAGTTATTGACATCGGAGATGAAGTCCGATACTCAAAGAGAAAATCAGACAGCGCTAGCCCAAGTTTGGGAAAAGTTTAAAGACAAAATCGGCAACCGAGTCACTGTATTAGAACAAGCGGTGATCGCTTTACGAGCAGGAATTTTGGATGATGAACTGCGGCAGTTAGCGACGCAAGATGCCCATAAATTAATTGGTTCATTGGGTACTTTTGGCTTTGCCAACGGTTCAACATTAGCCCGAAAAATTGAAAGCATTTTAGAACAACCGAAAGTGGGGCGAGAGCAAATTCCCGAACTAGAGCAGTTAGTCCAGCATTTGCGCGAAGAGTTGGAGCATAAGCCTAATGAAACCGCCAACCATGTTCACAAAACCTCTTCGCTCGACTTTAGTTCCGAGTCAGAAAGCCTAGTGCCACAATTGCTGATTATCGATCGCGATCGCGCCGTAGCGGAACAAGTGAAACAAGAAGCCCAACGGTGGGGCATCACAGTGAAAATCGTCGAAGACTTACTCACTGCACGGGAGGCGATCGCTCGGAGCAGACCGGAAGTGGTACTGCTTGACCTGGCTATTTCAGGGCAGCCTTGCCACAACCTGGAAACTGCCCAAGAAGGATTGCAACTCCTCGCTGAACTCGCGAATCACGTTTCTCCTGTGCCGGTACTGATCTTTACCGCCTCTGGCAGTACAGAAATTCGCTTAGAAGTGGCTAAATTAGGCGGACGGGCTTTTATCCAAAAACCCCTCAGCGCCGCTCAAGTTATGGAAACGGTGCTCCAAGTTAGGCAGCGATCGCAGACTCCCGAAGCCAAAGTCATGGTCGTTGATGATGACTCCGCGCAATTAATAGAATTACGGAGTTTCTTAGAACCCTGGGGGTTCAAAGTCATGGGATTATCTAATCCAGAGAAATTTTTAGAAGCCCTCGACTCTTATCAGCCAGACTTACTAATTTTGGATGTAGAAATTCCCAAAATTGATGGGATTTCTCTTTGCCAAGTAGTGCGAAATGACCCCCGGTGGAGTGGTATTCCGATCTTATTTTTAACCGCCCACCGAGAACCGGAAATAGTTCACCGCATCTTTGCATCTGGTGCTGACGACTATGTAAATAAACCCATTGTCGGTCCAGAATTAGTCACGCGCATTATCAACCGCTTAGAAAGAATTCAATTACTCAGAAATATGGCGGAAATTGACCCTCTCACCGGGGTAGCAAACCGCCGCAAATCTACTCAAGAATTAAACCGATTTTTCCAACTAGCCAAACGACATAAACAGCCCATTTGTTTTGCCCTTTTAGACCTAGATTACTTTAAACAAATTAATGACAAATATGGTCATGCAACGGGAGATGCTATTTTACATCGCCTAGGTCGATTATTAAGTCTTTCTTTCCGCAGTGAAGATATCGTCGCTCGTTGGGGGGGAGAAGAGTTTGTGGTGGTGATGTATGGTATGACCAAAGAAGATGGCATGAAACGGCTGAGTGAATTACAAAGAAAACTCCAAGAGCAAGAATTCACGGCGACAATTCTATCATCCGATGATGAGCAAATCGATCTAGAAGCAGAAGACTGGTCAAATCAGGTCAATCACCGCAAGCGAATTGCCCCTATCCTGGAAACCTTTTGCATCACATTTAGTGCCGGAATCGCTGAATATCCCGAACATGGTTCAGATTTACAATCTCTTTATCGGTGCGCTGATCGATCGCTTCATCAAGCGAAAGCGGCTGGGCGTAATTGCATTATGATCGCTGAATAGATGCTGAATAGATGCCGGATTCACCCCTGAAAAAGTTTTCCTATGTCCTTTTCCTATTGTCCTTTTCCTATTCCCCCTTTTGCCTGACGGGACATCTGATTGGACACAAACTGGAAAATTCTCCGTCTGGGTTTGTATGATGTTCAGGCACAAGACTTTGGTAAAATTCTGGTTCAAACAGGGAATCGCTATCACGGCATTAAATTGCATCTCCAGGACATCCGGGGAATTCCGCCCAAGTGACGACGATTCGCGACCATAAGCAATAGCTTCCCTGCACGCGTCGATTTAAAACCTTGATTTTCGCGCTCGCTGTGTCTTTATCCCGGTGCTGACTAACGGCTCCGTAAATACCAAATACTACGAACAAACATTAAACCAATGAAACTCAAAATTTTGACCATTTTTGCTTTGTTGACCTGCTTGGGTTCTACTCTTCCCGTCGCGGCCAGCGAAACGGTTCATCCCCAAGGAAATGCCGAGGTAATTCTCCTCTCTCAAGGCGGTTGGCGCGAATATGGTTCAGAACGATTCACTATTAAAATGCCCGGTGAGCCAATTTCCAGCCGGAATTCTGAAGAGATTGACGAAGGATTGACTCTCACCTTTAGCGAAATGATTTTTGAAGACGATCAAGGTGCTTATGGAGTGATTTACACTGACCTGCCCAGCAACTATGTGCAGGGAACTAATGCTCAGGAAGTGTTGAATGATATGAGTACTTTATTCCTAATTTCTACCCAGTTGGAAGGGTTAAAGGCATTGGAAAAACCGATTAATTTAAAAGGCCATCCCGGTCTGGAATATCGGGTTAGCGAGCCGGAGGCGGCTTTAGTTCTGCGATTGTATTTAGTTCAGCAACGAGTCTATTTCTTGTTCGGTGTTTCTGAACTGGAGAGTCAGGTGAATCAGTTTGTTAATTCCTTTAATTTACTCTAAGTTTTCTCCCTAGAAGCTTTTAGGTTTTTTCCTGGGTCGTTTCTGGGATTGATGGGTTTTTCTGATGTTGCATTCCTGATGTTGCAACGGTCAATCCCATCGGTGTAGGGGCGTCGGTGTAGGGGCAATTGATAAATTGCTCTTATATCCTTGATTTAAAGCTGATATATAAAACCGCATCCGCTAATCAAATTTAATTGATGACTTAATAGCGATAAGGTGATGCTTTGATGGTTTGATGGTTTCCAGGCGATCGCTAATCATCTTGTATTGCGTTTCTTATATTTTTGTAAAGTTCTTTAAAAAAATGAGCTTTAGGCAGATAAAATCAGATCCGGATGATTAAATTCACCCAGTGCATTCTTGTGAAATCTTCCAGAGGCCAGCTTCCCTTGTGTCGCCTTTTCCGGGTAAACTGGATCGGGATAAACAGAGACGCTGCTTTATGTTGGCGTAATGAGAGTGCGTATTTGTTTATTTATTCGCCTATATCATAGAGATTTCTTGCGGAGGCAACATGGACGCTATCTTTGATTTTTTTGGCAACCTGAATTACGAGGTGATAGCACAGTTGACCCTGGTGGGCATGATCATGCTTTCCGGTCCGATTGTGATTTTCTTGCTGGCCATTCGCGGTGGCGATCTGTAATTCCCACAGGCGATCGCCATTATTTAATTGATTCTCTGCCCGACTGGTTCGGGCTTGTTCATCGCCACAAACCGATCGGACTGATCTATTCATAAGTCCGATCAGTTTTTTTGTGGGAGTATCTTCCCGTCAGCCATTACCAAGAAATTTGAGCTAATTTGGCGGCAGTAAAGCCATACCAACGATTGAGTCGTTCGATTTCTTGTTCTAGTCCATAACTTTTGGGAAAATTGGGGCAGGGATACCCTAATTCCCGCAAGGTGGCGATGAGGGTGCTGGGGGCTACCCACCATCTTTGCCCAATTAGTAGCAAATTGAGGGTTTGATGGGGAAATTTTTGGATATATGCTTGCAAACGCGATCGCAGTTGATCGGCGGTAGGTAGTTGGGGGACATAATTATAGACATAGACTTGCCGTGGTTTCCCCTTAGCCAGAAGCCATTTCAGATGGCTGCCCGAAGGGGGTAATGTCCATAACAGGAAAGTATCGCAAGTTTCCGTGGGGCGATCGCAGATAATCTGACAATGGTGATGATCTCTGCCGCTCGTCCCCGGGGTAATTTCTGGTTTATTCGCCCCATACCATAAAATTTTGCCTTGTAACTTGGGTAATAAATCCGCAATTCCGCGAAGCGGATCGCTGCCGCGAATCGCCTGTCCCTGTAACCAGAGGGGTTGTCGCTCAACTAACGGCGGTTCGGGGTTCACAATCTTTAAGCCAGACGGCTGAGAATCCGGGACGGTGGCGCTGCCGGGGATATCTTTGGGGGATTCGCCTCGGACTGGTTCGCGGTATCGGGCACTAACCAATTCCAGTTCAACGTTGGTCTGACCGTTCCAAGTATTTTCTTTGAGTTTATAAGCGATATCCACTACCGGGGGCAAGGGAGAATAATCCCCCCATCGCCACGCGATCGCCTTCATTTCACAACATGACTGTTCCGTGGTTAAAGTCAGCTTAATATGTCCTTTGCCGACGATTCTTTGCTCGCGGACTTGGACGTTGGGAGTCCAAAAGACCGGGGCAGGATTAGAAATCCCACAAGGTTCTAAGGCGTCGATTTGCCGATAGAAGTCTAAATTAATTTGTTCAAAGTCTAAGCGGGCATCAATTTCTATCAAAGGCTTCAAGTGACTCAGTTCCAAGCAGCGGTTGGCAAACATTCGCAGGCAAGCGTGAAATTCCGGCACCAAGTCCGCACAGAGAGAAAAACCCCCCGCTGCCTGATGACCGCCATATTTATGGAGCAAACTGTGACAAAATTGTAAGGCTTCAAATACGTCAAATTCAGGAATACCTCTGGCTGACCCGCGAACCTGTTTGCGCTGTGGATCCTCATAGGTGCAGATAAATACCGGCACTCCGTAGCGTTCCACCAAGCGAGAAGCCACAATCCCAATCACCCCATGATGCCAAATCGGTTGTTCGCAGTCCGGGGGTTGTAGTAACACCAACACCCGATCGCGTTTTAAGTCGAGTTGCTGTTGTTCGATGAGGGCGATCGCTTCCAATTCGATATCCTGACACATTTGCTGCCGCCTCTGATTAATCGCCTCACATTGCATCGCCCGTTCCAACGCTACGGCCAGATCGTCCGTGGTCAGCAGTTCAATGACGACTTGCGGATCGCCAATGCGTCCGATCGCATTAATCCGTGGGCCAAGGCGAAAGCCAATTTCATCGGGTTTCATCGCTTTCCCTCCTGCCCCACTGCCATCAGCCCCAGAAACCTGGATCAGGGCTTGGATTCCCGCTAACTCCGACTTGGGTAACTGCCGTAACCCCCACTTCACCCAGCGACGGTTTACCCCGGTCAAGGGCGCTAAGTCTGCGATCGTCCCCAAAGCTAACAACTCCCGCATGGGTTTAATCAGGGGTTGGGCTTTTCCCATTGCTTGCGCCAAAGACACCGCTAAAATATAGGCCACACCCACCCCCGCGACTCCGCGATACGGGGAATCTTCCCGAATCAGTTTGGGGTTAAGAATTGCCGTAGCGGGGGGAATTTCTTTGGGGACTTCATGGTGATCGGTGACGATTACATCTAAGCCTAATTCCCGGGCGCGTTTGACAGGTTCTACCGCCGAAATGCCGTTATCCACGGTCAAAATTAGGCTGACACCTTCTTGGTAGAACTCTTCGACAATCCGTACATTAATCCCATAGCCATCTTTCATCCGACTGGGGATGGCATAGTCCACCGTAGCCCCCAGACTCCGCAATGCCCGCAGCAGTAAAGCCGTACTGGTCATACCATCGGCATCATAGTCCCCGCAAATGGCAATTTTTCGCCCTGCGGCGATGCTGCAATGCAACAAATCCACCGATTTGGCTAAATCAGGAAATTCGGCGATCGGTGGCGGCAAAACCAGAGAATCTGGATTAATAAATTCCTCGGCGGCTTCTGGGGTGAATATCCCTCGATTAATCAACACCTGTGCCAATACAGGGGGTAAATTCGTCGCTTTTGCCAATTCTCTGGCTAAATCCGGGTTTTCCGAGTAAATTTGCCAGCGATGATTGGGTAAACGCTGTTTCGACAATTGTTTTTGCTCAATTAGCTCAGACATCATGGATGGGATTTCTTTAAATAGATTAAATCTTTTAACAGTTACAGCAATGCAAACTACCAGATAAATTTTGCCGCGTCAATTTTACCCAGGTCGAATAGAAGCGACTGCTGAAAAAAACAGCATCATATCAGCACCTTATGAATTTTAGATGATTTTTCAAAAAATCATAAATTTTTCGCAATTTTTTAAGATTAATTAATTTATTAGGTTATTTTTAGAAATGTGAAAATAATTTTTCCTTAAATTATCTGGAATTATCCCGAGCGCGATTTTCCCGACAGAGATAAGCAAATATCCCTAATTTACTCGCTCCCTAAAATAAAATTTTGCTTAAATATAGCTATGGGCGGCTGCTTGAGATTTGATTTTGAATAAATTTGAAGATTTTTTTAAGAAAAATTAACCGCTCACTTAAAACACAGGGCTTCTAAAAAAGCATTCCCTGGTGCTAATTCGTGACAACTGTAGCTTAAAAGTGCATCTGTCCAGATAAGCGATTCGCGGCAGCGATTCCGCGAAGCGGAGTCCCGCATTTATCAGTTTACAAGCAGAAATAAATGCACCACAAACCCCATTAAAAGAAAAGTCTGGTAGGCTGTGTATAGCCCCCTACCCTACGAGAAAGCGTCCCCCCTACGGGTATGGCAAAAGCTAAAGGCGGCGATAATTTTTGATTTCCCACGGTTAATTTATCTATCCGCCTAGACGGACTATTTTCACTGAAGAGTTATTTTACCACAGAGACACAGAGAAACACAGAGAAAAAGTAAAAATTTAATTTATTTGTCCGCAGTAAATCACAATTTGAACTATAATAATCGGTGCGTTACGCGGGAATATAATTTACTGGATTTTCCCTAGGTTTTATCGCCCTCTAACGCACCCTACAAAAGCTGATTAATCACAAGGATGCAACCGACTTACTGCGGTTCTAATTCTTAACCATTCATTAGCTAAAGCTGTTTCTCCTGGTTGAATTTTGCGTCCTCCCAATTCAGGATTACGCACATAAAATATGGCATCGGCAATTTTGTCCAGATCCTCGCTGACTAGGTTCAGTCCATTGCGCGATTGAGTATCATAATTACTCAACATCCACTCAAAAGTTGGCTTGTATCCGCCACCGCCACAGGAATTATTCTGATAAACTAAAATATCTGGAACCGCTCTAGCAATAGCATTCCATTCTCGGATATATAGGGTTTCATCAGCCCGCAGTTTTCGTCGAGATAGTTGAGGATTAACACTGTAGAAAAAATTATCCGCCCAGCGATCGATCGCTTCTTGGGGTTGAGAGTTCGCGATTGTTGGGCTGAGAATTAGCGAACCGAGGGTTAAAATAAAAACCGCTGGCAATTGGGTAAAGAATTTTTTGCTATTCATAGGAATTGTGCCTAATTTTGTAAAATTGGCAATGGGCGAAGCATCCGCGTAGATAAATTTTAGTGGATTTTCAAGATTTTGGCGCGGATGCTTTGCCCCTACTTGTCTCATTACGGTCTGGTAGGGTGTGTATAGCCCTACGGGCATGGCGAAAGCTAAAGGCGGCGATAATTTGTGATTTCCCAGGGTTAATTTATCTGTCCGCCTAGACGCACCATTTTATTCTCGATCCTAAGTCAGAAAAAAAATGAGGAAACCAGGAAAAAACGAGGAAAAAGATTGTCAGGGCAACAATTATAAGCCTAAGCAATAGCGCACAGTTTCTTCAACTTCTAACATTTTTTGAGTCGATAATCTACCTGCTGGTTGTTCAGGAAAGCGATCGCGATCTAGAGAGCGGATTTGAAAACAGAGAAAAACCGTTTCCAAAGAAAGTCCGCTTTCTTCCGGTGAAACTCTAACATTTGTGGGTAGATCGCGGCGAATATTCGCACCTTTTGTCCCGACCACTACCGTTATCACTAGCGGCAATTGATTTATATCATCTATAGAAAGGACTAAAACGGGTCTTTTACCAGCCTGTTCTTTTCCCTGTACTGGATTTAGATTAACAAAATAAATTTCTCCCCGTTGAATTGTCATAAGCTTTCTAGCCCATCCATTTCAGCGAGCGCAAATTCTTGATTTATCTCGGCAATTTCTCTTTGGATATCTGGATCGTTAGCCATATTTTCTAGTTGTTGCTTGATGGCTTCCAGATCGGAAAATTTGCCACTGCTTTGCTTCTGGCATTGTATTTGCTTGGTTAACCGTTCCAAAAGCCACTGTTGTTCTGCCAAAGACAAATTTCTAATGGTGCGATCGATTTCTAGTAATTTGGGTGACATCATGGTAATTTTCCCCTCAATTGCTGTTGGGTGATTTTATTATAGCAATTCTCAGGCATAATAGATTTAAGGTAGGGTGTGTATAGCCCTACGGGCATGGCGAAAGCTAAAGGCGGCGATAATCTTTGATTCCCCAGAGTTAATTTATTTGTCCGCCTAGACGCACCATTTTAACTGAAGATTTATTTTACCACAGAGACACAGAGATACACAGAGGAATCAGGAACATTCTCTAGTTTGGTAGGGTGTGTATAGCCCTACGGGCATGGCGAAAGCTAAAGGCGGCGATAATTTGTGATTTCCCAGGGTTAATTTATATGTCTGCTGTAACGCACCATTTTCATCATAATAATTTTCACCATAATACGATGACTGGTATTACAGTCCTATATCAGTTGTGGAATGTTGTGGAATTGTATGGGTGACAAGTTTGGCTTGGGCGATCTCACCCATAAACGCGCCGGGGCAACTACCGCCAATTGGATTTGCCCCTACAATTACCACAACCCATTTAGGATTGCTATAGCGGTTTTTATTGGATGAAGTACAGAGGTTTTCTAGATTCCCGCACACAGCGCTGATGCGCATACTTCGCTAACGCGGGAATGACAGTTTTTCTGTACTTCATAACTCCGAAAAGTGCTTATGTGATGGATATCAGTGCAGGCTAAGAATTGCGAGGTGGATTAAGCTGTTCTCCCAAAGGTAATATCGTTGGGGCTTTGCTGGCAGCGATACTCGCGGGTTTACTCCCCGGCTTATAATTGTCAGACTTAAAACTAATTTCCAAATCCAGACGCATTTCTGCTTGTCGCCATTCTTTCCCTGGTTCCAGAAAAGAAATCATCGGAAAACCCAAACGGGTCGGCACTAAAAAATCAGTGGTTTCCACACAAGCGGCTTGTAATTCTTGCTTCAGTTCTCGGACAATACTGCCCACTTGAGCGGGTTCACGACAAACTAAGTTACTATCAGATTGAATTACCGCTGTATCCGGTAATAGTAAAGTTGGTGGATACTTGGTCAAACAGTCAAATTCTAACCGAGTTTCTTCAGTGCGAAATTTAATCCCCACAATCGTCAACAAGCGAATTGTCCCCACATCCCATTCCCCACTAGGTTGAATGGATCGACCTCTCACCCCATCGGTTAAACATTTGACATCGTAGGAAATGCGGGTCACACTCCATAGCAGAATCGACAGCATTTCATAAAACATAAACGTTTGCCGATAAAACTTGTGGCTCGGTAGTTTGATTAAAGTATCTTTCGATATCAGAAGGGGTTGAGTTTCAGTTTGAGGTTCGTTCATGGTTGAAAGTTACAACATATTTGATGATACAAGATACCGCTGAAATGGTGACACAGGCGGAGATTATTTTCTTGACAAATTTACTGTTATTTGTTATTGTTTATTTGTTGTTGATTATTTGTTATTTGCTGTTTGAATTACCAACAACAGGGAACAGGGAAGAGGTTCGAGGAGAGAGTTCTCTCTTCTCGCTTCTCTCTCCCCCGTTCCCCGTTCCCCAACCAACAAACAACCAACAAACAATAACCAACGACCAACAACCAACAACCAACAACCAACAACCAACTATGACTTTTGTAAGTGGCGTCAAAGAGTTTATTCAATCTTGGGATGATTGCTTTGTGGAAGTCACGGAGACTGATGTATTTGCCATCAGTCCCCAGGGCAATATTAATAGTGAGGGAACCTCCGCTTGTTATGACTCAGTAATATTTCCTAAGTATCATCGCTATTTTAAAAAATCCCTGGAAGCGGGAATCAGAGAGTTAGCGATCGCCCTGATTCGGAAATATAACTGTATCACCTACTCCAGTTGTCAGGGTCATCGGACTACCAACGATGCCGTCATGCGACCCAGATACGTCGCTATTTTGCCCCGGACGCCCCAAGAATATGAGCGATTCTTTAATCTGTTTCATCGTTTAGCCAAATTAACCAATCAGCAAATTGCCGATAATTCGGTCAAAGTGGCGATCGGGGACGATCCAGTAGAATCCGAAGCGGTGGTGATGCCCGGAATTACCTTATTTTTCGTCGCTGACCATCAAGATGAAGCACTTTATTTTCACGACGTGGAAATCGCTTACCAAAAATTGCTGGAAATTGTGCTCAGTCACCCAGAAGTATAGTCAGCATTCAAACGCCTCGGTACTTTTAATACATCGATGTAGTAAACCTTGAAGTAGTAAACCTGGAAAAATTAGGTTGAATTTGTTTAATCTGTTTATAGAACCATCATCTCTTAATCAGCAACCATGACTCAGACGATCGCAAAATCTAATGTCAAGGAACTAATCCAAGCCCAGCGGCAATTCTTTGCCACGGGACAAACCAAAGAACTGGCATTTCGCCTAGAACAACTGCAACGGCTGAAAAAAACCATTCAAGACTCGGAACAAAAAATCCTGGATGCGTTAAAGGCTGATTTAAATAAGCCAGAGTTAGAGGGAATGTTGGAAGTAGCGGTGATTCAGGACATTAATTATATCCTGAAACATCTGAAATCTTGGGTCAAACCCCAGAAAGTAAAAGCGCCTTTGGATCAGTTTCCGGCATCCGCCAAAATTTATGCAGAACCTTTGGGGGTTGTGCTGATTATTGGGCCGTGGAATTACCCATTTTCTTTAATGATTGCACCGTTATTAGGCGCGATCGCTGCTGGGAACTGTGCCATTCTTAAACCCTCAGAACTTGCCCCACATACATCGGCGATCGTCACTGAAGTAATCCGCAAAACCTTTGACCCCAATTATATTGCTGTCTGCGCAGGCGGAGTGGAAACCAGTCAACAGTTACTCGCGGAAAAATTTGACCATATATTCTTTACCGGCGGCACAAAAATCGGCAAAATTGTCATGGAAGCAGCGGCCAAAAATTTAACCCCTGTCACCTTAGAACTTGGGGGAAAAAGTCCCTGTATCGTCGAACCAGATATCGATGTAAAAGTCGCCGCCAAACGCATCACTTGGGGCAAATTTATCAATAGTGGTCAGACTTGTATTGCCCCGGATTACTTGTTAGTTAATCAAAACATTAAACCTCAATTAATTGCCGAAATTAAACGGTGTATCACCGATTTTTATGGCAACGAGCCAGCCAATAGTCCAGACTATCCTCGGATTATTTCTGAGCGCCATTTTCAACGGCTGACATCATTTTTTTCAGAAGGAGAAATTCTGATTGGGGGAGAAACTAACCGAGAAAAACTCTATATTGCCCCCACATTAATTGATAATATTTCGCCTGATGCAGCCATCATGGAGGACGAGATATTTGGGCCAATTTTACCCATTTTAACATATCAGGATTTATCAGAGGCGATCGCGTTCATTAATAGTCGGCCAAAACCCCTGGCCTTGTATCTATTTTCCCAAGATAAAACCAAACAAGAGCAAGTATTAAAAAACACCTCATCCGGGGGAGTTTGCATCAATGACACCATCGTGCATATTGCCCCCCCTGACTTACCCTTTGGGGGCGTAGGGGATAGTGGCATTGGCAGCTATCATGGCAAAGCTTCTTTCGACACATTTTCCCATAAGAAAAGTGTCTTAAGTAAATCATTTATGTTCGACTTAGATTGGCGATATGCACCCTACACTCAGGACAAATTAAAACTTTTGAAAAAGTTATTCCTGGGTTAAAGCACCCAGAAGCCGGGTTTTTTGAAGAAACTCGGTTTCTTTGGCAGCTACAATTTTGAACAACAATTGTTAACGACAACCCGGATGGGTAAATCCTGAAACATTGGGTGTAACCGTTGAGGATTGTGCCGTCAGCACAATAGTGCCATCCGCCTTTTCCGTCCAGCCTTGTGCTTCAAGTATTGGGGAATTTAGCCGAGAATTTCCCCCAGTCCTCCGTGATGAATTAACCCCCAGAGTCCTCGACCCATAAGATAACTTAGACTGACTGGATAAAGTGCCATTCGGTCTAGCCCACTCTAGGGCGATCGGCTCAAAACCAAACAAATCCATCGGCGTCGGTGGAATGCCACCGCGTCCGGTAATCGTAAACGAACTATTAGCCAAAATTTCCGGTGAACAGAGGTCTTTCCCCACCAAGGCGGTAACGTCAATCACGGAACCGGACAACTCAATCAAACCAGCCGCTGGGTCAACGTCTGGGGTATTAATTTCCACCGTACCGGCAACCCCTTCACTGCCTCCCGTCGCCGTAATATCACTATCTAGGGTGACTTCCTGACGAAAAGCAATCCCAAACAAAGCCTCCGCATTAATAGTCACCTTTCCGCCATTAAGCACTTCCGCATTAGCGGTAATATCGCTATTTTCCAGACCCACCAAATTATCCATCGTCAGGGTAATATTGCCGCCATCCGCAAGCTGTGTGGAATTAGTGGTGATGCCACTGCCGCGCCGCAACTGAATATCCCGAGTATTCACGATAATATTAGCGTTGTTGCCTTGCTGGGTATCTGCCGTAATCAAGCCATCATTATCCAGCAGCACTCGTGACCCAGCATTAATTCTAATATTGCCAGCCGCCCCGGTTCCGGGTAAAGCCGCAGAAGCTGAACTACTGGGGAAATTACTGACACTAATGGTTGCTCCGTCGCGCACCGTTAATTTATCCGTGGTAATTTCAATGTCTCCTCCATTTCCTCCTTGAATAGCATTTTCTGAATCTGGGGATGAATCCGGGGATGCAAATAAAATCGCACTAGCAAACAATCCACTGCGAGTCCGATCGCTACTACGACCGACCAGTTGTATCTCTTGGGCATCAAGTCTTAAATTTCCGGCATTTCCTGGTCCGCCGGTACTGGCAGCTATCTGTCCACCATCAGCTACCCTTAGACTGTTAGTTTCAATGATTAAATTCCCTCCGTTACCTTGTCCTTGCGCTGAACTGGTTAAGTTACTGGTACTTTGACCACTAGCTGCTTCGCCAATCACTTCTATGTGATTGGCTTTGATGGTCAAATTCCCTGCATTGCCAAAACCAAGTGTAGCAGACGCAATCTGTCCACCGTTTGTGACGATCAAGCGATCTGCTTCGATAGTCAAATTACCACCAGTGCCTGTAGCGGTTGGTGTTTCTTGAACGAGATTGCTTAATGAACTGGGTGCAAAAGAAGATTCACCAGTAATTTCGACTAGATTTGCTCTCACTCTAATAGATCCTGCATCGCCAGGACCTAAAGTATTAGAAGCAACTTGGGCTCCATCTGTTAACAGTAAACGATCGCTTTCAATAATTAAATTACCTCCATTGCCTTGGTCAAGGGAGGAACTAAAAAACCCACTTGGCCCAGTAAGGTTAGAAACTCCAATAACCTCAACGGAATTCGCTTTTATCGTCAAATCTCCCGCATTGCCAAAACCGAAAGTTAATGTAGAAACCTGTCCCCCATCAGTTGCCACTAAGCGACCCGTTTCAATTGACAAATTGCTTCCGGATCCGGTGGATTCTGGTGTCACCTCTGCTAAAAAGGAACTCGGCACAAAATTCTCCGGTGAAATGCCGGTTAATTCCACCGATTCAGTGCCCCGAATGGCAATATTTCCCCCATCTTGATTGCCTTGATTTAAAGCTAAAATCAGTGAACCATCGGCAAAGCGAATCTGTCTCCCCTGCATTTGAATCTCTCCACTGCGGTTGCCACTAATATCAATAGATGCGGCTTGGGTGAAATTAATATCTTTAAATTCTGTTCCCGGTTGATAATTCACTTGGAGATTTGAGCCATCAATATTTACCGACAACTCACCATTGCTCACCGACCATAGCTCAACTCGCCCTGCTTCAGCAGTGATATTGCCTCCAGCGATCGCCACTTCGCCACCTAACAAAGCCAAAGTTTTACCGGGATTCACTTGCAGTCCGACTGGTCGCGCATCTCTATTCGGCAGCAGCGTCTGTGGATCTGGAACTACACCATTTCCCGGCCCTTGCACCTGAATCGAACCAGCGGAGGAATCAAACTGTAAGCCAATAGGAACATTAACTGTCAGTAAAGGTGGAGCATTTGGGCTGGTGGCGCTGAACTCACTCCCATCCGCAAAGGTAATCCGGCTGGCAGTGGTGCCAAGAAATGAACCGCCAATATTCAGGCTGGCATTTGGGCCAAACACAATCCCATTGGGATTCAGCAAAAATAAGTTAGCGGTGCCATTCGCTCGGATCATGCCATCAATATTAGAAAGCGATCGCCCAGTAACGCGGGTAATAATATGAGAAATCGTTAGGCCGTTATTAAAAAAAGCGGTATTTCCTGTAGAGAGGGAAAACTGCTCAAAGCTGTGGAATAGATAGCTGCCAGTAGTGGTGCCCCCAGTGATGACCGTGGTGTTGCCATCAGGTGTAACGATAGAGTTATTCGGCAAAGTCCCATCGGGGATCACTTGGGCGGAAATTTGGGGGATAGGCACCAGCCAAAGAGACAGACTACTCGCTAGACTACTCACCAGAGTTCCAATACTCGATTGTAATCCCTCTCTGGTAGAGGATGGTGAAGGAAAAAAAAGGCTCATATTCGGCACCTAACGATTTTGCGTTTCTGACAACGGGTAGCATTTGTCCTTAGTTTATCGCAACAATTATAGGCTGATTTAGGCTGGGCATTGCCAGCCCTGTCCAGGGGATAAATTTGATGACCAAAAATCGTTATTTTATGTAGTTGTTGTAGGGTGGGCAATGCCCACCATTGCCCACCCTTTTAGGCAATGCCCACCATTTTAGTTGTAGGGTGGGCAATGCCCACCATTGCCCACCCTTTTAGGCAATGCCCACCATTGCCCACCATTTTAGCTTTCTGCTGTTTAGGGAACTCACCGAGTCAACGTCGGGCAAAATTAGTTTCTTACTTGCGTTGCGCGATCGCTGCCGATCTTTTTCCGACCGGGCAAAACCAAATCTAATTCCATCAATTAGTCAGACGATTTGCTTTGACGACGCTTGCGCCCAGCACTCAGACCCAATAGACCCACGCCCATCAAAGCAACGGTTGTTGTGGGTTCGGGAACTGAAGCTGCCGGAAGCAAAGAATTGGGATTAATCGACTCTACCGTAGCGGCGTATGAGAGCATTTTCTTAAAGGCTTCATCTTGATTGGTCTGATTTAATTGATCCAAAGAGGTCAAACCAGCGGCAGCCAATAGATCATCCTCTGTCACCGCCCATTTAGCAGTCCTTGGTGTAAACCAAGACCAGGCAAGACCTTGCTGCGCTTGAAACTGCTGTAGCATATCTTGGAATATAGAAATGGTGGCAGTGGTACTCGCTTGTGCTGCCAAAGTGTCCATATTCAAATTATTCCAGGATTTCCCGGACAAATCCCAGCCGATCGCATCCAAAGCAGTCAAATCCAAACCAGAAACTTTGCCTCGTTCACCCATGCCAAATGCCGGATCCATAATCCCCAGCATCTCATTGACCACCAAATTACCATTGGCATCTAAGAACTTATCATTTTTCCAGTGGCTGGCTTGATAACCATCACCGTTGACCCCTGTAGAGAATTGAGCCAGATTAGTTGCCCCACCATTAATGGAAAAATAACGTTTCGCCGTGGCATTAGTGACTTGAGCGACATCCAGCACGCCGTTTTCATTAAAGCGGAAGGCATCTAGAGAGGTAAATTGATTTCTGGCGTTTGCACTCCCTGGAGTAGCAGAACCCTCACTGTTCGCCGTCACCCAGTCATTACTATCGAGTCCACTGGTGAAACCAAGAATGTGAGCAATTTCATGCAGCGCCACACTTAAATAGTGAAACTGATCGACTCCGGTACTGCCTGAATTAGGAGTCAGATCCAAGTCCCAATTAAATCCACTATTAATCCGAATCTGACCATCAAAGGTATTGCCACTGCCGTTGTAGAGTCCCAAAGATTTGGCATTGGCTTGGGTCAGAATCAGATCGTAATTATCTTTAATATCTTGAGAAATATTCAGATTGGCAACTGCCGTAGCATCAGTAGCGGATGTAGCATCAGCAGCCAAAGCCGTTTTAAATGCTTGGAAGCCATTATCTGGTTTCCAGAATGTTGGCAAGGCCAAACCCAAGATTTTGGAATAGTCTTCTTTGCCGTTGCTTCCACTGCCAAATTCGTTGGCAAAGTTGACCATGCCCACTTCAATGCGGACATCTACGTTGTCAGACAACAAACTTTGCCAAATACTCGCAGCCATTTCAAAACTTGACCTAACTTGCAAGGAAGTGTTGGCCGCATAACTAAAATGAATGTTTATGGCTTGCGCAGAAGGACTGGTAGCAATTAAAGAACCCATCGTCAACGCCACCGTTGCCAAGGATTTTCCCGACTTGATGGGAAGTAAAGCTGGCCAGCTTTTCCCAGTGTTAGCTTTTTCTAGGATAGGCTTGTTGGTGCTTTGGTTGCTCTGTTGGTTAAGCATAATCCCCCCCTTAAGTGATACTGGCAAACAATGCCCCTGTGTAACTAATTTACTCGATTAGCGAATTTAGACTTCATCAATCCAGTTAGAGATTAGAGATGAAACCGGCAATTCATCGCTATTGTTGGGGGTGCCGACCTTATGTCATGTCTCAGGGCAACCGCCCAAAAGCGCCTGATGTCCTGGGAAAACTTTTGCAATCCGGTGGTTTTTGTCCGTCATAGCAAATGGACATCCGTTCTCTTAGTATAATTCTCTCATATTGTCTGTGAAAATCTCGATAACTTCGATTACCTTTACAGAATCTTTAAAAATCGATTTACGAAATCATCTCGACAGCCAAAATGGTAAAGATATCTTGACGGTGATGCTTCTACTTAGCTTTTTAATTAGCTTTTTAAGTAGTTGTCAGGATTCTAGAGGATGTTTTTGGGTTTTCCCTGGCTTATGCCACCGGAGGTAATCCCTAGTGATTTGTGTTGATATCGGGTATTTTTAGCGCGGGTTTAGGGGTGTTGATCTGGGCGTAAATTCTTAATAAATCTTAACTTTTTGCGGGATTCTGTGGCTAAACTTAGGTGGGACTCTGGGATATGTCCTTTTCGCCGATTGTCAGGGAGTTTGTCACCCATATTGAGCCAAATATTTAGCCAAGTATTTTAGCCAAATTGTGACAATTGTCACCTGGACAAAGAATGTCACTTTTTTAGAAATGCTGGAGGATTTTTAACAGGTTGATTTTTCCTCAATAGTGGTACTTATGGCTAAAACATTTATAGAGAAGTTGCTCAAATTATTTGCTCCTGATATGCTCCTGATAATTTAGATTCATCTATATTCAGCTTCATTCAGCTTCAGCCAGTTTCTCTTTGGGGAAAAACTTTCCTGAAAGCCAAAAAATTCTCAACGATATTGGCTAAGATACTGGCTAAAAATTTAACCGAATTTTCATAATTGACCGCTTGCTGGTTGTGCAGGCGATCGCGCTCTACGGAAAGTCAAACAAAATGGTAGAGTATATTCTGATGGTGGGGTTTCCTTGAAGTCTAACCCACGATATTCTAGAAAGTCGGCAATTAGGCAATTACATGGGGTGGCGAATGATTTTAAATGAATCCCGATCACAAATTGATCTCCAATAAATTTGCGGTGACGAAATGATACATAGTGTGACTGTAAGGGTTCCTGCCACTACCGCGAACTTGGGGCCGGGTTTCGATTGTCTGGGTGCAGCGTTGACCCTGTATAACCATTTTCAATTTTCTCGTGTCTGTTCAAGCACGCTTGAAGAGGCGGCGGATGGGGTGAAAATTACGGTGACTGGACGGGACGCCGCTCGCGTGACCACTGATGAGCGGAATCTGGTTTACCAGGCGTTTGTAAAAGTTTATGAAAAAATTGGCCAAGTCCCTCCGAGTGTGGCGATTGACATTCATTTGAATGTACCTTTAGCGCGAGGGCTAGGTAGTTCTGCCACGGCGATTGTTGGTGGGTTGGTGGGAGCCAATCAATTGGCTGGGGCGCCGCTAAGTATAGAAGAAGTGATGCATTTGGCGATCGCGATGGAAGGCCACCCGGATAATGTGGTTCCAGCTTTAATTGGTGGCTGTCGTTTAGCGGTCAGTAATGATGCTGCTTATTATGAAGCGACTAACTGGATGATTTGTCCAGTTGCTTGGCATTCAGAAATTGTCCCAGTGTTGGCAATTCCTGATTTTGAACTGGCGACGGAAACTGCCCGCAAAGTATTGCCCGCAAGTTATAGTCGGGCTGACGTAATTTTTAATACCGCTAATTTCGGGTTGCTGCTTCTGGCATTAGAAACAGCGAATGGGGATTGGTTGCGAGTGGCTATGCGCGATCGCATTCATCAGCCCTACCGAAAAACCTTAATCGCTGGCTACGATGTAGTGCGTCAAGCGGCAATTAATTCCGGCGCTTATGGTGTCGTGATTAGTGGTGCGGGACCGACTTTATTAGCCTTAACGTCTCCTAACTATGCCACCGAAGTCGCGACCACCATTGCGACTACCTGGAATGAGCAAGGAGTTAAGGCTGAGGTCAAAGTATTGGCGATCGATCATGCGGGCGCTAAATATGACCTTGGTCTGGATCTGAGTTAGACAGCCGGGGAGCAGGGGGCGGATGGATCGACGAACGGGTTCTGATA
>FWWL01000877.1_pt1 | contig 78459 bp, 71 predicted proteins | sample 2228331 | NCBI WGS metagenome assembly FWWL01 (sample SAMEA103939775, study PRJEB20133) | metagenome | reverse complement strand
CAATAATTTGGTACAGAAGCATATTTGCGTTCCCTCCAATTCATAATCATTCGCTCTGAGGATACGATTTCCTGCAGGGGTTAAGGGATTAACCCAACTTTCCTGTTGCCCCTCTCCGTCATGCTGAGTGCCCTTCTTTCGTCATTCTGAGCCGAAGACGAAGAATCTCAAGAAGCGCCTCAAATCGAGACCCTTCGCTGCGCTCAGGGTGACGGAGAGTCTTCTCGATGGAATTTATGACTCGGTAATAATTTATACGATAATAATTTATACTTTATCAAGAAGCAGGCTTCTGTAAAACGATGATATACTCATGAACCTTGTTTATGCGAAACACGAACGGATATCCAAGAGGGCGCAGGTTATTGTATTCGTGTCGCCTATCCCAGATGATGAGGTCATCCCAGATGTAGCCCTCCCTCTGAAGTCGCTCGGCTAAGTCGGAGTGAAATGGATAGAAGTGCCCCTTCTTGCGCAAGTCCATTACGACGATACAACAGTATCCGCCAGGGCGCAGGGTCTGATAGCATCCTCGAAACACCTTTGCTAACTCTTCAATAAATGCGTCATAGTCCGAGATTTTTCCTAAGTCGTCTTTTTCTTCTCCATAGTGCCGAATAGGCTTGTAGTCGGCAGTGCGTCGCTCCATTAGGATGTCCCAGTAAGGGGGTGAGGTCACAATGAGGTCTACTGAGTCAGCAGGCAGAATGTTGGCAACATTTCGGGCGTCCTCTTGGTAAATTTCGGTGCGCAAACTCTCGTCGTCATAGAGGCTGAGTTGGTTTAAGCGTTGTCGGGCAACCTCTACATACTCTGGATTGAGTTCGATGCCGATGCCGTGTCGCCCTATTTGTCTCGCAGCGATAACAGTTGTGCCTGTGCCGACAAAGGGGTCTAAGACAGTCATTCCTTTTCGGGTAAAACACTCTGTCAACCGAGTGGGCAAAGCAATCGGAAAAATGGCAGGATGATTCAAACTCTGCTCTTCACGAGTTTTCTTGATGTCGCTCCAGATGGAAATCGAGTAGCGTGTCCAGTCGCGACCGTCCAGTTCGTTCGCTCTGCGCTCGGCATCATACTCTGCGCGCGCCTCCGCCACCATCTCTGCCTCGTCGTCTACCCACTCGTTATCAAAGAGCATAGTGCAAGTATACCCGTCTCCAGCAAATGCAGTAGGAAAGCTCCTATCTTGATGGAACTTCTACACTATGCGACCGAGCCGATGGATGCTGTTGGGGTTTGCCACGATAGGGCTGGGAGGAACGCTGATGAGCCAACCGAACGATGAACGAGTCCTGTACGATTTCAAAGCGGACTTGCCAAGCGAACTGCGAGCGCACGAGGCTCGCCTCGCCATCGTCCGCGAGGGTACGCCCGGATTGCGCATTGAGTTCCTACAAGGCGAGTGGCCCAGTGCGCTTTTCCGAGCAGGGGATCGCCCTTGGGACTGGAGCGCATATAACGGGCTAATGCTCACCGTTCACAATCCGGGCACGGAGTCGGTGCAGTTCGGGGTGCGCGTGGACGATGACCCGCGTGCCGATGGCGCACTCTATTGCCGACAAGGCTGGGGCACGATTGAGCCAGGCAAAACAGGCACTTTTGTCTTGCCTCTCTCTTCGTCAGACCCGATGAGTATCGGAATGCGCGGACTGCCGAACCCACGCCCCGATGTGCAGTCGATTGCGCTCACCACCAATAATGAGCTACGCACCCAGCACATCGTCGCGTTCCAAATCTTTATGCATCGCCCCAAACAGCCGACGCCCCTGATCGTGCAGGAGATACGCTTGGTGAGCTGGCTCCCAGACCCCAAGACTCTGCGCGCAATCATCGATGAGTATGGGCAGTACACCGAAACCGATTGGCTCGGCAAGGTCAAGACTCCCGACGACTTCAAACGCCACCTCGCAGAAGAAGAGCGTGACCTCCAAGCGCACCCCAGTATCCCCGAATATGATGAGTTCGGCGGTTGGAAAGACGGACCCCAGCTGCCTGCTACAGGCTACTTCCGCACCGAGAAGGTGAACGGCAAGTGGTGGCTGGTGACACCGAAGGGCACGCTGTTTCTGAGTATCGGGATGGACTGCGTGCGTACCGACGAAGCGACGATGGTTACAGGGCGCGAGCGACTGTTCCGATGGCTCCCGAAAGACGACGACCCACTTGCCCGCCACCGCTGGTTCCAATCGGGCGTGATACGCGGTCCGGTGAAGGAAGGGATGGTCTACGCCTTCTATCGCGCCAATCTCCAACGCAAGTATGGCGAGAACTATATGCAACGCTGGACGGACATCACGCACCGACGCCTGCGCTCTTGGGGGTTCAACACGATTGGCTCGTGGTCGATGTGGGAGCGATTCCGAGAGCATAAAATCCCCTACACCGTGATTGTCCACCTACACGGCGACCACGCCCGAGTCAGCAGTGGAATCGATTACTGGGGCGAGATGCACGACCCGTTCGACCCCCGCTTTGAAGAGACGGTGCGTCGCAACCTTGAACCTCTCACGAAACAGGTGGGCGACGACCCCTACTGCATCGGCTACTTCGTGGACAACGAGCTGAGCTGGACTGGGGGGCTTGAGGCTGGGGGGCTATACGGCTTGGCGTTTGGTGCGCTCAATCGAGATGTGTCCGACTCGCCCGCCAAGCGTGCCTTGGTCGACCAACTGCGCGCCAAGTATGAGACCATCGATGCGCTCAACCAAGCGTGGGGCACAGCGTTCGAGAGCTGGGACGCTCTTGCAAAGCCCGCCAAAATCACCGCCACCCGCACCGATGCCCAGCGCCAAGATTTGGGGCAGTTCGTGCGCAGTCTGGCGGAACGGTACTTCAGCACTGTGCGTAAGGTTCTGCGCGAGTTCGCCCCGAACCACCTCTACTTGGGCGCACGATTCGCCTGGGCACACCCCGCAATTGTGCAAGTTTCTGCCCAATACTGCGACATTATCAGTTTCAATATCTATGCGAAAGATGTGCGTATTTGGGACTCGATTCTGCTTCAGTTGGATAAGCCCGCGCTCATTGGGGAGTTCCACTTTGGGGCGTTGGATTGGGGGATGTTCCACCCAGGTCTTGTCTACGCCAGCAGTCAGGCACAGCGCGCCGAGATGTATCGCGATTACCTCTACGGGATGGCAGACCATCCGAAGTTTGTGGGATGCCACTGGTTCCAATATGTAGACCAGCCGACAACGGGACGCTGGTTCGATGGTGAGAACTACAACATCGGCTTTGTGAACACGGTGGACTATCCCTATCCTGAGATGGTGGCGATGGCTCGGCGGGTTCACCGAGAGCTCTATGCCCGACGCTACGGCAAACCCGAACCTCAAGCCGATTCTGCCGAACGCTGACGACGCCACTGCCAATAAAGGCTCGTGGCGAGCGTGACCTTCTCGGCGGTGCTGGTGCGTGCGCGCAGTTGGAACACATCGTACCGATTGCGCTCGATCACATCCAAGATTCGCGCATAGAGCCGACCGCCGAGCAGGATGGGGAACTGAACTTCGCGGGGCAGGTAGCGGACGCCTTCCTCTGCCTCTGCGTAGAGTTGGCGACATCGCTCGATCTGGAACTGCATGAAAGCGACCCATTTTTCGTCCACAATTCCCTGCGCAATCTGGCTTTCGCTGACCCCGAACTGGCGCAGTTCCTCTTGGGGCAGGTAGACCCGACCACGCTCCCAATCTTCGCCCACATCACGCAGGAAGTTGGTCATCTGCATCGCTAAGCCCATCGTCTCTGCATAACGGAGTGCCTCAGGCTTCGTCGCGCCCAGAATGTAGCACATCATCACCCCCACCACCGACGCACTACCCCAAGTGTAGGTCTTAAGGTCATCGAAGGTCTCGTAGCGCGTGCGTTTCATGTCCATTCGCATCGCATTCAAGAACTGGGGCACATACTGTAGGGGAATCTTGTGCCGTCGGACGGTATCGGCGAACGCCCTCAGCACGGGCAACTCCACCGGCTCACCCACAACAGCGCGTATCGTGTCGCGCTCATAAGAGTCAAGTCGTGCCCGAATCTGCTCGGGCGTTAGTCCTTCAGGGCAGTCCACCCACTGGTCGGGATAGCGCACGAAAGCGTAGAGCGCGTGAACCGAACGGCGTATGGCAGGCGGGAAGAAGCGGGTAGCGAAGTAGTAGCTGGTGCCATACTGACGCTGGATTGCCTCGCAGTAAGCGTAATCGGCGATCAAGACTCCCTTACAATCGTTCGGCTCTACTCGGTCATGCGCGCCCATGGTTGTTCGTGTATTGAGAGTTTACCCCGAAGAAGTGTTCGGAAGCCGTATGTTTGTAGGTCGTCTGCAATTGGCAGGCACGCCACCTGTTCGCGAAGTTGGTGCAGGTGGTTCTGCAGGAGTTGGCGCGCCTCGCTCAGATAAGTCTGCTCGTCCGAAGCGTCCAACACGATTGGCTCGCCCACCGATAGGAAGGCGCGTGGGTACTGATAGTAGGTCGGCTCGATATGTATCGCCAACGGCAATATTGGCACTTCGGGGAAACGGCACGCCAACCAGTGGAGCGAACGCTGGAACGGTTGAAGCACATTCGGGTTCGGGTTCAGATTGCCCTCTGGGTAAAGAAGCAATATGCGGTCGCTTTTGCGCAAGCACTCCACTGTATAGCGCACGGTTTTCGCACGGCGGTGGGGATCGTTTGGAGGGAAGGGGAGCGCGCCTACTGCATCAAAGGGCGGAAACCTACGAAACGCCTCCATCCAGACCAGCATCTGCCTGCGCCAAGCCCGAATGAGCATAAACGCCAGATAGCCGTCCCACCAGTAGTGGTGGTTCGCTATCACGATGGTGGGTCGGTTTGGCTGGGGCTGGGCGCGTTCGGATAGGTAGACCGCCCGAAAATGGCGCTGGAGGCTCTTGCGAATAAACGCCTCCACTGCGCCTGCCTTTACCCGCTGGAGCGCACTCGATAGACCCGACCTTTCCATACCACCGTGCCCCGTGTGTACCACCAGACCGAGCGCATCAGCACCGTCAGCCCGATGGCGATACTCGGCAGATAGAGCAGACCCCACCGAAACGGCAGATTCACCACGCGCGCCGACATCCCGAAAATCAGAACGCTGAGTGCGACCGCCAGCCACGCCCAGTATGCCTTGCCCTCCGTGCTGAGAAGCGCATAGAGCGGGTAGCCGTACACCCATATCAAAAGCCCCGCCACCAGAAGCGTCATCGGCACATTTCGGCAGATAGCGACCGCATTTTTGGCGAAGCCCTGACTGGCGTCGGCAAAGTCGCGGTACATCGAGACGCTTAGGTAGGGGCGCGCATCGTACAGATGAACCTTGCCCCCGTGCGATTTGACCAGCCCCGCTAACGCCACATCTTCCAGCACTGCCGAACGCACGAAGAAGTGGGGGAGCCAGCGCGCATAGTCCGCCCGACGAAAGCCGATGACCTGTCCGTTGGCGAAGGCGAACGCCCCGTTGGGGTGGTTCTCCGCCAACATCAGGGGAAGCAGGCTGAATACCGAGAACGGCACCAACAGTTTCACCAGCCCGACCCAGAAGTTGACAGGCGTGAAGGTTGGGATTGCGCTCACTAATTGGGCGTCGGTCTGGGCTAATTGGTGGGAAAGTGCGTCCACAAATCCATCCCGAACCACGAGGTCGGCATCGAGAAACACGAGCCACTCGCCCTGTGCGCGGGTTGCCAATTGGTAGCACGCCCAATTCTTGCCGACCCAGCCATCGGGGCGGGGCGCACTTCGGAACCACCGTACGCCCAATCTTGGGGCGTGCTGTTCGAGCCACTCGGTCGTGCCGTCGTCCGAGCCGTCATCGCAGACCCACACTTCAACAGGCTTGCCCTGAAGTTGTGGCGTAAGGCTCTCTAACAGGCGGGGCAGGTTTTCCCGTTCGTTGCGCGCTGGAATGAGGAGGGAAAGTTTTTGTTTAGCCCTCACCCCCAGCCCCTCTGCCGAAGCCTCTTCTGTCATTCCGAGCCGAAGGCGAGGAATCTCGACCTCACCCCCTTGCCTCTTCTCCGAGTTCTCAGCCCTCACCCCCAACCCCTCTCCCACGCTGTGGGAGAGGGGAGAGTGGCTCCCTCCCTCTCCCGAAGCGTCGGGAGAGGGAGGGTTGGGGTGGGTGAGGGTTTGCTGAGATTCCTCGCTTCGCTCGGAATGACGCACTGGGTCTCCCCCCTCTCTGCTTGCGGAGAGGGGGGCTGGGGGGGTGAGGTGATACTTCTCACTGCTCACTGCCCAATGCCCACTGCCCCCTCCCAATCTTCTCCTGCGCCAATACAGCCAGTTCAGACCCAGTATCGCCATCTGAACCGACAGCGCACAAAGCGCAAAGACGCCTAACGCAGGGATTTCTATCATCTCGCTCAGTCTTCTCGCTTCTTCAGTGCGTTTTCCAATTCGGCGACACGCTTGGCTAACTCAGGCAGCTTATACAGATGCGCTAACACCTGAAGCATTTCGCGGTGCGGAATGGCTGGCGTGCCCCAGTAGACCCCACCCGGAGGCAGACTCTTGGAGACTCCGCCTTGTGCCCCGACCACCACGCCTTTGCCGATATGCACATGGTCTTTCACGCCGACCTGCCCCGCTAACACCACATAGTCCTCCAGCACAGTACTGCCCGCAATCCCCACCTGCGAGACCAGCAAGCAGTGTTGCCCAACTTGCACATTGTGCGCAACCTGCACCAAGTTGTCGATTTTCGTGCCCTTGCCGATGCGCGTCTCGCCTGTGGTGGCGCGGTCAACCGTCGTGTTGCATCCGATTTCGACATCGTCCTCAATTATCACCGTGCCGATTTGGGGAATCTTGTGGTGGACGCCTTCGTGCTGAACATAGCCGTAGCCGTCGCCCCCAATCACCACGCCGGGGTGCAGAATCACGCGCTGACCGACCCGCACGCGAGGCATCAGCGTGCAGTGGGGATAGAGGATCGTGTCGTCGCCCACCTCGACCTCGTCGCCGATGTAGCAGAACGGGTAGACCTTCACGCGGTGTCCCAGTTTGACGCGGTTGCCCAACACCACATAGGGCATCAGTGCCACTTCATCGCCCAACTCGCAATTCTCGCCCATCACGACCGTCGGGTGAACGCCTCCTTCGGGATGCACCATCGGATTATATAGGGCGAGTATCTGCGCCATTGCCAAGCGTGGGTTCGGGTGAAGCAGGAAGGAGCGGTTCGTATCGCTGGGAAGGTTCAGCCCTGTGCGCGTGAGAATTGCACTGGCGGGCGATTCGAGAGCCTGTTTCAGTCGGCGTTCGTCTTCAGCGAAGGTCAGCCCGCCCGAAGGCACACTCTCGATACCGCCCACGGCGCTGATGGGCAGGTCCGGATTGCCCCGAACGATGCCCTGCACGCGCTCTGCTAACTCCACAAGCCGATAGGTAGCCATCGGCATAATGATACCGAGTAGACCCTTGCAGGGAGGTAATTGCAAAACGTTCCCAATAAGGAGGATTAGGTACAATCATCACAAGTGGTGAGAAGGCACTTCTTCTTCGCAAGGAGGCATATGTGGTATATCTCTTTTACTTAGATGAAAGTGGTGAGCGTGAATACGAGAGTGGCTCTCGTTATTTCGTACTCTGCGCTTTGGGAGTGCCAGTTAGTCAGTGGCGTACTCTCAACATGTCTCTGCTGAACCTCAAGCGTACCTACTTTGGGCAGACCAGGTTCTTTCAAGTGAACCAGATTGTGGAAGGGTTACTATTCATCCCTTCGCATGAGAATAGTCTGATTCAACTGGCGGATATATGTGCTTACAACATCTACCGACAGTTTCACGACTACGGAGATCAGTGGGAACAAGGATTTCAGAACAAGTACGACTATTTTGCGCGTGTTGAGCCAAAGTTGTACAGCGACAGCAAGGGCAATTATCGGGGATATGGTATTAGGAAGTTCCCGTGAGTTTGTTAATGACGGGCTCGGCGTGCTCGCCGACAGTGCCCACTGACACTGGTTCCTAACGGAACCACCCGCCTTCACACTAATTATACCCTATAAAGCATAATATCCGCGTCATCGTCTACCCCAGCGCACTTGCCACGCGTTCATTCACGACCTTCCCACCGTGAGTCACGAGCGTCTCGCGTGCGATGGGGTCTTCACTGTTGGGGTTTGGCTCTGGCAACATCTCGATCTTGCTCAGGTGGGCAACTAAGTTGAACAGATTGCGCGCATAGAGCAGGCTTGCATCGGCAGGCACGGTCGCAGGCAGGTTCATCGCGCCCACGATCGTCACGCCCCGATAGTAGTTCACAGGTAGTCCGAAGATTCGTTCGGGGTGTTCAGGGTCGTTGGGCGTGAGTTCGCAGTTGCCTCCATACTCCGCCACGAGGTCGATAATCACGGTGCCCGGACGCATCTGCTCCACTACCTCTTTGGGAATGAGCAAGGGGGCGCGCTTGCCAGGCACCGCTGCGGTGGTGATAATTACCTCTTGGCGAACCAGATGCTCTCCCAGCAGTTGCTGTTGGCGTCGGAGCGTCTCCTCTTCTAAGGCGCGGGCGTAGCCACCTGTCTGCTCGGCTTGCTGAACTTCCAGCGGGATTTCGATAAACTTCGCGCCGACACTCTCCACTTGGTCGCGAGTGGCAGGGCGCACATCGTAGCCTTCCACCGACGCGCCGAGCCGTTTGGCGGTCGCCATCGCCTGAAGACCGGCCACGCCCGCCCCTATCACGAACACGCGCGCAGGGGAAATCGTGCCCGCAGCGGTCATCAACAAAGGAAACATAGAGGGGAGTAGGCTACCCGCCAGCAACACCGCCTTGTAGCCCGCCACCGTCGCCATCGAGGAGAGCGCGTCCATATTCTGAGCGCGCGTGATCCGAGGAATCAGCTCCATCGCAAAGGTGGTGACCTCGCGCTCTGCCAACTGCGCCATAAACTGCGGTCGGAACAACGGTTCCACAAAGCCAATCAGAATCTGTCCCTCGCGCAGGTGAGCAAGGTCTTCCACGAACAGATTGGGGTTCGCGCCTGCGGTACGCACCGCCAAAATCAGCTCCGCCTCTTGCAGTACCGCTTCACGCGAAGGCAGTATGCGTGCGCCCGCTTCTTCGTAGGCACTATCGGGGAAGAACGCGCCCTCTCCTGCCCCCGACTCGATGAGCACCTCGTGCCCCAGTTTGCGGTACGGCTCAATCAGGCTCGGCACAACCGCCACGCGACATTCGCCCGGATAACGCTCCCTCAAGACACCAATTCGCATGCCTCTATTTTACTCCAGAGGTATACTGCTTGCGGGGTGTCCCAGAATGAGAACGTTGATACCCGATGTAGAGGACGGAATCTACTATCCTTCTACGGACGGAAAACCGATGGCGAACAACACCAAGCAAGCCGATGCGATGGTCGTGCTGAAGGATAACTTGGAAGCGATGTTCAGCGACCGTGAGGATGTGTTCGTGGCGATTGACCTGTTCTGGTATCCCGTGAAGGGGCATCCAGAGATTGTGCAGGCGCCCGATGTGATGGTGGCACTCGGTAGACCGAAGGGACACCGAATGTCGTATAAACAGTGGCACGAAGAGAACACCCCGCCCCAAGTGGTCTTCGAGGTATTGTCCGACTCGAACACGCCCGCTGAGATGGCAGGGAAGTTAGCCTTCTACGAGCGACATGGCGTTCAGGAGTACTATATCTACGACCCCGACACAGGCAGGTGGCAGGGCTATCTTCGGCGCGATGACCGACTTGTGCCGATTGAGCAGATGGTCGGCTGGGTCAGCCCACTGCTCGGTATTCGGTTTGAACTGGGGTATCAAGGTGACCCTGGCGTTTATGACCCAGAGGGCAACCGCTTCCGCCCATTCACTCTTGTACGCCGAGACCTGCAAGACGCGATTGCTCGTGAGGAGCAGGCGCGCTTGCAAGCTCAGCGAGCACAGCTTGAGGCAGAGCAAGCACGGCGTCGCGCCGAGGCAGAACGCAAGCGGGCTAAACGCTTAGAGGAGAAACTGCGCGAACTGGGGATTAATCCCGATGAGTTAGATTAGCCCCCGATCAGGCGCAGGCAGTTTTCCAGAAACCGCAGGCTCATCTCGGTCATGCGGTTGGTAATCCCCACCATTGCAGGCAGGCTGGCTCCAATCGCCACGATGCCCACAGCAATCTTGGCAGGCATCCCTATCAGCCACACAGGAATCTGGGGCACGGCGCGCGAGACCGCCGCCATCGCCGAATCGACCACCAACAGCACGCCCCCTGCAGGCGCTGCAATCTGCAGGCAGAGCAACAGCAACTCGCCCCCCATGCGTGTGCCGATTGCAAGGGAGGCGTCCGACCATTGAGCGAGTGTGCCCAGCTCGTTGCCCAACTCGAAACTGCGCACCAGCGCCATCAACAGCAGGTGATGACCGTTCGCCACCGCAAACAGCGTAAGCGCAAGCATATAGTGGAACTGTGCCAGAATCGAGGTAGGGAACGCCGAGAGCGGGTTCATCACCTGCATTATCCCGAACCCCATCATCGTATCCAGCACTTCGCCTGCCATCACCGCCACATTAATAATCAAGCTCACCCCGTAGCCCATCACCAAGCCGAATAGCACCTCCGCAATCAGCCGAGTGAAGAGGGGAACCCACTCGGTGGGCGGGTCGCCTACAGTGGGTTGAACCATCGGGGCGGTTCCGAGCGCAATCACTGCACAGAGACCGACGCGTACAGGGGTGGGCACCGTGCGCGTGCCAAACACAGGAGCGACCATCACCAGCCCCGACGCCCGCACAAACACCACCAGAAACGACCAGAACCACTGGGTGTCCAACGCCATAAGTCTATCCCGGTGGCAGGTTCATCAACACCTGCTTTGTGAACTCCACCATCTGAATCAACATCCAGCCCCCCATCACCAGAAACACGAGCGCAACGGCAATCATCTTCGGGATGAACTGCAGAGTCATCTCTTGGATTTGGGTGACCGCCTGAAACACGCTGATGATCAGCCCTACGATCAGCGCGGCGAGCAGTACGGGCATCCCCACCTTCAAGGCGACCATCATCGCCTGTCGTCCTAACTCCAGCACTTCTGTCTGGCTCATACCTCGCAGAATTATCGGCGTTAAGAGGCGTTTTCGCCAGTCTTGCGCTCCTGCCATACACCTAATTACCTAACCCCTAAACATTATCAGGCTCCCCTCCGATAATAAGCCATACGGAGGCGGAGAAATGGACTTAAAGGCAAAGTTAGTGGAGCAGCTCCGCATTAATGAGTCTAACATAAAGTTACGCCGAGAGTTCCTGAGGCTCACTCAGGACGAGATCAACCTGTTGAAGAAGTATCGCCCGTGGGCAGAGCACATCACGCCGAAGCTGGCTCGCGAGTTCTATGACTTCCAGTTTAGTTTCGCCGAGTCCCGCCAGTTCTTTGAGCAGTATGCGTTGCGCAAAGGCGTCAGTATGAGCCAACTGCGTGCAGGACTGGAGAAGGCTCAGGGCGACTACTTCTTGGAAATCTTCCGAGAGGCAGAACGCGGTGGAGAGTTCGGAATAAACTACTTCGCAAAACGGCTCGTCATCGGCTATGTTCACAATGTGATCGACCTGCCGATGAAATGGTATCTCGGCAGTTACGGGCTTTACATCGACCTGCTCGGAAAGTACTTGCGTGAGGAAGAGTCGATTCCACCTGAAGAGGCGCGCGCTGTATTCAGTACCGTGATGCGCCTATTCTTCTTCGACATCCAAGCCATCAGTGACTCCTTCGTGGCGATGCTACTCCAAGATTTCGGCTTCAAACTGGGCTCGGTTCAGACCGATAGCATCTATCAGGATCTGAGCGACAAGTTTGGTGTCATTCGCCGTGCCTTTGCGCATGCAATCGGTGCGTCGCTGTTGGGAGGCACACGCGTTGCAGAGCAAGCCGAGTCGCTTCAAGAGGCGATGAACCAGACCCAGATGGTCGTGCATCAGATTGCTTCGGCGATTGAGCAGGTGGCGCGTGCGTCGACCCACCAAGCCGAACAGACCCACCGCGCTGCCGAAGCCACCCGCGAGCTGACCGAAGGAGTTCAGTTTATCTCCCAAGGCGCGCATGAACAGGCACAAGCCGTGAACCGAGCGAGCCAAGTGATAGACAGCGTGGGCGAGCGCATCCGCACCACCACCATCAAAGTGCGCGAAATGGGCACTCACTCTCAGCGTATCGGCGAGATGATCGAGGTGGTGAACCAGATTGCGTTCCAGACCCACTTGCTGGCACTGAACGCTGCGATTGAGGCGGCGCGTGCTGGTGAGGCAGGGCGCGGGTTCGCCGTGGTCGCGAAAGAGGTTCAACAGCTTGCCGAACGCTCCGCCCAGTCGGCAAAGGATGTGAGCGGGCTGGTGAACCAGATACGCCAAGCGGTGAACGAGGCGGTGCAGTCGATGGAAGCGTCAGCACAGCAGTTCGAGCAAGAGCTCGTCACCGCCATCCGCGAGGTTCAGCAGATTGTCGAGCGGTATCGCGCGGTGGCAAGCCAGATGGCAGAGAACGCTCACCAAGTGCGCTATGCGGTAGACGAGGTCGCCAGCGCAGGCGAAGAGACCAGCGCCGCCGCCCAAGAGGTGAGCGCGTCCACCCAAGAGATGGCCGCGCAAGCCCAACAGATTGCCCAGTGGACACGCGAACTGCACCAAGTGGCGAAGGAACTGCGCGAGGCACTCAGCGCATTCCACATCGAAAACCAGCAAGAGCAGACACGCGCCGCTTAAAATCGATCGGGGCAACCCATTGGAGGTTGCCCCGACTCCTTTCAAATGATAACAACTTCACGACTTCGCTCTCTTTCAGCAAACCAGTACGCTACTCTGACCTATAGCAACTTTTGTGCCAAACGGGGCTTAATCTCGACCAACGGGCTGAATCACGGCACAGACTTTGAGAAGAGCCGAGACCACGCGCGGGTCGTAGAGCGTGCCTGCCCCTGACTGAATCTGCTGGAGCGCATCGTGCTCGGAGAGTTCGGCACGGTAGGGCATGGGGGTACGCATTCCATCGAACGCTTCTGCCACCGCGATAACCCGCGCCCCAAGCGGTATCTGCTCGCCCCGCAAGCCGTTGGGGTAGCCACTGCCGTCCCACCGTTCGTGGTGGAGTTCAATCCAGTCCAAAATCTCACGAAAACGGCTGATGCGTCGGATCAGTTGAACGCTCATTCGGGGGTGATTGCGGATGAGTGCCCAATCGTCAGGTGTAGGGTTTGCGCGGAGGAGCAGGTCGTTGGACAGTCCGAGCATTCCAATATCGTGGAGCGCGCCTGCCAATCGCAATCCACGCAAGGTGGACTTGCTCAGCCCCAGTTCACAGCCGATGGCAACGGCGTAGGTTGCGACGCGCTCGCTGTGTCCTGTGAGGTGGGGGTGCGCCAGTTCCAACGCACTCACCAACGCCCGCACCACATCGTTCTCCATCCGCACCAGTTGGTCGCGTGTCATGCCTGCATCCCTGCGCCTGCTGAGGTGTTCCTGATTACGCTAAGTATACCTTATCAGTGAGGGGAGTAGGAAATCTGACAGGGGTACACGGTTTGAGTTCAACTTCACCCACTCCTGCCTCCAGTTCCGACAAGCAAACCTCACCCCCCCAGCCCCCCTCTCCGTTTACGGCTTACTGCACGACACTTTTTTGAGGGAGAATACAAAAGGGGCGCACACGGGGGTGCGCCCCTACACAACCGCCTTACCCGTAGGGGCAGACCCCCGTGTCTGCCCCGCTAAACAGAAGCCAACCTCAGGCACAAGTACGAAAAACTGTCGTGTAGTAAGCCGTTTACGGAGAGGGGGCAAGGGGGTGAGGTACACTCCCCTCTCCCACAGCGTGGGAGAGGGGCTGGGGGTGAGGGCTGAAACCGCTGGAAAATGTTGGCGTTCACCCCGAAAATGAACTGGGAGACTGTACCCCTATCAGGTAGGGAATGGGGAGTAGGGAGTAGGTAGTGGGCAGTGAGGCAGTGGGCAGGACGCCCATGCTACAGTGGCTTGGGCATCTTGCCCATAATGCACACGGGCGAGACGCCCGTGCTACGGTTGTGCTGGTGGGCAGGATGCCCGTGCTACGGTTGTGCTGGTGGGCAGGATGCCCGTGCTACGATGACGCTGGTGGGCAAGATGCCCAAGCCACGAGCCTCTAAAAATCAAACCCGCCTGCACCCACAGGCTGACCCAGCTGACCATAACCGAAGCGCGAGAAACTCGGCAGTGCCTTGAGCCGAATGAAAAACTGCAATCCTGTGTCGCGTCGGAAGCCGAACGGGTTGTCGATATAGCGCACTTCTAACTCGGCACAGTGCAGGTCGTAGGTCAGGAGCAGTTGGCGCGATTCGAAGCGGTTCAGGTAGCCGTTGTATTGAGCGAGGACGGAGAGGCGCGCGCGCCCCCACCTGACCGAGTCGGCGCGCAGGAACAGCCGTCCCCACTTGGCGCGCTGGGCATCATAGCGTCCTGCGAACACCAACTGCGAGTCGCCAAACCGCCAGAGCAGGTCGGTCTGGATGCTCAGCAGGCGTTCGCGGTTCGGGTCGTAGCTGAACTGATTGCGCCAGCGCAGGTAGGGCGCAGGCTCATACTCCAAGTTCAGGTTCAGCAGGCTCCACGGGTCGCGGTTTCGGTCGCGGGCGCGCAGGTCATAACTGGTCTGTGCGCTGAGGCTCCATCCGCCCCCAACGAACCAACGCAGGTCGCCACTGAGCAGGTTATAGAAGCCCGTGCGGTCGAGTCCAAGCGGGCTATAGCCGTAGGGTCGTAGGTAGTTCCAGCGCAGGCTGAACACCGAGCGTCCCCCCAGCCCAAAAGATTGCTCTGCCACCGACTGAAGCACATATTGGGCGGTATCGTCGCTATAGAAGGTCTGCTTGAAGCTATAGTTCCATCGGAAGCCTGTGGCGGTTTGGGCGCGCGGGTTGGGCGTGCCGAGCCGTCCCTGCCATTCGAAGCCGTAGCGGTCGCGCTGGAGCCGTGTCTGGACTCCTTCCACATAACGCCCTGCGCTGATGCGAATCTGGTTATCGGGCAAGGACAGCCCCCACCATTCGGCGGGAGCGACGAGGCTCACTTCGGGCAGGCGTTCCAAGCCACCCAGAAAGGTGGGTGACTCACCCACAGGCAGGAAGCGGTTGTAGTCCAGCGTGAGGTTCGCACTGCCCAGTCCGTAGCGCAGGTTCGCCCGTGTTGTCCACTGGCGGTTGCCCGAACGCGAGCCAGAGGTCAGGTTCTCGAACTCGCTGTACTCACCCGACAGGTTCCACTGGAGCGCGCCAAACCGACGATTGTCTTGAATCACCAGCGTTCGGCTGATGTTTTCGAAACTCCCCGTGCGGTTGCGCGACTCACTTGCGCTGAGGTTGAGCGAGCCTGTGCCGAAAGGGAGTTGCCAATCGGTGCGCAGGTCAGAAGCGGTGTTGTTGGCGAACAGCAGATAACTATTTTGGCGGTAGTCCCAGCGCCACTGGGTTTGGAGCGCGCCGAAGTTTTGGCGGTAAGTCAGTCCCCCTGTGAGGTTGTCGGTGCGTTGGCGCAGGTCGCGCAGGTAGTAGAGGCGGGCGTCCCCCCTGAGAAAATCCTGCTGGAGGTTCAGCCCCACCCCGCGCTTTTGCATTAGGTCGAGCCGTGCCGAGCCGACCAGTTCGCGTGCCAGCAGGTAGCCGATAGCATAGCGTAGGTAGAAGCCTTCTTCATCGGTGTAGCCGACATCGGGCAGGGGCGATTCGTCCAGCCCTTCACGCAGGGGCACGACGACGGTGGGCAGGCTCAGAACGGTGCGTCCCAGAATCTCCAAGCGCACATTTCGCAACACAGCACGGTCGCCTTGCGTGGCGGTCATCTCGTCGGCGTGCCAGCAGAAGTGGGGTTCGTCCAAGTTGCAGGTGGTCGCTTGCAGGTCCCTGCCTTCCACCTGCTTGCCTTCACCTGAGAGTTGCTCTCCACGCAGGTAGAGGCTCTCCAGCAGGCGGTCTTGTAGGAACTGGGGGCGCAACTCTGCTGAGCCGTTTCGCAAGAGCCAGCGTCGGGTGTCCACATTGAGTTCCAGCGTTGTGCCTTGCGCTTGGAGCGCATCGCTCTGGAGGCGCACGCCGTCGAAGAGGCGGTAGCGTCCTTCGTTCGGCTGACCTTCCAGCCGTGTGCCGAACAGTAGGTACTCGCGCCAGCGTGCTTCGATCGATTCGCCTGCGATGCGGTTGCGCTCGACTTCTATCGTGCCCGTTCGGACGATTTCGAGGGTCTCTTGGCAGGGTGCGTTTGGGGGTGTACACAGGAGCAAGAGGCACAGCAACGCCCCTCCGAGTTGAACTTGCCTGTGTCCACCCTGCGCCATCAGAGGGAATTTACCCGAAATTGGAGGTGAGGGGAGTGGGGAATGGGGAGTAGGGAGGGCAGTGGGCAGTCGTAGTGCAGGCGTCCCGCCCGTGAGATTCTTCGCTTCGCTCTGGATGACAAGCAGGGGAGTAGGGAGTGGTCTTTCGAGATTCTTCGCTTCGCTCAGAATGACGGGGGTATGATGCCCAAATCACTTTTTCCGAACACCTTCAACCACCGTTCCTCTGCGATTTCTTTCTTGAAGCCTTTCGCCGTGCAGAGGTAGGACTTGTTAGCACCCGCTTGAGTCCACGCGCACCTTCGAAGCATGACGACTCATAGGCACTGTGTTCCAAGATACGCCACCGCTTTTCTGGGTCGCGCAGGTGAGGATTCGTTTCCGCTAAGGGCTTCTCCGATTGCCTTTGCTTCGACATGTCCGCACTGGATTATACCGCTCTTGTGGTACGCCTGTTGTTTTACTGGAGCTCATCCATAATCTGGTCGGCTAAGTCCAGCAAGCGTCTTTTAACTGACGCTGACTCTACAGGAATAATCATCTGAACGCCCCATCGCTCTATCTCGTCTGGAAAGTTGGCAACCCTTTGACAAGCGACTGCGAACCAGTAGCGGTCGAATCCTGGGTCTTTTTCTGCACCCTGAGCGAGTAGGCTTGAAAGGTCTTCCTTTTCTAAGATAAAGTAAAGGTCAATCGCATCGCGAGGTTCAGCACGCCCATAAAATGCCAACAACTTGTCCACCTTCAGGTCATTCCAATCGTTTACGAATATGCCGAGTTCGGTAGCGACTGGAGGCTTAAAACGGTACGGGCTATCGACCGCCAGTTGAATACGAAATTCAGGCTCCATCTCGTAGACATATTCCACGAAGGTCTCGTATCGCTTGACGACTCGCAGGGGGTGTCGTCCTTGGCGCGCTCGTACCTCCAATACTCGGCTAAATGGAGAGAGCAAGGACGGCTCTGTTGTGAAAAGGTCAAGGTCATATGAGTACCTATGACCCAGATAGTACTCAGCCAGTGCGGTACCACCTGTTAGGTAGAAGTGTTGGCTATCGGGGACTCTGGAGAAGAAACGCAGGAAGCGCCTTTGCCCAAGTGAAAGTAAGTTTTTACCCTTGAGCATAGTAACCCAGCCGAGTTAGATGACGTTTCCAAAGCTCGTAAATCGGCTCGGGGAGTTCCAGTTCATCGAGTACCTGTGCCAACTCCGCCTTATCAATCTGACGCACATCTTCCTCGCGCCCGTGCAGAAGCACTTGGCGCAAGTACCAACGGCGCTGGAACGGGTCGTTCAGGTCGACTTCATCTGCACTCCAGACGACATGGCGCGGTGGTCGTATCTTCATCTGCCAAAAACCTCCCCGTGCGCAGGTGGCGAAGTACCAAATCTCTGCACCTGCGATTATACCACAACACCGTTGGGAAGGATGGCAGGGGTCTCTCCATATTTGCCCCCAACTGTCCGAAAATTAGAGAGGAACTTCGTCCCTGCAAAACGGTACTATAATTACAGGGGGAGAAACGGTGCAAGAGCGTATACCGGGTTATTGGCTATCAACGGACGATTGGGACCTCCACCGCCGAGCCGAGAAAGACCGCCTTCGCCACAACGAGAAGGTGAAGGAGGTCATTCGCGAGAATCTCGGCGAGATTATCGGTCAGCAGGACATCATCACCGCAGAAGACGGCAAGATTATCAAAATCCCCATTCGTGGGCTGGAACTGCCCCACATCCGCTACGACCCGCACGGCAAGAAGGGCGTGGGGCAAGGGCAGGGCGGAAGTCAGCCCGGCGATGTCATTGGGCGTTCGGGTCAGCAGGGGCAAGGCTCTGGCAAACAGGCAGGCACGGAACCGGGTGTCGACTTCTATGAGGCAGAGTTCACCATCGAGGAGCTCGTGCAGATGGTGTTCGAAGACCTCCACCTACCGAACCTGCGCGAGAAAGGAACCAAAGACATCCTTGCCGACCAAGTCCGTTTCGATACGATAGCGCGTCGCGGTCCGCAGTCCAACATCGACCGCAAGCGCACGCTGATTAATGCGTGGAAGCGCAACGCCGCCGAAGGCAACCCAAGCTGGGAAATCCGTGAGGAAGATAAGCGGTTCAAGAGTTGGGAAATCGTGCCCGAAAAACAGCGCAACGCCGTGATTATCGCCATGCGCGATGTGTCGGGCAGCATGGGCGAGTTCGAAGCCTACATCGCACGCAGTTTCTACTACTGGATGCTTCGTTTCCTGCGCACCAAGTACACCGCCACCGAGATTGTGTTCATCACCTGCCACACCGAAGCGAAAGAGGTGGACGAGCATACCTTCTTCTCGGCGGGCGATTCGGGGGGAACGCGCCTGTCCGCCGCCTACAAACTGGCGTTGGAGATTCTGGAGAAACGCTATAACCCCCGCGAGTGGAACATCTACCCCTTTATGTTCTCGGACGGCTACAACTGGGGCGACCACGAAGTGGTGGAACATATGAAGCGTTTGGTGGAATACTCGAACCTCGTGGGGTATGGCGAGATTGCGAACGACCTGTGGGGCAGTTCAGGCGGGCTGGCACCGCTGGGACAGGCACTCACCGAAGCGTTCGGCAACGACCCGCGCGTGGTGGTGGTCAAGATTACTTCCAAAGAAGATGTGTGGCCCGCGCTGAAGCGATTCTTCAGCAAGCACCCCGAAATGGCGTCGCTCTCGGCATCATAGCGACCTTCGGAACGGGTTGCCCCTCTCAGAACTTGGCTTGCGCACGAGCGAATAGCCCCGTTCTGGCTCCAGCGAGAGATGGCGCGGGGTGAAGGGAGTTTCTATGCTGAACTCCTGCTCCCAGTCGGTCATCACAAGGGGCACCTCGTGTTCTTGCTCGGCGCGCTGGCTTATCAAGCGCACGGGCAGGCGCAATCGGAACGGCTGGCTCGTGCCTGACTGCCGAAGCCGCAATCGCACCTGATTGCCCTCCGCTTTCGCAGAGACAATCTCCAGCACAGGAAACTCTGCGCGCTCAATCCACTGCTTGAAAAACCAGCGGTAGTCCTTGCCAGTGGTCTGGTTCACCGCCTGTTGAAAATGCTCCCACTCGGACGCTTTGCCCTTGCGGTTTTGCAGGAAGCGGCGCATCGCACTCACCATCGCCTCCAAGCCAATCTCGTTTTCCAGCATGCGCATCACATACGCACCCCGCATATAGCCCGCCATCGACATCACAGGGTCGAGCGGGACATACGCCGAACCGATGGGCACGGTCTCCTCTGTCATAGTCGCCAGCCCCAGCTGGAGCGTGCCGTCTTCGTTGTTCGCAAACAGCACCGAGTCGACATATTGGGTGAGCGACTCGCTCCAGATAGAGCGGATATAGGTGTTGGGCACGATTCCGCCCCACCAGGTATGCGCCAGCTCGTGGCTTCCCGCCCACTCCGAGATAGTGGGGTCGACGAAGGTGAACGAATACGCCTCCAGCCCCGAATCTCCAAAATCGGGCACTTCCAAGACGATGTACTCTCGGTAGGGATAGGGTGAGAGCCGTTTCTCGAGGAAGTCCATCGCTTGGGCGGTGCGTTGGGCGACTCGTTGGGCGCGTGCTGGGTCGGGGTCTATCTGGAACACGCGTATCGGTATGCCCGATTTCTGGGAGCGTGCGCTCGCCGTCTCTCGGAATGCTCCCGCCACCACCGAGAAGAAGCACACGGACAGGTCGTTCTGCCAAGTGGTGATACGCTCGCCATCTTTCAACACTTCCCGAACCCGATTGCCTTGCCCGAAGCCGAGCCAATCGGGTGGGGTGTGTATGGTCACGCGGTGTTTGGCAGGCAAACGCCCGATGTGGGGATACCAATACGAGCAGAGCACAGCGACCTGCTCGTTCACACGGTCATCAGGCAGAAACTCGATAACGCCGTCGTACTCCAGCTCCAGTTGGAACTGGTCGGGCAGGGGTTTGTCGCCCTGAAGCCACACTAACCCCCCTGCTCGCCCCAACCAATAACCCGATTGGGGAAGTGGGGGCGTGGGGTCATCGTCAAAGCGCATCACAGGTATCGCCTTGCCGTTGTAGCGTGCCGAGCGGACAGAGTAGGGCGCGTTCAGGCGCATCAGCAGGGCGCGGTCGTCGGGCTGGGTGCGCTTGACTGTTATCTGGTCGCAGATGAGAGCCTTGCGCGCTTTCGGTTCGAAGCGCACCGTCAAGTCGTGGAACGCTATCTCGAACGGCACAGGAACCGATTCGGGCACTTCCGCACCCAAACGATAGCCGTTTGCCGTCTTGCGAACGGGATGGACGCGGTCGCACAGTTCCTGCACCAGCTGGAACTTGTGAAAGATGAGCCACTGTTCGCTCGGTTGTGCGTAGCCCTTTGGGGCGGGGAACAGGCTCACCGACCAGTTGGGCAGGCTATCTTTATCGTGGAGCCAGATGTGCCAGTGGAGCGTATCCGGTGTCTCGCCCAGTGCGCGCAGGCGGTTCACATCGCCCTTGTGCACGACCTTGCGAACCGCGTTCAGGAAGTCGGTCTCGGTGTGGGGCGTTCGAGGCAGTAGGCTCACGATGCCGACCCCGACCAACACCAACAGCAACGCCAGCCCAATAGAACGCTTCATAGGCAGGGTTATACCTGAGGAGTGTGATAGACTTATCGTATCTCAATCGAACACATCGAAAATCTCTTCCAGCCAGTTGCGCTTCTTTCGGCGTTTGTAGCGGTCGTGCGAGTGGCGTGGAGGGTAGTCTCGGTGTTCATAGGGTTCGTCATCATACTCTTCGGGAGGTGGGGCTGAGCGTACAGAAGGTGTTTTGCGAGGGGAACTCTCTTGGAAGGCGCGGTCGATAATCTTATCCAGCTCACCCCTGTCCAGCCATACACCACGACAGTTCGGGCAGTAGTCGATCTCGATTCCCAGACGGTCTGCAATCTTCAGCTCAACCTGACAGACAGGACATTTCATAGGCAGTATAATACCCCCAGAGGTTCTCACCAATCCAGAGTATCACTCGTTCAAGACCTGCGCCACATGTTGGACATCCTTGTCGCCCCGCCCAGAAAGATTGACCAAAATCACGGAGTTCGGCTCTAACTGTTGTCCCAGCGTGTGGAGATAAGCGAAGGCGTGTGCGCACTCCAACGCGGGGAGGATGCCCTCGTGCCGAGTAAGCCACAAGAAAGCCCCCAACGCCTGCTCGTCGGTCACCGCCACATACTCGGCGCGCCCAATCTCTTTCAGATAGGCGTGTTCAGGTCCCGAACCGGGATAGTCCAGCCCTGCCGAGACCGAGTGGGTGAGCCGTATCTGCCCGTCTTCGGTCTGCAGCACCAAGCTGGCAGAGCCGTGCAGAATGCCGTACTCCCCTGCTGTCAGACTGGCGGAGTGCTCGTTGGTGTCCAGCCCATGCCCACCTGCTTCCACCCCAATCAGGCGCACGCCCTCGTCCTCAATGAACGGGTAGAAGATACCGATGGCGTTCGAGCCACCGCCCACACTGGCGACGACCGCGTCGGGCAGGCGTCCCGCATAAGCCATGACCTGTTCGCGTGCCTCCTGACCGATTACCGCCTGAAAATCGCGCACCATCATCGGGTAGGGATGCGGTCCGACACAGGAGCCGATGATGTAGTGGGTCGTGCGTACATTCGTCACCCAGTCGCGGATTGCCTCGCTGGTGGCGTCTTTGAGCGTGGCGGTTCCACTCTCAACGGGGATGACCTTCGCGCCCAGCAGGTGCATTCGGAACACATTGAGCGCCTGCCGACGCATATCCTCCGCGCCCATATAGACCTCGCATTCCAGTCCCAGCAGAGCGCAGACGGTGGCGGTGGCGACCCCGTGCTGACCTGCACCCGTCTCGGCGATAATGCGCTTCTTGCCCATGCGTTTCGCCAGCAACGCCTGACCGAGCGCGTTATTGATTTTGTGCGCTCCCGTATGGCACAGGTCTTCGCGCTTGATGAACACCTGATGCCCCAGCCCTCGGCTGAGATTGATTGCGAAATAGAGTGGGGTCGGACGCCCTGCGAAAGTGATGCGATAGTAGTTCAGTTCGCGTTGGAACTCTTCGTCGTTTTTGTAGTGCAGGTAGGCGTCGGTCAACTCCTCTAAAGCGGGGATGAGCGTTTCGGGCACATAGCGTCCCCCATAGCGACCAAAATAGCCCTTCTCGTCGGGCGCGGTGTAGTGCATAGTTGGAGTATACCTCGAATCAGCACCACCGTCCACAAGGCGCGGAACACAGCGGGCAGATAGTAGTAGTGCATCAGGGGAATTACCAGAGCGAGCGGAGCATACGCCACCAGTGCGCCCAGTAAGCCAAGCAAGCCGAATGGTTGGCGCACACCACGCCACCAACCGACCAGATAGCCGCCCATCATCAAGAGCGTGAACCAGAAGGCAGGCAGAATGATAGCACGGGGTTCCTCAAGGAAGAAGTCGACCTGCCCCCAAGTTTCAGGCAGGGGCGTCATCAGCCAGCGTGGAAGGGTGAAGGTGAGCGCCGTTAGGGGGCGCGTGCGCTGGACTTGATACTCGCTCCCGATGGGCACAACGGACAGATAGAGCCATCCGTAGAGGAGCAGGAAAGCCACCCCAGCCGCAGGGAGCCACCAGACGAACCGTCCCCCCGTGCGCCAGACCGCCCAGCCACAGAGTGCCATCAGCACGGGCAACACGATTGCCCCTTCATAACTGCCCAGCGCGCCCAACATCCCTATCAGGCTCACCATTGCCCAGCCTTTTCCCCCTGTGCGTGCATAGCGACAATAACTCGCAAGTGCAATCAGCGCGAAGAGGGTCATCAGCGTTGCGGTACGCCCTGGAATCCAGCCCACTGCGCGATAGGAGAAACTCGCAAGGTGCAAGTCGGGCAAGTTGGGTACGAAGCGAATCTCAAGTAGGGCGGTGATGACCAACGCCGATAGCAGAATCGCCCGACGCCCATCGCGCCAGAGCCAGTAGCCTGCTACCCCGCCGAGCGCGCCCCCCACATAGACCACCCAGTTCGGGTATGCGCCCACCAAGCCTGTCTGCCAGAGTGTGAAGAGAAACCCCACACCGAGAGCCAGCTTAAAATCGCGGCTCAGCTCATACGCCCACCAGACCGCGAGCATCGTGCAGAGGGTGGCTATCAGTCCGTTGAGCCACTTGTAGGCAAGCAGGTTTGTGCCCCAGAGCGCGTAGTCGAGTTCGTAGAGTAGGCTCGGTAGGGGGCGATAGAAGCCGTTGCCCAGCGCCCAGTCCCCAACGAACCACTGGAGTGGGTGGTGCGGTTGCTGGAGGTTCTGCACGATGACGCGCACATCGAGGTTCTCGAAATCGTCCAGCCCCTCGTCGTAGTGCCAGTGCGCCAACGCCCACAAGTTCAGCGTTAGGATGACCCCAAGAACCAGCCACCAACTGCGCACACTATCCGATTCGTATGGCTACCGTTAGATTCCTGCCATTCTTCCGTGAGTATTTTTTAGCCAACTTTCCCGGCGATGCCGATGAGAGTGCCATAGAGGAAAGGGGTATCAAGGCAAAATCGCTCCCCTATCCGTCACCCTGAGCGAAGCGAAGGGTCTGCTCCCCCCTCCCGAAGCGTCGTGCTTACTGCGCGACACTTTTTTGAGGGAGAATAGAGAATGGGCGCACACGGGGGCGCGCCCCTACTCAATCGCCTTACCTGTAGGGGCAGCCCCCCGTGTCTGCCCTGCCAAACAGAACCCCACCTTAGGCACAAGTACGAAAAACTGTCGTGCAGTAAGCAGCGTCGTGAGAGGGGTTGGGGATGAGGGCGGAGATTCTTCGCCTTCGGCTCAGAATGACGAAAGAGGTGCAACAGGAAAGTTGGGTTATTTTTTAACTAAAGGTTCAGTCAGTAAGCGCAGGCGATTTTGCCCTTTCTCCTTGCCAGAATACGATTTCTCACGCCAAATTTCCTTTCTCCCCCCTTGACAAATTCGGTCGAATGCGCTATAATGTAGGCGCAGGTGAGAACCTGCACATTCTCATTCTTTTGGTCAAGGAGGAGCTATGAACCGAACGATGGCTGTACGGTTCGCCGCAGTTGCGGCTCTCGCATCGATGGCTGTCTCTGTGTGGTCGCAGAAGCAGTTCGACCCGTCTAATGGCTCTGCTCAACCTGTAGCCCCAGCGATTCCTATCATCAAGTACGAGTCGCCTGAGGGGTCTGTTCCCCAAGACTGGACTTTGCGTCCCCGCCCCGCAATCAAGTTCACCCCGTTTGAGATGCTGGATCCCACCACAGGCAAACCTGTGAATGCCGACGATATTATCGAAGTCAACGGCGTCAAAATGCGTGCGGGCGACTTCTACCGTCAGCTGAATGCGATGGAGCAGTGGCTGAACGAGCAGGGTTATAGCCTGCGCACGGACACCTATTTTGAGTACTTCTCGCCGACGTTGGAGGCGGAGATTGCGCAATCCGAAGCGTACGCTCAGTGGCTCAACGAGAACGCTCCCTTAGACGGCTCGGTTTATGGGCAGGAGAGCGATTTCTCGATGGCAAGCTGCTATAACTACTCCAACAGTTGGACGAGCAACTGGTTCGGCAACTCGCTGTTCGGTGTTCAGCTACGCGGGAGTGTATCGGCTCAAGCCTGTCTAAGTATGCCTATCAATGCCAGCGTAACTGGTAGCGGAACGGTGCGTGGGCGTTTAGCGAGCTACGAAGCCGATGTGGCTACCGCAAACGGAACAGCTACCGTCTCCGCCGATCAGAACGCAACGAACTGGTCTTACCAAGTCTCGGTCGATGTGCTGGGACGCCGTGTCTGGGGCGATTCGCGTTCAGGTCAATTGCCCTCTATCTTCCAAGGGTTCCAGCGCAGCTGGAACTTCACCGTCGCTCAGGTCAACTGGAACAGCCCGACCATTCCTCTGTTCTGCGTGAATGTGCTCGGCATCAATATCTGTGCGAACGGTCGTGTTGGGGTGTCCGGTGCGCTCAACCTCGCCGCGAACGTCAACATCAACTTGTTCCAGCAGCAAGCCCAAGCTAATCCGTATGGTAGTATCGGTGGCTATGCTGAGGCATGGCTTGGTGCTAATATCGTGATAGCTCGTGCGGAGGTGGGTGTTCGCGGAAACATCACCTTCCTGAATGGTGGTGTCACGGGTCGTGCGAACGGTCAACTCGGCTTCGAAAATGGCGCCCTGTTCTACCAGATTGCAGCAGGGCTGGATGCCAACCTGTGCGCTCTGAGTGGCAACATTCAGGGATATGCGCGGGGATGCATCTGGTTCTTCGGCTGGCGCTGTGCTGAAGCGAGTGCCACGCTCTTTAGCTGGAACGGCTGGTGCTACAACGGCACACTGGTCAACTGGAACCGAAGATTGCCCTAATCGTTTCTCTAACGGCTATCGGGCATCCCTGCCCGATAGCCACCCCTAACACAACAAGAGCGATGGAGCGAAATAGTATTCAGCGGGAGTACCAAGTCATACTATCCAGCCAAGCACAGTATCCCGCAAACCCGTTTGCTACCCTCTCTGGAGAGAGCCCCCAATCGGAGAAGATTAGGCTGAACGCACGCCTTCAGTATCGTCTGCGATTGAATCCTGTCTTGAGCCAATATTATCGCGCTGAGTGGCTGGATTGGAATATACAGGGGCTTCCCGAAGCCGAATGGAAACAGCAAGCCAAGCGTGTCTCCCCCTGGTACTATCGCGTGCGCTCAGAGGGGACGATAGAGGTGGTTCAGCGAGAGGCAGAGACTCTGGAGCATCACGCCCTGAGAGTATCCGCCCTGTGGTTTCTGCAGTGGCTGAAGCCCAATGAACGCCGTTCCGAGTGGACAGTTGAAGAGCCGTATCCGTCAGGCAAGGTGGTGTGTCGGTATCGGCGTGAGAGGCAAACACGCACCGAGACCGCTTATCGCAAGCAGTTTCTACGCTTTGTTGGATCGGCTAACCCCAAACAGCTCGAGCAACGAATCACGGGGGAACTTCGATACACCTTCCGAAACCGTGATAGTGCCCTGCTCTCGGTAGAGGGGGTTGTGCGCGAGCAAAGCTTCTCTAAAGGTACCCTCGTGAGCGAATCGGTCAATAGAGTGCAGGTACGGCTTCTCAGAGAGCGTCCAATAGACCCTGCGCTTGTTGCAAAGTGGCGTCAAGAGGCGGAAGCAACCAAGACCGCTTCTCAGTGGCGAAACTTGGTCAGCCTACCCACTCCCGAAGATGAGCGTCAAGCCCAAGCAAGGGCACGATTAGGCGGGCGATCTTTGAGACAACTGATTGAGGAAATCCAAGCGTTAGGCAATCAGAAGGGTGAACTGCCCCCAGAACAGCAGATTCCCCTTCAACTCGCTTTGGAGGGAGCCTTCGTGCTCTATCCGAATGACACCACACGATTCGCAGAACAGCTCCTAAACGAGACTACTGAGCCGAAAGCGAGTTTCTGGGTGGTCTTGGGCGCGGTGAGTGGGAGTGAAACTGGTGCGTCAATACTTCTCAGTGCCTACCAGCGAAATCGCTCTCCAGAAATTCAACTCATCCTTGCCCGCCAGATGGTTCTCACGAAAGGTGTCAATCCCACTTTGTTCGAGCAGTTATGGCAAGTTTATCAATCTGAGTCAGACCCCACTTTGCGCTCTGCCTTAGGATTAGCGCTGGGCAGCTGGGCAGGACAGGTTGCAAGCCGTGCGCGCAAGGCAGTAGAACCTTACTTTGAGTATGTTCATACCCAGATTCGGGAAGCGGAGCAGTCGCAAAATGAAGAGCAGTTGCGCTATTGGCTGGATGTAACGGCGAACATCGGGTCGTTGGAGTTTTTCCCCTTCTGGGAGCGGATAGCGCGACGCGGTGCCGAACCCCTGCGTCGTGCGGTAGCCGAAATGCTCTCATCAATCCCCACTGAGCAGACCGCTCGACTGATAGGGGAGTTAGTTCCTATCGAACCGTCCGCTACCGTGCGCGCTTTGCTGGCACAGACGCTAATAAAGTTTTGGGGACAGTTTCCAAGCGTGCCGAAGCAGTTAGCCCAAATCCTGTTTAACGACCCAGACCCGAATGTGCGGATTGCAGTTGTGGATGGGTTAGTCGGTTTAGCAGCACAACACCAGGAGGCGATGCAAATCTTAGTTCGAGCATCACGCGAGAACTCGGAAGAGTCGGTTCGACGCCGAGCACTCATTGGGTTGGCTTCGTTGCATGCGCAAGGCGTTCCTGTACCACGCAATTAGCGCACTGGCAAGCAAGGTATACTCTCGGCTATGCGCAAGGTGATGGTGCTGATGGGGTTCTGCGTGCTCACGCTCAGCCTGTGGGCGCAAGTAGACCGCAACGCTCTGGACTGGCTCAACCGCTCGTTCGATGCCTACTCCAAGCTCGAATCGCTTCAGAGTAAGACCGAGTTGGTGGTGTTGATGATAACCCCGCGCAATCCGCAAGGGGAGGCGATTCAGCGATTGACCTATGCTTACACGCTGAAACGCCCCGCGATGATGAACCTGCTGGTGAAAGACCACAATCGCACGGGCGAACCCCAACGCTATCTGTGCGATGGGCGTCAACTTCAGGGTGGGGGACAAACGCTCCAAGTGGGCAATTCGGGGTTGGCACTGATTGAACTCTTGACCACAGTGGAAGTGGTGCCGACCTATGATATGGTGTTCCTGTTCGGAGGTGCGGGGAGCCAAGAGAAGTTTCGTAAGCAGATTAGCCAACTGAGTGTCGCCAGCGAGGACGAGAAGCAGGTGGTGCTGAAGGGGCGAATCAAGAACGAGCGCAATCGCGAGGATGAGCTCGAAATCGTGATTGACAAGGGCGACCTGCTCATGCGGATGATGCGCCTGACCACCCGTGCCAAAATCGAAGGTTCCGAGAGCGCGTTCGTACTCCAAGTCACTTTCGAGCCAACTCCGAATGCCCCTACCACCGAGAAGACCTTCACTGATACGCCATAAAAGTAGCACAGGCATTCCTGCCTGTGCTATCAAGTGAAAGGCTTTTCAAACGCATTCAATCTGGTCGGGGCGGGTGGCATAGAGCGCAGGGTCGCCCTGATACCACTCGATTTTGCCCTGTACACGCACCTGCTGACCGACCCGATAGCGTCGTTCGGGTTTACCCCCAAACTGCTCCCAGTGGGACTTGTGGATGAGTATCTTGAAGTGTCCGCGATGAGGATTGTGGAAGCCGAGCATCACTTTCTTGCCGTTATTATGGACGAACTGAAGTGTGCCTTCAACGGTGGTCTCGTAGCCCGCCCACTCGCGTGCTTGTTCGGCTCGGATGCGCTCTGGGGCAGGGCGCGGTTGGGGTCTTGCTTGCGCCAACACAGGACGCCACTCAGCTGAGGCGGTCGGCTGACCGTGTGTGAGCGCAACTATCGCCCCATCAGCACTGCGGAAGTAGAGGTTGCTGTTGCTCACCACATAGCAGGCATACTCGCTCCAATACTGGTCATACACCGCGCCCTGACCGTAGTAGATGTAGAATCCGCGGTCGTACGAGCGTGTGTTTTCGAGATAGCTCGTGCAGTAGTGGGACGGGCTGAACGGGCATGCGGTGCTATCTTGCGAGGTGGCAATCGTGTCGAGACGCTCGGAGGGGATGGGATTGGTGAAACTGCCCCGTGCGTTGGAGCGGTCGAGGATACGCAACGCTAATCCCGCTTCCCAGTGTCCCCCGAACAGATAATCACCTGCCATCGAGACATTCGGCTGTTCATCGGTGAGCAGGAACGGGTTGCTGGAACCAGGCGGATAGTCATACCGAATGAAGCGGATGTCGCCCCCTTGTAAGCCGGGCACCGTCGAGTCGTCCAGCATCATCTCGCCGAAGTGCGAGTCCCAGCGCGAGTCGTATGCATGGGTTGCCCGAACGACCGTGTAGACCACTTCCTTGCCGTTGGGGAAGCGTTTGACCACAGGCTGGGGTCCCATCGGCAGGTAGTCTTGGTCGCCGTAGCCCCCGTGCCCCACCAGTGCGATATACGGCACAACGCCGTCATCCAACCGAAGCGCGAACAGGGCTTGGTGCTCGGGATTCTGAGTGAGGAACTGGCGCAGTTGAGCGTTCGTTTGGGGCCAGTTCGCCCAGAGTCGCTCCCAGCCGAGCCGAGCCTTGATTAGCACTACGCCTGCGTTTTCGGCGATCACGGGCCAGCCATAGGTGTACTCTACTGGTTCGCTCGGCGGGTGAACGGGCGGGATAGGCGTACTGCGCCAACGGCGTGTGCCATTGGAACCATCGACTGCGTGAACCGAGCGGTCTTGACAGCCAACGATAACGCAGTTGCGCGAGACGGAGTAGCTTGGAGGGGTCGCCACAGCACTGCCCGCATCGTAGCGCCAGATGAGGCGCAGGGTGGATTTGTGGACGCAAAAGACCGAACTGCCCATCGAGAACCAGACCCGCGAGCCAAAAATCGCAGGGGGGAGCGGTAGCGCGCTGGAGCGGTTGGACGCATAACTTGCCTGCACTCTGCCTGTGCGGGCATCTAATCGATACAGAACACCGTTCGAGGCGAGGGCATAGACCGACTGGGTCGAGTGGTCGTAGGCGACGGTCGAACGCACATCGCCCAGCCCAGAGCGTTGCCAGAGGGTGCGACCGTTGAGTTCGCTGAGTGCGTAGACGCCATCGACACCCGACGCCACATAGACGCGCCCACCTCCTGTGACGGGTTGAACATTTCGGGGTAGACTGCCTGTAGAGGTGACTTTGGCAACGCCCCCCGCGCTATCCACACCGTTCCAGATCCACCGCAATCGCCAAGGTGGGGGCACGACCTGATTCGTATAACCTGTTCGCTGGGGATTGTGCGCATGCTGAGACCATTCCGAGCGGATTGCGCTCAAAATCGGCTGTTGTGAACTCATCGCTTCTTCTCCTAAGGGCAGGGGTGTCCGGGCGTCGGTTTAGGCGACACACCGTGCATACCCTGCACCTATTATACATCGATTTGGGTACTCTTATGAAAAAGTCGCACAGGCAGGAATGCCTGTGCGACCTGGAGGGATAGACTTCAGTTGGCTCAGCGCTTGCGTCGGCGAGCGAGTATACCGATCAGTCCCGTGCCGAGCGCAATCATACTGGCAGGCTCAGGTGCCATCGCCAAGTTCTGCGCGCCGTTAGTACTGCGCAGGAAGTAGTAGTAATCTGCCTGCCCTGCCGTCGCCGAAAGGAGCGAGTTTGCGTAGCTAAGAACAGTTGCATCGGCAGAGTACTTGAACTTGTCGCTTCCCAAACTAACCGAATAACCGTGTGCATGGTCATGTGCAATCTCCCAGAGTGCAATCTGGAACGCTGCTGCCTTCTTGTTAAGGTCTGGACCTGTTAGGAACGAGTCTTTCATCGCTAACAGCGCACCTGCACGCCCATAAGCGAGCCACAGCTCGTAGGTGTAGTTCTGGTTAAGGTTGACCAGATTATCAAGGTCGACACAGAAGGCGTAGTTTTTGGGCGCGGTGGTCGGATTCAGCACATACTCACCGGCACTGAGGTTCATATTGTTGCTGTTGTAGTTAATCTGCGTGGTGATGCCCGGCGAGACATTCGTAATCTTCAAGGTCACGGTTCCCAACTGGGTCACTTTGTCGTTGTTGAACAGCGTTGCGTTTGCGAAAGTCGTGGCGGTCAGAGCCGCACATGCCATCATCATCAGAATCGGTTTGGTTTTGCTCATAGCATCCTCCCAAGTCAAGATTTGTGTTGCGAGAGGAGATTAAGCAACGCGCGTGCCAAAGACGGGGATTGACTTGCTAAGAATACGAGGTTGAGAAGCGAAACTGGTAGCGATTACAGGGGCGCGTCGTAGCGCGGGGCGAGCAGATAGAAGTTCCTGCCCAGCACTGCCCGTTGGCGCACGACCAGCACAGCGGGGTTACTAGCGAACTGCCTGTCGGTCGTGAGGCAGTAAGCTCCTTCCGAGCGCATCTGCTGAAGCACCGCTTCGGGGTCACTGCTTGGAGCATACTGACCCTTGCGATAGAACTGCAAGCTGGGATAGCTAGGGTTCACTCGGTAGACCACGAGCGTGCGATAGCTCGGCACCGAGAGCGCAAGTTCACGCACGGGGCTGAGTGCAATTCGGTCGTAACCCACCAGCACGCCGTTGAAGCCAATCAGGAACAGGAGTACGCCGAGTGGGAGAAGAGCCGAAGAGAACCTCACCCCACCAGCCCCCCTTTCCGCAAGCGTTCCCCGCTCGTCATTCCGAGCGAAGCGAGGAATCTCAGACCCTTCGCTTCGCTCAGGGTGACGAACAGAGGAAAGCTCAGGGTGACGAATAGAGAAAAGCGGAGAGGAGGGAGTGCTGGAGGTTGACTCCCCCTCTCTGTTGACGGGGAGGGGGCTGTAGGGTGGGGTAGAACCGCTTGTGCTCACTCTATCGGGAGAAGGGGAAAACACCCAACCTATCGCCAGCAGATAGCCCACACCCAGCGCCATCGCCCAATACGCCCCACTCATCCAGCCGACGAGCGAGCCTGCCAACAGCCAAATCGCACCCGAAACAAGCCCCAGAAGGAACCCCCAGCGTGGGAGCGGTCGCCGACCCAGTGAATCTGCCACCAGCAACGCCAGCGCAGGGAACATCGGGAAGATGTAGGCGGGGAGCTTTGTGAAACTGAGCGTGAACAGCCCGAACACCAACAGTGCCCACCGACGCAGATAGGTGCGCAGAGGGTCGTCTTGCCTTTGCCACAGCACATTCGCCCCGATTACCATCGGTAGCCCCAGCAACGCCAGCACTACCCCATAGAACAGTAGGTACACCGCCAACCCTGCGACGAAGTTGCCGATCCCGCCTGCGGTCATCAGCGTCAGCACCGAGTGCGCCGTGTCGCCCCCTGCGAAGCGGAGCAGGTTCTGGCGCACCACGAACTCGTTGAAGAAATCGCCCCCGTGCTTGAGATAGACCCCGATGTACCACGGCAAGCAGGTGAGTAGCGCAACGCCCAGCGCCACGACCACCCACCGAAACCGCACTCCCCGCTCCGTAAGCAGGCGCAAGTTCCACAAATAAAGCAGTCCAAGCAGAACCAGCCCCACTGGACCCTTCGTCAGCACCGCACACCCCAACGCGATGCCCCCCAGCACACTCCAGAGAAGGGGACGCGCGGACAATTCCCAAAGTGCAATCAGCCCTATCAAAAGCAGGGCGGTCAGGGTCATGTCGGTGATTGCCATATGGGCGAGCAGGAAACTGAGCGGGGCAATTGCAAATAGCAACGCTGAGCGTGTGCCGACCCCCTCGCCCAGCCGTCGGTTGCCCCAGTAGCCCAGCGTGATTAGCGTCAAGGCGAACATCAGCACGGAGGGTAGGCGTATTGCAAACAGGTTCTCCCCGAATATCGACTGCGACAGCCCCATCAGCCAGTATAGGAAGGGCGGTTTCTCGAACCACGGCTCACCCAAGAAAGTGGGCGTCAGCCAGTCCCTACGCTGATGCATCTCCCAAGCAACGCTGGCGTAGAACCCTTCGTCAAGGTCGGTCAACCCGAACGCCACAAGGTTCACCAGCGCAACCGCAACCGTCAGCCAAATAAGTGGACGCATAACCAAGATTTTCCTAAAAAAACTTTTTATGAGTTTATTCCTAAGACTCATCAGGAGTATAGATGCGAATTCGCTCTTTTTGTATTATCCACAGTTCTCCTTTCACGGTTCGGTATTGGGTTGCGTCAATAAGCCTCTCGACCAGTGCCTCGATATCCTCCAAAGTAGTCGGCGCAGGTGTGCGTAGGACAGCAATTCCGCAGTAATCAGAAGGCTTGAAGCGTAGTGGGTTAGCAAAATCCATGTCCATCGTGACAAGACACCTTTCTTCACTCCGACAAATCTCAATAAGTGAGTCGTCATCAGCTCCAGAAATTTGCTGAGAAACTACGGTTTCTACATCGTGCCCAGCTTTTCGAAACAGTCTAGCAACAGATTCGCCCAAGTTCTCGTCCAATTTGAACCGCATCGTTTAGCCCACAGAAACCAAGCGCTCTCGTGCCAGTTCCGCGCCGTAGGCAATACAGGCGCGGATGTCTGCCTCTTCCAGTTGGGGATACTCTTTTAGAATGTCCTCGATGCTCATCCCACTGGCAAGCAAGTCTAAGATGAGCGAGACCCATATACGATGCCCGCGAATACATGGCTTCCCAAAGCAAATATTGGGGTCGACAGTAATCCGCTGGAGTAGTTCCTCCCGTGTCATACTCGTATTCTACCTTGAAACAGTGAGAATCCCCCTCCCATATTCGGGAGGGGATTGGTCAATCAGTCTTCGCCTTGCGCTTTGGAAAAGCCAGGCGCGCCGTCGAACTCTTGGAGCTTCTCGATGTGTGCCCAGCGTAGGCGCGTGCTGAGGCGCTGGAGCAGTTCCAAGATTTGCGCATCGGTCGCATCGCCCGACTCATCGCGCAGGACGAACCGACAGCGATAATGGTCGACCACATCGATCTGCGTGCCTGTGGGCGGATAGACGCGCGTCCCACGATTGGAAATCATTTTCAGGCGGAAGGGCGACTCGGCTACCAATATCTCTATCTGTTGACCGAGCGGTTCGGGCATCAGGTCGGTCTCCACGAACACATCGACGCCCACCACGCGCCGTGTATTCGGGCGCACGAACACAGGGGCGGGCGAGACCTCAGGCAACTTGATGGGGCGGTACTCGCGTGTGGGCACACTGCTCGGCTTCTTGCCGAGATTGGCGATAATCGCGTCGGTGTACTCGGTGGTCTTCGCGCCCTTGTCGTAGCCGACCACATCGCCCGTGCGCACCTTGCCCTCCTCCAGCGTGTAGAGTAGGGCGTTCTCGATAGTCGCAGCCGCCTCAAACTCGTCCAGATAGCGCAACATCATCACGGCAGACAGGATGACGGCGGTCGGGTTGATGACATTCTTGCCAGCGTATTTGGGCGCGGAGCCGTGAACCGCTTCGAAAATCGCAATCCCGTTGCCGATGTTTGCGGACGGTGCGAAGCCCAGCCCGCCCACCAGCGCAGAAGTGAGGTCGCTCAAGATGTCGCCGTTCATGTTCGTGGTGACAATCACCTCGAACTGCTCAGGACGCTTGACCAGCTGGTGCGCGCAGTTGTCGACAATAATGTGGTTCGCCTCAATGTCGGGATATTCGGGTGCGATTGCCTCAAAGGTGCGCTTGAGCATCCCTTCCGAAAACTTCATAATGTTCGACTTGGTGGCGCAGTGGACTTTCTTGCGTCCTTCGGCGCGCGCCAGCTCAAAAGCGAAGCGCACAATCTTCTCACAGCCCTTGCGCGAGATGAGCTTGAGCGTCTGCGCCACGCCGGGCGTCTGCATATGCTCGATTCCTGCGTAGAGGTCTTCCACATTTTCGCGCACCACCACGAGGTCGATCCCGCGTCCGCTGTAGGGGGTGGGCACATTCGGCATTTCGCGCACGGGGCGCACATTGGCGTAGGTCTCGAAGAGTTTGCGCAGGGTCACATTCGCGCTCTTCTCGCCGTAGCCTACGGGTGTCTCCAGCGGACCTTTGAGTACCACGCGGGTCTTGCGAATCGACTCGATAGTCTCTTGGGGAACGCCTGTCTCTAAACCTTTTTTGAATACGCTTGCGCCTGCCTCGCGGGTCTCCCACTCGATGGGGGCGCCAACCGCTTCAATCAAACGCAACGCCGATTCTACACATTCAGGTCCAATCCCGTCGCCGGGAATCACAGTAATCAGCTTCTTTCCGTTCTCGGTGATATACAGCATCGTTCTATCCTCCCATTCCTGCAGAGTATACCCAGCAGATGAAGGTTGGCAGGGAGTGGAGATATAAGCCTCCCCTATATCGCCATCTCGGTCGCTTGAACTGCCATTTTGAGTGCGTTGTAGCCATTTTGCTCGGTCAGCACGCGTGAGTGATTAGGGTCGCGCAGGTAGGCGACTTGGTCTGCCATCATCGCACGGAGCAGGCGTCCGTAGTTATGTATCTTCTGGTCGTCCAGCCCCCAGTGCAGGTCGAGCATCTGATAGAGGTCGCGCTCTTGGAAGCGGGAGCGGGCGTGGCGCGAGTTGCCCCCATACACAGCCGACACATCCAGCACTGCACGCGGGAAGATGTCGCACAGCAGGCGGGTCTGCGCCTCGTCCAGCACGGCGTGAACACGCACACGCGTCGGAACCCACTCATAAAGCGCTACATCGCCCAGTTCGAACACAAAGCGCATCTCTTGTCGGTCCATCCGTCCCACTTGGTGGAAGCCGTGATAGAAGTTAACCAAGATGTTGCCCTGATAGCGTGCCGTGCAGTGAACCTGCTCTTCCACGCCACTGCCCGGTCGCAGGCTGCGCTGTGCAGAGAGTATCTCCCCTTCGCCCAGCCAGCCCTCGAACAGGTCAAAAAAGTGGACACCATGCTCGATGAAGATACCCCCACTCTTCTCTCGGTCCCAGAACCAGTGGTCGGGAGACAGACCTTCATCGGTGGCGTAGTTTTCGAAGTAGGCGTGGAGCAGTTCGCCCAGCGGTTTTTCTTCGATGAGCCGTTGGACCTTGCCGAACAGGGGGTTATACCGTTGCATCAGGTTCGTGACGAGTAGGCGGTTCTGCTTGCGGGCGAGTTCTAAAAGTTCTTCTGCGTGGTCTATGCGTGTGGTGAGCGGTTTCTCAACAATCACATGCTTGCCCGCCTCTAACGCAAGCTTCGCTTGGGGATAGTGAAGGAAGGGGGGTGTGGCGATATAGACGATGTCGATGTCGGGGCGGGCGACCAACTCTTCCACTTCCATCGGGTCGGGGATGCCGAAGCGTCGGGCACACGCGATGGCTTGGGGGCGGTGAGTGCCCGCCATCGCAACGATCTGGACGCCCTCCACCTGTGTGAAGTGCTGAAGCGCAAACAGCCCGAACCCACCACAACCAATCACGCCTAAGCCGTAGGTTTGCATAGGATGAGGGTTCGGCGTGGGGTAATCGAGTCCTGCCCATACATTAACACGGGCATCTCGCCCGTGAGATTCTTCGCTTCGCTCAGAATGACGGTGGGCAAGATGCCCAAGCCACGCTCTTTTGTTATTGAAACTTCGCGTTAGACCTGTAGCCGACGCCCCATCACCTCTGCCAGCGGGCGCAGGCTCAGTATCAGTTCCTTAAAGGCGTCCAGCGTGAGCGATTGCGCCCCGTCCTTGACAGCGTGTGCAGGGTCAGGGTGAACCTCGATTATCACGCCATCTGCCCCGACTGCCAGCGCAGCGCGTGTGAGGGCAGGAACCAACGAAGCACGCCCTGTGCCGTGGCTGGGGTCTACCACAATTGGTAGGTGCGACAGTTCCCGAATCGCAGGCACGGCGTTCAGATCGAGCGTGTTGCGTGTGTAGGTCTCGTAGGTGCGTATCCCGCGCTCGCAGAGGATAATCTGCTCGTTGCCACCGAGCCAGATGTATTCCGCTGCTTGGAGCCACTCTTCATAGGTCGCCCACATCCCCCGTTTGAGCATCACGGGCTTACGCGCCTGCCCTACCTCGCGTAGCAGGTCGTAGTTCTGCATATTGCGCGTGCCAATCTGGAGGATGTCGGCATACTCACAGACGGTCTCGACATTGCGCGGGTCCATTACCTCAGTGATAATCGGCATCCCAGTCAGGTCGCGGGCGCGTTTGAGGATTTCCAAGCCTTCTACGCCCAATCCGTGGAACGAGTAGGGACTGGTGCTGGGCTTATACGCGCCCCCACGCAGGATGTGCGCCCCCGACTGCTGGACGGATTGGGCGGTCTTGAGCAGTTGGGGTTCGTTCTCCACTGTGCAGGGACCTGCCATCACCACGAACAGGTCGCCCCCGATGGGGATGCCGTTCACATTCACGGTGGTGCGCTCACGAAACTTGCGGGAGACGAACTTGTAAGGCTTGAGCACGAGCGTGACCTGCTCCACATAGGGGAGCGACTCGAGCTGTGCTTTCGCCTCGTTTCGATCCAGTTCGGGCGCACCGACCGCAGCGATGACCGTGCGCTCCACCCCATAAATCGGGTGGATTTCGAAGCCGAACTGCTGAATCCGTTCCTCTACATCGCGAATTTGTTCGGGGGTTGCCCCGGGTTGCATGACGACAATCATAGGCTTGCTCCTTTAGACCTCCCACCTCATCGTGAGCCGATTTCTTGCCAGCAAATTTTGTGCCATACGATTCTACCCAACGGCAGGGGTACTAAGGTACAATTCATTTGCCGTGGGCGACCAAGATACACCGCGAGAGGCGTGTGGACTGTTCGGCATCTATGCGCCGGGGGAGGATGTTGCACGCCTGACCTATTTTGGGCTGTTTGCCCTCCAACATCGGGGACAGGAAAGCGCAGGCATCGCCGTCTCGGATGGGGTTCATCTGCGAGCGTATCGTGAACTTGGCTTAGTTACCCGCGTGTTCTCCGAGCCGATTCTACAATCCCTGCATGGGCATATTGCGGTCGGGCACACACGCTACTCTACTACTGGCTCCTCGAACCTGCGCAATGTTCAGCCGATTACTTGCTCCACCGTGCAGGGCAACATCGCCGTTGCACACAATGGCAACTTGGTGAATGCCCACCGCTTGCGCACCGAGCTGGAGGCACAAGGAGAACAGTTCGAGGCAACCAACGACTCGGAAGTGATTGTGCGCCTAATCGCACGCCACTATCGGGGCGATATTGTGTCGGCAATCCGAGCGATGATGAAGCGGGTGCAGGGCGCATACTCGCTGGCAATCCTGACCCCCAGCCAACTGATTGGCGTGCGCGACCCGTTTGGCGTGCGACCGCTCTGCATCGGACGCTTGGACTCGGCATGGGTGTTGGCATCGGAGGACTGCGCCTTCCCCCCAATTGGAGCGGAATTCGTTCGCGAGGTTCAGCCCGGTGAGATTGTGGTGATTGATGAACACGGCTTACACTCTTATGAAGGGCTACCCCGCCAGCGTGAGGCGCTCTGTATGTTTGAGCTCATCTACTTTGCACGCCCCGATAGTCATCTGTATAACCGACTCATCTACGAGGTGCGTCGGCGAATGGGAATGGAACTGGCGCGCGAACATCCTGCCGAGGCGGACCTGGTCATCCCTGTGCCCGATTCGGGCGTGCCTGCGGCGGTGGGCTATGCGCAGGAGTCGGGTATCCCCTTTAGTGAAGGGCTTATCAAGAACCGCTATGCGCCCCGAACCTTCATTCAGCCCGACCAACGGCTACGCGAGCAGAGTGTTCGACTCAAACTGACCCCGCTCAGAGAGATTATTGAGGGCAAACGGCTCGTGGTGGTGGACGACTCGATTGTACGGGGCACGACCACGCGCCAGATTGTGCGCTTGCTTTTTGAGGCGGGCGCAAGCGAGGTGCATATGCGTATCACCGCACCACCCATCCGCCACCCATGCCACTATGGCATCGATATGGCGACCCAGCGCGAACTGGTGGCGGCGGAGCATTCGGTCGCCGATGTGTGCGAGCAGATTGGCGCAACCACGCTCGGCTATTTGAGCATCGAGGGCTTATTGCGCGCCAGCCGACAACCCGAACACCGCTTCTGCCTCGCCTGCTTCAACGGCGACTATCCTATTCCCATCCCCGACGATGTGGAACTGACAAAAGACCTCTTTGAACACGCTGAGGCGGTGTCAAAGTAGGTAGCACGGGAGCGAACGCCTGAACTCCGTCCCGATTAATCTTCTACAGGAATATTGACATAGCGAGTCTCCTCGTAAAAGTTTTTTGGAAACTCACCATGCTCTACACGCCGAGACACTAACTCATCGCGCTTGAAGGTGAGATAGGCTCGGTAAAATATACCTCCGAGATTGCTTCTAAGAACGCCTAACAAATATCTCACCCCGTGAGAGGTTGTCCGAAAGACCCATTCGTCGCACGGGCCTCCTGCCCATCCGCACAGTGTCGCACAGGCATTCTTGCCTGTGTAAAAGGCCCAGACAGGAATGTCTGTGCCACCCTCGTAGCACGGGCGTCCCGCCCGTGCGCTTGCTTGGGCGAGACGCCCAAGCCACTTTTGTCAGGCACTCTAAGCCGATAGGGGTATGTGTAGAAGGTATCTTTCGTTTCGTTGAGCGATTGGAATAGTCCATCTCCACTACCCTGATGACGCCTTTTCGCCGATTATGGGAACCATCTCCACGACTCTTTCGTATAAATCGTGAAAGATACAAGGTATACTCACTCTGGGGAGGAATAGTGGATCGATGCCCTGCTCTCGGTTTCTGCGTAGATCCGTCTCAACCTTGTTGCTGTTGGTGGCAGTGGGGGCACAAGCGCAGGTGGCGTACCCCGAACTGAGACGGCTTTATCAACTATCGGAACAGCGCACAGACTTCGTCTTTGTGCTGGATACCTCTGGCTCAATGCGCCCCTTCTACAGCCAGGTGCGTCGAGCTTGTATCGAGTTTCTAAAGGCACTCCCACCTGAAGACAACCTTTACTTTTACTGTTTCGACAGACAGGTCTACCCCATCTCGCCTGCGGGGGCGAAGGCAAAAGATTGGGCGCAGGTCGCGTCCCAAATTCCCGATGTACCTCGTGGCACGCACACCGACATCGGTGCTGCGCTCGAACAGGTGATGGCAACTCTATCGAGGCGCGAGGCGAGTCCGATTGCATTCATAGTGTTCATCACTGACGGCAAGCACGAACCTGCTTCGGAGAGTCTCTACCCTGTAGATACACGCTCAGGACGGTGGGGTGCACTTCGGCAATCTGCCCGTGAGGTCGCCAAAACGAAAGAGGTGTTTCGTGTGTTTGCAATCGGTCTCAAAGACAACACCGACGCTCAACTGCTGGCGCGCATCTTTGGTGCGAGCAACACTTCTGTGCTGTTTACGAGACCAGAGCAACTCCAGTCCTATCTGCGCCAAGTGCAGAACAATCTCATCGCCGTCCGCCTCAAAAGTGCGGTTCAGAATGACCTTGCCAATCAGCGCATAGCTATCCCTGCTGAGGCGACCTCTGTGTCCATTCGGTTGGCGGTGGGGCGCACAAGCGTTCAATCTGTCCCGCTTACCTCCACTTTCAGACCGCTCACGATTGCATGGCGTTCGGGCGGTGTTGAGCGCGAGGTCGAGGGCGTGCATGTGGTCGTGCTACCGCTCGAGAAGAAACTGACGGCAGAGGGGGGAGCCTCTGCTGAGGAACAGGCGTTGCGTGTGGAAGTTTCGGCGCCCCCTGCGCAAAGCAACCGCCTAATGCTCCGCAGGGAGCGCACGATCCCCATCCAGCTCACTATTCCTTATAGGGCAATCGCGGAACCCGCGGGGGAAATCCGCCAGTTGGGGCTTTCGCCCGATGTGCGCCTACACAACGATACTGGTCAGATAGGCGAAGCAATCCCGCTCGACCTAACCATCACTGTGGAGGAGGGTGTTGCACCCAGCGCGCTTGCAATCCGCTGGTTCGGGCTAACAGCGCTGATTGCGCTGGTAGGCTTCGCCCTATGGTCATTCTCACCGAAACCCGTCGGCTGGATTGTGGCGGGCTATGACCAATATCCTCTTGAGAACCAAAGCGAGGCAATCCGCGAATGGAACGCCAACCTAATAAAAATACTCGCTCTCTCGGCAGGGGGAACGGCTCTGGGAGCGGTGGCAGGTTTCCTAATCGGTCAGTGGTGGAGTTTCTACTTGTTCCAGATTGTGTTGGGTTTGGCTGGGGCACTGATTGGATATCGCATTTGGGGGCGTAAAGGCGTGCGGGTTGGGCGCGCCAGCGATGCTCACCTTGTGCTTGAGGGCGCAGAGCAGACTTGGGTAGTCTACACAACTGCGACCGATGTACGCGCCCGACTTTTGCCCAGCGGTACAGACCTGAGCCTCTATGCCAACCCTCAGATTGACCTCGGTGGCGGACAAATCGTGGAATGGAGTCGAACCCTGTAGCAGGATTATCCCAAAAGTGGCTAACATAAAGGAAGGTGACAACTGATGAGACAGACACAGCGGACGGACACGGCTGTTCAAGAGTATCGTGATGTTTTCACCGAGCGCATCATGGCAGAACTGTTCCCACAGACCCGACCTGTTGATGAAGAGCAGGTCTACTTCAAGCCGACCATCTTTATCGGTTGTGGGGGCACGGGCAAAGGAATCGTGCGGGAGGTGCGACGACGGGTCAAGCAGCTGTTCGGCGACGACTCCCGCTTCCAGTTCCTGTTTATGGACACTGACCCCAGAGATACCGAAGACCTTGAGCCGGGCGAGTTTGTATTCTTGGGCGGTTTTGACCCTGCAAAGTTTGTGTCGCCCAACCTACCGCGCACGATAGCCAGTTGGTGGCTACCGGGATATGTGCCTGCAGGGGGTGTGATCGATGATGGAGCGCGCACCATTCGGATGTTGGGCAGGCTCGCCTTCTTCTATCACGCTGGGCGCATACGAACTGCCCTGCTCAACGCGCTCAACAGTGCGCTCAGCCTCCAGCGAACAGCAGACCGCATCGCACCAGGACCTGTGACCGTGCATGTTTATGTCATCTCCTCTCTCAGCGGGGGCACAGGAAGCGGAATCTTCTTAGACACTGCCTACATGGTGCGCGAGCTGTGCCGACAGCAGGGTGTGGAACTGCACATGGTCGGGGTACTGGGCTGGCCCAACATCTTTCTGGATACCCTTTACCTTTCACCTGCCGAACAGCGTGCCGTTCGCGCAAACGGCTATTCAGCCATCGAGGAGCTCAACGCCCTGATGGCGATGGAGCGTCTCAAGTTCGAGTTCGATTATGGCGACTACAGGGTGAGTAGCCAAGACCCCGTGTTCAACCAAGTCTACATCGTCAGCTCCCACAACGAGCAAGGGCTGGTTGTACCGAAGAAGGAAGTGCTCTTCAGCATGATCGGAGCAGCAATCCAAGCGGAGGCGGCGAGCAAAATTAGCCAAGCCCACGAGGGAGCCTTCGCCTTCTCTGCGGGGAGACCCGTGCAGGGACATACGGGCGCCTACTACAGCTCGCTCTGCGCAGGGAGTATTGTGCTACCTCTGTACACCGTGAAGCGTTATCTCGCTCTCTGGCTCGCCCAAGATGCGTTAGACCATCTCAGCCAGCAGGACTACCGCGAGGGCGCAGCGAGCGAAGCACTGAGCTTCATCAACGCTCACGCCCTCAACGAGGATGGACCGCAACAGAATCAGGTGCAGGAACACCTCAACCGCGACCCCCAAGGCAGACCGTTCCGACTGAATGTACCTGCTGAAGACCTCAAACAGCGAGTGAACGAGCTTCGCAACGCCGAAGCGCAGATGCTCAACGCTCTGGGAAGCTATGAAGACCGCTTCGCCAAAATCCGTGAGCAGATGCAAGCGAACGCCCAAAAACTCTTTAGGGATTCGGCGCAGGCTCTAACGAATAAGGTCGCCGAACTTATGACGAACCCTCAGCGCGGACCCCAGTTCGCTGTGCATTTCCTCAGTGCGATGAGCGAGCTCATTGATTTGTACATTCGGCAACTTCAGGAGGAGCTGAACCAGGCAAAACAACACTTGGCTGGAGGCGTGGCTCAGACCCAATCTCGTTCCCAGCAGTGGGCACAAGAGGTAGGGCGCGCATCCAAAGGCATGTTCGCACGACGAAAACTCGAGCGCGCCCTCAACGAAGCCTCCAACGATTTGAGCCGACACTACAGCAAGCGCATCGAAATCGCCCTCAAAGAAGAGGCGATTCGCGTGTACGAGCAGTTCCGCGAACACCTCAACAGACTGATGAAGCACTTGCAAGACCTGACTGCGCTGATGGCAGACCTCCAACAGACGCTCATCGTGCGCCTGCAGGAGGTACGCCATGAACTCAGCGCACTCACGCAACTGGGTGGCGGAGGCGATAGCATCGCTCTGTCGGTATTGGACTACGAGGGCGTGGAAAACCTCTACCTCCAAACGAGACCCTCGTTCGAGACCTATCTCGGCAATACGCTCCGACACCTCCTCCACACCAATCAGGGAGGTGAAAGTCCGCTCGAAACCATTGCACGGCATTTTATCGAGGCGGGTATTGAGGCTTTCAACACGCTTGACTCGCGCAACCTCGAGGAAGTTGTCCGCTTGGTCTATGGGGATGAAGCGCAAGCTCACCTCGAACGCCTGGTGAACCGCTTGCTCACGCGTGTGCTGCATCCCTTCTGGACCTACACGGCGACCGAGGGCGTGGAGCAGAATATGCAGGAAGGCTACTATGTGCTCCTGCCTCGCGAGACCCCCATCTTGACAGACCTGATTAGCAAGCAGGTGGAAAGGCCTCAACTGATTGAAGCAAACAACCCGCATATCCTGCTGGCTTTGCGTGTGAAGCATCGCATCCCGATGAATGCACTGACGACCTTGCCTATCCTTTTCGAAGACTACGAGGAGATGCTCTTCCCGATGCTGGAAGACCAGCAGAAGGTACGCTCTGGACAACAGCCCCGTGCGACGGTACCTCCCATCCACATTCACAAAGACTGGCATAAGTTCCCCGATGTGCTTCCACCGCGCGATATGCACACACGCTACCTGCTGTATAGCCTCGCCGAAATGTACGGGCTTTTTGGACGCAGGAAGCCTGAACGAGACCAGTTCGTGATGGATGGCGAGCGGTGCAACGAGATGCTCCACAAAATCCGGCACCACGAGAACCAGAACCCGAAAAAAGCCCTCTTTCTTATCGAGAAGCGCCTGCAAGAGTTGGAGAGACAGATTGGACAAATGGAGCGAACCGCTCAGCGTTTAGCACTGTCTCAAGAGGACGCACGGCGTTTAGAGCAGATGCGACGCGAGCAGGAGATGCTCCGTGAGTACCGCGCCCAGTTAGCTTACCAAGTCGAGCAGGAAGAGGAGAGTGCCTCCCCCAGTCGCTCTGCCAAGAAGCGAAGCACCTCGCGCAAAACAAAGAGCACGGCTAAATGACACTGGTTCCTACTCTCATCGTGCTGATTGGCGAATTTGGAGCGGAGGTCGGGCAACGGCTAAAGTCCGCGCTCTGGTCGACTCACGCGCCAGTGCGGGCGTTGTTTCCCCTGCTCCTAATAAGCGAGCGCACGCTGAATACGCTCAATCAGCACCCTCTCCCTGCCTATATTCCCATGCCCAAATGGGAACCGCAGGAACTGTTTCGGTGGAGTGCCGACCTCCAAACGACTTCACTGCGGGCGCGCCGTCGAGCATTTCGGGAACACAGCAAGGCACTGCAACAGGCGATAGAGAACCGTCTTGCTCCCATCCTAAGCGCGCCCCTTCGTCGCGAAATCGAGGCGCTGGGCTGGGCAGTCGGCACACCCGACAGCCTCCCTCTGCGTATCGTGCTGGTAGGGTCGCTGACGGAATCGCTGACTCAAACGACACTTGTTCCGATTGCCCAACTCGCACGCCACATTCTGGAAGAGCGTCAAGCACCAGGCTACCTGTTGGCGGTTTGCGACCTTGCGTCGTGGACACGCAACGAGACCCTACTCTGCGCCTACGCCACTTTGCAGACACTGCGCGATACCCACCTGCTCGACCGCTGTTATCTGATTGAGGGCGAATGCCCGAACGGGATGCGCGTGAGTCAGCCTGAAGACCAAGCAGAGGCGGTTGCGCTTTTCTTGATGGCTCTCGTCCACAGCACGCTTTACAACCGCGACGCACTGTTCCGCTTGATTCACAAGCCACCTGACCGACTCAGCTGGTCGTCGGGAAACGAGACCGAAGTGCGTTGTGAGTTCGCTAGCTTTGGGGTGAACGGGTTGGTGTTCCCTCGGCGTATCCTTAGAACCCTCTTTGCGCTAAGGCTTGGCACCCGTCTGTTGGAGACTTGGCAAAGCGCACCCAAACCTGAGCCTATTGAGACAGACCGCGAGTGCAACAGTTTTCTGGGGGAACGATTCCAGAAAGCGGGAGTTCGCAACTACTTCGAGGAGCAACTGCGCAAGGTCAGCGAGGCGGAGTACCTGCCGACAGTCTATTGGGAGCGTCTGCGCCCGACCGAGTGGGCGAACGCAATCGCTTCAGCAGACGCCTTCTGCGGGCAGAATCGCATTCGATGGATTACAAAACAGCTCGAACACGCACAAGACCAGCTGTTGGGTGAGTTTTCGGACAAGCTGCAAACTCGCATCATCAGCCTACTTAGGGAGGGTGCAGAAGGGCGTGCAAAAGTAAGACCTCTCTTAGAGGCTCTACTGAAAGAGTGTGAGCAGGTCAGTCGCCAGATGAGTGAGCGCCCGCCCTCGATAGCGAGTGACCTCTCGCCCTATCATCAGGCGCTTCAAGAGGCGGTCGGTTCCACCCCCAAGCCGATTGCGCCCTACCTTTCGCTGGTGCCCCTTTCGACCCTTTTGCTCTCGTGGCTCTGGTTGACCCCGATGGCGCCTGCAGTTCCGATTATCGGTACAGGGGCAGTCCTACTGGGTGGGCTGTCGGTTGGTGGTTTCACGAACTGGTATTTCCACACGAAATGTGCACGGCTCCGTGAGGAGTATTGGCAGGCAGTGCGTCAAAAATGGCACGCTTATCTGCAATACCAAGCGGACTACTTCACCTTCCGTTTCTTCCAAAGGGCGGTGGAGCGAGTCCATATCTTCCTCAACGCCTACGAGCGGCTGGAGCGCACCCTCAACACGGTCAAAGCCGAGTTCGAGCGGGTTCAGACTGAGATTTTAGAAGAGCAGTTCGTGACGCGTCGGGTCGTGCCTGAAAAGGCGGAGCGTGAGGCACTGTATGATGCACGCAAGCCTGACCAAAGAGATACTCTGACCCGTTTCACCCAAGCCCTCTTCGCAGAGAACGAATGGCGGGACATCACCGCTGAAGAGCTGGCGCAAAGGCTCTTTGAACACGCCTACGCAAGTTGGCACTTCTTTGAGAACTACACACTGGAGCAGTGGGCAGTGGAGAATCAGCAGCGCGCGTCGGAACTGTTCCGAAGCCTACGCCAGGAGCTTCAGCCACTTCTGCGCGTTCCCACCACTTGGCAACACGGTGCGCATACCGAACAAACCGTTCAGGCAATCGTGTTGGCGACACAGAATGGACAAACTATTTTCTTGCGCGACCAAAGCGGTTCGCCTTATGAACCGCTCTATACGAACGAGCAGGAGCACGCGCTCTGGATAGTGGTGCGCGCGAACTTCCCGATGGAGATGGCGACCCAAGTCGCTCAGTGGGAGCAAGAGTGGCTAAAAACCGACGACTCCACCCGTGCCGAATGTGCCCCAGACGAGGAGGAGAGAGATGTGGGCGGAGCGTGAATTTTGGATGTGGTACTTGCTGATTGGAGCCGTTCTCCTCGCTGTGCTGAACCCGATTCTGATAGACTGGTCGCCAATGGGGCACTATCTGGTAGGGGCGGGGATTGTCCTACTGGCTCTGCTGGCGGTGCTGTGGGTGGTCTATCTAATTCTGGATGCCTCCGCGCCCACCGATTGGCACGAATGGATGAGCCTCATTCGTGTCAGCGGTCTCAAGACGGTTGCGGGCGTGCTGGTTGTGCTATTGCCGATGCTCGCTTTGGGCTACTGGCTGGTGTTCGAGCCGAACATGCCCTTGATGGTGTTGGCACTGCTGGGCTGGCTTTTTGGACTGTTGATATTGGGTGCGCCCCCAACCACGATTGACCCCTACCCCAAACAAGCTCTTACCCTGCCCCCTGACGAACCGATGCGCAAGGAAGCAAAGGCGGTTCTCAAACAGTATACATGGCGCTACCAACGCGGGGCGGGAGAGCGTGAATATACGCTTACATTCAGCCTTGCGATTAGCCCCAACCGTGTCGAGTCGTTCCGCCAGCGACCGCGCCATGCCGACCGAAACCGCTGGTTCCTCTACGCACTTCAGATTTCGCCCGAAGTGGTTCAGGCAAGTGAACAGCTCCGTGCTATTAGCAAAAGAAACGAGTTCTCTACTTACGATGAGATTGCCAGCGTTGTCAGCTTCGGGCAACATTTAATAGATACGGACGCGCCCGCTTCAGCCTCACCATCCACTCTACGCTACCCTTTGGAGAACCTTTACGATGAGGCAACAGACCCGATTAGTGCAACCCTCCTCGCAGGGAGCCTATTGAAGTTATTAGGCTACGAGGTAGCACTCCTACTCTATCCAAATCATGTGGCGTTAGGAGTCGGAGGGGCGAACATCTTTGACGGGGTCTTCGTTTGGAACCGCGCTTCTGCCAAGCGCTACTACTATGCCGAACTCACTGCTGAGGGTTGGCACTTAGGCGAAGTGCCCGAAGCCTATCGCCAGACCGAGCCGACGATTGTGCCTCTGGAGGGCGAGTTCGAGTGTGAGGGGTGTTAGCAAGACCGAGATTGAGAAGTCAAGCGGAGGGGGAGGGATTCGAACCCCCGTCCCACACGAGGTGGGATGCGGTTTTCAAGACCGCCGCCTTCAGCCACTCGGCCACCCCTCCGCGTGGCAGATTATTGTACCCGATGGGAAAGAAGAACATTATGCGATAGGCGTCTCGCTCTCAAGTTGGTGAGACGCCCATCGCAACGAATTGGCTTCTCAGCCTTTGACCTGCTCTGCCAGTTTCTGCGCTTCGTTCACATCGACGCGCACGCCAGGACCCATCGTGCTGGAGAGGGTGATTTTTTGTAGATAGCGTCCCTTCGAGCTGCTGGGCTTCGCCTTGAGCAGGGCATTTAACGCAACGGCGAAGTTCTCCAACAGCTGCTCAGCAGAGTAGGAGGCGCGTCCAATCGGCATATGCACGATGCCGTTCTTGTCCACGCGATACTCTACGCGCGAGGCTTGCTTCACCTCTTCCACGACGCGCGCGGGTGTAGGCGAGACCGTGCCCGACTTCGGGTTCGGCATACGCGCTTTCAGCACACCACCGACACGACTGATAATCGGCATCATATCCTGACCTGCGATAATCAGGTCGAAGTTCTTCCAGCCTTTCCAACCCTTCTGGATCTGCTCGACGATGTCCTCGGCGCCGACCATATCAGCACCGGCTTCGCGTGCAAGGTCGGCTTGCTCGCCCTTAGCGAACACCAGCACCTTCTGCTTCTTGCCTGTGCCGTGGGGCAGGTTCACCACACCACGCACCATCTGGTCGCTCTTGCGGGGGTCAACGCCTAAGTTGACCGCTATATCGACCGCCTCGTCGAACTTGGCGGTGGCGGTCTCCTTCACCTTCTGAATCGCCTCTAAAGGCGGGAGTATTGCCTCTTTATCGACTTGCTTGGCGACGCTGAGATAGCGGTCGCTATGTTTCTGCTTCTTTTGAGTCTTGCGTCCTCTCATGGTTTGCCTCCTGTGGTCGTAGCGGAGCGGGTTGCGCCCCTGCCACTCAGTGCTGGGGGTTAGTCGACGATTTCAACCCCCATCGAACGGGCGGTTCCTGCGATGATTTTCATCGCGCCTTCGATATCGTTCGCGTTCAGGTCGGGCATCTTGCGCTCGGCAATCTGGCGCAGCTGCTCGCGCGTGATTTTGCCGACTTTTTGGCGCAGGGGGTTCGGGGAACCCGACTCGATGCCCGCCGCTTGACGAATCAGGTCGGAAGCCAACGGCTGTTTCACGATGAAGGTGAACGAGCGGTCTTTGTAGACCGTAATCTCGCAGGGCAAGGTCGCGCCCATCTGGTTCGCCGTCGCTTCGTTGAACTTCTTCACGAACTCCATAATGTTGACCCCTGCCTGACCAAGCGCAGGTCCCACTGGCGGAGCGGGGCTTGCTTTGCCTGCAGGCAGGTTCAACTTAATCGTCGTCATTACCTCTTTTGCCATGATATGCCCTCCTTAGGAAACTTTCTCGACCTGGTCTACTTCGAGCTCGACGGGGGTTTCGCGCCCGAAGATGTTGATCAGGATTTTGACCTTACTGCGTTCGGGATCGACACTTTCGACCTTGCCGTTGAAGTCGGCGAAGGCACCTTCCAGCACGCGCACGGTATCGCCGGGCGAGAAGGCGATACGCGGGCGCACCTTGCTCTCCACGATGGAGCGCTCCAGCTCTTCCACCTCTTCGGGTGAGAGTGGGACGGGCTTGCCTCCCGACTCGACGAACCCTGTGACGCCAGGCGTGGTGCGCACGAGCGTCCAAGTGTCGTCATCTAAGACCATCTCTACCATCACATAACCGGGGAACACTCGGCGTGTGACGGTCTGTTTTTTACCGCCTTTGGTACGCACCTCTTGCTCGGTTGGGATGAGCACGCGGAAGATGCGGTCGTCTAAGCCTTCGGCTTTCGCCCGCTTCTCGATAGCAATCTTGACCTTGTTTTCGTGCCCAACGAGGGTGCGCACCACATACCATGCTCTTCGCATCGTGTGCCTCCTACTGGGTGAACGAACGGAGCCACAGGTCAAGGCGCGTGAGCACAAAGTCCCAGAAGGCGAACCACAGCCCTGCGATAATCACGAAGCCGATGACCACAAGGGTCATCTGGTTCGTTTCGTCGGGCGTTGGCTTGACCACGCGCTTGAGCTCCGCCGTCACTTCCCGATACCAAGTGCTAAGACGTCCAAAAAGTCCTTTTTTCGCTGGCGTTTTCGTCTCTACAGAAGCCATCGCTTTATGCCTCGCTCCTATAATCCTATAAATCACTCCATTCGAGCCTCACAAGTATACCCTATCGATTCTGCAAGTGGGGAATTGCCCTGTCGGCATAGGGCTAATCACGGGGGGTAGGCAGGATGCCCCTGCTCCAGTGGCTTGGGCATCTTGCCCACAATGCACACGGGCGAGACGCCCGTGCTACGGTTGTGCTGGTGGGCAGGATGCCCGTGCTACGGTTGTGCTGGTGGGCAGGATGCCCGTGCTACGACGATCGCGTGCTTATCACACTTCAAGGAAGGAAGTTGCTGAAGTTCGACTCTTCCCGTTCATCGCGCTTTTGAGGCAGGCTCCACGGCGGTTTGGGGCGTTCGTCTGTTTCGCGCTCAATAAAGATTATCGTCGGGGCACGGGTACTTACATGTCCGTCCGCGTGCAACACATTAACCCCTTTGCCGTGAAAGGCGCGCAGATTGCCCTCGACCCACCCGCGCTCCTCACGCAGACGCCACACCGAGAGCCGAGTGACGAACTTCGACTCGGGCGTCAACATCGTGCGCGAGTCGTCAAACCCCAACACGAAGCCGTCGTTGCCGTTCAGCAAGGGGAACGGGTTCAGTGTGCCCAGCTTTCCGCCCGCCACACTATCGGCAATCATCACCGTCAATCCCGGATTGAGCAGGTCTTCCACACGTTGTGCTGAGAGCGGGAGATAGAAGCCGTAGGAGAGCTGGAGGGTGCGCCCGCGTTCGCGGGGATGGCTGATGAGCGTGCTTCCGCGCAGGGGGTCTGCTGGACAGCGAAGCGTGCGCTGGACATCCCGACGCAGATAACTGCTGATGCACAAAACCCAAGTGAGCGGATAGCCCTGCTCGTCGACCTGAGGCGAGCCGTCAGAGTTCGCATAGTACGCCACAGGAAGCGTGTTCTGATAGTCCAGCTGATAAAGATTAATCGCCGTTGCGATGTCTTTCAGGTTGCCCAAGCAGTCCGCCGTATATTTCAGGTCTACTAACTGTCGGTAGAGCGGGATGAGCACCGCAATCACGGCTAAGACCGCAATTCCGATTGCCAGTTTCTCCAGTTTGGTCAGTCCGAGTTGGTTCATCGGGCGTAGCTCAGTTGGTCGTCGTCCCAGAAACCCAGTTCGCGGATGAGCGCGCTCGCACTTTGCCGTTGTACCACAAGAGTAGTTCCCACCCCATCGCGCACAGGAAGGGTCTCAGTACGAATGTTCTCTTCGGGAATTTGGCGTGCAAAGAGTGCCAGTGCAAGCAGTTGTTCGTAGTCCATCGTGGTCTTGGTGTTTCGAATCGCTGCGCTGAGCGCTTTCGGGGCGCGGAGCCACACGCTAGGGTCTTTCAGCCGTTCCTTGAGCGCACGCGCAAACTTCTGTTGTCGTTCGATTCGGGCGAAATCGCTATCGGAGTGGCGGTAGCGCACATAGCCGAGCGCCTGCTTGCCGTTCAGGTGATGAACGCCCGGCTCGAGGTCGATATGCAGATCGCCCCAGTTATCGTGGTAGCGCATCCGCTTTTCTACCTCGATGGTGACCCCGCCGAGCGCGTCGACCGCTTCCTCAAACGCTTTGTAGTTGATTATCACCACCTCATCGATTCGGATGTTGCCGAGTAGATTGCTGACGGTCTCCACGAGCAGGGGCGGACCACCCAACACATGCGCCGAGTTGATTTTGCCCCAGCCTCGACGCGGGATGCGCACGAGCGTGTCGCGGGGAATAGAAAGGGCACAAATACGCTGATTTTCGAAATCGAACTGGGCGACCACAATCGTGTCGGTGCGCGCCATTTGGTTCACGACGCGCTTGCGTCGGTCGCGGTCTTCATCGGCGCCGACAAACAGCACCGTGATTTTTTTCTTGCTGGGGAATGCGTTTTCGGGTTTGGTCTCGCCAGTGATATAGGCGACGACGGCGCGCCGTACCGTGCCTTCTCCAGCGAAACTCAGGTAGCCTAAGGCTGTGCCCAGCGCCAGTCCGCCCAACCAGAACAGGCTCCACAAGAACCAACCAATCCATTTTTGGGCGCGCTTGCGCTGGGGTGAACGCGATTCTTTGCTTGCTTTTCCCCTTGTTGCCATGCTCCTTATAGTGTACCTAAGCAGGGAAGCCTCAGGCTCCGAACTGGCGATTGCGCGCGGCGGAGCTCAACGGCGCTTCAATAAACGCATAGAGCCAAGTCAGGAACAGAATCAGCAAAAGAAACATCTGAAACCCGCTGAGACCGCCCTTCACGCGTGCAGGGTTCACCAGAAATGCCAGCAAGTTGCCGACGAACTCGCTTCCACCTGGTGTAAGGGTAAATACAATCCAGCCTAGTACCCATATCCCCAACACGATGCCCCCTTTGACGAACTGCCCGTTATAGAGCTGCCCGACGCCCGGCATTAGAAACGAGAGCAGGAACGCCAAGCCCGGATTGCGCCTCAGCATCAGGTCGTCGCCTGGGCGCTTGCCCTCCAGCATCATCTCCCACTGCTGATACTGTTCCTGCTGGCGGGTCATCTCCAGCACGATTTGGGCATACTTGCGCTCAATGACGGCGTTTTCGGGCTCCAGTTCGTGCGCTTTTTTGTAGGCGTGATGGGCTTCTTCGAGTTTGCCTGCGCCGTGCCAGAAGTCTCCAATAGACGCCCACACCTCGGCGTTATCGGGCATAATCTCCTGCGCCTGCTCGAGGAGCTTACGCGCCTCCTCGATCTGCCCACGGGTCATGAAGATGTGGGCGTTGCGCAGGAGTTTCTCCACCTCGTCCCGTTTGGGGTCTAACTCACCTTGAGTTCTCATCCTCGTGCATGCTCGCGAAGGCTTTCGATGAGCGGGGCATTCTGCCAGAACGCCTCCAGCCCGTAGTATTCGCGCTGTTCTCGGCGCATGATGTGAACCACGATGTCGCCATAGTCCAGTAGCACCCAGGTCGCTTCACGATAGCCCTCTATTCGAAGCACGCGCTCGCCGAATTGTTCCAGCGCTTCCTGAATCTTGTCCGCCACAGAGCGGATATGCACATCGGAAGTGCCCGTGCAGACCACGAAGTAGTCTGCAATCAGCGTTTTGCCACGCAGGTCGAGCGCGTTGATATCTTCGGCTTTGGCATCCTCTGCCGCTTCGATAATCTTAAGACGCTTCAGTTCGGTATCCATATCACCTCGGCTCCAGGTAAAGTTGATGTTCGTGGATATATTCTATCACATTTGGCGTTGTGAGATAGCGCAGGGAGCGTCCCTCTGCGATACGCCGACGCAGGTCGCTGGCACTGATACCGAGCGGGGTCATCGGCACAGGAGTCAGTCGTGCGCGCACCCAGTCGGGCAGGGAAGCGATGGTTTGCTCCCAATCGTGTGTTGGGCGCACGCCTACCAGAAGCTGGCAGTGCTTCACAATCACCTCTGCTTGATACCAGTTGGGGAACCCCGTGAGCGAGTCCAGCCCCATAATCAGATAGAACTGGGCTTCGGGGAACTGAGTTCGGAAAGCATTGAGAGTCTCGATCGTATAAGAGACACCTCCCCGCTGAATCTCAATGTCCGACACCTCGAACTGCGGATGGTCTTGAGTAGCAAGACGAAGCATTGCAAGGCGGTGAGCGGCTTCCGCATGGCGCTCGCTCACTCGGAAGGGTGAACTGTGGGCAGGAATGAAGTAGACGCAGTCCAGTTCGGCATGCTCCCGCGCCTCCTCTGCCAGGCGCAGGTGTCCATAGTGGATGGGGTCAAAAGTGCCACCGAATAGCCCTATACGCATGCTCACTCTGGTAGGGGCTTGCCTTTCGTTTCGGGCGCGAAGAGCAGGACGACGAAGCCGAGCAGGAACACACTGGATAGGATGGTCGCCGCCCACTGGATGCCATAGCTGGCGCTCAACACGCCGAAGGTGTAGGGCGCAGCGACGGCGATGTAGCGTGCCACATTATAACTGAAGCCCACTCCTGTGGCGCGCAGTCGGGTTGGGAACAGCTCGGGGAAGTAGACCGCAAAGCCTGCAAAAAGCGAAGTGGTGAAAAAGCCGAGCAGGGGATACATTATCAGGGCACGCTCGAACGAAGTGGTCAGGAAGAAAGTTGCAGGCACCACAATCGCGCAGGCGGTGAATGTGATGGCAAAGGTCGGACGACGCCCGATTTTCTGAGCAAGGTACGCCCAACCAAGCATCCCGAAAAAGGCGCCGATCTGTTGCATCATCACGGCATAGGCTTTGCGCTCCTCCACAAGCGGGTTCAGAGCGGGGTCGTTCATCGGGTTGATGGCTTGCTTGAGCAGTTCGGGCGACCAAGTACCAATGCCCCAGAAGCCAATCACGCCGATTGCGCCCAAGCCGACGCCCACCAGCGTATGGTGACGCCAGCGCGGGTCGCGGAACAGGTCAGCAAACGAGCCGAGCTTCTCACCAATCTTGCGTGCCTCCTGCCATCGCTCTGGCTCGCGGACGAAGAGCCGAATGACGAACACAAGGATAGCGGGGAAGAAGCCGATGGCGAACACCCACCGCCAGCCGAAGTCGGGCGCAACGAAGCGAAAGATGACCGCCGCCATCAAGTTGCCGATTGCTGAGCTGGCTTGCATAATGCCCAGCGCAGTGGGGCGAGCGTGCGCAGGGAAGGTCTCTGCGACCAACGCAGCGCCTGCAGCGAACTCACCCCCAATCCCCAGCCCCACCAAGAAGCGAAGCAATGCGAACTGTTCCCATGTCTGGGCGAGCGCACTCAGCCCTGTGAACCCAGCGTACATCAGCACGGTGATTGCCATCGTGCGCGTGCGTCCCAAGCGGTCGCCGATAATGCCGAACAGGAACCCACCCGTCGCCCAGCCGAAGATGAAGATTGCCTGCACAATCCCTGAATAGTAGGCGACCTCTTCGGGCGTGGTGTTCGGACCGAGCAGGTCGGTCATAGCGGGCTGGCGCGCCAACACATAGAGCCACTGATCCATCGTGTCGAACAGCCAGCCCAGCGACGCCACCGTCAGCACCAGCCAGTGGTAGCCTGTCAGTCCGTGATACCAGCGCGCTGGGGTCGGGGTGGGTTTCGTCTCCATCGGTTAGAGTAGCCCTGCCTTGCGCATAAACTCCGCCAGCTGGGGGTACTGTTCAATCTGGGGACGCATCGCTTCGATTTGGGGCTTGACCATTGATAACACACCTGGTTGACTCAGCATTCGGCGTAGTTGCTGGAGTTGCATATTTTGGATAGCAGGTGGAACGAACTCGTTGAACGAGCCACCGAAGGTCGGTTCGATTGCGATTTTCCAGTTGCCCTCCACCTTGCGAAGCACATAGGTCGGATTGATCGTACGCTTCTCGCCATCGACCATATTGACGACCATCGTGACTTTCGCTTTGGCGGTATCGCCTTCTACCGTGACCTCGCCAATCTGCACCGATTCGGTCGTCCCTGTGCCCGATTGTCCGTAGCCTGGATAGATTGCCGATGCGGGGTCAAAAGCCTGCGAGAGCAGGAGCATCAGCGGACCAGAAGGGTCGGTCAGCTGGCTCACCTTCTCTTTGTCGCCTGCCTTCGCCGCTGCGAAGAACTGGTTGAGTGTGTACTGTGGAGATTTTGTGTAGACCAAAAAATACCACGCGCCGACGCCAATGCCTGCAATCAGCACCAGCGCGACCAAAACGCCCAAAACCCTACCTGATTCTCTTCGTTTCATAGAGCCACCTCGCTATATGGTTTCTACTTGTTGTTCGAACTTCCTGCTAATAGGCAACGCGCCTTCGTGAAATTGGGTATCGGCGTCGGCGGTTGCGTGTTAGGCGGAGCCAGAGCAGTCCCCCAAACGCGCCCATCAGCAGGAAGCGAGTCGCCCAAGTGCCGATAGTGCTGGGCTGTTCGGGCACGGCACTGACTGTCGTGAGGGGCACTTTGAGCAGGGCATTTTCGCCTTTCCAAAGCACGGCGTAGCCTGCAGGTTGGTTCTCGCTTACAGGAGCAGTGAGCATCGGCAACTCTAACTCCCAGCGGTACCCCTCACGCTCGCGCTTTGGTACCACATAGAGCGCGGATTGGCTTAGGCGCACGGGCACACTCTCCATTTGCCCGCGCTCGACAGCGACCTTCCCTACAACCGTGCCCTGCAACCCCAAGTGAAGAACTGTCCAGTCATTGAAGCCGTGTTCCATCAGCGCAATCGTGTCCTGCTCGCGTTGGTCGCTGTTGAGCACAACCGTGATGAGCCGACGCCCATCTTTGGATGCGGAACCTGCAAAGCAGAAGCCTGCGGGGCGTGTGTAGCCTGTCTTCAGCCCCTCCGCAAACGGATACATCTGCAGGAACTTCGCCTTGTTCACCATCCAAAGGTCGTCTTGGTTGATAGAGCGCTCCACGATATGATATCGCTCGGCGACAATCTGGCGCAGGGTCTCGTTCTCCATCGCCTTGCGTGCGATGAGGGCGAGGTCGTAAGCCGTGGAGTAGTGGTCGGGGTGATGCAGTCCGTGGGGATTCGTGAAGTTCGTGTTCGTTGCGCCCAGTTCCTTTGCGCGGGCGTTCATCAGCTCGGCGAACGCCTCGACCGAACCTGCAACATGCTCGGCAAGGGCGACCGACGCATCGTTCGCTGAGCGCAACATAATCGCATAGAGCAGGTCGCGCACCTTCACCTGTTCGCCCACGCGCAGGTTCATCGAGCTGGGCTGGGTGTTCACGGCGTTCTCGGAAGCAGTGACGACCTCGTCCAAATCGCACCGCTCCAGCACAATCAGCGCGGTCATGATTTTGGTGAGGCTGGCGGGCGGGAGCTTCTGATGAGCGTTCTTCTCGTAGAGCACCTGTCCATTGCTGGCTTCCATCAGGATTGCGCTTTTCGCCTTGACGGTCGGTTTTTGAGCGAAACTAATAGCGCATGCCAACAGAGCCAGCAATACGATTACCCTGCGCATAGGTTGCCTATACGATACCTGGGGCTATTCTCCTGCTGGAGGGAACTTACTGTACGACACTTTTTTGAGGGGGGAAAAGAAAACGGGCGCACACAGGAGGCGCGCGCCTACTCAACCGCCTTGACTGTAGGGGCAGACCCCTGTGTCTGCCCTGCTAAGTGGAGGTCATGCCCACTCGTCATTCTGAAAGGAGCTGTTTGCTGGAGATGAGTTCCGCCCCTGCCTGTTTCATCTCCTCTAAGGCGCGTGCGCTGTCGTCGGGCTGGAGGTTCACCCCGCGAATCGCATCGGTCAGCACCTTCACTCTGAAGCCGTGCTTGAGCGCATCCAACACCGAAGCCCGCACGCAGTAGTCGGTCGCCAGTCCGCCCACCAGCAGGGTCTCCACACCGCGCTCGCTCAGCAGCTCCAGTAGGGTTTTGCCCTCGTCGGTGTGCCCCTCAAACGCCGAGTAGCCGTCGTCGGTTGTGCTGGTGCCTTTGGAGATGATGATTGTGCCTTCGGGCAGTCTGAGTTCGGGATGGAACTCTGCGCCCTGCGTGCCCTGCACACAGTGGGGGTTCCACTTGCCCCCAAACTCGGCGAAGTGCTGGGTGTTGCGTGGGTGCCAATCGCGTGAAGCCGTAATCGTGCCCCCTCGTGCCTTGACCCACTCTGCAACACGGTTCAACACTGGCACAACCTGGTCGCCCTCAGGCACCGCCAGCGCACCACCAGGACAGAAGTCATTTTGGACATCAACAATCAGCAGACCGATTGTGGACATAGCAGGAAAATTGTACCCTTGAAGGGTATCTAAGGGGTGTGAGAGCGGTTCTGGATATCGGTTCGAATTCTGTGTTGATGCTCGTTGCAGAGAAGCAGGATGGCTCGTGGCGTGCGCTTTATGATGGTATCGAGATTACGCGCTTGGGCGAAGGTTTCGAACCCGCGCACCTGCTCCAACCAAATTCCATCCAGAGAACTCTGCAAGCTGTGGAACGCTACGGCAAGTTAGCCCATCAGTATGGAGCCGAACGGGTAATAGTGCTGATGACCGCCGTCGTGCGCGAAGCGAAGAATCAGGCGGAGTTCCTCATTGCGCTCCAAGACACGCTGAGCCGTTGGGAAATGCCTGCCGAACTGCGCGTGCTCAGCGAACAGGACGAAGCGGAACTGAGCTTCCTCTCAGTGGCATTTGACGAGAGCCTACCAATAGAGTATCCGCTGGCGGTGGTGGACATCGGCGGAGGGAGTGTGGAAGTTGCATTCAGCGAGTTGGAACCGCCAAGACCTTGGGAGCGGGGTAGCCCCGACTTCTGTCAGAGTTTCCCGATAGGAGCAGTCCGTGTCCGAGAGCAGAAGATGCCGTCTGACCCACCCGACACGGGCGAAGTGCTGGAGACCTGTCGTTGGCTGGACAAAGCGCTCGAACCGCTCACCGGCTTAGCCCAGCCCAGCACGACCGTGCTGATTGGGGGCACAGGTGTGAACTTGGGGATGTTGGCACTGGGGCTGGAGCAGTTTGACCCTGCCCGCGTGCACGGATTAAGCTTGAACGATGAGCAAGTGGGGCAAATCCTGCACCACCTGTTGCAGTTGAGCGATGCGGAGCGAAGGATGCTGAAGGGGATTGAACCTGCGCGCGCCCCCATCTTACATGTAGGCACGCTGATTCTGGAGCGTGTGCTGTTCGCCTTGCGTCAGGAGCAGGTCTTCATCAGCACGCGCGGGGTTCGGTACGGCATACTGTACACGCTGTAGCCTACAAAACCCTTCGCATATCGCGCCAGTTCGGTCCTGCTTTGGCTTCTACTGTAAGGGGCACGCTCAGGGCATAGGCGTGTTCCATCTCCTGTGCCACCTCCTGAGCAACCTCCTCCTCTGTGCCGTTCGGTGTCTCTAGTAAGAGTTCATCGTGGACTTGCAGGAGCATTCGGGTGGAGCTATCGGTTCCTAATCGGTTCCAGACGCGTATCATCGCCAGCTTCATGATGTCGGCGGCGGTGCCCTGAAACGGCATGTTGATGGCAGCGCGCTCTGCTGAGAGCCGTTCGTTGCGGTTCGCCGAGTTGAGTTCAGGAATGTAGCGTTTGCGACCGAGCAGGGTTTGGACATACCCTTTCTCGCGCGCCTCTTCCAAGATTGCTTGCGTGAACTCCTTGATTTGGGGGAACCGCTCGAAATAGTTTTTGATAATCGCCTTTGCTTCGCCCACGCTAATCCCCAGCTCTTGAGAGAGACCGAAATCGCTCATCCCATACAGAACCGCATAGTTGACCGTTTTTGCACGGCGTCGTAGTTCGGGCGTGATTTGGTCGGGGGGTAGCCCGAACAAGATGGACGCCGTTGCGGTATGGATGTCCTCACCTTGCTCGAAAGCATTCACCAGCACGGGGTCGCCCGACATATGCGCCAGAATGCGCAGTTCGATTTGTGAGTAGTCCAGCGAGAGCAGTTGGTAGCCCTCGTCGGCGATGAAGGCGCGCCGAATCTCGCGCCCGACTTCTGTGCGGATGGGGATGTTTTGCAAGTTCGGCTCACTGCTGGAGAGGCGTCCTGTGGCAGTGACGGTCTGGTTGAGTTTGGTATGGATGCGCCCAGTGAGCGGATTGACCAGCTTGGGCAGAGCCTCGGCATAGGTTCCACGCAGCTTGCTGAGCTCACGGTACTCCACGATTTTGAGCGCAATCGGATGTTCGCTGGCGAGCGTCTGAAGTACTTCGGCATCGGTAGAGTAGCCTGTCTTCGTCTTCTTGATGACAGGCAGTCCCAGCTTCTCGAACAGAATAGTGCCCAACTGCTTGGGCGAGCCGATGTTGAACTTTTCCCCTGCTAAGTTATACACTTCCTCAGCGATGGCTTCGATCTGCGACTGGAGTCGCTCTGAGAGGTCTTGGAGATAGGGGATATCGATTCGGATGCCCTGCCACTCCATTTCTGCGAGGATGGGCACGAGCGGGATTTCTATCTGCTCCAGCACAGAGAGCGTGCCCTCTTGCTCAAGGATCGACTTCAATCGGGGTTCCAGCTGGAGGAGTGCGCAGGCAGAGGCGGGCAGGGCACTCTCCTCTTCTGGCAGGCGAACCTGCAGGAGCTCCTCACAAAGCCACTCTAATAGATATTGCGCCCGTGAGGGTTGCCACACATAACTTGCGAGCAGTGCGTCAAATCGGGGTGGGCTGAGGGGAATCTCGGCACCACGCGCCAGCAACAGCGCGCTCTTGGCGTCCCAAGTTATTAGATTGCGTTGGGAGTCGCTGAGTGTGCGCAGGAGCGTTTCGGGTGGGAAGAGCATCGTATGCATGTCTAGCACGACTGCGAGATTCGGCTGGGGAGCCAGCACGATGGTGCGCAACTCGGCGTCGCGTAGGTTGTTCGGGGAGCCGTCGAATCGTATCCCAAGCGGATTTGCGCCCCCCAACAAGCGTGCCAGCGTACGCTCGTCAGGATTGTGGACAACTTCAGGCGTGAGTGTCTCAAAAATCGAGAGCGTCTGCACCTCATCGCCCATGCCGAACTTCTCTGATAAGCTGGGGAGCCTCTTCAGAATGGAACGGAACTCATAGTCTTCCAAAATTGCGCTCAGTGCCTGAATTCGTTCGGGGGTGAGTTGGAATGGCGAAATTTCGTTCAGGGGCAAGGGTGCCTGTTCTAAAATCGTTGCGAGCATCTTGCTCTGGCGTATCTGGTCGGTATGTTCGGCTATCCGCTGGCGCAGTTTCTCATCGGGCAGTTTGTCTAAGTTTGTGAGCAATTCTTCTACAGAGCCGAACTGCTGGAGCAGTTTGACGGCAGTCTTCTCACCGATGCCTGGCACGCCCGGAATGTTGTCGGAGGGGTCGCCACGCAGGGCTTTGAAGTCCACCACTTGGTCGGGACGAATCCCATACTTCTCGACCACCTTCTGAGCGTCGAAAATCTCAAGGTCGCTCACCCCGCGCTGGGGGGCACAGACGCGCACATGCTCGTTGATGAGTTGCAACTGGTCGCGGTCGCCCGTGAAGATTAGCACCTCGTAGCCCAAGTCGGTTGCGAAGCGGGTCAGAGAACCGACAAGGTCGTCCGCCTCGAACCCCTCTTCTGCCAGCACGGGAATCCCCATCGCTTCCAGCAGGCGCCGAGTCATCTCCACTTGGGGGCGGAACTCGGAAGGGGTTTCTCGGCGTTGTGCTTTATACTCGGTGAACGCTTCGTGACGGAAGGTGGGCGCGGGAGAGTCGAACGCCACCACAATCGCGTCAGGCTTCACGGTGTCCAAGAGCGAGAGGAGCATATTCGTGAAGCTGTACACCGCATTGGTGGGGCGCCCATCCGAAGTGGTGAGTGGGCGTGTGGCATAAAAACCCCGATAGAGCAGGCTGTGTCCGTCGATAATCACCAAAGTTGGGCGTTGTGTGCGACCTTCCATCGGAGCCGATTGTACCTAATCGGAGCAAAATCGAACTCGCTTAGCAGGATTCCCATCTTGCGCCACGAATGATAGATAGCGATGCATCATAGAGGAGGTAAGCGTTGGTCAACCTAACCCAGTTCAACCAAGCGATCGACCAACTTCAAGAGCAGATAGGGCGCGTGATTGTCGGGCAGAATGCGGTCGTTCAGCAGGCACTCTGTGCGCTGTTGGCAGACGGGCATCTGCTGTTGGAAGGTGTGCCTGGGATCGCCAAGACCCTGTTGGTGCGTGTGATGGCGCGTGCGCTCGGATTGGAGTTCCGACGCGTCCAGTTCACGCCCGACCTGATGCCGTCCGACCTAATCGGCACGAACATCTTAGACACTCAGACGGGCGACTTCCGCGTGCGCAAAGGACCCATCTTCGCCAATATCGTGCTGGCAGACGAAATCAACCGCACGCCCCCCAAAACCCAATCCGCTCTGCTGGAAGCCATGGAAGAGCGACGCGTCACCATCGACGGCGTGCCGTACCCCCTGCCCAAGCCGTTTATGGTGTTCGCCACGCAGAACCCGATTGAGTACGAAGGAACCTATCCTTTGCCTGAGGCACAGTTGGACCGATTCCTGCTCAAGGTGGTGATGGACTACCCACTGGAGGAGGAGGAGCGCGCCATTCTGAACTTACATCATGAAGGTTTCCGCACTGACCGACTGGAAGAGGTTGGAATTGAACCTGTGATGGACGCCCAGACGCTGGAGGCAGTGCGTCAAGTGGTGTGTGCCGTCCGTGTGGAACCCGAAGTGCGCGACTATATCCTACAGATTGTGCGCCGAACGCGCCAAAATGAGTTCTTACTGGTGGGTGCCAGCCCACGAGCAGGGATTGCCCTGCTGAATGTGAGCAAAGCGTTGGCGATGTTGCGTGGACGCGACTTCGTGACACCCGACGATGTGAAGCAGATGGTGCTTCCCGTGTTGCGCCACCGCGTCATCCTAAAGCCTGAATCGGAAGTGGAAGGATTGAGCGCAGACCGAATCATCGTGAGTTTGTTGGAGGCTATACCCGTACCGAGATGAGTGGAACCGCCCTGTTAGAGAAGCCCAGCGTCGCACCGATACCCGTGCCCGAATCGGAGGCGACTCCCATCCTAATCGTGGTGCGCCCCAGCAGTAGCGGGATGCTGAGGCATGTGCAGGGACTAATCAAGTATCTGCCCGAACATGGCTTCGCGCCCACGCTCACAGGTCCCGACTTCATTCGCGACCGGACTGGACCGATTGCCGACTCGCGTGCGGTGAAGACCCTTCGCGCTCACGCCCAGAGTTTTCCGCTCGTTCACTGCCACGGCGTGCGCGCAGGCTGGATTTGTGCGCTGGCACTCGGAAGCGACTCCCCGTGGCTCTGGACGGTTCATCACCTACTGATGAGCAAGAGCGCGCTCGTGCGAACACTTTGGCGCTGGATTGCGAAAAAGCCCCGCGTGGTGATGGCGGTCTCAGGGAGTGTGAAGGAAGGAATGGTACAAGGCGGTGTGCCCGCAGAGCGCATCGAGGTCGTGCCCGGCGGGATTGACCTTGCCCGATTCGAGCAACTGCCCGACCGAACTGCGATGCGTATCCAGTTCCACACCCCTCGCGAGCGTCCGATTGTGCTGTGTGTGGGGCGCTTCGTCCATCACAAGGGCTTCGATTTGGCAATTCGGGCGATGGAAACTGTGTGGAAACAGTTCCCTGACGCCGACATCTGGCTCGCTGGGGACGGGGTGGACAACAAGCGTCTGGTTCAGCTCAGCCTCGCCAGCAGTAAGCCCCACCACATCCGATTCTTTGGCTACTGGAGCGCGGTGGAGGAACTCTATAGCACTGCCGATGTGTTGGTCGCTCCAGCGCGGGATGCAGGCTTGGGGCTGGCGGTGATGGAGGCAATCGCGTGCGGTCTGCCCGTGATTGTGAGCGACATCCCGCAGTTGCGTCGTCTGGTTCAGCACGAGCAGACTGGCTTGGTTGTGCCCCGCGAGAATGTGGACGCCCTCGCCCAAGCGGTGATTCGCATCCTGAGTGAGCGCGACCTTGCCCAGCGTATGGCAAATGAAGCGCGCCTCCAGTCCGACCGTTTCCATATCCGCCATACGGTAGAGCAGACTGTGCCGTTCTATCGCTCGGTGTTGGGGAAGTGATAAGCAAAATTTGGCTACAGGAAAACGAGTGAGTTATCCCCTGTAGGTGAGGTAGACTATAGAAGGTGAGCGTATGCAGGCTCAAGCATTAGACAAGTGGGACGAATCGCTGGATGACTTGCCAGTCATTCCACTCGATGAACTACCTGATGAGGATGGTATTCCGATGGAAAACTACCTCCACCGATTGCAACAGCAACTCCTGCTGGAGAGCCTCCAACACCACTGGAAAGACCGAACCGACTACTTCGCTGGCGCGAACATGTTCGTCTACTTCAGCCTCCAGCAAGCAGATCAGATTCGCAGAGGCGACCTAACGGCTTATCGCGGTCCCGACTTTTTTGTGGTTCTCAATACTTCGTTCCATCCACCACGCTCGAAGTGGGTCGTATGGGCAGAGGGAGGCAAGTTACCCGATGTGGTTGTGGAACTGCTCTCGCCCAGCACAGCCCAGGTCGATAGAGGCGAGAAGATGCGCCTGTACGAACAGGTGTGGCATACTCCAGAATACTTTTTATATGATTTTGACAAACGCCAGTTAGAGGGCTATGAACTGGCTAACGGTGCCTATCGTCCAAAAGAGGCGAACGAACAGGGATGGCTATGGAGCGAACATCTGGGACTATGGTTAGGTACATGGGCAGGAGTGTATGCAGGCTACGATTTAGTGTGGTTGCGATTTTACACTCCTGAAGGCGAACTGGTGCTGACACGCACCGAAGCAGAAGCCCGCCGTGCCGAAGAGGAAGCTCGTCGTGCTGAAGAGGAAGCCCGTCGTGCCGAAGAGGAAGCTCGTCGTGCTGAAGAGGAACGCCAACGCGCTGAAGCGGAACGACACGCACGCGAGCAAGCCGAGCGACTGGCAGAGGCGGAGCGGAGGGCGCGCGAACAAGCCGAAACCGAACTTCAAAAACTCCGAGAACGGCTTAGACAGTTGGGTATCCAACTGGATGAGTAAACGGTGAGAGAGGGTGTTCGAAAAATCCGTTCGTAGCACGGGCATCCTGCCCATCAGCAAAGTGTCGCACAGGCATTCTTGCCTGTGTAAAAGGCACAGACAGGAATGTCTGTGCCACACTCTCGTAGCACGGGCGTCTCGCTCGTGTGCTTGATGGGCAGGATGCCCAAGCCACTTTTGTTAGGCACTCTTACCCTATTTCTGTGCCACTCGAACCGTCCGCCCACGTTGCCACACTAAGTAGACTCCTATCCCCAGCACCAGCAATGCCACCAGATGACCATAGGTAATCCCCGCAAAGGCGATGATAGAAGTCGCGCCCGCACGGAAAAACTCGTTGATGAACCGATAGACCCCGTGCAAGATGAGGAACCAGCCGAACAGTTGCCCCTCTGAGCGCGGGCGCTTCTCCAAGAGGAGCAAGATGCCGAAGATGATGAGGTTCATCATCGTGGAATAGATTTGGGTCGGGTGGCAGGCTTCGGTGTGCCCCGGGAAGGTGACCGCCCACGGCAGGTCAGTCGGCGCGCCATAGCAACAGCCAGCTGCGAAACAGCCTATTCGTGCAATCGCATAGCCCAGCGCAACCGACGGCGCGGAGAGGTCAGCAATCTTCCAAGCGGGCAATCTACGCCGATACCCCATCCATACCCCCGCCGCAATCGCCAGTGCAAACCCCCCGAAAAATGACATCCCCCCTTCCCAGATACGAAATGCACCCATCGGGTCGTCCTGATAGAGCGACCAGCGCGTTATCACATAGGCAACACGCCCACCGAGAATGCCGAACAGCACCATCACAAAGGTCAGGTCAAAGAGGTCATCAGCGCGTATGCCATAGCGTGGAGCAATCCGAACCGCACGCCATAACCCCAAGCCAATCCCCACCATCCACATGAAACCATAAGTGTGGACAACGACTGGACCGATATGAATCAGCTCAGGCATCATGATTTCACATCCTCCGCCTGTTCGTGATGAGCGGGACTGAACAGTTGGAGTAAAATCAGCCCCAGCAGGGAACCCGTTATCGCCATATCCGCCACATTGAACACGGGCCACACCACGAAGTCGAACATATCGATCACATAGCCCAATCGCACGCGGTCAATAAAATTGCCTAACGCTCCCCCCAACAACATTCCCATCAGAATGCGCACTCCCCGTGAGGGCTTGGCGCGTCGCTCGTACCAGATAAGCCCCGCCACTATTGCAATCGTGAGGGGAATCGTCACCCAACCGCGTCCGCTAAGCAAGCCAAATGCTATCCCCGAATTGTGTGTGAGTGTTAGGTAAAAGAACGGGGGAATCACAGGTACGGGGGTGTCCAACTCCAGTTTAGAGACAGCCCAGAGTTTGGTCAGTTGGTCGATAGTCAGCACAATCAGCGCGGTGAGCCAGAACATCGGGTTAAGGATACCTGAGGGCTACCGCTTCGCCCAGATGCGAGTGTTGAGATTCAGCTCGTCCACGATGCTCACGATAAAGCGCAACTCTTCAAGATACTGCGCCAGCACTTGCGGGTCGATGAGCCTCTTGCTGGAGGCGAAGAGGGAGGGTGGCTCAAAGTGGTCGTGCGTGGTTGGAATAGCAAGGTACATCCGCGAGGCGATGAACGAGACGCGAATGTGTCCGCGCAGCTTCTTCTGGAAGTCCACAAGGCGCGCTATCAGGTTGGGCGTGAGGATGTATCGCGCCTCTATCTGGTCAGTGGAGTAGACCTTGAAGAGCCTCTCGAACTCAGGGTCTTCCATCTTCACCAGTTCGCCGGGCTGGTTGCCCATCTTGGCGCTGAGGCTCTGGAGCCACTGCCCCAATCCACCCAGCATTCGTTGCTCATCATCAGGCAAAACAAGTGTGATACCATAGAAGTCTTTATGGAAGTCGGCGCTGATGAACAAGCCCCGAAAGATGGTTACCCAGCGTTCTTGTCGATTGCCCTTCGAGTCGTAGGTGACCTGCTGATATTCGGTATGGAGTTCGCTGAGGCGAATGTCGGTCTTGCCGACGACGCCCTCGATGTAGTCTTCGCCTCGATAGCGGTCGGGGGCGGGAGCGTTGTGGAACAGCATACTGAGTCGATACTCTTCCTGTGAGATGTGTCGGTTTGGATCGTATGTCAGGTTGGGGTTGATAGTCTGCACCAGCCTTTTGAGGGCGAGCCATTTGAAGTGGTCGCGCCACGACTGGGTGGCGTGGCTATATGCCCAGCCGATACCGATAAATGCCAAGAACACGCCTGCCCCGATGGCGATGGCTTCCACAAAGAGATAGCCCACCACCGCCACGACCACCGCAATCGCAAGCACAATCAGGGTGTTGCGCCAGAAGTCGCTTCGGAGTTTCTCGCGCTCCTGTTCCAGCCCCTGCAAAACGGGACCAAGTTGATTGATAATCTCTGCAGTGCTGAAGTTCATTGCCGAAAGAGTTGCGAGACATTGGGTGTGGCGCGTTCAGACGCCTCCGCTTCGAACACCGCCCGCCGCTTCAGCCCCATCGTGCTGGCGACGATGTTGGTCGGGAACATCTCAATTGCATTATTGTAGTCGGTCACCGCAGAGTTGTAAGCGCGTCGCGCTGCCGAAATCTGTTCCTCGATCTCGTTCAGCGAGGCTTGCAGGTGTAGGAAGTTCTCGTTCGCCTTCAGCACGGGGTAGTTCTCCACCGCCACCATTAGATTGCGCAAGGCGAAGGAGAGTTGCCCTTCCACTTGGGCGCGCTCCTCGTCGGACAGATTGGGTGTCATCGCCCGTGCGCGCAGCTCGGTGATGCGCTCCAACAGCCCCCGCTCGTGTTCCATATACTGGCGCACGGTCGCCACCAAGTTTGGGATAAGGTCGTGCCGTTTCTTGAGCTGTACATCGATCCCGCTGTAGGCATACTCGACTTGGTTCTTCTTGCCGATCAGCGTGTTATACAGCACGATATAGATGATGAGCAGTCCCAACAGCACCGCTCCGATGCAAATCATTCCGTAGATGAGTTCCGTCATCGTCATTTCCCCTTGCACATTTACTTCAAGTTGGGGGCGATTGTTCCTGCAGGTGAGGGTGTTCGAGAATCAGTGGCTTGGGCATCTTGCCCATTTCGCACACGGGCGAGACGCCCGTGCTACGAGGGTGGCACAGACATTCCTGTCTGTACAAGAGTAGTGTATCACAGGCAAGAATGCCTGTGATACATTTGCTGATGGGCAGGATGCCCGTGCTACGATTTATGCTGATGGGCAGGATGCCCGTGCTCCGAATAAAACAAATAGGGGACAACGCAGGCAGTCTGCCCGCTTGGCTTGGGGTACACTACAAGCGGAGGGAAGAGCCATCGCAACGAACGGCAAGATTGTCCGAGAGATTTTGGTGAATGTGACCCCACGCGAGACCCGTATCGCCGTGCTGGAGAACGGGCAACTGATGGAGGTGCGCTTCGAGCGGGGCGAACGCGTGGTGGGCAACATCTATAAAGGCGTCGTGCAGAATGTGTTGCCCGGAATGGACGCCGCATTCATCAATATCGGGCTGGAACGCAACGCCTTCCTCTATGTGGGCGACATCCTGCCTGAAGGGGGCGACTCGGAAGAGACCCCTACGCCTGTCCGACGCAACGACCTGCGCAAGCGCAATATCGGTGAACTGCTCAAAATCGGGCAGGAGGTACTGGTGCAGGTGGTCAAAGCCCCGCGCGGAACGAAAGGAGCGCGTGTCTCCACCCGAATCACCCTGCCCGGACGCTATGTAGTGCTGATGCCCGACGCGCAAACGCTCGGTGTCTCACGCAAAATCGAAGACCGAAACGAGCGTGAACGCCTACGCCAAATCGGGCAAAAACTCCATCCCTCAGGCTTTGGGCTTATCCTGCGCACCGAGTCGGAAGGCAAGACCGAGAAGGAAATCGGGCAGGACATCGAGTATCTCGTGCAACTCTGGAACCAAGTGAAAGAACAGATTGCCCAAGCCGAGGCACCTGCGCTCGTCCACCGCGACGCCAGCCTGCTCTATCGTGTCCTGCGCGATGTGTTCTCGTCGGAGGTCGACCGCTTGTGGATCGATGACCCCGAAGAGTATGAGAAGGTTCACGAAGTGCTGAAGGTGATTGCCCCAAACCTGCGCGGGCGCGTGATGCTCTACGACAAGACCATCCCGATGTTCGAGCATTTCAATATTGAGAAGGAGATGGAACGCCTGTTCCGACGCAAAGTCTGGCTCAAGTCAGGAGGCTATCTCACTATCGACGAGACGGAGGCGTTCACCGCTATCGATGTGAACACGGGGAAGTTCACGGGCAAGACCTCGCTTGCCGAGACCATCCTGAAAACGAATTTGGAAGCGGTGGAGGAGGTGTGCCGACAACTGCGCCTGCGTGATATCGGCGGGATTATTGTGGTGGACTTTATCGATATGGCGCGCAAGAGCGACCACCGCCAAGTGATGCAGGCACTTCAGAAGACCCTCAAGCGCGATCGGGCGCGTTTCCGAATTGGGCGTATCAGTTCGTTGGGATTGGTGGAGCTCACGCGCAAACGCACAGGCGAGTCGGTCACTGAAAGCCTCACACGCCCGTGCCCCGTGTGCCATGGGCGGGGACGTATCCCCTCACCTGACACAGTCAGCCTTTGGATTGAACGCGACCTATCGGCACGGGCAGTCAAGGAACAGGTGCAAGCATACTTGATTGAAGCGCACCCCGCCGTAATCGAACATCTCGTTGGGGAGGACGGTATCAACATCGAGTTATTGGAGCATAACTTGGAGTGTGCGCTGTTTGCCCGTGCCCGAACCGACATGCCCTTAGAGGAATACCGTATTCAGGGTGGAACGATTGACCAGTTCAAGCGACAGTACTTGCCATATAAGCAACTCCAAGTGGTGGAGTGCAAACTTGCCCCTTCCGCTATCGATGAAGAGGCGAAAGTCGCTTGGACCGCCGATGGCTATCTCCTGCTATGGGAAGATGAACCGCCCACCCAGAATATCAACAAGGTCACGCTCAGCGAAGTGCGCCGTTCGTTCGCCTTTGCTGAGCCGATTAGCACCACCAAACCACTCAAGAAATCGGAGGTTATCTGATGGAACTACGACAGGTTCAAGTCACACTGAATGCTCCCGTTGGACCGCTGAACGAAGTGCGCCGTCAGCGGATTATGGATAGTTTAGGCTCGGAATTCACGCCCCAGCCGGTTCCTTTTCAGGGTGCGCTGGCTTTGGTGAACCAACTTCGACGCGAAGCGGTCTTCTTGACCGATAACCAAATCCAGTTCACGGTGGAAGGACAACCCGCCCAGTTCTCACCGAGCCGAATGGAGCATGTGTTCGGCACGATACGCGATACGCTCTTGCTAGACGACCGCTTCCCAATGATTCTACAGGTGATAGCGCATAAAGATGCCAACGGCTCGGCGTTCGAGCGCACAGTGGACGCCTTCACGCCCGTGCCTCCCAACCTGATGCGCGAATATTTCCCCGGTCTACGCGGGCTGGGGCTACGAATCACCTTTGAGGAGCATCCGTATGTGTGTGACCTGCGTATCGAGCCACTTTTCAGCGACCCTGCTTACCTGTTCATCCAGTTCAATCTCGGTTCCCAGCAGGCAGCGCTCAGCGTCTCAGCACTGACCGACGACATCACCAGCTGGATGAACCGCCTGCAAGATGAGTACGAGTCGGTCATCGAAACGATTATGGGAGAGTAGCGATGCCGTTTGTCTCGCGCAACCCTGCGACTGAAGAGGAGTTTGAGAGTTTCGCTTCGCTCACCGATGAGCAAGTCGAGAACCGCATCAAGATCGCGCACGAGATTTTCCTGCGGTGGCGCGAGACTTCGTTCCGCACGCGTGCCGAGGTTCTGCGCAGGGTGGCGCGCTTTTTTGAGACGAACGCAGAGCGTATCGCTCTCACCATCACTGAAGAGATGGGCAAGCCGATTCAGCAGTCGCTCGCAGAGGTGCAGAAGACGATACGCGGGTGCCACTACTTCGCCGAGAACGCTGAGTCGATGCTTGCCCCTGTTGAGGTCATAACAGAAGCGCGCAAGAGTTATGTGTGCTTCCAACCACTGGGCGTACTGTTTGCGATTATGCCCTGGAACTTTCCTGTATGGCAACCGATGCGCTTTGCGATTCCTGCAATTGCAGCGGGCAATGTGGTTCTGTTTAAACCCGCGCCGACCACTTTCATCAGTGCAATCCTAATCGCTACTGCCTTCCAGAATGCTTATGATTACCCAGTGCTAATCGACCTCTTGGTAGAAGTAGAGCAGGTGGAGCCGATTATCCGCCATCCGCTGGTGCGTGGGGTGACCTTCACAGGAAGCACGCGTGCAGGGCGTTCAGTGGCGCGCATCGCGGGCGAATCGCTCAAGAAATGCGTTCTGGAGTTGGGCGGGAGCGACCCCGCAATCGTCCTCCCCGACGCCGATTTAGACCATACCGTCGAGATGGTCGTTCAGGGGCGATTCCAAAACACGGGGCAGAGCTGTATCGCAATCAAGCGCGTGATTGTAGACCAAGCAATCTATGAGCCGTTTCTGGAGCGGGTTCTGGACAAGTGCCGTGCGCTTCGAATGGGCAACCCCCAAGACCCGACCACCGACCTCGGACCGTTGGCGCGTGCTGACCTGCGCGAGAACCTGCACCGCCAAGTGCGTGAGAGTATCGCAATGGGCGCGCAGTGCCTGCTCGGTGGCGAAATCCCCGAAGGCAAGGGCTATTACTATCCGCCCACTGTGCTGACCGAGGTCACGCCAGGAATGCCTGTGTGGCAGGAGGAGACCTTCGGACCCGTGCTTCCAATTATGAAGGTCAGCAGTCGGTACGAGGCGGTGCAAATGGCGAACGAGACGAACTATGGGCTGGGCGCAAGTATCTATACCCAGAACTATCGGCTCGGTGAGGAGATTGCACGCGACCGACTGGAGGCAGGCAACTGCTTCGTGAACCAGTTTGTGTTCTCTGACCCGCGCCTGCCGTTTGGAGGTATCAAAGAGAGCGGTTTCGGGCGCGAATTGGGACTCTACGGCATCCACGAGTTCACGAACATCAAGACGGTGTATATAAGGTAGGGGAGTGGTAGCACGGGCGTCTCGCCCGTGTCATCGTTCTGAGACTTCCTTTTCGTCACCCTGAGCGAAGCGAAGGGTCTCTCTGTGGGTTTGGCTGATTCCGAATATCCTCACGCGTATCCGCTTCAGTAATTTCCCCAGTTCAGGTACAAACTCGCAAAAATGCAAGGAACCTCCCCCTGCATAGGTTCGGTCTAACTTCCGATAATGCTTTTTGGCAGACGATGCCCAAACATGAACAAGTGGGGCGATTGACATGGCAAAACGCGAACTGAAGGTGGTACGCCTCTTGGAACCTGAACTGTGTATGAAGTGCCGATTTGCTGACATCGCCGATGTCGAGATGGCGGACGGCAAGGTGCAGAGGATGCTCTACTGCCGACGGCTGGACTGCGATAACTGGGATTACGGTTCTGCGGAACCTGCACGGCGGGTCGAACTGTCTAAAGGTTCAGAGGATATCGATGAGGTTGCCTAAACGCTATTCGGAGCGACCGAGCGAGGTCTATCGGTTGGGGTTGGTGAGAATTGCCTGTACGCCTGTACCTCCTCTCGCTCCGAGCCAGCTGGAGCAGGTCGCTCGCTGGCTAAATGAGGCTGTCGGGCGGATTGACGAAGCGGGGCGTCAGTTCGCTCGACGGCTGGAGCGGGCGCACGAGTAGGTTTCTTCCCTCCCACGCACGCGCCCTTCACCCAGAGCGCCGGGAACGCCCACTCCCGGCGCTCCCCTCTTTTCGGGTACACTTTATGAGAAGGAGCGACCAACGATGGCTGGACATTCCAAGTGGCACAACATTCGTATCCGCAAATCGAAACAGGACGCACTGCGCAGTAAGCTGTTCACGAAGCTGGCGCGTGAAATCACGGTTGCGGCACGACAAGGCGGAGGTAATCCCGACGCCAACCCACGCCTGCGACTTGCCATCGAGAAGGCACGCGAGAACCACATGCCCGCCGACAACATCAAGCGCGCTATCCAGAAAGGCACAGGCGAAATCGAGGGCGCACAGTTTGAAGAAATCACCTACGAGGGCTACGGTCCAGGTGGAGTGGCGATTATGGTGGAGTGCATGACCGATAACCGCAACCGTACCGTTGCCGAGCTCCGCCACCTGTTCTCAAAGCACGGGGGCAACTTGGGCGAAACTGGGAGCGTCGCCTGGCAGTTCAAGCGTCAGGGTGTCATCACCGTCCCCCAAGAGGTTATCAGTGAAGAGGAACTGCTCGACACCGCCCTCGAAGCAGGCGCCGAGGATGTTCAGACCGAAGAGGAGTTCTATCGTGTGATTACCGCCGTGGAGGACTTCCATCGCGTGCGCGATGCGCTTGTTGAACGGGGCATACCGATTGCAGAAGCCCAGCTGGAACTCACGCCCACAACCACCGTGCGCGTCGAGGGCGAGACCGCCAGCAAACTGATGCGCCTGATGGAGGTATTAGAAGACCACGACGATGTACAGAATGTGTACGCCAACTTCGATATCCCCGACGAGGTGTTAGCGACCCTTTCGTAAGGGCGGGGTGATGGCGTGCGTTTTTATGTGCCCCTGCTCACGCTTGGGCTACTGATTGCCAATACCCTGACGCTGGTTCTGCTCAGTGCAGACCCTATCCAAGCGGAGCGTTGGGGCTTCACCCCTGCCCAGCCGACCGCTCTTGCTTTGCTGACTCATCTGTTCGTTCATGCATCGTGGCTCCACTGGCTCAAAAACGCCCTGTTTTTGGGGCTGTTCGGCTGGTATGTGGAGCGGGTGCTGAGTGGGTGGCGGTTCGCCTTGCTCTATCTACTCAGTGGGCTGTCGGCGGTGCTGGTACACTGGCTGATGAGCACGACCATCCAACCGAATCTGTATAACGAGGGGCTTGTGGGCGCGTCGGGCGCGATTTCTGGGCTGGTGGGCTACTTTGCGATGCGATTCTATCGACATCGGGTGCGCCTGTTGTGGGCGTCTCCCTCGCGTTGGGGGCTGGCAATCCCGATGTGGGTGGCGGTGCTGTTCTGGGTTGTACTCCAAGGTGTGGGCGCAATCTTAGACGCAGGGAGCGACGCCCCCGCCGAGGTGGGCTATTGGGCACACTTGGGCGGGTTTGCGATGGGGTTTCTGCTCGCCATCGTGTGGGGCGCAGGCAGTGCAGGTGAACGAGAGTATCTGCTCCAGCGCGCTGAACAGTGCATTCAGGAGGGGGCAGGGGGCGACGCCTTGCGTTGGCTCCAGCCCTTGCTGAGCCACACGCCCTCCCTGCCGAGTGCGTGGCTCCAAGCAGGCACAGCGTGGGCACTGCTCGGCGACCGTGAGGAGGCGACCCTCGCCCTACAACACGCACTCCAGAGCCTGCTCGAAAAGCCTCACCCCGACCTGCCTCTCGTCCGCGAAACGACCGACCTGCTCGCCGAACTCGGTACACTCGCCACACTGGAAACGCCACTGTTGGAGCGCATCTTGCAGATTGGCGAATCGTCCATCGAGCCTGCGGTGGTCTGTCGCTGGTTAGAGACCCTGCTTACGCATAGCGACCACCCGAACCGCCCAGAATGGCTTGTGCGCTATGCCCGCTTACTCCAAAAGCAGGGGCAGTCCCGAAAGGCGCACGAAGTGCTGGAACAGATTGCACGCGAGTATCCCGACTCGCTCCAAGCGCAGATGATACGGCTGAGGCATCCTTAGCCTACTTTGGGAAACAACGCTTCCGCATTTGATTCTGTCAATTTCGAGAGCGCGTCCAGCGAAATGCCCCACAACTCCGCTACTTGACGCGCAATCAGGGGGATATAGGCAGGTTCGTTGCGCTTGCCCCGATAGGGGTGAGGAGCTAAATAGGGCGCATCGGTCTCCAGAAGCAGGCGGTCTTGGGGCATCGTGCGCACAATCTGGCGGAGCGATTCGGCACTCTTGAAGGTCACCACGCCTCCGATACCCAGATAGTAGCCCAGTGCCAATCCCCGCTCTGCGTGTTCCGCTGTGCCTGAGAAGCAGTGAAGCACGCCTTTCACCTTGGGGAACTCGCTGAGGATGCTGAGAACCTCATCGTATGCCTCTCGGCAGTGTATCACGACAGGTAGGTTCAGGGTTTGGGCGAGTTGCATCTGCGCACGAAACGCCTCATACTGGGCACTGCGCGGTGAAAGGTCGCGGTAGAAGTCTAGCCCGATTTCGCCGATTGCCATCACTTTGGGGTGCTTGGCGAGGCTCTCAATCTGTGCGAGGGTCTCGTTTGTGGCGGAGTGGGCGTCGTGAGGGTGAACGCCGACGCAAGCGAACAGGGCAGGCTTGTTCTCGGCGAGGTTCACGGCGCGCTCACTGCTCGGTAGGTCATAGCCCACAACAAGGGCGCGTTGAACCCCAGCCTGCTGAGCGCGAAACCAGACAGCGTCCAGCTCACTCTGCAAATCGGGGTGGTTCAGATGGCAGTGGGTATCGGTCCATCGCATCGGTGTCGCTCTCTGGCGGAGAGGGTGGGATTCGAACCCACGATCCCCCTTTTGGGAGGATACCCGATTTCGAGTCGGGCCCGTTCAACCGCTCCGGCACCTCTCCAGAAGTGTGTATTGGCGCCCTCGGAGGGAATCGAACCCCCGACGCCCTCCTTAGGACGGAGGCGCTCTGTCCACTGAGCTACGAGGGCGCGCTGAGAGGGCATGGCGCGCTCGGAGGGATTCGAACCCCCGACCTCAAGGTCCGCAACCTTGCGCTCTATCCCCTGAGCTACGAGCGCGCGCAACGATACTATACCCTATCGCCTCGCCGAGAGTCAAGACCTTTTTGCCCACCCACTACAGGGTACACTTTTGGCGATGCGAAAGCGTGCCCATGAGACTCGGCTCTATCGTACCGAGATGAACGAGCGCATTCTCAGCAGTGGCTTCAAGCCGTTCCAACGATTCTTCGCGCTCGATGCAGGTGCTTACGATGAGGGCGCCATTCCCGTCAAGTATAAGGAACTGATGGGACTGGTCGGCTCGATGGTGCTTCGGTGCAACGACTGTATCTTCTATCACATCGACCGATGCGTGCAAGAGGGCGCAACCCGCGAGGAACTGCACGAAGCGATGAATATCGCTCTCATCATCGGGGGGTCTATCGTGATACCCCACCTGCGCTATGCCTACGAGATGATGGACGAACTGCTCGCCGAACGCGAATCCCGACAACAGCAAGGAGGCTCCGAATGACCAAAGTACATATGAAAATCGCTACTGTGAACCGCGACCAAGTGCAGGTGCCTTGGCTCTGGCGACTGGGACGCGACTTCGACCTGAAAGTGAACATCCTGAAGGCACAGATTGACGAAGACTACGGCTGGGCACTGGTGGAGCTGGAGGGTCCTATAGAGGAGATTCAGCGCGCCACCGCATGGCTCCTGACCACGGGTCTGCACATAGACCCGCTGGAGCGCTCTGTATTTGGCTAAATGAGCGAGGCAGTTCTGCTGAAGCGTCCGTCTCCACCTGCTGACTTCGAAGCCTTTTGGCAGGCGGTGGTGGCGGAGAACGAGACACTCAGTCTTGTGGTCGAGCGTGTGCATATTCCCGACGATGACCTGCCCACACACCGAGTGGAGCGGGTGCGCTGGCTCGGCGCAGATGGCAAGGGACGCGAGGGCTGGCTCGCTGTTCCCAAAACGCAACCGAAACCGATGCCTGCCGTGCTGTATCTGCCAGGTTATGGCGTCAGTACCGTGCCCATCGGCGAGAACACCGCCTTCGAACAGCACATCACCTTCTCCATCAATCTGCATGGATACGCTGTAGTGCCGAATGTGCCTTATAGCCCTGAACTCGGCTACTTCACGCAGGGCATAGAGACGCCCCAGACCTATGTGTACCGCCGTATCATGCTCGATTGCCTGCTGGCGATGCGCGTGTTAGCGTCCCTGCCCGAAGTGGATGCGAACCAGCTCGTGGTGGCGGGGCTGAGCCAAGGCGGTGGCTTGGCGGTGATGATGGGCGCGTGGTGTCGCCTTGTGCAGGCGGTGGTGGCAGAACTGCCTGCGCTGAGCTACTGGGAATATCTATTGGGGCGTCCTGCGTGGCGCTACCCACTCAAAGAGTTCAGCGATTACTGCGAGGCACACAAGGTTTCCAGTGAGCAACTCTTGGCGACGCTCCAGTACTTCGATGGGGTCAATCATGCGCCCTATGTGCGGGTTCCTACTCAGCTCAGCCTTGCGCTCAAAGACCCTGGTATCCGTGCGCCAGTGGTGTTCTCGCTCTACGACGCACTGCCCCAGCCGAAGCGGTTGCTCATCTATGAGGAGTTGGGGCACGACTGGACGCCTGAAATGCGCCCCCGATTGGAAGAGTGGGCGGAATGGGCTTATCGCTCCAACGCTTCCAACACCTGAAGTGCAATCTGCGCGTTGCCTGCAGGGGGCATCAGGTAGATGCCTTGCGCGTAGGGGTCGGCTTGGCGCACAAACTCCTGCGCAATACTCAGCCCGACCTGCAACGCCGAATCTTCGGGCGTTTCGAGCATGCGCTTCAGGATTGGCTCTGGGATGGAGATGCCGGGCACTTCGTTGTGCATAAACTCGGCGTGGCGCGCACTGCGCAGGGGCAAAACACCCACCAGCCACGGCACGCCCAACTTTTGCATTAGCTCGGCGGTCTGCTCCACTATCGCCATCTCAAAAATCGGCTGGGTGTAGATGAGGTGTGCGCCTTCGTCGACCTTGCGTCGGAGCCGTTCGCGCTCCATTTCCAAATCGGGCGCGAGAGGGTTGTATGCCGCCGCAATCGTGAAGTTCGCCTTCATTCCGATCGAGTTGCCTGCGAGGTCGCGCCCTTCGTTGAATCGGCGTAAGATGCGCACTAAGCCAATCGCATCCACATCGAACACGCTGGTCGCAGTGGGATAATCCCCAATCTGAGCGGGGTCGCCTGTGATGGCTAAGATACACCGAATGCCCAGCGCATGCGCGCCCAACAGGTCGGACTGGATAGCGAGCAGGTTGCGGTCTCGGCAGGCGAAGTGCATCATCACTTCGATGCCTGCCTGTTCCTGAATCAGGTGCGAAATCGCAATCACATTCAGGCGTAGGCGTGCGCGTGCCCCGTCTGATATGTCAATCAACTGCACGCCGTTCTCTCTGAGCAGGCGCGCGTTCTCGATGACCTTCTGTATCTTCAGCCCGCGCGGGAGGTCTAACTCGACCGTGATGACCCGCTCTTTGCCCAAGATTTGCGAGAGGTGCGAGGGATTTGCGACGGGCAGTTCTTCTTCCTTGCGTTCACGCCGAGCGATGGGGCTAATCGTTGCGGAACGGGTCGGGCGCATCTGACGCACCTGTTGGGCGATGGCGCGAGTATGGTTGGGCGTTGTGCCACAACAGCCACCCACGATGCGCGCGCCCGCCTCCACCAAGCGCACAGCGTACTTGCCGAAATAGTCAGGGTGAATGTCGTACACTACCTGCCCACGCACGAGTTGGGGCAGACCAGGCGTTGGCATTGAGGAGATGAACAGCCCCGTGCCCCCTGCCATCATCCGCACGATGTCGAGCATGCGCTGGGGACCGACGATACAGTTCGCGCCAATTGCGTCTACATCATGTTCGCTCAGCTCTTGGGCGAAACGCTCTGGCAGACCGTCCATCAGCGTCTCGCCATCTTCCACGAATCCTTTCGAAGCGATAATCGGGATGTCGGGCGCCAGTTCGCGCGCCACACGAATCGCCAACGCCAACTCGCGCGGGTCGATGAAGGTTTCCAATATCAGCCCATCCACGCCCCCTTCCAGCAGGGCGCGCATCTGCTCTCGGAACGACTGCTCGGCTTCGTCTAAGCGGGTTTCGCCCATCGGCTCAAGCGGTTTGCCCACTGGTCCGACCGCCCCAAACACGAGTGCATCGGAACCGACCGCTTCCCGCGCTAAACGCACCGCTTCTCGGTTGATGCGCTCCACCAGCTCGGCAGGTGTGCCAAACCGCTCCAGAAGGCTATAGGCAGGGGGCATTTCACTCCCACGCTCAGGTAGGTTGAAGAGACGGATTCGGCTTGCAGTGTAGGTGTTGGTTTCTATCAAGCGCGCCCCTGCGTCGTAGTATTCCCGATGGAGCGCACGCACCACTTCGGGGTGGGTCAGGTTTGCCAGTTCGTAGGGCGTCGAGATCCCACGCAGAGCCAGCATCGTGCCGATAGCGCCGTCCGCTACCAAGATGCCCTGCTCCAGTCGCTCGCGAAACTGCTCGCGTGTTAGCATGGTTAGAATTCTACCTGAGCGAGTAGAGTTTGGGGTATACTGCGGGTGGTGAGTAGGAATGCAGACCGCACCACCCAAACACGAAATCGTCTACCCTGATACCGACGGACAACCGATGGC
>FWWL01000876.1_pt1 | contig 78615 bp, 70 predicted proteins | sample 2228331 | NCBI WGS metagenome assembly FWWL01 (sample SAMEA103939775, study PRJEB20133) | metagenome | reverse complement strand
AATCACCCTTGTACTCATCTGTAATCTTCGGCGGCATATCTCCCTTCGATATTCGGTCAATGTATTCCGCCGCTACATTCAATGGACCAATAATAGCATCCAAGGTATCATTTACACCTTGTACTATCTTACGATAATCACCTTGATGTTTAGAAGCATCGGCTCTGACATCCAATTTCCCTTCCTTTGCAGATTCTACAAGCATATTTGTATCATTTATAAGAGCCAGAACATTATCCCTAATGCTATTCATACAATTTGTTAATATGATTTGCTTCCCTGGTAATTCTCGCATTATTTGACTTAAATCACCAATTGCATATTTATTTAAAATACCAATTGCTTCAACTACAGGATTAATAACAATATCGAGCATACCGTTAATTCCATTTATCAAGTCCTTGTAAACTCCAGCCAAATTATCTGCTTTGCAACGCGCTTCAATATCACCAGTCTTATGGTTTATTATTGTGTCGTTTAATGAAACAAGCATTGTTTCGAGAGTATCTATTAGTTGATTCAAATTATTCTTTATCTCATTGAAATCGCCCTTATACTCATCTGTAATCTTGGGGGGCATATCTCCCTTCGATATTCGGTCAATGTATTCCGCCGCTACATTCAATGGACCAATGACTGCATCCAAAGTTCCGTTGACTCCATCAATCAATGCCTTAAACTCTCCTTCGTATTTCGATGAATCAATCCTGTAATCTAATCTACCATTGATTGCTGCCTCGGTTAGTTTTTTCACATCATTAACCATTTCGGCAATAGTGCCAACCATCTTTTTCATTGCTGCCATCAACAATGCTGTCTCGTCTTTGGACTTTGTTTCTAAATCAATATTGAAATTACCCCGTGCAACTTTACCAGATGCTTCTACTGCTTTATTAACTGGTTTGGAAACCGAACTCGTAACAACACTTGCAAAAACAATCCCCAGAACAACGCCAATAATCCCAATAATAATCATCAAGTTTCGTGAACTGGAAACCATCGAATGGCTCGAATCGACCATTAAATCTATCTCATTCAAAAGGAGGTTGTTTTGCTCGGCGACAAGGCCGAAATAATTTCCTTGAATTTCACGAAATTCACCAAACAAAAATTTTTCCGCTTCAACTTTATTATTTTCTCTTACATATTTAATCAAGGTCTCCTGCCCTTCGATATACTTTTGTCGTAGCTCAGCAATATCTTTAGCAATTTGTTTTTCTTTCTCCGTTTCTGCCATTTTAGACAATTTTTGGACAAGTTGACCAAGTTTTTTCCTAGAATTTAAAACTCTTGCGAATTCTTCTTCACGGATTTTCTCATCATTGGTCAAAAGAGCGTTTCTAATCGCACGGGCAATAATGTTTTGATTTTCTTTGATATCAGTAAGTATTTGAAGTTTGGCAATGTGTTTCGAACGAAGATTATCCAAATTACTCGAAAGCGAAGACATTTGAATTGGTGCGAACACCACGACTGCAACAAGAATTACAAGAATAATTGCAAAAGAACCATACATTTTGGCAGAGATTTTCATATTACACCACCTAATTAATTAAACATTATTAATTATTAATTTTACTTAACTTTTCAATTTCTTCTAACGAGAGAATTTTTTCTAAGTCCAAAAGAATAATTAGAGAATCTTTTAATTTTGCAATACCAACAACATATTTTGCATCAATCGACAGCGACCCTTTTGGAGTTGGTTCAATCAAATCCTTTGGAATTTGAAGCACTCGGTTTACACGGTCAACAATGAATCCGAACAAATTTTTTTGAATTTCAATTACAACAAAGCGAGTGGCTTTGTCGAATTCCACAGAAGGAAGTCCCAAACGTTTACGAAGATTGATAAGCGGAATAATCGCACCACGAAGATTAATAATTCCTTCGACAAAGGGAAGGGAGTCGGGAAGTTTTGTTATTTCACCCATTCTGTTGATACCTTGAACATTTTGGATGTTAATCGCAAAATTGATTTCCCCAAGCGAAAATGTTACAACTTCGATAACCTCTTGTCTTTTCTCGGCTTTAGCCTTTAACCCAAATTGCGATATACTTTTCATAAAATTCATAAATTTTGACTTAGACAAAAATAAGAATTTATTGAGAAAAAAAAACATTCTTTTAAAAAAACCAATTTTATTTTAATAATCGCACCAGTTTCGTTAATTTTGTAAATTACAATAAATAAAGGAATCAGAATGTCGGGTCATAGCAAATGGGCAAATATAAAGCATAAGAAAGCATTAAAAGATGCACGACGTGGTAAAATCTTTACCCGACTTGCCAAGGAAATATCTATTGCAGCACGTGAAGGTGGAGGGGACCCCGAGGCAAATCCCCGCCTGCGACTTGCAATCCAAAATGCAAAGGCAGAAAATATGCCAATGGAAAACATTAAACGTGCAATTCAACGAGGCACAGGCGAAATCCAAGGCGAAAACTACGAAGAAGTCATCTACGAAGGTTACGCACCTTTGGGTGTTGCTGTTATCTTAGAAGCAATCACCGACAACCGAAACAGGACTTTCCCACTGATTCGCTCCGAAATGGGTAAGCTCGGAGGCAGTATTGGCGAGCCAGGCTCTGTTATGTGGAACTTCGAACGAAAAGGCGTAATCTACATTAACCCACAAGGCAAAACCGAAGACCAAATTTTGGAGTTAGTAATCGAATCGGGTTGCGAAGACTTCGAATTCGACGAAGAAAGAACCCGCATCATCTGTAAATTCGAAGAATTGAGTAATACTGTAAAATTCTTTGAATCGAAGAATATCCAAATTCTAGAAAGCAAATACGAATACATTCCAAAATCGACAGTTTTAATTGATAATATCAACGATGCAAAAAAAATTATCAAGTTTTTCGACACAATCGAAGATATCGACGACGTGCAAAATGTTTACGGAAATTATGAATTTACCGAAGAAGTTCTTTCGCAACTCGAAAAGGAGCAAATTTAATGATTATCCTTGGGGTTGACCCGGGTTCAATCCGTTGTGGCTATGGTATTATCGATATTCAAAACAAAACCCCAGTGCTAATTTCATTTGGAATAATCGAACCTAAGCAGGATAAATCATCTTTTCCCAATCGTCTGAAAAAAATCTACGACAGAATCATTCAAATTATCGATGAATTCAATGTCGAAATAATCGCAATCGAAACCCAGTTCTACTCCAAAAATGCTCAATCATTGATTAAACTTGCCCAAGCAAGAACTTCTGTCATTTTAGCAGGATTAAACAAGTCGCTCCCTGTTTTCGAATACTCGCCACGGGAAATTAAACAATCGGTAACCGGAAGGGGAAATGCCACAAAAGAAAGTGTAAGCTATATGGTCTCGGCTATATTAAAAACAAATTTCAACAAATCATTTTTGGATTCAACTGATGCTCTTGCAACAGCACTATGCCACTTTTATAAAACCACTAATAGATTATTAATTCACTCCAACAATAAAAAGGGCGTATAGGAATACGCCCCTACAAAAAAATTATTCAAATCGAAATAATTTATTAACCTAAATCCTGAGCGACAAATGGCAGAAGTGCAAGATGCCGAGCATATTTAATAGCTTTTGCAATTTGTCGCTGTTGTTTTGCAGTAACACCTGTTAATCGTCGGGGAAGTATCTTGCCTTGGTCGTTAATAAACTTTTCTAAAAACTTATAATCTAAGTAATCGAAGACTTCAACATTTTTGTATGGATTGATTTTCTTTTTGTAGGGTTTTTTATTTTTATTTGCAGCAGGCGAAAGCATTGGATGAATTGCGTTCATTTCTTCCTCCTTTGCTCTTGTAGGACTTTACTCTTTTCGAGCCGTTTTTGGAACCTATCGACTCGTCCAGCAGTATCGACCAAGACTTGCTTTCCCGTATAGAAAGGATGCGATTTCGAGTCGATTTCCAAAACAAGCCTATCTTTCTTGTAACACGACCGAGTTTTGAAAACCGTACCATCGGTCATTACAACTTCGATTGTGTGATAATATGGATGAATTCCCTTTTTCATTTTAAACTCGCATTATTTTTGAATATCAACATTTGCCAATTCGTTTAAATCATTAACTCGAACAAACTTGTGAAAGAATCGAAGATTACCTTGTTCTGTCCGGTAACCTTTAATTACTTTGACATTAAATCCAACTTCTGTTCTTGCCTTTTTCTTAACTTTATCGGCGAAAGTTTGTTGTTTTGCCATAATTCATTCCATTTAAAGAATACAAAATTACAAAAAAAACGATAAAAAAACTATTATTTTTTTAATTCTTTTTTACAAATTCTAACATTTTCAAGCATAAGTTCACAATTTCGCTTGGATTGGTTATAAACACGTTTCTATCCATATTTTCCATCGAAATTAATTCTGTCTTTGGCGATAACTCTTTTAGTTTTTGGTATTCTTCGTAAAGAAAATCTTCGATTCTCCGAGCTTCGTCTTCGGGAAAACCAATTTCTTTGCTCAACTCAATCATCCTTTTCGAATCGTGCATAACTATTATAATCGGGATATCTTGAGGAAAATGATTTAAGGAACGAAAATCATTAATGCTATCGTAAAGCCCTTCCATTTCGGCAATTGCTGTTTGGTAAAATTTCTTTTCGGCAAAGTAAGTCATTGCGGGAACTGACAATTGTTCAGTGATACCCGAATAAATCTGTTGAACCAAAGGGGAAATTATATTTTGGAATTGCTCGTCAGGAATATTTAATAATGATTTTAGATTCTGAATTTTAGTTCGATAGGACATTATTTGCAGAAAATTAGGGAAATCTTCACTTTCTAATTTAAGGTAATTTGGAGTGAAAGGGTCTAAAAGAACCAAGCCCGCAACATAATGGGGGAAAAGTTTGGCAAAGTGCAAAAGATAAAAAGCACCTTCGCTATGACCAACAAAGATATACGGATGCTCTGTGGTTGAATTATAAAGAAGATTAAATAACTCATTTGCAATTACATCGCTTCGGCGAGGAAGTTTCGACGAAACGCTGTCGGCGTAACCCGCTCTGTCGTAAGTTATCACAGTTGTGTGTTTAGCAAGCTCCTTTTGAACAAAATACCATTCCGAAGAAATTGAACCGATAGCAGGTTCGATTACTATTGGCGGATTCCCATTTCCCAATATCTTAACATATAGTCGCTGGTTTCCACCATCCAAATAGACACCATCAATAATTTCCATTAATTACCTTTCATTTATGCAAATTTTCTCTACTTCTTGTTTTACCTGCTCCATAAACCATTGCGGTGTGCTCGTTGCACCTGTTATGCCAACTGTTTTAGCTCCAACGAACCAACTTTGGTCGATTTCGTCGATGTCCTCGATAAAATACGATTTTGGATTTGTTTCCTGACATATTTTAAACAGGCTTTTCCCATTCGAGGAATTTTTCCCCGCAACAAACAAAATCACATCGTGCTCCGTGGCAAACTTCCTTAAATTATCTTCCCTACCAAACACAGCTCGGCAAAGTGTGTCTTTGGTAACCAAATACTCCTTGTATTTTTCGGGCGTATGAATTTCCTTAAACTTGCTTTCAAGTAATGAACGAATGCGGTAAAACAATTTCTTATCCATTGTAGTTTGGGAAATCAAAAGAGTTTTTCGGGAAAAGTCGACTTTTTCCAAAACTTCTTCTTCGGATTTGACAATAACACATTCATCGTTGCAAACACCACGTAGTCCAATAACTTCGGGGTGCTGTTCCTTTCCAAAAATTACAATTTGGTAACCCTCTTGGTGAAATTTTGCAACTCTATTTTGCAAGGCAGTTACCAAAGGGCAGGTCGCATCGACAATATCTAAATTCAATTCCTTTGCAAGTGAATACGTCGATGGTGGTTCGCCGTGTGCACGAATTATGACCTTGGATTTCTTGGGGTCAATCTCTTTGAGCTGAGAATGCGAAATTGTGTGAAGTCCTTTATCTTCTAATCGCTTAACTTCCTTGGGATTATGAATTATTTGCCCGAGAATATATATATCCTCGCCATTCCGACTTTCTAACGTTTGCTCAGCAAGTTCGACAGTTCGAACTACACCCCAACAGAACCCAGAATTTGAATCTATTTCAACTTTTAACATATTCTTGCAATGTTTTTTAACAAAATTTAGTGACGATTAAATTATTAACAAATTTTTACGTTCATTTTTTGCAAATAGTATTGGTAAATCAAATTTACCTGTTCTTCAATTGTCAAATTCGTTGTATCCACTTCGATTGCATCTTCAGCTTTTCTCAAAGGGCTATGCTCACGGGAACTATCTATTCTGTCCCTCTCAACAATTTGAGCTCGCACTTCGTCTTCCGAAACATTTATCCCCTTTACTTCGAGCTCTTGTTTCCTTCGCCTAACTCTTTCATCTACACTGGCAATCATATATACCTTCAATTCAGCATTCGGAAAAACAACTGTTCCAATATCGCGACCATCGACTACAATACCTCCATCTTTGCCTACTTCTCTCTGCAATCGAACAAGGAATTCCCGAACCGAAGGCATTGCACTAATAGGGCTGACATATTTCGTTACTTCTGGCGTCCGAATATCCAAGGTAACATCTTCGCCATTTAGAATAACACGTTGGTCGTTTTCACTTGGAACGAGGTCAATTGAAATTTCATCCAAAAGCTTCGAAATTACGCCTTCATCCATTGGTAATCCCTTTCGCAACCAGTACAAAGTAACAGCCCTATACATTGCGCCCGTATCGAGATATCTGTAATTCAATTTTTTTGCAAGTAGTTTTGCGGTTGTGCTTTTGCCTGAACCAGCAGGTCCATCGATTGCAATAACTATCTTTCTCATTTCTGTATAAATTCAATTATTCTTTGATAATCTGAAAGTTCATTGACTAATAAGTCGGGTTGGGCACTTGAAAGGTCTTCGAAACTTGTCCGACCCGTAGAAACTGCAATCGAGCGAGCAGAATTCTTCTTTGCAGTTTCAATATCAGATTTTGAATCCCCAACTACGAAAATGTTTGCTTTCGAAAAATTTACCTGATAATACTCTTTTGCTCTTTCCAAAGCCAAATCGAAAAGCTCAACACGATTGATTTTTTCGTTACCAAATGCACCAACGGGAAAATATCCAGCTAATCCAACTGCACCGAGCTTCAAATATGCTACTTCTTTAAAATTTCCAGTCAGAAGTGCCAAATAAATATCAGTCATTTGGGCAATTCTTTCAATGAAACTCTTGACACCTTTGCATATCGAAAGATACTTTGTAAAATCTACTTTCGCAAATTCATGGTAAATTCTTTGCCAAATTTGGTCAATTTTTGAATGTATTATTCCGAAATCAATTCCGTTAGTTTCAGAAATTTTATTAAGAATCATCAAATCCGTTAAACCCGAAAAATCAAAATTTATCTTTATTTTTTGCAATGGAGAGATAACTTCCGAAATGACATCTTCGAAAATTTGCTTAGAAATGCCGAATTTCAGATTAACTATTGTGCCATCAATATCGAAGAATATTAATTTCGGAGGCATAACTAAAATGGAAGGTCATCTTCTTCGGGATCAACTGGTGCATCGGGAAATTCTTGAATATCGTTTGTATAATATGATGTTGTATCAATGTCAGCTGCAAATGATTGAGGTGCTTCTCGTTCAGCTTTTGGGTCAAGAAAGACGATGTTTCGAGCAATTACTTCGGTGATGAAATGAGTAACACCGTCACGCTCATACTGTCGGGTTTTGTTTCTCCCTTCGATGCAAACTTTACTTCCCTTTCGAAGAACTTTCGAAGCATATTCAGCTAAACTCCCAAAAACAACAACCCGATGCCATTCGGTTTCTTTTCTCCATCCACCACTTTTGTCGGGAATATTCTCGTTTGTAGCAACCCGTAGTTGGCAAATCTGTGTTCCTTGCGGTGTTACACGAAACTCTGGGTCACTCCCTAAGTTTCCTACAATAATTACTTTATTTAATGAAAAAGCCATAATAACTCCAAAAAAATAAGGAACGTGCGGTTCGAAAACCGCACGTGTATAATAAAAAATTACTTTCAAGTGTTAGTTGAAGAATCACCTGGATATTCCGAAGGATAGTCGATGTTGAATCCACCTTCGCCCGAAGTGTCCGCTGGTCTTGGCTTTCTGCTCAAAAGAATGATGTTCTGTGCAATGATTTCGGTAACATGTCGGGTAATTCCATCCTTTTCGAACGAACGAGTTCGAAGTTTGCCTTCGACATAGATGCGGTCACTTTTACGAATCTTCTGCACAGCAATTTCGGCAAGTCTGTCCCAAAGAACAACACTGTGCCAATCGGTAATTTCTCGCCTCTCGCCGTTTCGTGCACGATGAAATTCGGTCGTCGCTACTCTTAATGTGCAAACGCTATTCCCTTGTGGGGTTTTTCTCAATTCGGGGTCTCGTCCTACGTTCCCGATGAGTTGTGCTCTGTTTAAACTTCTTCCAGCCATAAGTATACCTTTAAGTAATGTTGATAAAAAACCCAAAAACTCTTATCTTAATATCAAAAAAACGAATTCTCAAAAAAATTATTTAATTAAATACAAAATTAAAAATTTTCTTAATACTCTATATATTTAAAGAAAAACAAAATTTAAACAATAATATGTTTTGTTTCAACACAAAATAATGTAATCGAAAAGGGGAGAAGAAAATCTTATGTCGTAAAATTTATCAAGGAAAAAAGCAGGTTACACTACTGGTACAAACTAAATCTTACAACTTCGAAATTCTTCATCGAAAGGCAAAAAATAAAGATAACCAAGTGGATTTTTAACTTAAAAATAGTGTCTTACGATTAATAAAATTTATAGTTAAAATTATGAGATTATGAATTTAATGTGAATGAGTTCTTGAACAATTTAGGAAAAATGCAGGAGTTACAGCCACAAAAGGGAACTAAACAGTAACTTCTAATTGTAGAACCAATAAAATCTGAAATAAAATAAATAACAGCTAATCAATCACTATCTTTTGCCCAACTCTTATATGATTTGGATTCAAGTTGGGATTCTTACTTACCAAAACTTCAATTGGAACTCCATAACGCGAGGATATCGAGGATAAAGTATCGCCTGGTCGGACAATATGATATTTACTCTTTCCTTTGGTGTTATTACCCGTTTTATTTGAACTAACATCTACTTCAACTTTTCTCTTTGTGTAAAGTTTCAACACCTCGCCCGCAAGCAAATTATTCATTCTCTTCTTCAACTTCGGATTCCAAGCAACGATTTGCTGGATTGTTACATTATACTTATCGGCGATTGAAGCCAATGTCTCACCTTTTTTAACCTTGTGCTGGATTTTAACTTCTTTTATTACATACTCTTTTTTTACAGTTGGAGAAAATGTTTCGAAAGTTCCCGAATCGAGATTATCTGAATTTGATTGAACATTGCTTTGTTGAGTAAAATTTTGATTTTCTAACTTTATTTTAATTGATTTGCCTGGATAAATCTTGTAATTTCTCAAATTATTCCAAACCAGCAATGAATCGAGACTTACATTGTATTTTTTTGCCACATCAAATAATGTTTCGTTTTCTTTTACGATATGATTAATTACAATTTGAGAATTGCTCGACGTTACGTTTTTAATGATATTGGCACTTTGAAGTGGAATTCTCAAAGCATTTCCTTCTTTTAAAGAGCCGAAATTAATATCAGGATTTGCACCTCTTATCGCTTCCTCATCAATATTATACTTCCTTGCAATTGAATTCAATGTTTCGTTTTTCTTTATAATATGAACTTGATATTCAAGCTTTGGATTATTGTAATTATCTTGCTGTTGTTCGCCATTCGAAGAATTAACCGAAGAACTCGGTTCGTCCGAAGCTAAACTTTCCGAAGCAGTTGTTTTCGCCCCCAAAGGTATTCTAACCACGGTTCCTTTTTTTAAAATTTTATTTGGATTAATAGAAGGATTTGCAAAGACGACATCATTTACATCAACCTTGTATTTTTGAGCAAGTGAATTCAAAGTTTCTCTACCAGAAATTTTAACTGTAAAAAAGGGGGCTTTTTCTTCCGGAGTAAGATTGAGATAATTAGAAACGAATGTAGCTCTGCTTCCAGCAGGAATTCTAATTTCGTATTCCGGTAAGTCGGGTGGAGTAAAGTTGGAGATAAGTTCGGGATTTAATTTCTTAATTTCATCGACAGTTGTGTTTGCACATTTTGCAATAGCACTTAAATTCACTGGTTCTTTTATAACATATTTATCGAAAGTAATTTCTCTATCGTAATTAAAATCGTTTGGATTGAACCCATAAGCTTCCAAATTGGAAACGACTTTTACAGTTGCAATAAAAAGTGGAACATAGTTTCTTGTCTCTCGGGGTAGGAACTGCATAATATTCCAGAAGTTAGCTGAATCGATAGAACCAAAACGTGCAATAGCCTTTTGTACTGCCAACAAACCACAGTTGTAAGCTGCAATTGCAAGATGCCAGTCGCCAAATTCATTGTATAAATCTTTTAGATGCCGCATAGCAGCACGTGTTGCTTTGAGCGGGTCGCGACGTTCGTCCACCCATGCCGAAGAATTTTTATTCAATCCATACAGAAGACCTGTCGAAGTGATAAATTGCCACATTCCAACTGCCTTTGCACGCGAAACTGCAAACGGGTTAAAAGCACTTTCGACCATTGCAAGATAATATATCTCCTCGGGCATCCCTTCTTCTTTAATGATTTGCTTGACCATACTGCCCCAAGCAGTGCTTCTTTCCAAACTTCCCTTCACAAATTTCCTGCCTATTGGCTTTTGTGTTAAAAATTCAATACTCTTACGAACATATTCATTCTCGTCCATTGGAATTTGATACATCCCCGAAACAGCCGGCTGAGTTGTGTCAGCTTTTGCACTTTGCGACTCAATCCTTCCAATTTTAGGAGCTACTCTATTTGGAGAAATCTCCAGTTCCTTGTTCAATGTCTCACGCATTAAAAACAACGACGAACTTTCGTCTAAATGACCAATGTTTTGAATATACTTTTCGTAATCTTCTAAAATCGAACGAGCCAAATCGGAATAGTCGGGATATTGTGAAATATTTGGAACATTAATTAAACTATTCAATATGTCGATTGCTTCTTCGAAAAAATGTGCTGCTTGGAGTGTATCTTTTTCTTCAATTAAACTAAGTGCTTTCAAGTATTTTACCCGAGCACGCTCCAATGTTTTGAATACAAATGGTTCATTAATATTTTTCGAAATTGGAACATCGTCAAGTTCTGAATATTCATCGGGAAATATTTTTACCTGTTTGGACTTTTGAACTGATTGAGACAATAGAAAACTAAGTGAAAATAGAAACACCAATACAAACGACAAAATTCTTTTCATTTCCCCCCCAAAGACAATTTGCAATATAACATTTTATTTTTTAAATCAAAAATTTCTAACATTATAACTCTAATTTTTGAAAAACTCTTTCAGGAATTGACCTAATGATTAACATAACATATTTCCAATACCAAGGAGTGTAAACGACACTTTTTTCTTTCGCAATCCCAGTATAAATATCTCTTGCAACTTTTTCCGGCTTAGCCATCAAAAAACCTCTTTTGATTCCCCAAGTCATTGGTGTTTCCACTAATCCTGGCTTTATTGTAATTACCTTAACATTATGCTTACTCATTTTTTGCCTGTATCCTTCCAAAAAAACCGAAAGCCCACCTTTGGTTGAACCATAGACAAAATTACTTTGCCGACCTCGCTCCCCCGCAACAGACGAAATTACAGCAATAACACCCGATCCCCTTTTCATAAAATAATCGACTACCAAAAGCAGGAAATGGGAAATGCTAACCAAATTTGTATTATATACCTCGGCAATATTTTCAGGATTTTCTTCTAATTCCTTTTGGTTAGGCAATGTTCCGTAACCAATTAAAAGGTAATCAACCGATTTAAGAGTTTGCAATGCCCGTGCAAATATATCTTTTTGGGATTCCATCAGACTTGGATTTGTAGCATCAATATGAATCTTGGTATTGGAAATCGTCTCCAAATGTGCCTTTACACTTTTCAATTTATCTTCATTTCGGGCAACAAGATAAAATTCGTAGCCATCCCGAGCCATTAATTCGAGCGTCCTTTGAACAATAAGTGATGTTGCACCTAAAACCAATGCCTTTTTCATAATACCGAAAAAAAGCAAATTAAGAATTGAAAAAGTAAAATTCAATTAAAAATAATTCACTTTCCTCGATAGCCTTTGCAAATGTAAATATAAAACCTGCGGAATACTTTGCCCCTTTTGTTAATATCGAGCCGTTTGTGAAAGATGACCTTGTCGAAATATTTTTCGAGCTTTTCAATTTGACTAAACTCGTTAAAATCGGAATAAACGAATACACCATCCCACTTTTTAAAATCATTTGGATTAAACCATAAGTCGAATTGCAATGCTCTTTCGCCATAAACATTTTCGGCAAGAATCCTATCCTTATACTTTGTGTAAAAAGCCAATTCTGCCGAAATTTTGTATTCGTTTGCAAAGATAAACACACTATCTTTTCGGGGGTAATTTTCTACAATTTGCGTAATCTCGGTGCTTAATTCCTTCCATCCATTCCAAGTATCGCCCTTCTTGATAGGAGTTACGGGAAAGATAATTACAATGAAAAGAAAAATAATCAGAATCAGACTTAAACCAAAACCAACGAACCTTACGATGAACTTTTTATGCAAAGAATTAGAAATTATAAAATTGGTTGCCAAAGCTAAAAACGAAAGATAGGCTGGCAAAATCCAATTCATTTTCACTAAACCACGAAAACTCCAAAGAAAGAAGAATCCTACAACAGGATAACTGAAAGCAAATAGATATTTTTCCTCAAAAGACTTTTTTCGCCAGAATTTTATGAAAAAAAATAAAATCCAGAATAAAAGAACAAAAAATATAGGTGTCAGCTCAAAAAGTTGGCTGGCAATAAGTTGAAAAAAATAATTTAAAGAGATGCTTTTCAAACTTTGCACTCTTTCAGACGTTTGAAAAGAAAATGAAGCCCAATCGTTTGAAAAGTTCCAATAGATAACAGGGGAAAAAACCAACAATGAAGTCGCAAATGCCAAATAGGGTTTATAGTTGAAAATTAACTTGAATCTTTTTTCAAAAATAATTGCCCAAAAAAGAGAAAAATAAATGAACAATGCTGTGTATTTGCTATATAGTGCCAAACCAGCGAAAACACCACCCAGTATCCAATCTTTAATTTTTTCACCCTTTAAAGCTTTGAAGAAAAAATTCATCGAAATTAACCAAAAGCACAACAGAGGGGAATCCGGCGTTGCAACAACTGAATGAATGTTATAAAATACAGTAATGTTCAAAAATAAAACCGAGTAAAATCCAATTTTTGGGTCATTCGAAATTTCCCGAACAAAAGAAAACATAACAAGGCTTGTAATAACAGAAAGAATCACAACCCCAAACCTGACACCGAATTCTGTGTCCCCGAATAAAAAAGTGAAAATTCCAATGATGTAGCTCATCATTGGTGGATGGTCGAAGTACCCAAAATCTGGTCTTTGAATGTAAAGCCAATAATAAGCCTCTTGGGGTACAAGATTAAACAAATTAATTATCACAAGCCTTGCAAAAGTTACAAGAAGAATGAAAACAACAGTTAACTTTTGAAATCTCTCCAATTCCAATTAATAGAAAGTTTTTAAGTTTGCAAATTACAAAATTGGGGAAACGAAATGAAAACTTTATCACAAAATAATAATTTTTTGAGTATAGAAAAAGAATATTCCAAATTCGAAAATTCAAAAATCGCCATTCTTCCAATCCCTTTCGAAGCAACTACAAGCTATGGTAAAGGAACTGAAAGGGCACCCGACGAAATTCTCAAAGCAAGTGCATATGTCGAATTTTTCGACGAAGACTTTAATCGAGAGCTGTGCTTCGAATACGGAATTGCAACAATCGAACCAATTGATTTTACTGGATTAAGCATTGATGAAAGTTTTGATAAAATTCACCAAACTTGTAGAACATTAATACAAAGCGGAAAATTCGTGGTTGGTTTGGGTGGCGAACATTCTATTTCTCTCCCACTAATCAAATCGCATCTGGAATACTTTTCTAATTTAACAATTTTGCAATTCGATGCTCATTCCGACCTACGCCAAGAATACGAAGGGACAAAGTATTCGCACGCTTGCGTTATGGCTCGGGTAAGCGAAATCATTGACCCAAAAAGGATTGTCCAAGTTGGTATTCGTGCTCTTTGCAAAGAAGAATACGAATTTATTCAACAAAATCAAATAAATACTTTTTTTGCGAATAAAATCAAAACCCAAGTTTATGGCATCAATTGGGTTGAAAATGTTGTTCAAAAACTCGGCGAGGAAATCTATATTACATTCGATGTCGATTTCTTCGACCCTGCTGTTATTCCTTCGACAGGAACTCCCGAACCCAATGGCTTTTTCTATCCCGATGTAATAAATATTCTAAACGAAATCAAAAAACAAAACAAAAAAATCATAGGTTTCGATGTAGTCGAGCTATCGCCAATCGAGAATCTTCATCATCCAAACTTAACGACAGCAAGATTAGTTTACAAAATACTTAATTATGCCTTCTACTAATTATTTTTTCTTCTTTTTCTTTGTTTCCGGTTCTCGCCACTTTACATCGTAATATCCGGGTCGTTCCTTAATTACTTGTTTAAAAAACTCATTTCCATAACCAACACCTTGGGGGGTTCGACCATAATTTTTGGTTACATCGTTTATGTATCCATCATTATATTTCATTACAAGGTATTCCCACAGTTCTTTCCACCTTTTCATCACTAACTGGGATTGCGAAACAGAGTAATCTGTAAGGAAATCAATCATTCTTTCCCTGCTGACTTTACCCAGTTCCATTGCTGCCAACTCCACAGCAGGTTGAAAATCGAAAAACTTATCTTCGAGCTCCTTTTGAACAGCTCGAATATCTTCGTAAATATATGAATATTTGGTATAGGCAAGGTTTGCTACTAAATTGAAAATCCAAAAAGCAGATTCGAGAGTAAAATTGCTGATACTACCGACACGGAAACATTCAGGTGCATATTTTATTGAACAATAAATTGGAATATAGACGTTGGTATAGTTATCATCGACACCATACCAATGAACCCCACCAATTTCCCGCGGAAGCCAAGAACGTAATTGTGAAACAAACGCAAAAGCCGTTTGCTGTGTCGAAATTGGTCTTTCCCATGCATACTGATTAGTGTCGCCTTCGATTTTCCACACCAAAGGTTTCCATCGAACGGGGCACCCGAATGGTCCAGCAGCAAATCCTTTCTTCAAATCGTATTCAGTTCCATCGAAATGGTCTCTCATCAAATTTATCACATCACGAACTGTTAAATTTTTGTCCGGTTTAATATACAAAGGATATGGTTTGGCACCTTTAACTGCCCGCCAATAAGCATCAGAAAAATTCTGCGAAGGTGCAGCCCTACGGAAAATGCTCCAAACCCTACCTTCGCAAAACAGCAAACTCGATGGATTTGGTGGGTCATAGGCATCGGAAAAAGAAAAGGGACCATCTGTTGGCTTGTAATATCCTTTTTTGATTGCAAAATCAATTACATCGGGTGCATACAGACAATTTTCAGGGTCGTTTAAAGGAAACTCACGAATACGCGAATGGTTAGCGTGGGCTGAAATATATCCATCAGGAATTTTTACTGCGACCCATACTGCACCACGACTCCCCGGACCTTTGCCAATCATCTCCATTATCCAGACTTCGTTCGGGTCTGCAATAGAAAATGATTCACCTGATGAATAATACCCATATTCCTGAACCAAAGAAGTCATAACTTGAATTGCTTCGCGGGCTGTCTTGGCTCGTTGCAAAGCAATGAACATCAAGCTACCATAATCGAGTATACCCGTTGTATCCCGCAATTCCTCCCGACCACCAAAGGTTGTTTCTCCTATCGATACTTGATATTCATTAATTAAATTTATTACTTGATAAGTTTTTGGAGCTTGTTTAATTTTGCCAAGATATTTGTGTGAATCCCAATCGTAAATTTCGATTGAATCATCTTCGCCCCAATCCCTCGCAGGGGCAAAATACATAGGCTCCATAAAACCACCTGCATCAGCATTATAAGAAATCATTACAGAACCATCCGCCGAAGCACCTTTCGTTACAAGAATATTTGTGCAAGAAAAAACCTCATTAAAAATCAAACCAAAAAGGATTGGAATTAAAGATAAGATTCTAGTATTCATAATACCTTCCTTTCATTTATTACAAAATACCCAAATTAATAACATTTCGAAAAATAAAAAAATCACTAAATTTGTTTTTGTTATTTTGAGTTTTATATGTATCGTCTTCGTAGCTTAGCAAGATTGCTAATTATTCCATTTTTGCTACTATCCTGTCAGCAAATAAAAAACATCACCCACACTTTAAGCAATTTTAATAACCTTAAATTCAAGCTCGAAAGTGTTACAAATTTCAATCTCGCTGGGGTGAATCTTTCAACAAAATCCACATTTTCCGATTTTTCTGCTTCGGATGTTCTTAAATTGGGTAACTCCTTTGCGTTGAAGAAATTCCCTGCTTCTTTCATTCTCAATATTTCTGTCAAAAACCCAAATACAGGTAAAGGTGGCACTAATTCAATTCCCGTGAAATTGACAATGCTCAAATGGAAACTTTATATCGATGGCATCGAAACAGTCAATGGAATCTATAATCGGGAACTCTCGGTTCCCGCAACAAACGAAGCAATTCACTTACCTTTGGAAATTCAATTAGATTTATTACAATTTTTCGAGAATAAAGGTTACGAAGGGCTTATCAATCTTGCTTTAAGTTTGGGTGGAGTTAAATCCGACCCATCCAAAATTCTTATAGAAGCCGAACCAACTGTATCTTCACCCTTCGGTACATTTCAAATGCCTTTAATAAAAATTACAAGTCATACATATAATTGATACAATTATGGAGCTTCCTTTAATTAGCCTTCTTATTTTTACTCTAGGATTATTCTTTTCATTTCTCAATGGTATTATCCAATATTCCGACACCGAAAATTTAACCGAATCATTGCGTCAAGTCGATTCAATCAAAAACTTCTTCGATGACATCGAACAGGCAATTGCCTCGTTCACTTTTTTCGAATTTTTCTTATTTATTTTCTCAATCATCACATTCACGGTGTTCTATATTACCTACTTCCTTTTCATTCAAATTAGTGTATGGATTATCTCGATTGGTTTATTCATTATCATTTTTGCAGGCTATTTCCTTCGTCAGGTCTTATTTTCCGTTGGGATTCGCTTCCGCAAACCACTGATTAACTTGTTTATTAAACCTATAATTTTTATTTACAATGTAATTAAACCAGCAGGAACAATTCATTTAATTTTCAAGAAAAGAATTTCGGGGATAACAACGGGAACTTCTTTGAAAAATATTCAAGAAATTGTCGAAACCGCACACGAGGAAGGCTCGCTGCAAATAGCAAAGTACAAAATTCTTTCCAATGCAATTAAGTTTAACCAAGTACCTGTTTCCGATATTATGACTCCTCGGACTGTAATTTTTGCATTACCAGCCGATTCAACTATCGAAGAAGCTTTAAATTTCCAAGAAATTAACACATTTTCTCGATTTCCAATCTACGAAGGTAACTCAATCGATAGCCAAATCATCGGATATGTCGTTACCAAGGACATTCTTCTTGCTGCATTGAAGAGCCAAAAGAATGAAAAACTTCGAAAATTTGCACGAAAATTGTACTTTATTCCCGAAAACGCAACACTCGATGATGCATTGAACCAATTCCTCGTCCTTCGCCAACAAATCTTCCTTGTTGTCGATGAATTTGGTGGAATTGAAGGTTTAGTTACCCTGGAAGACTTAGTCGAAACAATGCTTGGCGAAGAGATTATCGACGAAGCTGATAAGTTTATTGATTTACGTGAACTTGCAAAAACAAAACGTGAACAAAGAATAAAAAATCTATTCGATAAGGGCAATTAACATACTATATTTATCGTAGTTTTTCGTTAATTTCACATTTCTTAAACTAACATTTTTGCGAAAATGGAAGCAACACCTTATAATGCCACTGTTATTGGTAAAATCCTTTTAACACCCGATTTGATGATATTGCGAATTCATACCGACGAACCAAGACCCAAATTCGAAGCTGGTCAATTCACCCAAATTGGCTTACTGGCAAAAGAACCACGCTCATCGAACTCCGTGCCAATCGAAGAAGATTTTCCACCCGATAAACTCATCAAAAGACCATATTCAATTGCATCTGCAAACCACGAAACCGATAACTTCGAATTCTACATTAGCCAAGTAAAATCGGGTCAACTCACCCCACGCCTCTTTAATCTTTCATTAGGGAGCCGAATCTGGGTCGACACAAGAATTATTGGTCTGTTTACACTGAACCAAACCCCACCACATTGCGATATCGTTATGATTGCCACTGGCACTGGTTTAGCTCCATACATTAGCTTCTTGCGTTCACACATTATGGAAAATCAAAACCGCAAACTTGTCGTCATCCACGGTGCATCATATCCTTGGGATTTGGGCTATTACAGCGAACTGAGCTTCCTTGCTTCGACTTTCAAAAATTTCAAATACTTCCCTACACTTGTCCATTCCGATAGCAATTGGAATGGGCTTCGTGGCTATATTGAAGATCATCTTAAAAACCGACTGCTCGAAGAACAAGCAGGTATTGAAATTAATCCCGAAAAAACACATTTCTACCTTTGCGGAAATCCCAAGATGGTTGAATCGGTAAGCGCGTTCTTAAAACAATTCAACTACACCCGACACACCCGAAACAAACCCGGTTCGTTGCATGTCGAAGAATACTAAACTCCTTAGTAAATACATAATTTTCATTTTTATTTTTGCAACAAGCTGTATTATTGTTCGAGAAAAGAAAGTTGACGAAGAATTCGATATTGATTATTCAATCTTGCCCAAACCAAAGATTGAGCTTTCCGACCAACCAATCTTTTCCCCAAACAACGATTTCATTGCATTTTTACCGAAAGGCTGGTCGTTAGTTGACCCCGAAGAGAAAAATCCCACCAATGTTTTTGCAATCGCTGTTGACCAAAATTATGCTTTTTCTGCAATCTTTTCGAAGCTCTCCATTTCGGGCGATGTTCGTAATATTTTAAAAAACGAAGGATTACTTTACTTTGCAAAAGCAAGCTACGAATTCCGTAATAAAAAAAGTTTAGGAAACATCCAACTCGTTGGAAATTTCACGCCTCTGAAAAATGGACGACAAAAGTTTTATATCTACGATTTTAATAATGTTTCGAAAGGACGAATGGGAAAATGTGCAATTTTTATCACATCTCTGAATAATTGCTACGAATTCACTTTAATACCAATCGAACTCAAAGCGGAAGACAAAACAACAAGAGAAAATTTAGAAGATGTTTTTTACTCAATTTTAAGTTCAATTCAGTTTTGATATGGAAATTTCAGAAGATACCAAAAAAGTAATTGAATTTCTCAATGAATTTTCCCAAGATACTCTTCGCAAAAAGAAAGATTTGGGAATAATCTTAGAAGTCCTTGCAAGCGAAAATAACTACACCATTGCCAATGAGATTATTTTCTACGGTTCTGCTCTTTGGAGCTCCTACCGTATTGTCAAAGACCAAAGCATTCGAGAACAAAGCCAAAATATTGCCAAAGAAATCGATAATCTATTCGATAAACTCGAAAATTATTTGGACGAAATTGCTGCAAAATTACCCCAAGAAGACAAAAATCGATTCGAAAATGTCTATTTGGCTAGGACGGACGGTTCTCGGCTAAACATTATCGATTTGTGTTACGACCTACACACATTCAAAAAGCTTCAATTAGAAAGCAAAAAAAGTTAAGAGTGATTTTTTAGAAGCCCTTCGAACGAAGGAATGAATCTAATTGCTCTTCGGTAGCAATCTTAACTTCTCTCCCCTTACTTCCATCGAAAGGACTTACAATACCCATAGCTTCGAGTTCATCCATAATTCTTCCTGCCCTGTTGTAACCAATTTTCAATCTCCTTTGCAACATCGAAACAGAAGCCTGTTGATATTTCACAACCAAACGAGCAGCCTCTTCGAAAAGTGAATCGACACCATTTTTGTTCAAGCCATCTCGTACATTCTTTGGGTCTTCGACCATCGGCAGATAATAAGGTTGTGAATAGCCCTTCTGATTTGCAATAAAATCGCAAATGCTTTCTACCTCTTCGTTCGTCAAAAATGCATTCTGAATTCGAATTGGCGTCGGACTACCGCTTGGCAAAAAGAGCATATCGCCGTTTCCAAGTAACCTTTCTGCACCAATAGTATCTAAAATCGTTCTGGAATCAACTCTCGATGAAACTAAATATGCAATTCGGGCAGGAAAATTTGCTTTAATCAAGCCAGTAATGATATCCACCGAAGGTCGCTGTGTTGCAACGACAAGATGAATACCAACTGCACGAGCAAGCTGAGCCAATCGTATTATCAACCCTTCGATTTCACGGCTCGTTGTCATCATCAAATCCGCAAGCTCATCGATAATTACAACAATATATGGCATTTGCCTGTGTTCGAATTCTTTGTTATTTTTGAACAAGCCCTGAACCACTTTCCTGTTGTAATCCGCAATGTTCTTCTGCTGAACAGAATAAAGAATATCGTATCGCAACTGCATTTCGGCAACAAGTGCTTTCAAAATCAAAACTGCATCCTTCGGGTCTTTGACAACTGCATCTTCAATTTCCGTCGAGACAGCAAGAAAATGGTAAAGCAGTTTTTCGTAATGAGTTAATTCTACTCGCTTGGGGTCAATAATTACAAACTTCAAATTTTGTGGGTGCATCTTGAAGATTAACGAAGCAATAATTGTATTAATACCAACACTTTTACCCGAGCCAGTTGCTCCTGCAATTAATAAATGTGGCATTTTGGCAAGGTCTTCGACGTATACTTCACCCGAAATAGTTTTACCCAAAATAATAGGAAGCCTGAAATTTGGATTTACTTTTGCATTCTTTAAACAATTTCCAAATCGCACGACTATCGGCTTTTTGTTAGGTATTTCCACACCAACAGTGCCTTTCCCTGGAACCGGTGCAATGATTCTTATTCCCCGAGCCTTCATCGCCAACGCAATATCATCGGCTAAACTCTGAATTTTGGAAATCTTTATCCCAGGAGCTGGAACAAACTCATACCTCGTAACCACCGGTCCAGGGGTTGCAGTGATATCTTGAATATGAATCTTAAATGTTTCGAGCTTCTCTTGAAGCAACCTACCATTTGTAATTAACTCCTCTTCGCTAATCGTAAATTTGCTTTCATCATCAATAAGCAAACTAATCGGTGGTGGTGTGTAATTAATCTTCTCCGCTAAAATATGTGTCGAAATCAAAATTGCACTTTGATTATCTTTTCGAAAATCCGAAGCATTATTCTCTTTCTCTTCATCAATTAAGTCAACATTTATAACCAACTCTGGGGTACTTTCCGAAGTTCTTTCTGTTCGTAAATCATCACCTCCATCAACTTCTGTTTCGTATTCTTCCTTTTGTTGAAAACGTTCCTGTTCCTCGTTCATTTCAAAAGTCTGGTTAGTTTCCTCAAATTCATCCCGTGTTACTCGAATTTCATTTATTAATTCTGTTTCTTCGCCATCGGAACTTGTAATCCTTTCATCGGAAAAGCCCTTGAAATTCTCCAAAATCACATTTGTAGTTATTAATTCCTGACTTTCAGGCTCACTATTAAATTCTGACTGTTCTTCAATGTCGGAAAGGGTTCCCACCGAATTCACCTCCTCCGGCGTCTCTTCTTTTGTCGCATCCTTTTTTGAAAGAATTAAAGATTTTATTCTTTCAAAAGAATTCTCTAAAAAATGCCTTAACCTAACATCAAGATCCTTAATCGTATAATCGAAAACAACTATTATATACCCCAAAAAAACTAAGAGAGCAAAAACGAAACCTCCCACTTCGCCAAGGATATATCCAAAAATCTTCGAAACAAATACACCAATCTGCCCATAAACTTGAAGAGGAAGTCCTACGTGTGCGATATTTTCGAAAGCTCCTAACAAACTACATACAAGCAATGCTCCAATCAAAACAATGGAAAGAATTTTATAATAATTTGAGGAAATTTTTTGAGCAAAAAATAACTTTACTGCAAGAAGTTGAATTAGCAAGGGAATTACAACAGAAAAGTAACCAAAAGTTTTGTTAACAAAGAAATTGGAAGTTAACGAACCCACAAGTCCAAGTAAATTTTTTACACTTTTAGCCTGCACAACATATTCTTCATTCCCTTTCAATAGCTCAAAAAATTCCCTAAGTCCCCAACTCAAAACAAACTCATCTGTTTTGGAATACGATAGGATTGAAATAATTAAGAGAATCGATAAGATAAAAATAACGATTGCGAAAATTTTAATATTTCTTTTGAATCGACTTTCGAGTATGGATTCTAACTCATTTTTAGGTGTGTCCTTCTCGTCAACTTGCTCTTCTTTGGGCAAATCGGTGGCTTTCTTCCTATATCTCACAGTTACTTTTCGACTTTGTGTGTCCATACTTTCTATCAAACTTTGATTCCTTCTTTTGTAATTTTTGGTAAAATGTCGTATGAATTCATTTTAAATGCAAAATCAATATCGTCTTTTAGACCCAAACTTAGAAGAAGCTTGGAATGCATACTTCCGAGCAAGTATTCGTGAAATTCGTTTCTGTGAGTGCGAAATAACTCCAAACTAATTTTCGATTCATCATTCAATTCAAATTTTTTGTTTATTTCCATAATACCATCAATTATTGCCCCAGCACAAAAAGAATCTTCAAGCGAAAAAGTTCCATTATTCCCTGCACATTGAAATATAATTACAGACTCATTTCCGCATTCTTGAACAAGTCGACTAATTTCCAAAACAATGCTTTGAACATTAACTAATGCCCCTACATAAGAATTTTCGTACCTACTCCCAAGTAAGAATGCTTTCGCTCCATTTGTCGATGTAAAAACAATAATTTTATCTCGGACAATATCTTCAGTAAATTCCAGCGGTGAATTCCCCAAATCGAAATCGTCAACTTTTTTCGAATTTCTTTCGCCAGCTATAATAACTTTACTCTTTTCTATCTTTTGTGCAATTTCGGCTACCCGATAAAGCTCTGCAACTGGAATGATAAGTTTCGCACCATTTTTTAGTGCAGAACAAATCGTCGTTCCCGCCCGCAATACATCAATCCCAACAAAGATGACATTGTTAAAATCGTACAAATGCCCTTCTGCCGAAGGAACAAAATATGTTAACAATTTCATTTTTAAAAACCGTCACTCCCTCAATCCAAATTTAAACAAATTTTCAGAAAAATAAAAAACAATTTTTTCCAAATATTTTTGTCAAAAATTCATCTTTAATGATTTTAATTTCGAAGCTATGAAATCGTTCAATGCGGAACTGCTTCTCCTTGTCATTACAATAATTTGGGGTGCTACATTCACCTTTACCAAACTTGGTTTGGGTTTTGTTAGCCCTTTTACTTACAACTTGTTTCGATTCATCATTGCAATTACTTTGTCACTAATCCTTTGGCGAAAATCGATTTTTTCTATCACCAGAAAAACATTTATCGAAGGTCTGATTTTAGGCTTATTTTATGCAGGTGGATTTGCATTCCAAACCCTCGGGCTTTTCTATACAACTGTTACAAAATCGGCTTTCATTACGGGGCTTTCGGTCGTTTTCACACCCATAGTTTTCTTAATCACACAAAAGAAAAACATTCCCATCAATCAGAAAGTTGGAATTATTGTGGCTCTTTTCGGGCTATGGCTATTTACAAAACCAGTTTGGAACAACATCAATATTGGCGACCTATTGACTTTGATTTCTACTTTCTTTTGGGCATTCTATCTTGTTTATATGAATGTTTTCACAGAAAAAGTCAAAAGTTTTGCAATCACTTCTCAACTTGTATTCCTACAATTCATCGTTGTTGGTTTCGTAAGCCTATGCGGTTCTCTCGCCTTTGAATTCGATAAATTAATCCTCCCAACTAATGAAATTTTGATATTTTCTTTACTTTACAACGGAATAATCGCTTCCGTGTTACTAACAACTATACACACAAGCGTCCAAAAATATACAACCCCCATCAAAGCGGCACTGATTTTCTCACTTGAACCCGTATTTGCAGCAATATTTGCTCTAATCATCTTAAATGAAATCCTTTCCTTGCGGGAATACATTGGTGCACTTGTTTTATTTACAGGAATCATTGTTTCGGAACTTCCAACTGACCTAAAAAGAATAATCTTCAAAGAAACAAAGCGTTAGTATTCTCGGTCTTTCAATATATTGTAAATTAAAGTAGGCTTTATTAAATTTTCGGGCTTGAAAATCTCGTCCATTTGCTCTTTGGTTAAATATCCTTTTTCGATTACAATTTCGTATGGCGACCTTCCCGACTCGAGAGCCTCTTTGGCAATTTCGGTGCATATTTCGTAACCAAGATAAGGATTTAATGCAGTAACTAAACCAATTGAGTTATAGAAATAACTGTAACATTTATCTACATTTGCTGTGATTCCTTTGATACACCTATGATTCAATGTAACAATCCCATTAATCAGCATTTCAATTGATTCGAAAATGCTTTGAGCAATTACGGGTTCGAATACATTAAGTTGAAGTTGACCACCTTCGGCAGCCAAGGTTACTGTTAAGTCATTTCCAATAACTTTAAATGCAATTTGATTGACAACCTCGGGAATCACAGGATTAACCTTGCCCGGCATAATCGATGAGCCAGGTTGCATCTTAGGCAAATTAATTTCATTCAATCCTGCCCTCGGTCCAGAACTTAGAAGCCGAAGGTCATTACATATCTTCGAAAGCTTCACTGCCAAACGTTTCAAAGCTGACGAAAAAATCACAAAAGCACCTGTGTCTTGTGTTGCCTCTATCAAGTTACTTGCTAAAACAAGCGGTAACCCTGTAATTTCCTTCAAATGTTTCAAAGCAAGCTGTTGGTATCGTGGGTCAGTATTAATTCCTGTTCCAATTGCAGTCCCACCCAAATTAATTTCATACAACAGCCTTGTATTCTCTTCGATTCTTTCAATTTCTTCGCTCAAAGTTACAGCAAATGCTTCGAATTCCTGACCCAATGTCATTGGAACAGCATCTTGGAGCTGCGTTCGACCAATTTTCAGAACATTCCAAAATTCTTTGCCCTTTTGATTGAACGACTCAATCAAATCCTTCAGCACAGAAATTAATTTCCTTGTTAAATATACAAATGCAATTCTCAAAGCTGTCGGATATACATCATTTGTCGATTGTGAAAGATTTACATGATTGTTTGGATGACAATATTCGTACTGACCACGCTCGTAACCTAAAATTTCCAATGCACGATTGGCAATTACTTCGTTCGCATTCATATTCGTAGAAGTTCCCGCTCCACCTTGAATCATATCCACAACAAAGTGCGTATGATACTTCCCATCGATAATATCTTGGCAAGCTTTAACAATTGCATCTTTTAATGCCTCGGGCAAAAGCCCTAGTTCGTAATTAGCAAGTGCACAAGCATACTTCACCTGTGCCAATGCCACTATCAAATCGGGGAAATGACTAATTGGAATGCCCGTAATGTTGAAATTTTCGACTGCACGAAGAGTTTGAATGCCATAATAGTATTCGTAAGGTACTTCTCTTTCGCCCAACAAGTCGTGCTCTATGCGGGTCTTCCCCGAAAGATACTGAACAGCTGCATTTACAACCAAATTTGTGCTTTGTCGCATCCGCCGAGACATTACAACCGATATTCTCGCAATAATTTTGGAACACAAAGCTGGATATGTTTCCAAAAGCTTATCAAATCGCCCCTTCGGAAGAAAAAGAAGGATTGTATCTCTTTCGGCAACAGCATTTGTCGAATGAGGATAATCATCGAGCAATGCACCTTCGGAAAAGAAATGAAATTTTTCGAAAAAAGCTAAACGTTTTTCTTCACCAAATGGGGTCTTTTTAGTCAAAATCACACGTCCTTCGAACACAATAAACAAACCTTCCCTGGGTTGTGATTCTTTGAAAATATATTCCCCTTTGCCATATTCCCTTTTTTCGAAAAGACCCGAAATGATTTCAATTTCATTCGAATTTAATTGACTAAAAATATCAACTTTTGATAAAAAATTTAAATCAATTCTTTCAGCCACAACTAACCTTTCTTTGTTACATACAAAAATTTTCTTTTACCAAATTTAATCAATCTCTTACTGGAAATATCCAAGTCTGAATTTATATCATCTACACGAACGCCATCGACATACACGCCACCTTGCTCAATAATTCGCCGTGCCTCTTTTTTCGATGGTGCTAATCCAGAACTAACTAAAACATCAACCAACTTGTGAATACTTTGGTTTGTTTCGTATTCAAAAGTTTCAATACTGTCGGGAAGTTGCTTTTTCGAAAAAATTTTGTCGAATTCCTCTCTGGCTAATCGAGCAAGTTCAGTTCCATAGTAAATTTCAACGATTCTGCGGGCTGTTTCCACTTTTGCATCCCGAGGGTGAAGACCTCCATTCTTTATGCCTTCTTCAAATTTTGCAACTTCATTTTGGGAAGCAAATGCAGCATATTTAAAGTATTTAATTATTAACTCATCGGGAATAGACATAACTTTGCCAAACATATCCTGTGGTGTGTCGTTGAAAGCAATATAATTCCCAAGCGATTTACTCATCTTTTCCTTGCCATCGGTCCCTTCCAAAATTGGTGTCAAGACAATGCATTGTGGTTCGAGCCCATAGGCTTTCTGCACTTCTCTACCAACAATTAAATTGAATTTTTGGTCAGTGCCACCCAACTCCACATCAGCTTTAATTACAACTGAATCCATTGCTTGAGCAAGTGGATACAAGAATTCGTGGAGGCTAATTGGAACACCTGCCTTATATCTTTTATTGAAATCATCTCGTTCCAAAAGCTGAGCAACTGTGTATTTAGATGCAAGGCTTATCACTTCGGCAAAATTCATCCTGCTCAACCATTCCGAATTATAGCGGACTTCAAGGTTTTCTTTGGAAAGAATTTTGGTTGCTTGTTCTAAATACGTTTCTCCATTTATTCTAGTCTGTTCCATCGTTAGTGGTGGTCTTGTCTTGTTCCTTCCCGAAGGGTCGCCAATCATTGCAGTAAAATCACCAATTATTAAAATGGCTCGGTGTCCTAAATCTTGAAATTGCCTTAGTTTCTTCAAAACAATCGAATGTCCAAGATGCAAATCGGGCTTACTCGGGTCGCACCCTAACTTCACATTCAAAGGTGTATTTGTCTGAATCGATTTTATGATTTTCCTCTCCAATTCCTCTTCGGGAAATACCTCTTCGGCAAATTCTCTAATTACATCCATCTGTTCATTTAAACTTGGAAACATATCGGCACCTTAAATTATGTTCTAAATTTTTTAATTATTTCTCTTTCAACATCACGCTTTTTAATTTCTTCACGTTTATCATACTTTTTCTTTGGCTTGACTAATGCTATTTCCAATTTTACATAAGGCCCGGAAAAATAGACCGAAAGCGGAATAATTGTCAACCCTTTCTGTTCGACCGCCCCCTTTAACTTGTCCAACTCGCGACGGTGCAAAAGAAGCTTCCTTGGTCGCCGTGGTTCGTGATTGAAAATGGAAGCTTGTTCGTAGGGACTTATATGAAAATTGATTAAAAACAACTCATTCGATTTAGTATTTGGAAAAGCACAATAAGCATCTTGAATATTGCATCTACCCTGACGAATTGATTTTACTTCCGTGCCTTTAAGAACAATTCCAGCTTCGTATTTTTGCAAAATTTCGAAATCGTGAAAAGCACGCTTGTTTTTCAATACAACTTTTATCTTCCTTTCTTGGTCTTGCCCCGTGCTTCCCAATTGATAATTTCCAAAACAAAAAAGAATTTAAACGAAAGCAATCAAATTTTAATTTATCATTCGATAATTACTGTTGCAACTGCATAAGAATCGGAGTGAGAAAGAGAAACATACATTTGAAAATTCGAATATTTTTCCTTTAAACCCCCGAGCAAAAAAATTTGCGGTTTGCCATTTTCAAGATTCTTTATCCCTACTTCGTTTAATTTAAAACCATCTGTAAATCCAGTTCCAATAGCCTTGCTGAAAGCTTCCTTCGCGGCAAACCGAGCAGCGTAATGCAAGTATTTTTTTTCCCGAAACGACTCACAATATTGAATCTCGCTTTCAGTAAAAACTCTTTTTAAGAATCTCTCCCCATACTGTTCGATAGCTTTTTGGATACGAGAAACTTCGACAATATCGACACCAATTCCTTTTACCATTTTCCGTACCCTTTTTTCTCTTTCAATTTTTCCACAAGCAAAGGAAGTACAACCCCCGACTTTTCCGGAATAACATAATCGGCAAATGCACTCAATGATGTTCTATTTGGATTTACTTCAACAACAATTGCACCATTCCTTTTTGCATAATATGGCAAACCAGCAGCAGGATAAACTTCAGCAGAGGTCCCAATGCTAAAAAACACTTCACATTCGGAAGCAGCATTTTCGGCTGCTTCCAATGCATCGACCGGCAACATTTCGCCGAACCAAACAACCGAAGGTCTAATCATCCCACCACAATGCGGACAACGTGGTAACTTACCTTCCGATAGGTCAATCCCGCCAAAATAGGGCTTCTTGCACGAAAAGCAATGATTATCCATAATGTTCCCGTGAAGCTCAATCACATTCGTCGAACCTGCCCGCTGATGAAGTCTATCTACATTTTGTGTAATAAGCACAAATTGCGGGAAAATTCTCTCCATCTCTACCAATGCATAATGACCAGGATTGGGTAGAGAATTATTTACTACCTCGCGACGGTATTGATACCATTCCCAAACTCTTTGCGGGTTGGACATAAAGCCGTCGATACTGGCTAGTTCAGCAGGATTAAATTTCGCCCATAGCCCATCGGGGTCACGAAATGTTTTTATCCCACTTTCGGCAGAAACACCCGCACCCGTCAATACCGCCACGTAATTTGCTTTCGATAAAATCTCAATTAATTCATCTGGAATTAAAGACATTACTCCCTCCTTTGATAAATCTATTTTTCCTTTGGTGGTGGTTCGCTGAACAGCAATTGCCCGGGTCGTTCGGTATATTCTCTTATCATTTTTTGAAGCAACTGACTTGTCCTTTTCAAACTCGAAACCAAATCATTCATAGAAAATACTATCAAGTCCATTTGATTATTTGCTTTGGAAAAAACCTCATTCCCCGTTTCCACAAGAGAATCAACTTTCGAAAAAGCTCTGTTTACATTGTTGGAAATATTAGCTTTTGCCAATTCGTATTGCAACGAATCAACGAAATGTTCCAACTTTTTTGTAGTGTTGTTCAAATTGGAGACAGCTGTTTCCAAGTCCTTAATTATTGAAGATGAATCGGAACGTGCCATAATATTTTTCAAATGCTCGGTAGTTTGTTGGAGATTTGAAATTGTTGCCATTAATTCGGGATTGCCAAAGAAATTCGAAACATTGCTTACCAAATCGACTGCTTTCCGAGAAATCTCCTTGAATTGTATTTCCATTATTTTATCGAGAACTTCTTTTAACCCTGCTTCCAATGTTTCGATTCCCGACGGAGCAGAAGGAATATAAGTATGAGGTGGAGTAAAATTAATCTTCGGATGCCAAGACAGAATGAAAGGGTCGGAAGTATAAAAAAGCTGCAAAAACCTTCCCCCCGTGATACCCGCAAATTCAATTTTTACACGAAGACTATCATTAATATCCAATGGCTTTTCGATAACCATAACAACTTCAATCATACGACCATCGGGAGCTAATCGAATATCTTGAATACTACCGACTGGAACACCTAAGTATTTAACCTGAGTCCCTTTGGCAATTCCTTCGACAGAGCCTTCGAAATATGTTACATAGTACAGTTTTTCTGAAAAGAATTTGCTTGCACCGAACCATACAATTGCCAATGCAAAAAGAATAAACCCAAAAGTTACGAAAATGCCAATTAAAAAAGCACCTGTTATTTTTCCTTTCTTTCTCATATCTTTAAAAAAAAGTAAATTAATAAAAAAGGAGGGAATAAAAAAGTACCGGAGGAGGGATTCGAACCCCCGACACACGGATTATGATTCCGTTGCTCTAACCACCTGAGCTACTCCGGCATTAAGACAAAATTATAAAAAATTACGAATCTCTCAAAATCTTTTTTATCTCGTCTCGAATTTTTGCAGCCTGCTCGTAATTTTCTTCGCGAATTGCTTTTTCGAGTAATTCTTGTAATTCTTCAATCCTACTCTTTGGTTTTTGTGTTTTTTCTTGTTCTTTCTGTGTTTGTCTAAACAAATCGAAATCATCGGAATCGTAATCCTCGTCTTCGGACGAAAAGATATCTCTTTCTCGCTCCTCTTGTTCCTGCTCGGAAAATCTTTGTGTAAGGTTGATCCCTGCTTGGTCAAATAACTCTGAACTTACATAGATAGGGGCTTTTAGTCTCAATGCCAATGCCACTGCATCACTTGGGCGCGCATCTATTTCAATCGGGGGAAAATCGAAGATTATTCGAGCATAAAAAGTACCATCCCGCAAATCATTTATAAAAACTTCGGAAACTTTTGCTTCGAGATTGAGAATAATATTTTTCATCAAATCGTGGGTCATAGGTCTTGGAGGTTCGATTCCTTCCAATTCCATTGCAATTGATTGTGCCTCGAAAGGTCCAATGATTATCGGCAACCCTCGTGTACCAAATACCTCCTTTAATATCAAAGCATAAGCATTAGGGCTTTCTGGACTCGATGTTATTCCAATTGGTTTTACTTCTAATTTTTCCATACACTGAAATTAATAATTCATTGTTTAAAGACAACAAACTAAACAAAATATTTTATTTAACAAATCACTACTCTTTATACTTTTTAATTTTTTCAATCAATTTCGGTACAACTTGGAATAAATCACCTACAATCCCATAATCGGCAACTTTGAAAATTGGTGCATCCTTATCCTTATTGATTGCAAGAATATATTTGGACGAGGACATTCCTGCCAAATGCTGTATCGCTCCCGATATACCACAAGCAACATACAAATTTGGCGAAACTGTCTTACCTGTTTGCCCTACTTGTTCACTGTGTGGGCGCCAGCCAGCATCGACAACAGCACGCGAAGCTCCAACTGCACCACCCAAAACCGTTGCCAATTCTTCAATAAGATGATAGTTCTCTGGTCCTTTTATACCACGCCCGCCCGAAACAACAATATCTGCTTCCAAGACATCCAACTTACCTTCATTTCTAACAACATCTACAAGTTTTTCTTGCGCGAAATTTACATCGACAGAATTACTTGCATTATTGATGTTAATTGAATCAACTGGTTCAGCAACAGCAGTAAAAACATTTGGTCGAAGCGAACAAACTTGTATTTCAGTGTTAATCTTTGCTAAAATTTGAGCTTTTCCTGCATAAACTGGCTTCCGAAACAGCAATGAACCCGATTTTTCTTCTATTCCTATGCAATCGGAAACATAGCCCGCATTTAAAAGAACAGAAACTCGTCCGGCTAATTCTTTACCATAAGTATTTGCAGGAAAAAATATTAAATCGAACCCATTCGATTGGATGAATTCAGCAATTGCTTTCGAATATAAAGAAGGTGAGTATTTTGTAAATAATTCTCCATTTACTAAATAAATCTCACTAAGTCCATATTCTTTTGCAGTTTCTACTTGCGTTTCGTTTGAATTAAATACAATACCTGCAAATGGAACAGCGAATTGCTTCGAAAGATTCCTTGCTGCTGTGATTAGTTCGTAAGAAACACGTTTAAATTTATTACCACTTCCTTCCAAATAAACCAGTATTTTTTTCATAACACACTCCAAAATTTTTTAACATTAAATGATTTTTGCATCTTCGTGAAGGAGTTGAACAATTCGTTCAATCTCTTCGTCGCTATCGCCAACAATAATATTTTTTCGTGAACGCAGGGGAATTGTCATTTCGACAACTTCTACTTGCGGTTGCATTGCAATCGGGTTTCTTTCTTCTAATGGCTTATTCTTTGCTTTCAAAATGTCGGGGAGTTTTGGATAGCGTGGCTCGTTCAATCCCTTTTGAGCAGAGATAACACAAGGAAGTTTAGTCTCGTAAATCTCTTTGCCACCTTCGATATCGCGTTCGGCAACAACTTTGTCGCCTTCGATAGTTAATTTCGAAACAATTGAAATGCAAGGAATGTTTAAAAGTTCAGCTATCATTGCAGGAACCTGAAAAGAATCAAAATCAACACTTTGACGTCCGCAGAAGATAATGTCGGGTTTAAATTCCTTTGCATATTCGGAAATATTTCTCGCGGCGAAATTCGAATCGAAGTAGCCATCGGTTTTAATCAAAACAGCACGGTCGGCTCCCATCGCCAGTGCGGTTCTAATCACTTCTTTCGATGAATCGGGACCAACAGTTATCGTTACAACAGTGCCTCCGAATTTTTCTTTTGTTCTCAGAGCCTCTTCCAATGCAAACTCATCGTAGGGATTGATTATAAACTTAACTCCTTTCTCGTCAATTGATTTCCCGTCGCCACCTACTAAAATTTTCGTTGCTGTATCGGGAACTCGTGAAAGACAAACTAAAATATTCATACTCACACCTTTATAAACAATCTACAAAAATAAATAAATCATAGCTTCCAATCAAAATACTTCTATAAAGCAAAATATCAATAAACAAATAATTAACCTTGAAAAAACAAAATTTTGTGATTAATTTGTTACACTTGCTCAGTCGCATAAGTCCAAAAGCCATCGAACTTTTCTCTTATTGGATTTAAGTCCTGACTTTTGTCGAAAAAACCATAAATCACAGAACCCGAACCCGACAAACTCGCATAAAATGCGCCTAAACTTAAAAGTTTCTCTTTTACTTCCGTAAGAACAGGATACTTTTCGAACAATACCTCTTCGAAATCATTTTTGAAATAGACTTGAAATAACTTTGTGTCAATCAAACATAGTTTCAAACTGTTCAATAAATCGGTTGCTTGCCTATTTGCTTTTATCTTAACCATAGAATATGCCTCTTTTGTGGAAATAGAAATATTTGGAAAGACCAAAAATATGTTAAAAGGCAACACAATATCGAAGTATTTAATCACATCTCCTTTACCACCAACTAATGCAGGTTTACATTGCAAAAAGAATGGAACATCGGCTCCAATTTGGCAAGCCAACCGATACATCTCTTCTTTGCTCAAATTCAATTCAAACATTTCATTTATAGCAATGATCATCGTAGCAGCATTTGAACTACCACCTCCTAAACCCGCACCTATTGGGATTCTTTTATCTAATGAAATTTTTATTAAAGATGTGTTAATTTTGTATTCTTTTTCGAATAACTTAATTGTTTTGTAAATTAGATTTTCATTAATTGGGATTTTGATTTTATTTGGACTAATAGCGATATCGAAATTTTCGGAAGGCTCGATGGAGATTATATCGAATAGTTTTATTGGAATGAACAGCGAATTTAAATTATGGAAACCGTCGGGGCGTTTGCTTACGATTTCTAATCCCAAATTTATTTTAGCAAATGAATAGTATGTCTTTTGTTTCATATTTCTATGTTTAAAATAAACGAAATTAATCAAAAGTTAGAACCTGTCGAAAAATTTGACCAAGTTCCTTTTTCGCAGGAATTGTGGAGAAAGGCTTTCCATTTGGTTTCTCTGTCTATTCCAACTATTTACATTTTCGTTCCCAAACCTACCGCTATTGTCATTCTCTTGGTTATTACGTCAATAGCAGTTGTAATAGACATTCTTATAAAAAAAGAAAATGTAGTTCAAAAGATAATTTTTAAAATCTTCGGCAAGATTTTTAGGAAATACGAAAAGAGTAGATTTGTTTTCAACGGTGCTACTTGGATGCTCATTTCGGCAACTATTAATGTTCTTATTTTCCCTAAGCTATTTACTATTGTTTCCTTCTATGTTCTTGTGTTTTCCGACGCATCGGCAGCGTTATTTGGCAAAAGGTTTGGACACACAAGATTTTTAAATAAAACTTTGGAAGGCTCGTTGGCTTTCTTTCTTTCGGCTTTCATTGTTATTCTTTTATGCACATTTGCTTTCAATGGTTCAATTGTGTTCCTTTTAAGTGGAATTGCTGCAATTCTTCTTGCTACTTTTGTCGAAGCTTCCTCTGCCTTTCTTCGTGTTGACGACAACTTAGGTATTCCCCTTGCTATTTCATTCATTCTCTGGTTGGGCTGGCTATTTTCTCAAAGTATTGGAGTGCATTTCGCCAACTTTCTGTAATTCATTATGTTAGAACAACTTAAAAGTGAGTTACCAAAATATAAGCACCAATACACATCCGAAGTATACTTTCATAATGTCGATTCTGTTGGTGTCGTCCACAATGTTCAATATTTTTATTTCCTCGAAGTTGCCCACACCGAATACTTTAAAAACTTAGGAATCTCTATTAACAAAGACACCTTTTCCAGAGAAATTCCGTTGATGGTTGTTCATAACGAAATTGATTACTATCTTCCATTAACTTTAGGCGAAAAGTTTTCGGTTCTTTCGAGAATCAGTTGGTATAAAAATTCCTCATTCGAATTCCAAAGTATAGTTTTGAATTCCGAAGATGAAATAGTTGCATTTTCGAAAAAAGTCTTGGTTCATTACGACCCAAACACGCAACAAACCGTTCCCCTACCCAACAACCTAATTGAATTATTTAAAAATTTTGAAGGCAAAAACATTGTAAAAAAACACTAACGCAATGACAAAAGATAAACTCGTAGAACTTCAAAATGAGTATAGTAAAATCAAATTTTACCCCGAAGATTCTTTCTTTGCTCCATACGATGAAAATAGCAAAATTGCAGTTTTGGCATTTACAAGAGAACCCCAAATAGACTTAGGAGCGGAATTCTTCCGTTACCTTGCTCAAATTTTTAAAAACGATTGCGACTTTGGCTTCATCGACGAAAACATTAACGATGATAACATTAAGTATATCTCTTCCGGTATTTCCGAAGCAGAAATACTTATCTTTTCCTTCTTTTTGGAATATAAAGAATACTCCAACGCATCCCTTTGCCAAAAATTCAATGAGACAATTAAGAAACTTTCGAAAGAAAAGAAAACAATTTTTGTTTTTTTCAACAGGCAAAATCCACCCGATAATATTAAGGCTACTCTTTCGATTTGCTCTCCAAATTTGAGCAGTGCTTCGGTGGCAGCTGTTTCATTATTTTTAGTTGGAAGAAACCCTTCCTTCAATCTTTAATTCATCAGCCTCTGTTCAATTCCAACGATAGCATTAAATCCCTTTGTTTTGTTAAATTTGAATTTTAAACTTCTGCGAATATGAAAAATTTGATTTTAGTTTGCATAATTTTTGTTTTTTCGACGCTTCTCGCTTTTGCTCAAATCAGCGGGCTAAAAAATTTACAAGAAGATCTGGACTTTAAACCCGATGCTTTAACTCAAACACTTTCAGGAAGCAGCCAACAACTTCAAAGAATGCCTGTTGCCTCTGTTATCGACGCAGACAAATATTACCTTGGACCCGACGATATTCTAAGTATTCTTGCTTTACCAATGAACGTCCTTCCACTTGCAACAAAAGTCTCGTCTGAATGCGAAATTACCATACCCCGACTCGGCTCCATCAACGTTAAAAACAAAACACTAAAGCAAGCAAAAGAAGAAATTGAAACACTTTTCAAAGCAAACAACCCCAATGCAACTGTTTTTGTTTCTCTTTTTTCACCCCGAACTGTTTTAATCCGAGTGCAAGGCAATGTCCGTAACCCAGGGCTTTACAATTTCCCTGCAAATTTTAGAATTTCCGATGTAATTAACTTCACAAATGAATACGATTTCCAAAAAACTACATTTCCTACACAAATAAATTTCCAAACTTTCCTCGAAAAACAGGAACGCAACAGAAAAAAAGAATTCGACAGTCGCGGACTCCATTCTTCCAATTTTTATGTCACTCGAAATATTATTGTTTACAACCAAAATTATGGAATCAAGCGAGTAGATTTGGAAAAAAGAATTTCAGAACCAAATTCAAATTATGACCCATATATTCGCGAAGGCGACGAGATTTTTGTCCCGTTCGAACCCCAAATTTTCGATTTTGTTACTTTGGCAGGTGCTGTAACTCGACCTGGCAGATATGCTTTCGTCTCGGGCGACAAAGCTTCCGACTTATTAAAATTTGGAATTAGCCTAAAAAACAATGCCGATTTAAACAACGTAATCCTGATTAATGAAGGCAATGTTATCAAACTCGAAATTGACTCAAATCTTAATGTCTTGGGTATAAATCCCGAATTAAAACCTTTTGCAAAAATAATTGTAAATGAAAAGTCCCCTTCTGAACTAAGCAAAGAGGGTCTGGTCAAAATCGATGGTGCTGTTCGAAAACCAGGCTTCTACCAAATCAATAACGGAAAGACCAAAGTCTTGGAAATAATTGAACAAGCTGGTGGTGTTACTGCCGAAGCAAATTTAAGCCAAGCTTATATCTTGCGAAACCTTCCAGTTCGAGAACAAATCGAAGACCCCGAAGAAGATTACTCTCTATATCTAAAACATAGTAATATGACTATGGAAGACTCTACCCGCTTGAAGATAGATGTCCGATACAAACAAAATTATGTTTCGTGCGATTTCTTTGAACTAGTAAAAAATGGAGCCTCTAAACACAATATTGCCTTGGAAGATGGAGATTTAATTTACATACCACCCGCCAAAAATAGAGTATTCGTTTGGGGACAGGTAAAGAATCCAGGATACATAGATTTTGTTCCTGGAAAAGATTACAATTATTACATTGAGCGAGCAGGCGGACTTCTTCCCACTGCAAAAAGTAATCGAATCCGTGTCATCCGTGGTATTCAAAAAATATGGTTAGAACCAAAAGGCACGCAAATCCTCGATGGTGACGAAATTTATGTTCCTCGAAGTCCCGATATACCACCAGGGGTCGAATTCCAGTATTACAGCCTAATAGCAACTGGGGTTGCTACCTTTATCAGCTTAGTTTATTTGATTCTTAATTTAACAAGACGAAATTAATGATTAAAAGAATATCACTACTTCTTGCTACTTTACTGATATGCTCATCCTATGCTAACCTCTTAGCACAAATCGAAAATGTTCCTGTTGTACACCCTGTTTATAAGTTTTTGGAGATGATGCACAAGAAGGGCTATTTAGAAAACACTTCTCTTTTCTGCTTACCTTTTTCCAGAAACGAAATTGTTACTTGCTTAAAACAAATTCGTAGCAAAGATACCCTACTTTCCGAAATGGAAAGAGAAATCCTTTTGCACTACGAAAAAGAATTCTTCATTGTTCCAAATTCGAAATCTGTTTTAATACCGAGCGAAACCGATACAGTTCAAGTCCTCTTTAAAAGATTCTTTTCCAATGACGAAAAGTTCATTTATCATTTTCAAAACGATGATAATTCTGTTTCGGTTGTCCCTTTAGGCTCAATTTTTCTGCTCAAGCAATTTTCGAACGATTCCAATCCACACGCATTTTTTGCAAATGCTGGCTTCCGAGTTTATGGAAGTATTAATAACATTTTAGGCTACTATCTTCAAATCACAAATGGAAAATTTATTGGGGGTAGCAAAGATTTTGGCATAAGAGAAGAAAAATACCTTTCCCACAGCGTAAAGTTTACTCTACTCAATAGCGATTTCGATTTGACTGAATCGCACATCCGTTTGGAAAAGGATTGGTTTTTTGCGGGAATTTCTCGGGAAACTCGGTTCATTGGCTCAGGTATTAGCCAAAACCTCGTTGTTTCCGATAATGCACCACCAATGGATGAATTTTACTTAGGAGTGAAATTTAAGAATTTCCGATACACCTTTTCGAATTTTAGCCTAATTGCAAAATCACTGAACCAATTTCAGACCAGTGTAAATTCTAATATCCCACCTAAATATTTAGTTATGCATTCTGCTTCATTTATTTTCAAAAACTGGAATCTTACTTATTTCGAAACAATGATTTATTCAGGTCGTAGCGTTGAAATTGCTTATTTAAATCCATTTTCGTTCCTAAAATCACTCGAGCATTCCCTGCACGACCGTGACAAAGTTTCGATGGGCTTCTCCTTCGAATTCAATCCTTTCAACTGCTTCCAACTTTCTGGAACTTGGATGATGGAGGATATGGTTTTTTCGAAAATCGGCAAAGGCTTCTGGGGAAATAAAACCGCTTGGAACATTGGCTTTACATATTCTTTGAAGTATCCTATTGACTTTGGCTTCGAATACACCCGAGTCGAACCTTATATGTTTACTCACTTCAACAACATCAACAATAGAACTAACGATGGAAGGCTCATAGGAACATACCTTTTGCCAAATTCCGATGAATTCGCTCTTGTTTCCAACTTCTGGTTTGGTCGTTACCCTTTGACTTTGAAAATGGCATTCGTAAGGCACGGCGATAACGTCTACGACTCGGATGGAAACTTAATTAAAAATGTTGGCGGTGATTTCGAAGTTAACTTCAACAAAGCCTCATCCGAAACTGTAACCTTTCTCGATGGAATTCGAAATGACTATTTGAAATTCGACATCTCGTGGGGTTTCGAAATTTTCAAAAATCTAAACTTATATCTTTCATTCTCCCTTCGAAAGCCTCAAAAATCAAATGTCCAAAATGTTTTTAAAATTCGCATCCTAAGCTATGACTTTTAGTAACATTACAATCATACTGCTTGTCATTACTTTAGTTATTACAACCTATACAGTATTGATTTACCCATTGCTTTTGATTCTATTACACACTTTTTTGAAAAAGCCAATTAAATCCGACCCACTTTTCGAACCCAACATTACAATTATTGTTCCAATACACAACGAAGAAAGCCACATTCTCCCACTTTTTGAATCTATTAAAAACAGCAACTATCCTTTCGAAAAAATTCAACTCATTTTTGGCTCCGATGGTTCAACCGACAAAAGTAATGAAATATTAAGTAAGTTAAAGGAAGACTACCCCAACGATTTAGAAGTGTTTTACTTTCATCGCATAGGTAAAAATAAACTATTGAATGAACTAATTGAAAAAGCAAAAAATGAAATCGTCGTCTTTATCGATGCCGATATCCGTCTGGCTAAAACAACTTTAAAGAAACTTATAGCTCCATTTAGCGACCCAACGGTGGGTTCAACATACTCTTCCATCAAAACAATCAAACCCAATTGGGAGAAACCTAAGCTCAAGGCAAATCTACTCCATGCATTTGGTGACCTCTTGAAGTACCTGGAATGTGGTATTCATTCGACTGTAAACAGCAACGGCCCTTGTTATGCAATAAAAAAAGAACTTTTGACCCAAATCCCAAACGATAAAGTTTGCGACGATTTCTTTTTCGTTCTAAATGTCGTGTTTTCGGGAAAAAGAATTATTTACTTACCCGAGGCAATCGTTTGGGAAGTTAGAAATCGGAAAGATATTAACCATCTTGCCCGCACAAAACGATTTGTTGGCGGAGGAATTTCTGCAATCCTTCATTTTTCAATCAATAACTTTGTTCGTCATCCCTTAATTGCCTTCTTCCTTTTTTCGCACAAGATACTTCGTTGGTCAATACCATTTTTCTTACTCCTAAGCGTGATTTTCATATTAATTGAATTCCCTTATAATTATTTTGTATCTCCATCAATAATCTTCTTCATTGCTATTATTTTCTTACTTGTAAAGTTGTACAAAAAGAAAAATAAAGATATTCCTTTTTCGATTGGTATTCCTTATCTCGTGTTGTCAATTATTTTTGGCACGGTGCTCGGAATTTTTCGTGCCCTACTTGGCAAAAAAAATGCTATTTGGAATCCACAAAAACTTGAAGCTTAGATGATAAAGCGAATTAAAATACATCTTGCAAAGAAAATATATCTGTACATTGAGTTAATTGCCGACATTTTTGCTATCTTCATTAGCTACTCATTGCATTTTTACTTAAGATTCTATTCCGACGTGTTCGCAACTACCTTGTATCCAACTTTTTTGGATTTCCTCATTACTGGTTTCATTATTCTCATTTATTGGCTAATCATTTTCTTCTTCGCTGGTTTATATCGAAATTGGTATGTCCAATCTCCTTTCGACGAATTTTTTGCAATCATCAAAACATCCTTAATTGGTAATCTAATCCTGTTTTTCTTAATAATTATTGATGATTCGAATAGACCCCGATTGCTTTTTCTACTATACTTCATCCATTTTACTTTCTTTGTTTTGATTTTCCGTTTCATTGTCCGTAGAATCCAAAGATATCTTCGAATTAATGGATTAATTGAAATTCCAATTCTTGTTGTTGGTACAACCAATAAGATACAAGAGTTAATTGCCAAAATTCGAAGCTCTCCTGCTTGGGGCTACAAACCTGTTGCAGGTATCATTTTAGATTACGAAAATGTTGACGAAGAATATAAAAAGTCAATTAATATGCCGCTCTTTACTTTAAGCGAATTCGACAATGTAATCGAAATGTTTGAATTATGCGAAATTATTATTTCAACCAACACATCAGACCCTAACCTTTTGTTGGAAATTGCTTCGAAAGCATCGGCAAAAAACATAACCGTAAAGATTGTTCCCGACCTATACGAAGTGCTAACGGGCTTGGTTCGAACACTTCCATTGTATTCAATGCCTTTTATTGAAATCAACCCTGTTTTGCTTCGCCCTTGGGAAGCCTTTCTAAAAAGAACTATGGATATTGTAGTAAGCCTTATTGTCCTCACAGTAGGCTTTCCACTTTGGTTACTTGTTGCTTTGCTAATAAAATTAGATTCGCCTGGTCCAATATTTTACAAACAAGAGCGCGTAGGAAAAAACGGAAAAATATTTATTCTTTACAAATTCCGTTCTATGTACAAAGATGCAGAAAAAGAAGGCCCGAAGGTAACTATCATCAACGACCCAAGAGTAACCCGAGTAGGCTACTTAATCCGACGAACCCACATCGACGAAATCCCACAATTTTGGAACGTACTTAAAGGAGAAATGAGCCTGGTCGGCCCAAGACCAGAAAGACCAATGTTTTTCGAAAAATACTCAAAAGAAATACCCTTTTTTTATCGACGCTTATCTGTTCGACCAGGTATGACAGGCTTGAACCAAGTCAATTCGCCATTATTTGAAATTAATACCGAAATTATTAAATCAAAACTGCAAGACGACCTTTATTACATCGAGAATATGTCCTTAAAATTAGACATCGAAATTCTTATTCGCACTTTTCTTCTTGTAGTAAAAGGCAAAGGTCAAGCATAAAATATAGAGCCATAGAAGTTTTAGACTTTTTAAAATAATTTTTTAGTTAAATCTTCTTTTATACTTCATTTATGTTCCACTAATTAGGAGTTAAAAATGGAAAACCGTATGCCTTTGATTGGCGACAAGTTCCCCGAAGTTAAAGTTCAAACCACACACGGTCCAATGACTTTACCAAATGACCTTGCTGGTAAATGGTTCATTCTCTTTAGTCACCCTGCCGACTTTACACCTGTTTGCACAACTGAATTCGTGGCTTTTCAAAAAAGATACGACGAGTTCAAAAAACTAAACTGCGAACTAATCGGATTAAGCATTGACCAAGTCTTTTCGCACATCAAATGGGTCGAATGGATTAAAAACAACTTAAACGTCGACATTCAATTCCCAATTATTGCCGATACCGGCGATTTGGCGCAAACACTTGGTTTAGTTCACCCATCAAAGGGTAAGAATACTGTCCGTGCAGTCTTCTTTATCGACCCCAATGGAATTATTAGGGCAATTGTTTACTACCCACAAGAATTAGGACGCAATTTCGACGAGTTCTTGAGAATGCTTAAAGGTTTACAACTTGCCGATGAACAAAAGGTCGCTATCCCTGCAAATTGGCCCAATAATGAATTAATTGGCGACAAAGTTATTATCCCACCTCCGACCGACATCAAAGCAGCCGAATATAAAAAGGCAAAATACAGCAACTTCGATTGGTGGTTCCTATATCGCGAAATCAACGCAAATGAGTAATTTTTATTCGCAAATAGAAATGAGAAAGGGCAACTTTAAAAAGTTGCCCTTTCTTTTGTTTAATAAATTACTTGTTCGAATTATACCCAACCACGCAACTTTACTGCTTCTGCAACACGGGAAATTGAAATCATATATGCTGCATCTCGCATATACACATTCTTTTCTCGCGAAAGGTTCAAAACAGAGTGATAGGCACTTGTCATCTTCTTATCGAGTTTTTCCAAAACTTCTTCCTTTGTCCAATAATAATTCATATTGCATTGGACTTGTTCGAAGTACGAGCAAGTAACTCCACCTGCATTTGCAAGAAAATCGGGTATAACGTGAATCTTCTTTTGCTTGATAACCTCATCGGCCTCGGGAGTTGTCGGACCATTTGCTCCTTCGGCGATAATTTTCACAGAATCTTTAATAAGATGCACAGTTTCTTTGTTAATTTGATTTTCCAAAGCGGCAGGTACTAAAATATCAACTTCCTGTTCAATCCATGCGTTTCCAGGAAGAACCTCGTATCCAAGTTCAATTGCTTTGTCCTTGTCAATTTCGCCAAACTTGTTAGTAATTTGGATTAGTTCATCGAACTTAATTCCATCTTTCTTACGGAATGTAATTGCTGCTTTTTCTTTTGGATTCCACGACGAAACTGCAACTGCTGTACCACCCATCATAGTATAAAGTTGCAAAGCATATTGGGAAACGTTTCCAAAGCCTTGGAACGATGCGCTTGTGTTCCGAATATCAATACCCAATTCCTTTAAAGCTTCGCGCACAGTATAAATCACACCATAACCTGTTGCCTCTGTCCTACCCAACGAACCACCCAATCCAATTGGTTTACCGGTAATAAAACCAGGAGCCTTGATTCCGGTAATTTTTTCATACTCATCGAGCATCCAAATCATATGTTGACTTGTAGTCATAACATCGGGGGCAGGAACATCTTGAAGCGGTCCAACATTGCGAACAACCTGACGCACCCAACCACGGCAAATTAACTCTTGTTCACGAAGCGAAAGATTATGAGGGTCGCACACTACACCACCTTTGCCACCACCCAATGGAATATCCACAACTGCTGTCTTCCAAGTCATCCACATTGCAAGAGCGCGAACTGTGTCGATTGTTTCTTGTGGGTGAAAGCGAATACCACCCTTTGCCGGACCACGTGCATCATTATGTTGAACTCGAAAGCCTCGGAAAACACGATACGAACCATCATCCATACGGATGGGAATATTAAAATGAAATTCCCGATCGGGCCAACGTAACAAATCGCGAGTGGCTTGGTCTAAGCCTAACTTTTCGGCAACAGCATCGAATTGCTGTTGTGCCATTAAAAAAGGATTGAAACCTTGTGTTGACATTTTAAACTCCTCATTTTCATTTAACAAAAAATATTGCTTCAAAAAATGAAGCAATTAAAAAACAAATTAAGAAAATAAAACTATTTAATTATCTCCCAATAAATTTTTTGCCTCAATTCTGTTACCCACTCATTAAATACTCTTTGCTGTTTGTAGGATAACGCAAACTGCTCAATCTCTTTATAATCCTCGTTAATATCGGGGAAATGTTCGGGAATAACCCTTTTTTTCCAAACAATTCGATAAGATTCCTGTGGATGCGAGCGATATAAAATTGGGTCGGAAACAGCACCAACTTCCAATGTATCCAAAACACCTTTTAGTGAAATGGGTATATTTTCGAAAGTAAATTTACCTAAGTAACCTTTAATTCCACGAGTCTCATAATCTTCAGAATAAGTGTAGGCAAGCTCTTCGAAGTTTTCTCCTTTGTAAAATCTTTCTTTTAACTCCCGAAGAAATGACTTAACTTTTTCAATTTCTTCGAACGATGGCATTATCCGAAATAAAATATGGCGGACAAATACTGAATCTTTCGATTTATTCAAAACCTGAATTAAGTGATATCCCAAAGGTGTTTCCACCGGAGGCGAAATTTCGTTTCTTTGCAAAGAAAAAGCAACTTGTTCGAATTCTGGGAAAAATCTGCCACGTGCAACCCAACCTATTTCCCCTCCACTGAACTTTGTATTTGGGTCGTCGCTATAAACACTTGCAAATTTATCGAAATCACCAGTCTTAACAATTGAATCTCGAACTTTTATTGCCAAATTATATTTTAACTCTTTAATATTTTGAGGAGTTTCGATATTCTTGACTATATGATACAACTCAACTTGTGTCGGAATCTTCGGTAAAGAATCTTTATACATTTCATAAAAATCGCGAACCTCTCGCGGTGTAACTGTGATACTGCCCAACTTCTTCTCTTTCATCTTATCGATTAGTAAAGCCTTGCGAATTTCATCTCGGTACAACGTCTTTAAACTTGAAATTGGCAACCCATAAAGCTCTTCAATCCTTCTCTCCGAACCATAATGCTGGACCATTGCCTTTAATTGATAGTTCCATCTTTGTTCAACTTCATCATCCGTTACTGTAATCGAATCTTCTATCGCTTTTGCCAAAATCAACTTTTCATTAATCATCTGGTTCAAAACAAAATCGAATATCTTTTCGTCGTTCAGGTTAATTTCGGGATTTTGCTGTGCTAACAGATAAATTTGACTTTGAACGTCGGAAAAAGTAATCAGTTCATCGCCAACTTTGGCAACTATTCTATCGAAATATTTACCCTCTTGAATTTGAGAAAATAGAGTAAAAACACCCAATATTATAAACAGTACTGAAAAGAGTATTTTTTTCATATTCAGCAAATTTTTAAAATTAAGATTTCTTCAACTCCGCCAAAACTTTCTCCAAATTCTTGGTCAAAATTTTATGCGGAATTCTTTTCTTCAAACTATTAATCCATTCTTCTTGCAATCTTTTTTGTAAGATTTCTTGAACATCAGAAGCAAAATCGGGTATGGCTTCTTCGAAAGTCTTTTCTCTTGGTGGCTCATATTGATTGATTCTGACAATAGAATACCCATTTTCGAATGGGAATGGTTCAATAATCTTACCTTCCTGAACTTCGAACTCTTGCAATTTTTTTGCAAGGTTATTAGTTTTTGGATTTATCTTGCCCCAGTGTCCTTTTTTCTCGCGGAAAGCACCGCGTTGAGTAAATTGTTCAGCCAATTTTTCGAAATCTTCGCCAGCAATTGCTTTTCGATAAATTGATTTAGCCAAAGAATCGCTGGTAACAAATATTTCGGTTACATCATAAGTTGGTGTCGTTTTGTATTTCGACTTATTCTTTTCCCAGTACTGCTTGGCAAGCGTTGTATCGAATTTCAATTTTTCCCAAACTTCACTTGCTTCTACCTTAAACAACAAAATACCATCGCGGAATTCTTTCATAAGGGATGCAAATTCGGGAACTTCTTCCTCCAAACTCTCCGTTGCCTTGTCAATGATAAATGGATAAATAATTTTGTCTATTGCATTCAAAAAACCGTTTGTATTCAAAGGTGTAGCCCTAAATTCATTTCTCGACCTTAGTGTTTCAACGAAATCCTTAATTGTAAACCGCTTGTCCAAGATGCCAAAAAGTACAGTATTTTGTATCTCAGTCGATATATTATGATACCAAGCTGTATCCAAAGTAGTTTTATTCGTATCTAAATTCACAAGCGTTTTTTGTAGGTAATCGTAATTCACGAAAAAGCCATATTGCTTTTTTAAATCGGTAATCAAATCTCTTTTATCGCCGTCGTAGTAGATTCTTTTGTAAAGTTTTTTCAAATCTTCGCGTTCTTCTTCCAAACTAAATTTGGCAGTCGAATCGCGGCGAATGATGTGAAATCCATATTCTGTTTGGATGATTGGCGAAATTTCCCCGTCGCGAAGCGAAAACAAAGCTTCTTCGAAAGTTGAAGTAAAGAACTTACCCGAAGGTTCAAGACCACTCGAACGCGAATACCAACCACCTAAATCCCCGCCACGAATTGAACTTGCGGGGTCGTCGGAATTCTCTTCGGCTAAACGCGAAAAATCCATTCCGCTTCGGACAAGTAGCAAAACACTATCGGCTTTCCTTCGAATTGCATTTGTATCGCTATCTTTTGTTAAAGCAAACAAGATATGTCTTGCTTTAACTTTTATTCGCGGCTGAATCTTATTCAATTTAATTATGAAATACCCAAATTTAGTTTTTATTGGATATGGATAGATTTCACCCTGTTTTAATGAAAAAATTGCATCCTCGATTTGACGCTGAACCTTTCCACCCGTAACATAATTTAAAATTAAACCACCTAAGGGTGCAGTTTCTTTATCATCGGACGAATCCTTCGCCAAAGTTGCAAAATCCACACCTTGTTTTAACAAATTAATAAGATTCTTTGCTCTTTGATATGCTTCGACCGTATCGAATTCGTTTTGAGTGAACTTAACAAAAATATACGAAACCTGAGCTTCGTTTTCCCGATACTTCAACATTTTTTGAACATTAGGCTCAACTAATTTTTTGTCGAAGTAAAATGATTCCGAAAGCAGCCGCCTATTTTGCTTAATTTCCTCCAAAACAGCAGAATCCTTGTCCAATCCCCTCTGTATTGCATCATAGACTTTGAGACGATATTTAATATACAAATTCAAAAAATCAACAACAGAATCTTTAGGTAAGGTATGAAGTGGAGTATCTTTTTTTAGTAAATTTTTGGAAAAAGCTTTCTCCAAATCGGCATAGGTTATCTGTTCATTGCCAACCGTAGCAATTACGGTTTTTTTGATACTCGACAAGTCCTTTGTTTTCTTTGTCTTGCTTTGAGCAAAAGTTGATAAATTGGCAACAATTAAAACAGAAATGAAAAGCCATAAAAACCGAAACTCTAATCTTTTCATATCGACTAGCCCATTAAAAAAATGCAAATTAATAATTTTGATTTTTATTTGAATATAGCTAATTTACTTTTTACAAATGAAAGAAAAAGACTTCTTTGCAAGGATAATAGATTTCTTAATGTTTCGCGCAGGCTTTCGCGAAGATGTCGATGGTGCTCTTCAACCAATTATCACAACAGGTTCAATTGTTTGGGGAATTCTGCTTCGCAGTTTTATCATCATAATTTTAAGCTTCATTTTTATGTCTGTCTATAGTTATCACAAACATTGGTGGGTATCACTTCTTCTTCTTTGGTTATTTGCAGCCTACCCAGGTTGGCGTCAATACCAAAGCTACAAGAAAAAAATTCAATCATTCGAAGAGTCAACACTTTGCGGAAAATGTATGCATTTCGACCCGACAAGTCAACTTTGTAAAATTCACGATGAACACGTTACCGAAGATTATATCCCCTGCGAAGGATTCGATTGGGAACCAAAAAATCCTGAAAACGAGATTTGAAATAAATTCAATTAAAATTCGTTAAACTTTTTTTTAGAAATAATTAAAGTTTATGATTCTACCAATATACAACGGTTTTCACCCTGTTTTGAGAAACAAGACAAAAGAAATTACAAACATTGACCAAACAATCATCGAACTTGTTGAAAATATGTTCGAAACAATGGATTATGCCGAAGGCATCGGCTTGGCTGCCAATCAAGTTGGTCAACCACTGTCCCTTTTAGTTGTTAACGACATCTACCAAGATGGAAAACTAATCTGCAAGAAAAAAGCATATATTAATCCTGTCGTCATTAACTTTTCCGAAGAAACTGATGTTTTTAACGAAGGCTGTTTGAGCCTGCCCGAACTTAGAGAAGATGTTGTTAGACCCTCTTCAATTGAAATCAAATATTTCGATATTGACGCCATAGAACACATAGAGGAAGTCGACGGGCTTCTTGCCCGAGTTTTACAACACGAAATTGACCATCTCAATGGTATTTTGTTTTTCGAAAGAGTCTCGCCAATTAAAAGAACACTTCTTCAAAATAAAATCAAAAAAATAAAGAACGGAATTGTTATTCCCGATTATCCATTCGTTCAACCTAATGGCATATTAGTTACTGAAACAAAATAACCTAATTCCAAACCCAAGTAGTAAGAATTTACTTTTTTCTTGTTAAATTGCTTTTTTTTTATGGAGGTTAATATGAAAATTATTATCACCGATGGTATCGCAAAGAAAGGCGAAGAAATTCTTCGCAACGCTGGTTATGAATTAACTATCGAAAAGCTAACACCCGAACAATTAATTGCTCAAATTCCACAGTACGATGCAATTATTGTTCGTTCGGCAACCAAAGTTACAAAAGAAGTTATCGAAGCTGGAACTAATTTGAAAGTAATCGCTCGTGGCGGTGTCGGTTTGGACAACATTGACGTCGAGTATGCAAAATCCAAGGGCATCATTATTTTGAATACCCCCGGTGCCTCGTCAATTTCAGTTGCTGAACTAGCATTAGCCCATATGTTTGCTATTGCAAGATTTTTAAATTTAAGCAACATCGAAATGCGAGAAGGTAAATGGCCTAAAAAAGAATACTCCAAAGGATTTGAACTTACAGGCAAAACCTTGGGCATTATTGGAATTGGAAACATTGGTAAAGAAGTAGCCAAACGCGCAATCGGTTTAGAAATGAATGTAATTGCTCAGGACCCGTTTGTGGAAAAAGTCGACTTACCTGTTAAACTGGTCTCGAAAGAAGAACTTCTTGCAACCTCCGATATCATCTCATTACACCTACCAAAGGTAAAAGGTGAGCCTCCTGTACTTGGTGAACCCGAATTTGCAAAAGTCAAAAAAGGAGTTGTTATTATCAACTGTGCCCGTGGTGGAGTAGTCAACGAAAAGGCTTTGTTGAAAGCGTTAAATGATGGCACAGTTTTGGCTGCTGGTATCGATGTTTTCGAAAACGAGCCACCAACCGAAGCCCAAATGGAACTAATTCGCCATCCAAGGGTTTCTGTAACACCTCACATTGGTGCCTCGACCATCGAAGCACAAGAACGTGTTGGAATAGAAATTGCCGAAAAAGTTGTTGAAGCTTTATCAAAATTTAAATAGTGGAGGTAGTTATGCCAACATTTAAGCCTTTCGCTGCATATAGACCTTTGCCTGAATATGCATCCCGAGTTGCCGCCAAACCTTACGATGTTCTCTCATCCGATGAAGCTCGTTTAGAAGCAAAGGACAATCCCCTATCCTTCCTCCACGTTGGAAAACCTGAAATCGATTTAGACCCTTCTATTGACCTTTACGACGAACGAGTTTATCTAAAAGGTCGAGAAAATTTACAAAAATTTATCAAAGATGGTATCCTTGTCCAAGACAAAGAACCATATTTCTACGTCTGGGCTCAAACTATGAATAATCGAACCCAAATTGGGCTTGTTGGTTGTGCCTCTGTCGATGATTATTGGAATGATTTAATCAAAAAGCACGAAAAAACCCGAAAAGACAAAGAAGAAGACCGTTGCAATCACATCCGTTATACAAATGCACACACTGGTCCCATTTTCTTGACTTACCGAGACAACGAACAAATCAATTCAATTATCACCGAAATAGTTAAATCCGAACCCGTATATGATTTTGTTTCCGAAGACAATGTCCGACAACAAGTTTGGGTCATTCGAAATAAAGAAACAATTAATCAAATTCAAGGCATACTTGGTAAAGTTGACTACTTTTATGTTGCCGATGGACACCATCGCTCCGCTGCTGCTGCGATTGTTGGCAGGGAACGACAGCAAGCAAATCCGAACCACACTGGAAACGAAGAGTATAATTATTTCCTTGCCGTACTTTTCCCTGCAAGCCACTTGATGATTATGGACTACAATCGGCTCGTTAAAGATTTGAATGGAATGACAAAAGAAGAGTTCTTCGGAAAATTGCGAGATGTTGCCCAAATTGAACCTATCTCAAGCCAATACAAACCCCAAAAGAAGGGTGAAGTTGGAATGTACCTCGACCATCAATGGCATAAGCTCACTTTCAACAAAAAATTTTTCGAAACCGATGACCCAATAGAAAAACTTGATGTCACTATTTTACAAAACTACGTGCTTGCCCCAATTTTAGGTATCGATGACCCAAGAACATCTAAAAGAATTGATTTCGTTGGTGGCATTCGTGGATTGGATGAATTAGAAAGGCGTGTCGATAGCGGCGAAATGACCATCGCTTTTGCATTGTATCCAACTTCTATCAACGAACTTTTAGCTATCGCCGATGCAGGCAAAATTATGCCACCAAAATCAACTTGGTTCGAACCAAAACTAAAAGATGGGTTGTTTGTTCACTTCCTCGACTAACTCCTTTACACATACAAAACCAGTTGGAGTGTTAACTCCAACTGGTTTTTTTGTTATTTTTGCCTTTTTATATTTTTTAAGAATAAATTAATTTAAGATTAGTTTTGGATGAATATAATTCTTGCATCTGCAGAAATTTCTCCCTTTGCTAAATCCGGTGGCTTAGCCGATATAACCTCTTACCTACCACGTGAATGGGAAAGATTAGGACAAAATACCATTGCACTTCTCCCAAAATATAGATTCATTGACACAAACTATTGGGGCTTTAAACCAACTAACTTGATTCTTTTTGTTCCAATGAGCCATTGGATTGAATTTGCTCGGCTTTGGGAAGGCAAACTACCTAATTCTAATGTTCCCGTATTTTTGATTGAAAATAATGACTATTTCGACCGAAACGGAATCTATGGTGAACCCGATGAATATCCAGATAACTATCGCAGATTTATTTTCTTTTCTCGGGCAGTAATGGAAAGTGCAAAAGCACTTAACTTTCGTCCGAACATCCTACACGCCCACGATTTCCATACAGCATTTACAATGGCTTTTTTGAAATCACAATATGCACTCGACCCAATATTTCAAAAAACCGCTGGTGTTTATACAATTCACAACCTTGCTTACCAAGGCATTTACGACCCAAAGAAAGTAATGGAGCTGTCGACTTTCGGAATGGAACAATTCTACCCAGGCTCTTGGTTCGAACACAATGGTGCAGTAAACTTTATGAAACTCGGCATTATGTTTGCCGATAAAATCACAACCGTAAGCCCCAACTACGCAAAAGAGATTCGATATTCATATTATGGCGAAGGGCTCCACGATTACATTAATCTTCGTGCTGCCGATTTAGTTGGAATACTAAATGGCGTCTATTACAACGAATGGGCTCCAGAAATTGATAGTTACATTTTCACAAAATATTCAACAAATAACTTTAACGAAGGCAAAAGATACAACAAATACCAACTGCTTAAAAGCTTTGGGTTAACAGACGAAGATAATCTCGACCAGCCATTAATCGGAATGGTAACCCGATTAGTTGAACAAAAAGGAATTGACCTAATCCAATACAAGTTAGAGTACTTCTTACAAAATCAAATTTTTCGATTTATTCTTTTAGGTTCAGGGGAAAGCCGATACGAAGACTACTTCCGCTATCTTCAATGGAAATATCCAAAACTCGCATTAGTTCACATTGGCTATTCGAATGAACGCTCTCATCAAATTATCGCAGGGTCGGACTATACTCTACTACCATCGAGATTCGAGCCTTGTGGTTTGACGCAAATGTATAGCTTACGATATGGAACTATACCGATTGTTCGCTTAACAGGAGGTTTTGTCGATACAGTCGAAGAATATAACCCCAATACCGGCTCGGGCACGGGCTTCACATTCTATCAGTATAATGCCGATGATATGGCTTTTGCAATTCAAAGGGCTTTGAGCATTTACCAAAACGAACCACACTGGTCTCTTATCCGTAAAAACGCAATGAGCAAAGATTTTTCGGCTCAAAAAACTGCTATGGATTATTTGAAAGTATTTCAATGGGCTTTGGAAAAAGTAAATGGCTGAACCTTCCTTTCCTCAAATACATCTTTTTTAACGAAGTAATTAAGAAAATTTTTCCTACTGTAATCATTTTCCTCTGCTTATTCCAAACGCAAAGATTGTTACTTTTAATTACAAATATTAAAGATTTTGAAGGCGTTCCATCTGAATTTATTTTTCTTTCATTCGTTGTTGGATTAAGATTTGATTTAAGCATCACTCTTTATATTGTTTCTCTAATATTTATAGTGTACTTCATCTTATATTTCCTTAAAATCGAAAAATACTTAAATCATATTGCTTTTACATATTTTTCTTTAATGAGCTTTTTGGTTATATTCCTTTTTAGCGTCGAAATCGAGTTCTACCGTTTCTTTAAATCTCGGCTTAATTTTTATGTGATGAATGTAAAAACTTCGCCTCGAACAATTATTAAAATGATTTGGGAAATGTATCCTGTCACGCTTTACTTATTAATAATTGCTCTCCTAACAGCAATTTGCATATATTTGTTTCGCAAAATATACCTTAATGCAAAATCTTCCGAATCTATTCCTTTCGGCTTCAAACTAACAAGCTTCTTGATTTTTAGTATATTGATATTTATTGGAATACGAGGAACACTTTCGCCCAAAACTCCGCTTCGCTGGGGGCACGCTTATTTCTGCAATTTCAATTCCTGCAACAAACTCGCCCTCAACGGGATTTTTACATTATTCGACGAAATACTGAAAAAGCCTACAACTACCGAAGAAATCCAAAAACTTTTCAATACAAATGAAGATGAAGCCAAAAAAATCATCGAAAGATATCTAATCCAAGATAATTCTCAATTTATCCATTTCCCACTAAGAAAATATTCGAACGATACACAAAACCTTCGAAAATACAATTTGGTCATCTTTATCCTCGAAAGTTTTTCAAAAGCCCGAATTAATCAATATAAAAACCAAAACAAGAGATTATTTTTCTTGGAGCTCGAAAAGAAAGGAATTACATTCGAAAACATTTATTCAAACGGAATGCACACGAATATGGGTCTTTTCTCCACTCTTTTTGGATTGCCAAATTTAATTGGCAAAAACATAATGGCTATAAATCTTGGACAACAGACCTTCTCGGGCATACCGAACATTCTAAGCGAACTTGGTTACGAAGTTTATTTTGGTGTCTCGCACGACCCAAATTTCGATAATATGGCGGGCTTCCTCACCAGCAATGGTGTAAGCAAAATTATTTCGCAATTCGATTTCCCTCAAAACTTAGTGCTTTCCTCTCTCGGTGTTCCCGACCATCTCCTATTCGAAAGAATGCATCAACTTTTCGAAAGCTCCAAAAAACCTTTCTGTGGAATTATCCTTTCGACTAACAATCACGGACCTTGGAAAATTCCCAAAGTCGCAGGTAAAAATTTTGGATCTACATTTGAATACACCGACTGGGCAGTCGAACATTTCTTCGAATTTGCAAAAAAAGCAAAATATTTCGACAATACTATTTTCGTCATTACCGCTGACCACAGCTTAATCGAAAATCCTAAATACGAACTCGACTTAAACGCTTTTCACATACCTCTGTTAATCTTTTTGCCTTCGTCCGACATTCATCAAACCATAGAAACTTTTGGCAGTCAAATAGATATTCCAAATACAATTTTGAATTTTATGCAAATTGATTACGAAACAACCAATCTTGGTCGAAATTTGTTCGCATTAAATGATTCATCTTTAAGTTTTGCCCTAATCAACGAAGGCAAAACTTTGGGCCTTATTACCAAGGATTGGTTTCTAATTCACCGATTAGGCTCAAAAACATCGTTATTTAAGCAAAATTCAAACGACTATCAAACAAATTACGCAGAAATAAACCAAGATACCCTTCAACTGCTAAAAGATATTCTAATCAGCTTCTATTATTATTCAAACAAATCGATGATAGAAAGAAAAGTAAAACAGAAAAATTAATTATCACTTTCGTTCACGGACGAAGATATATTTTTTTGCAATGTAAATTAAAGAAAGAATTACAACAATTGCCAAAAATACTTTCCAATAGACCTCGAAGATATGCTCTACTTTTCTCCAATTTTTTCCTAAAGTTAACCCCAAATATATTAAAAGAGTATTCCAAAGAAATGCACTAACACCAGCAAGCACAATAGATTTAACCAAATCCAATTTGGAAAGCCCTGCAAAAAAAGCAACAACTGCCCTTGTTCCCGAAAGAAATCGATTTATAACAATTACAAAGTAACCATAGCGGGCAAACAAAGTTCGAACTTTTTCCATTTGCTCAATTTTAATGTACTTTGGTGGCTTTCGTGTAATTCTTTCTCCTACTAATTTTCCAACCAAAAACATAGTCGTAAAGCCGAAAACAGAACCTATGGTCGCAACCCCCAATAACAAATAGAAGTTAATAACCCCAATTCCAGCAAAAGTTCCTAAAAAAACAAGAATAACATCGCTTGGCGAAGGTGGAAAAATGTTTTCCACATACATAAAAAAAAACGACAAAGCTAAAATAATAAATGGATTGCTTAAATTTTGAGTAATGAAACTAATAACACTATCCAGCATCGACAATATCTATTAATTCCTTTAGACTCGTGATATGAAAATCGGGAGCTGCAGAATCATCCTGGGCATTTTCCATAAGTCCGACAAATACTGTGTTAACACCAGCTCTTTTCCCCGCAAGTATGTCCTTATAGCTATCTCCAACCATCCAGCAGTGGCTTTTGTCCAAATTCCATTTTTCTATTGCCCGAAGAATCATTCCTGGATTTGGTTTAAGTTCCCAACTAAAAGATTCGCCTGAATCTGTGCAATAGAAAATATCATCAAAATCAAAACCCGTCTTCTCAATTAGGCTTGCTCTTATTAACTTGGTTAAGTTTTCTAATTCAGAGTTGGACATTAAACCTTTTCCAACCCCTTTTTGATTCGAAATTAAAATAATCAAGTAACCCTTTTGCTTTAAAATCGGTAAAATTTCCAAAAAATCAGGAATGAAATAGAAATTTGAAAAATCCTTAATATATTCACCAACGATTCGGAAATTAATAACCCCGTCCCTATCGAAAAGTATAGCCTTGCGAGCTGGCATATTAATTCAACTTTTCTGAGCTAAAAGGAACACTTTCGGTATTCTTCTCCTCTTGTGGCACCGAATCATTACTGTTTTTTTGGTTCATACTCTTAATAGCACGCAATTTCTTCAGATTAATTGGGGGTAGTTCCTCGCCTCGGATAAGCATATCGAGTTCTTCACCTTCCAGGGTCTCTCTTTCAAGCAAAATTTTAGAGGTCTTGTGCAACAAATCTATTTTCTCATTCAATAAGTTTTCAGCTCTTTGGTATGCTTCGGTAAGAATTTTGCGAACTTCATTGTCGATAATTTGAGCTGTTGCTTCGCTGTGGTCCCGAGGTTGTGCGATTTCACGACCAAGGAAGACTTCTTCGTGCCTATTGGCGAAAGTTACAGGACCGAGGACCTCGCTCATTCCCCAATCGCAAACCATCTTTCGAGCAATATTTGTTGCACGTTCTAAATCGTTTGCTGCACCTGTCGAAAGTGTATTAAATACAATCTTTTCGGCAGCACGGCCTGCCATCAAAACTACCAATTGAGTCAATAGATATTCTTTCGAAAGTGTATGGAAATCCTCTTTGGGCAAAATAGATGTAACCCCCAATGCTCTACCACGAGGGATAATAGTAATCTTGTGAACTGGATCGGCATCGGGAAGGAACTTCGCTGCAAGGGCATGCCCCATTTCATGATATGCTGTAACTTGCTTTTCTTTTTCCGAAATAACCAAACTTTTCCGTTCAATACCCATCAGTACTTTATCCTTAGCAGCTTCGAAATCGTACATCGTAACAACATCGCTATTTCGCCGAGCGGCTAACAATGCAGCTTCGTTAACAATATTGGCAATATCGGCACCAGAAAGACCAGGTGTCGAACGAGCTAAAATTTCGAAATCCACATCTTCGGCTAATGGCAGACGCCGTGCGTGAACTTTAAAAATGGCTTCCCTGCCTTTGACGTCGGGCCTATCGACAACAATTTGTCGGTCGAAACGCCCCGGCCTAAGCAAAGCAGGGTCAAGAACATCAGGACGATTTGTTGCTGCAATAACAATTACACTACTGTTTTGCTCGAATCCGTCCATTTCGACAAGCAATTGGTTCAGTGTTTGCTCACGTTCATCGTGCCCGCCACCTAAGCCCGCACCCCGTTGGCGTCCAACTGCATCAATTTCATCGATGAATACTATGCAAGGCGAATTCTTCTTTGCTTGTTCGAAAAGGTCTCGGACACGGCTTGCACCTACACCGACAAACATTTCAACAAATTCAGCACCGGAAATCGAAAAGAAGGGAACATCGGCTTCGCCGGCAATTGCACGGGCAAGAAGTGTCTTACCTGTACCCGGCGGACCGATCAACAAAACACCTCGAGGAATTCGACCTCCCAGGCGTTGAAATTTTGCTGGGTCTTTCAAGAATTCAACAACCTCTTGCAACTCTTCTTTCGCTTCGTCGCAACCAGCAACATCTTTGAAAGTAACTTTATTAAGCGAATTAGAAATCAATCTAGCCCGAGATTTACCAAAAGAAAAAATGTTCTTGTTGGACGAACCAGCACCAATTTGCATCCTTCTAAGAAAGTATATGTAGATTCCAATAAGCACAATCCAAGGCAAAATCGAAATAATTGTGTTCCACCAAGGACTGTCGGCACTTTCGTAACTAAATGTTATACCTTTCGAAAGCCATTGCTCTTCGGTTTTACTGTCAATTACACCAAGCTTTGTCACAAAATATTTGACTTCCCGAGGTTTTCCTTCAACATAAATCTTAAGCACCTCACGAAGTTCCCCATGAAATTCAAAATCGTTTAGATTAGATTTCTTTATAATTGCCGACTTAATAAGTCCTTGTTCTAAAAGTTCCAAATACTTTGTATAAGAGATTGGCCATTCGGGTCTTTGGACAGAATTCATCATCATATAAATTGTAACAACGCTAGCGAAAATGACAATCCACAAAAGGAGGTTCCGAGCCATCCTCGACGGCTGATTGTCATTTAAAAATGGAGGCTTTCGAAATTGCTTATTCCCTTGATTATCCGACATTGAACTTCTCTTCTACATTGTTAAATTTAAAAATTCTTGAAATTGGGCTTGCGAAATTTGAAAAGAAAAAATTCTCATCTAGCGGTCGTCTTCGCCTCGGTGCAATTTCTCGCTCGTAAAATGTTGGTTCTAAAAGCGAAGGGTCACCCGGAAAACCAATAGAAATCATTGCAATAATTTCAAAATCATCCGGTATTTGAAAATTATTCCGCAGTTTTTGAGCATCGAAGCCAGCCATTGGATGAGCATAAAGACCTAAATCGAAAGCTTGAAGTAACATACTAAAAGCAGCGCTACCTGTGTCAAACGAAGCCCATTTATTGATAGATTCGGGATTGTTACGCCAGGACTTGCGAAACATTACAGAAATTAAAACAGGTGCATTCTTCACCCATTTTTGGTTACCAATATCTAAGGTATCGAATGCAAGGGCGTAACTTTTGGGATCAGTAAATTTATCCCACACAATAAAAGACCAAGGTTCTTCACCTCCGCAGGATGGTGCCCAACGAGCAGCCTCGCAAATTGAAAGAATAAATTCTTTTGGAACAGGTTTTGATGAATCAAAAGCTCGGGGACTCCAACGCTTGGCAATTAATTGATTTATGGGGAATTCTGTTGTCGCTAATTTATCCATTAACAAAATAACAATAAATAAACAACTTTTAGAAACGAAATTTTAGTCTGAATATTTTAAAAAAAAGCCCAACTTCGGAAAGTTGGGCTTTTGAATTTATTGAAATAAAGGAAATTATCTTACAATAACTATTGGATAGCTCCTATAGGAATCACCGACTTTGACAAGAATAGTGTAGAAACCCGAGTGTAAAGTTGAAATATCGAATTGAGTAAAACCAGTGCGGGAATCGTTCATTGGATAAAGTTCATATACAATACCGAATAAATTGCACGCTCGGATAGTCTCAATAACCAGACCATCGTTGTTTACAATTGTCAAAACTGAATTGTCATTTTGTAACAAGAATTTCGTTCCTTCATTATCCGAAAAGACAGATTTGTAGGGTTCTACTTTGACAATGATATCTTGCGTAGAAGCCATACCACAGGTTCCCGATACGACACATTTGTATGTACCCGAGTCAGCCATTGATACATTTTCGATAATAAGCTCATTTTTATTTTGCCCAAGCAATTTGGAGCCATCCTTGAACCATTCATACGTGAGGTTGTCTCCTTTGGCATAAACGTAAAGTTTTAAAGTACTATATTCAACGATATTGGTATCGGCAGAAGACAAAAGGATTGTTGTCTTAGGTTTTACATTTATCGTAAAAACTTGACTTTCGACTGTCGAAGGACAAGCACCGGAGACGATAACCTTATATTGTCCCGAATTGCTTTCTTTTAAATCTGCAATCATTAATACTGTATCGGTAGCATTGGGTATGGAGGAATTATTGAACATCCATTGGTATTTTAATTTCGAACCCCGAGCAACAACTTTGAAGTAAACAGTATCACCTTCGCAAAAGACATTATTTTCGGGGAACTTAGAAACTTCTTCAATGGTAGGTAATTCGAAAATTTTAAATGGATTTGCTGTAACTGCAATATTACCTCGCTTATGTGAAACGCGCAACCAAACTTGGTCACCAAATGTTGTTGCTGGAATTGACCAAGTATAGGACATACCTTTAACATTTTTTGCCAATGGTGTCCAATCGGAATTTGCACCAAGTTTGATATCAATATCGAAAGTATCGTTCGAAGAGTATTCTTCGGAAACCCAACGAATATTGACATTGGTATTTGGGCAAAGTTCTTCTTTTCCAACTGGGTAATCCAAACGAAGGTCAGCCATTGTGTTTTTAATCAATAGCAAGTCGTTTTGCCCACCGTATGAAGCTCCCTCCAATGGGTTGATTTGTGTTAGATTTTTGTTGTTTGTCACAGCCGCAAAATAGTAGTCGCCATTACTTGCCTTAAAGAAAGCTTTTGTAGAATCATCGTCAGAAGTGCCAAGAATGTCACTGAACAAAACACTACTACCATCGAGCGACATATTAACATAGATAAGGTCATATTTACCAATCTTCTTTCCTGTTGGATTATTTACAATCGGGAAGTTTGTCGAATTAGTAAAACCAGTTAATATCAAAGTATTATTAGGCAAAAGCCCCAAACCCGTTGGGTATTCATTTCCCGAACCACCAAGGAATGTGGAAAACACCAAATCTTGTCGCCGCCGAGTATTTCCTTGCCAGTCTCGGGATTCGATGATGTTTGATAAACTTGCAATAAAAATTTCAGCATTTCCTTTGTGGGTAGATTGAAAAGCATTTTCGGAAAGAGGGAAGGATGGGTTCGAAATACTCTCTTTAAAAGTAATACCTGCAAAAATTATCCTTTGGTCATTTGTATAAGTAACTGTATAAGCAATATCGTCGGCGGTTCCTCCAAAATATGTGCAAAAGTCAAGTTTTCCTCCGTCGCCCAAAATTTTAATCGCAAAGGCATCCCAACCGCCATTGAAAGTCCTATCGTAAGGTGAATCCAAAACGCTTCCACCCCACCCAGTCCTGTATGGAACTGCAGGAAAATCACTGGATTTTGTACCACCAACGATGAAAATATTATTCGTGATACTTACCGCCATTCCATAAGGTCGGTCGTCATCGCCACCACCAATGTAGGTACCATATTCTATTAATTTTCCACTCGAAGACAATTTAAATACGAAAATATCTTCTCTACCCTTGATTTTGTTTTGGTAAGCACCACCAGTAACAGGAAAGTCGGTAGAAGTTGTGTATCCTGTAATGATTACACCCTTATCAGGTGCTAACCTCATTGCAGTTGTAATATCATCCTTTGTGCCTCCAACATATGTTGAATAAACAATGCGGTTCCCATCGGGATTCAACTTTGTTATGAAAGCATCATTCTGGCCATTAATAGTAATTCCCAAAGCTTCGACTAATGGGAAATCTGTAGAATTCGTTGTTCCACCAACATAAATATTACCTAATTCATCTACCTCCATTCCAGCGGGATATTCTGTCCCCGAGCCACCCAGAAATGTTGACCAAATCACTTTCCGTGTTGCGCCACGTAAATCGAGTTTTGTAATGAAAACATCTTTTACATTATTAAACGAAGCATCGTAAGCTCCGGGTGTTGTTGGAAAATTAGTCGATTCAGTCCAACCGGCAATAATAACTATTCCAGTTGAAACTTCGACTATACTGACTGCTTCTTCGTTACCCGAGCCACCGAAATAACTTTGGAAAACAATTGGGTCAATAATTAAAATCTTGTTCTTATCGTAGTTACCAAGTTCGAAAGCGAACCTGTTCTCGCCAATTTGCTTAAATCGGCATTCAATTTCAGCTTGGATACCATTTTCCATTTGGAACGCAAATAAATTACCATTCACAATTTCCCCGAACCTCGTCAGAAGTCGTATATTTTTCCCATCAGTCCCTAATACCTGCACTCCTTCGAAATTAAGAACAATTTGAGTTGGGTCGGCATTAGGTTTTACAATAAAATCATATCGTGGGGAAAAATTATCCAATTTTACAAGCAAATCAACATTTGAGTATAAATCTGGGAAAATTAATTCTTCGACAGCGTAAACATTTGTTTTCCAATGCTCGGGATTATCCCCAATAAAATAATTATATCGAGTATCTAAAATATTTCGTTCAATTGGAGTCTTAAACTCTGCGTTTTCGAAACTAATTTTCAAGACCTGCCCACTTTTAACTCTGTGCTTTTCGCTTCCAGTAATTTGAAAATAGTCGAAGAAAAGGGAATTGTCCGAGATTACGAAACTTTGATTTCCCTTCGAATACACATATTTAATGTCTGAATCCCATTGACCCAGATTCTTAATGAAATTTGCATTTGCAACGATAACCGAAAAGATTGCGACAACCACAGAAGTCAAAAGAAAAGTAGAAAATTTTTTGCTCATAACTTCCTCGAAAAATTTACAATTTTACCATAACAATATCATAACAAATATAACAAAAAATTTTAAAAAAAGTTACATACAAGTTTATTCTTTTATATTATACATTTGTTCTATTAACTCTGAATATTTTTTTTCGACGATGTGCCTTCGAACACTTAATTTCGGACTAAGTTCCCCATTTTCAATTGAAAATGTTTCTGTTAATATCGCAAATCTTTTTATCCTTTCAAATTTCGACAGATTCACCTGTAGCCTATCGATACTTTCTTTAATCTTTTGAATTATTTTGGGATTATTAACTAACTCGGCGAAAGATTCGAAATGAATATCTAAATTTCTTGCAAGCTCGGTGATTTGCTCAACATTTGGCATTATTAGAGCAACATTATACTCTCGGTTATCACCAATTAATATACATTGGTCGACATAAGGACTCTGTGCAATTAAATTTTCAATTGGTTGAGGTGCTATGTTTTTGCCCCCTTTGTTCACAAAAATATACTTTTTTCTATCAGTAATTCTGAGATTTCCTCTTTCGGTTATGTAGCCTACATCGCCAGTGTAGAGCCATCCATCGGGGTCAATTGCCGTATTAGTTGCCTCGGTATCATTCCAATAGCCAAGCATAACGTTTGGACCACGGACAAGAATTTCTCCATCATCAGCAATCTTTACTTCCACCGAACGCAAGGGTTTTCCAACAGTACCAATTTCAACATTATCTTCTCGGGTAACACTAACAACAGGGGAAGCCTCTGTCAAACCATAACCTTCCAGCACTCGATAGCCCACTGCCCAGAAAAAGATATTAACTTCCGGATTCAAAGGTGCTCCGCCACTAACAAAAAGCAAATTCTTTACACCAAGTTTCTCGGTAATCTTACTGAAAACTAACTTCTTTGCCAAAGAGTATTTCGACTTTAAAATGGAGTTAATCTCACCCGTGCTAAACTTTTGCGTCATATATTTCTTTCCAACCTCGGTAGCCCAAGCGAAAACTCGCTTCTTGATAAATCGCTCCTTTTCAATTTGAGCCAAAATCTTTTTCCTAACAACTTCCAAAAGGCGAGGCACAGTTGTCATAATAGTTGGCTGTACCTCTTTAATATTTGTAGCAATTGTATCCAAGCTCTCTGCTATTGCAACTGTTGCACCCGAAAAGAAACCACTATAATATCCTGCTGTCCGTTCGTAAGCGTGGCACCACGGCAAGTAGGAAAGCAAAATATCTTGCGAAGTTATCTTAATAGCATCCAATGCATCAAAAACATTGGTCATTATGTTGCGATTAGTCAAAACAACACCCTTGGGGTCGCCCGTTGTTCCACTGGTGTAAATTATTGTATGAATACTTTCGGGGGTGAGCTTTTCTATCATTGGCAAGATATATTTGTCAGCATCGTCGAAAGAAACTTTACCCGTTGACATCGAAATTATTGAATTAAAACTTTTTACTCTTGGGTCTTTAATCTTCCCCAAGTCGATATCATCGAAAACAATTAAGTGTCGAATCGATGGAATATTTTCGATAACCTGCATTATTTTGTTTAACTGAAATTGTGACGAAAGAAAAATAGCACTCGCCGTGCAATCATTGAAAATGTACTCTTCTTGCTTTGGCGCCGTTGTGGGAAAAATCGGAACACTAACTGCACCAATTGCAGAAATCGCAATATCGGCAACAACCCATTCGATTCGATTTTCGGAAATCAAACCAACACGGTCGTTCGGTCGAAAGCCCAAATTTAAAAGACCAATCGCAAGGGTAACGATTCTTTCCCACAGCTCACGATGCGTTATCCCTTTGTAAACACCACCAACTTTATACAAAAAAGCATTTTTGGTGTGGGAATAACGCAAGCAAGTCTCTCGGAATAATTTTGGTATTGTTGTATCCATAACCTACAAATAAAAAAACAAAAATAAAAATTACTCTTGATGTAAGAGTCATCAATATGAATGATTAATTTTGGTATTGTTTTACTTTTTAAGAGAATGCCAATGCAGGGATAAATGAATTCATTTTAATACTAAAAATCAAATAAATCATCGAGAAACCCTTTTCTTCTCTTGTATTTATAATCCTTTTCATATGGATAGTTTTTACTTTCATAATAGTTCCCTATTGGCTTACCTTTGTTTTCGTAGCTTGAACGTTCTATGATTTTGTCGAGTTCGCCACGGTCAAGCCAAACGCCACGACATTTTGGACAATAGTCAATTTCCACACCGCTTCTTTCTGTCATTATTAAGTCCACGTTACAAATAGGACATTTCATTGAAAACCTCCACTATGTTAAAAATAAAAATCTCTATTGTTCTATATTGATAGACGTTTAAAAGCTCGAAGAAATTTTGTTTCGAACAAAATTTTGTAATTTTCGGAAAAACATAATTTTTTTTATTAATCAACTTTGAAATTTCTCCTTTTGTTTTTATTACATCTAAATTTAATTTTAATTAAAAAATTTAAGAAAAGTTTTTTAAAATATCCTCAAACAATCAGAACTATAGAGGAATAATTGATAAACCAGTAATTTTTTCAATTAATCAATGATACTAATTTTGCATATAAGTAATTCAAAACTTCAAAGTCTTACAATATAAGTCCAATTTAAAAAGTGATTTGCTTCAATATCAACCATCAGCTTTTGGGAAACGAATATTTCTGGTTACGACAAGTTCTCTTGCAGTTTGGAAATCAGTTAGTAAGTCTTATTATTTATTCTTTCGAATCGTAATTTCATTTTTAAAGTCATCGAAATTTTCTAGTTCTTTTGGAACAGTAATCACCTTAGTTTTCATAGATTCCATACCAAAGTCTGTCAATCCTAATAGTGAAAGCAACTCCATAAGTGTTGTAAATATTTTAATTAGACGTGAAGTCTTGCTTTTTAGAGTAGTATCCTTAGTTACGACAGTCTTGGAATTAATTGGTTTTATTTTTAAGTCACCATTCTTTTTAACTAAAATATCATTTATATTGTCGTAGCTAATCTTTATAAATAGCTCACTTGGTGTTCTTGCTTTGGTAAACTCTTTTACAAATCTTAGAAATAAACTAAGTCTTGGCTCATTGTCCAAGTTTATTTTTCTTGTTATAAAATTTTCGTCAAGTACTATTTCAAAATTTTTTGCAACAAGATTTATCCAATTTTTTTCGTAATAATACAGTAGCGAAAATATAATTAAACCTGACAAAGGGAGTAAAAAAGCGATAAAAAGAAAATCTTCAGTTGTAAGGGTATTAGTGAGAAATAATAAAGCAGCAACTAACAGAGGCACCAGAGCAATAGAAAGAATGGGTACTGTGGAAATAATTATCCGTCGTTTGGAGTATTCATTAAGTTTAGTTGGGTCAATTTTGTAAGTTTTAATTGTTTGCATTTCTATTACTGTTAATAATACCACTAAGTCAATTCTAGTTCAAAGTAAAACGCTTTAAATAAAAATGTTTATTCAAAAACATTTCATCATCGGGAAGTGCGAAAATTATTTTTTAAATTTTGATTGTTTAAATGCTGCCAAAATCTCATTTCGGTCTTTTTCAAACCTACCGGTTGTCGTTGCAGAGAAAAAGTAACCATTAAAATAATAATGGTACATAATTTGCTTGATTGGTACTAAATCCATATCGTAAAGAGTAATCGTGTATTTTCTAAATTCTAATCCATCAATCGTCTCTTTTTCTGTTACGGTGGTATCGATTTTATATCCTTCGTCTTCATACATCAAACAAAGAAATTGTTTTGTATTGCGTACCGTTTCTTCAAAATTACTTTCGTTGCTAGTTTCCATTGGGTCTATTGCTACACCAAATGAACTAAATTGATTTTTTTGTAATGTAAGTAAAACTTTACTTTGAGGCGTTGCAACTTTCTTGTTCAAAGTACTTTCAACAGCCTCTTGACCACTTTTTGCCTTTTGGTCAGGTTTTTCGTTTTCAACAATCTGCCATCCCTCTGGTATTTCGAATGTCCATCCTATTTCTTGACTTGTAAAAATTTTTCCTTTTTCTGCGGTTTTTTCTTTTCCACAGGAAAGAAGCAAAACTGAAATTCCAAATATAAACGAATAGAAAAAGAATCTCATAAATCCTCCATTTTAAAAATAAAAAAATAATTTTTAGAAACGCAAAAATTTTAATTTTATTTTAAAAAATATTTATTAAAAAATTTCCCGACTATTATTAGAAAACAATTAATTTATTTAGTTGAGTATTGATAAAATTCAGATAGCAATGATACAAATTAATCTAATCGGAAATATGAGATTATAGAATTCGTCTCTCTTTCTTGTTTTCCCAGGCTGAAGACGGAATTAAAAAAGTAGGACTTACATTTTTCGTTGAAATACGAAAGTGTTTGTTAATTTTTATGAATAAAACCATAACTAAATCGTTTAATCGTATTTTGCATTAAAGAACATGAGAAAACTCTTTTTCGAGTTAGATTTAGCGTACTGGTTATTAATTATTTTTGCCATTGTTGCAATATTTTTAACATTTTTCTACTACAGAAACACAAATCCTGAACTTACACGCATCCAAAAGCTTATACTTTCGACCATACGTTCATTGGCTTTAATCCTGTTAATTTTTGTTTTTGCTAAGCCAATCCTAACTTTTATTTCGTTTGACTTCAACAAACCTAAAATCGCTTTTCTCGTCGATAACTCCCAATCAATGAACTTCAAATATGGCAATGTCGACAAAAAAGAACAACTTCTACTTGCCATAAGGAATTTCCAAAACACTTACAACAACAAATATCCCGTGGAATTCTACATTTTCGACGCCGATTCGAAAGCATCCCCCAACTTTTCCCCCGAAATGTTAAACTTTTCGGGTCAGTCCACAAATATTAGTTCTGCATTCGAAAAAATCAGAAAAGATTTGTCGAACCACAATTTCCAAGCAGTGATTATTGCAACCGATGGAATTTACAACGAAGGCGACAATCCAATTTTTGCTTCCGAAAAACTTCTTATGCCAATTTACACAATTTCAATTGGCGACACTACCCAACCAAAAGATGTTTCCATTGAAAGAATCATTACAAACGACCCAGCTTCAGTTGGTAAAACCCAGCCCGTGAAGGTTAACATCAAATCAGTCGGATACAATAATGAAGTTACTATCAAGTTATTCGAAGAACAAAATCTTATCGGGGAAAAAAATATCATATTAGACCCAAAGGTGCAAGAATATTCAGTCCTATTCGATTACGAACCAAAAGAGGTAGGCTTCCGCAAATTAACAGCACGAGTTTCTACCTTGCCCGATGAGTTTACCACCTTAAACAATCAACTTTCGGAAGTTGTAAAAGTAGTCGACAATCGTAGCAAATTTCTCATTCTTGCGGGTTACCCAAATCCCGATATTCCCTTTATTCGCAATATAATCGAAAACGAATCAGGTAATCCCGTTGTTACCTTCACCCAAAAAAAAGGTGCAGAATTCTACAATCCCCAACCAAATCGGAGAGATTTCGAAAACGCTGAAATTTTCGTGCTAATTGGATTCCCAATTTCTCAATCTCCCGACCATATCTTACAATGGTTACGAGAAGAGCTAAGCAAAGGCAAATCAATCCTTTTCATTCCTCAACTTTTGACCGATTATCGTAAGCTGCAACAAATACAAGAGTTCTTACCATTTTCGTTTGTAAGCAATAACCAACGGGAATTGAATTTTATTGCAAACTTTCCTTCGGCTCAAATAGGTAACCGATTGTTAGAAATTGGATATGGAGAAGATAACCTAAAAGTGCTAAATCAGTTGCCACCAATTTTCCGAACCGAATTGTTTATCAAACCCAAGCCCGAAAGTGAAGTTTTAGCCGATATGAAAATAAACAACGTCCAATTCAAAGAACCCTCGATTATTGTTCGAAATTTTCAAAATCAAAAGTCTGTTGCAATTCTTGGCTACGGTCTTTACAGATGGAAACTTTTAGGACATAGCCTGCGGGAAATCATCAGCCCTGGCGAAATAAAGATTGACGCTGGCAGCCGACTTATTTCCAACTTTTTAGGTTGGCTTTCAACCACCGATGAAAGTCGAAAGATTAGAGTCTGGACAAATCGAAAAAAATACTATTCCCACGAAAAGATTGAAATTGTTGGTCAAGTTTTCGACGAATCTTTTGCCCCTGTTGACAATGCAAAAATAAAAGTTGTTATTTCCAAGCAAAATGAAAAGCAAGAGCTCCTTCTACCATACATTGGTGGCGGAATGTATTCATTGCAATTCGGACCACTCAAAGAAGGCGATTACAACTTTTCTGCCGAAATAACTTTGAACAATAATAAATTAGCTCAAACCACAGGCAAATTTATCGTCGAAAAAAGCAATCTCGAATACTTAAATATGGCAACCAACGAAAAACTTTTAGAATACATAGCAAAATCCACATATGGCAAATTTTATCGATGGAACCAAACAGAGGAGTTAGCAAAGGATATCAGCTATCTTCAACTAAAAGAGCAAGTTTCGAAAAAGGAAAGTAGAATAAGCATCTGGGAAAATTTCACTCTCCTTTTGCTTTCTATACTCTTATTTGCAACCGAGTGGTTTATTCGCCGAACAAAAGGTTTATTATGATTCCCTTTTTTGCTTCGAATTATTGGCAAAAACTTTCCTAAAACAAAATATCAATATACTAATAATAACAGTCCACGAAATTGCAAGGAAAATAACGCCTTGAATCGAAAATCCCCCGTTATTCATACACAAATTTATCTTTGTTTAATTTCCAAGCCTTGTGAACCATAAACAAAAGCAAAGCAAGAATAATAAGCATAAATACCCTTGCACCCCAGCGATATGGTATTTGATCATCGGGAACATCTTTCATTAAAATAACTGAAATAGAATCAGTATAAAGCCAGTAAACCAAAATAGTAAGCAAATATAGCGGGGTGATGTATTTGATTATATATGCAAAGAATCGAGGCACTTTAATATCTGCACCTTTTGTAAACTCATTCCAAGCGTTATTAATTCCCCAAATCCAGCCAAAAATAATGACTTCAATTAAGCCATTAATTACCAAAAAGAATGTTCCAGCCCAATAATCAAGTTCATCGAGGAAACCATACTTTAAAAAGAAAACAACAAAATGTGCACTAATAAAAGTCAATAATGCAACTATGTTTGTGGCCCTTGCTCTCGAAAAATTAAATTGTTCTTGTAAGAAGGCTATCAAAGGCTGCACCATCGCAACCGAAGATGTAATTCCAGCTACAAAAAGCAAGAAAAACCAAATAAAGCCAAAGAATTCCCCGAAAGGCATTTTTTGGAAGATAATTGGCATCGAAACAAAACCTAAATTGAAAGCTCCACCTTTTGCTATATCCAAAGTTGTCGGTATGCCAAAAAAAGCAACAGCAACAGGTATTGCAATAGAACCACCTAAAACGACCTCCACAAATTCGTTCGTGCTGGCTGTCGAAAGTCCATTCAGAGCGACATCATCTTTTTCTTTCAAATAACTTGCATAAGCTTCCAAAGTTCCCATTCCTACACTTAAAGTAAAGAAGATTTGACCAGCTGCTGCAAGCCAAATTTTTGCGTCCGAAAGAGCCGAAAAATTGGGATTCCAAATGAACGCAAATCCGCTTTCTACATTTCTTTCGGGATAATTCACAGGGTCAGGAGTACCAAGAGTTATAACTCTAATAGCCAAAATAATACCCAAGAGAATAAGCAAAGGCATCCCATATCTTGCTAAAATCTCTATTCCACCAGAAATGCCTTTGTGCAATACGTAAAAATTTAAAAGCAATGTAATAATCAGAAAAACATAGGCAGTGAGAATCGAACCGAAAAACCCAGGCTCAACACCTTGATAACTTCGCAGAAAATTTGTCATCAAGCTAAAGTCACCAATCCCAAAGTATGTTTTTGTTAATGAAAAAAAACTAAATGCCAAAGTCCACGATTCAATATAACAGTAGTAAATCATTATGATTGAAGAAACAAACAAGCCAAAGACTCCCAGGTATTTTGCAATTGGACTTCGCCAAATTGCATCGTACATCCCCGGTAAGTGCCCGTGTCCAAATTTGCCTCCGTACCTACCTATTGTCCATTCAACCCACATCAGCGGAATTCCAAGTAACAAGAAAGCAATGAAATAAGGAATCATAAAAGCACCACCACCGTTTTGGGCAGCTTGGACAGGGAAACGGAGAAAATTTCCCAATCCAACAGCATTACCCGCTGCTGCAAGTATTAGACCAATTCTTGTTGCCCAACGTTCCCGATTGCTCATAGGATTCAATATTTATTATAAATTCTTTTCATAAAGTCTATAAATTTTATACACTTTACCATTCATTGTAGAAGTCAAGCCTTTGTTCATCATCTCGTTGTCTTCCAAAACCCACGATGCTTCCCCGAATTCATATCCCAAATCAATCCCTCTTTTGCCTAATTCATAATAAAGCACAGCATCAATCCCAGTCTTTTGAAATTCTGGAATAATACCTAAGGCAATAATCCTTATAAATTTGATTTTTTTCTTTTTTGTCAAAATATGATACAAAGCACCAAGCGTCGAACCACTCTTATTGAATATCAAACATTCATTTATATTTGGCAAAGCCAAGCCAAAGCCTGCAACTTTACCTTTCGCTTCTGCAATCAATGCAAGGCGCGGTTCGGCAAACATTTTCAAATCGCGGGCAATATAGTTAAACTCTTCATCAGTCCATTTCACAAAACCCCAATTAGGCACCCAAGCCGAATTATAAATATTCTTCAAGATTTCGACATCTTCCCAAAAATTCTTCTTGTTGTTGAATCGCACCTCGCGTATCTTGACTTCGTACCTTTGCCTTATTACATCTTGAAGACGATAAACCTTTTCATTCAAAAAATTATCTTTCTCCAAAAGATAAGCATAAACATCCTTTGCTTTGCTGTAACCACAACCCTCAATCAAATCAATGTAGTAAGGTGGATTATATGTCATCATTAAAACTGGGGGCGAATCGAAACCTTTTATCAAAAGTCCAATCTCATCGTTCATCGAAGGGTTTTCTGGTCCAATTACCTTATCGTATCCCTTTTTAAAAAGCCAATTTTCAACACCTTCGAACAACTTCTTTGCTACATCCAAATCATTCACACATTCGAAAAAGCCGAAAAAACCAGTCTTATCGTTGTGCGTAAAATTATGATTGTGGTTAATTATACCTGCAATTCTTCCAACTATTTGATTGTCTCTCTTCGCTAAAAATAAAATTAGTTCAGAATGGTTGTAAAAGGGATTCTTTTCGGTATCAATCAACTTGTATCTATCACTTATTACGGGTGGAACAAAGTTAGGGTCATTCCGATAAAATAAATTTTGTGCTTTGATGAACTCAATTTTCTCCTTTTTTGTTTTAACTTCGCTGATTTCAATTGACATAGCAAACCTTTTATTTTTAGTTAAAGATTATTCTTTGATTATAATGCTCTCTCCATCTCGAATCCAATCGGGGGGAGGTGTTTTTTTCAGATATGTATCGAAAAATTCTTTAATTTTAAGTGCATAATGCAAGCGATTGAAATACTTATTGGGCCAATGCCCTTCGTTATGATATTGCAAAAAGAAGACGGGTTTGTTAGCTCGACGAAATGCTAAGTAAAGTTCAATTCCCTGCTGCCAAGGAACTGCACCATCTTCATCGCCAAACATTATGAGAATTGGAGTTGAAGCTTTTGGCGCACTGAATATTGGCGAATTTGAAATATAATTTGCAAGAGAATCCCAAAGGTTGCCACCAATCCTGCTTTGGTATCCTTCATATTGAAATTGCCGAGCCAAGCCCGATTCAAGTCTAATTCCACTATATGCACTTGTCATATTTCCAACTGGGGCCCCTGCAACAGCAGCCGCAAACATTGGCGTTTGGGTTATTATGTAAGCAGTCTGGTAACCACTCCAAGAATGCCCCATTAACCCAATCGCAGTCGAATCAATAAATTTCCTCTTTAATAAACTTCTAACTCCTGTTGTGATGCAATCCAAGGCAGAGTTTCCAGGATGACCAATTGTATATTTTATGTCGGGCAAGAAGAAAACATATCCATCGCTGTTATAAATTTGGAAACAGGGTCGGTGTCCAACGAAAGGAAAAATGAAATCATTTTTCATCTGCGAAAATCTTTCGTAATACCAAACGATTAGAGGGTATTTTTTCGTAGAATCGAAATTGGCAGGTTTGATGATGAATCCGTCCAATGTATCGCCTTTGCTATTGACCCAGCGAACAAGTTCGGTAGTTCCCCACTCGTAAGGCAAAACAAACTCCTGCTGGTGGTTAGTTATTTGCTTTCGAAATTTAAAAGAAAGATTAGCTATGTAAAGCTCAGGGTATTGCTCGTAACATTCTACGCGCAAAAGCACTCGGTCGGCACTGTCAGCTTTTTGGATAAATTTGTAGCTGAGTTTGTCGTCGTCAATGATTCTGTCGGGTCCGAGGATATTGAATTGTAATGCATAAAGTGTATTCTGTTTAGTCTTGTGGTCAAAAACAGATATCAAAACACTATCGAAATTTGAAAAGTGCTTTTTGTCTTCTTTTAACTTTATTACTCGGTAGGTCTGTTGTAAATCTCGTCCGTAGATTACAGTCTGACAGATGTAACTGTAACTATCGCAGAAGAATTTCCAGATGTCGTATTTGTCGTAAATAAGAAATGCAATATCGTTTTCGAACCAACCGCCAAAGCCATAATTTGGAGCCGGAGATGGCTGGTCGTAGTCTTCGTCGTAAAATGCATACTTCATCTTCCCCGTTAAATTTGCTAATGTATCTTTCTGTGGGTCGAATAAAAACCAATTTTTGTCTTTGTAAAAAACTAAATATTTACCCAATGGAGATAAGTAAGCCTTTTCGCTTAATTTTTTTTCGATTAACCTTTGTTCGCCCGTTTGCAAATTAATTAAATACAAATCGAAATAATCACCTTGCCAAGTCGCTTCTCGTTCGTATGGCTGATGACTATACCCAATTGTATAATATGGATTATCGACAATTTCAATCTGTGAAATTTCTAAATTTGATAACTGGAAAAATTTTCCTTTCTTGAGATGATATATGCAGTAGAACAGTCTATCTTTGTTCTTGTCCCACCATTTCCGTTCATGCGGTTTTATCTTCGAATCCAACCAATGCCACAATGTATAATTTGCTCTTTTCAAAATCTTTTCGATATTGAAAACATCGGTATCGTGCAATTTTTCAGTCTCTCGTTGAACAACTGTGTCCATTAATGGCTTTATACCAAAGAAAAGTCTTTCCCCATCCTCAGTCCATTTCAAATTGTTTTTGTATGGAATATACCATCCAACAGGCACTTCATTCGCGTCAACTAATTTACTAAATTCATTTGTCCTTACACTGTATTCATAAATCAACGATGAGTCAACAATAGTTGACTTTCGTAAAATTGTCTTCACATAAGCCAAATTTTGCGTCTTGTTATTCCAAGAAAGAGAAAAACAAATAGTATTCGAATCACCATCCAATCTTTTCGGCAAAGAAAAATATCCCGCTAAATTTAAAAGATAAAGCCCATTGTTTTTTGAACCTTTCTCGAAAACCGAATAAGCTAAGTATTGAGAAAGTGAATCGAACGAAAAATCAATGACATTACTTATATCAATCTTGGAATCATTTTCTAGATCTACCAGGGTTATTTTTGTTGCCTCGGGCAAAACCTTCTCTTCTTTGCTTTTTTTCGATGACTTCGCTTTTTCGGGAAAATATTTAATAACCAGCCATTTTGAATTATTCGAAAAAACATAACTGCTGGCTTTTTCAAAAACTTCTCTTTTTTGATTTAATAAATTTACAAGCATTACACCCGATTGCGGCTTCTCATCTTCCGCATTTTCAATATCGGTAAATTTAGGATTATGCTTAAAAACAAGCCAGCGAGAATTAAAAGAAAACTTTGGTTCAGTGCAACGCTCAAATTCATACTTCGAATTATCTTCAACATTAATCAATACAGACTTCGAATCGCCCCAGTTTGGAACAAGTGAATATGCAACCCATCTACCATCGCTCGAAATTGTCGGATTTCGCAATGCAGGGAATTGAATCGCTTCTTTGAAACCAAATTTCTTTTTTCCATCGGGGAACACATTTTGGATTGAAACAACAAAAAGAAAAATACACCAAAAAACAAATGTCCTCTTCATAATAATAGACTCACAATTTCACATTCGAAAAATGTTCAGAAAGCCATCTTTCAGCGTCAATTGCAGCGATACACCCGCTACCCGCAGCAGTAACCGCTTGGCGGTAGACGCTATCCTGGCAATCGCCACAAGCAAACACACCTTCTACATTAGTATAAGATGACTTGCCTTTTGTAATAATATAACCGTTTGCATCCATTTCAAGGAAATCCTTGAAGATGGAAGTATTTGGTGTATGTCCAATTGCATAGAAAACCCCATCGGCAGGCAAAACGTTTACTTCGTTTGTAATTACATTGCGGACTTTAATGTGGGTTAGTTTCTTTTGCCCAAATTTGCTTTCGCCAAGAAATTCTTCGATAACTGAATCCAATAGGAAATCAATTTTAGGATGCTGGCGAGCACGTTGAAGCATAATTTTCGAAGCTCTGAACTCCTTCCTCCGATGAATTATCGTCACTGAACTTGCAAAATGGGTAAGATATAATGCTTCTTCCATTGCCGAATCGCCCCCACCAACAACGAAGACCTTCTGGTTTTTGTAAAAGAAGCCATCGCAAGTTGCACAAGCAGAAATCCCAAAGCCCCAAAATTCATCTTCACCCTTTGCTCGAAGCCGCCGTGCACTCGCACCCGTGGCGATAATCACTGCATCGGCGGAGTATTCTTCATCCGAGTCCGACCACAAATGGAAAGGATAAACTGAAAAGTCAACCTTGTTAATTGTCTCGAATTTAACAACGGTTCCAAACCTTTGTGCCTGTTGACGAAATAGTTCCATCAATTGTGGGCCTTGAATTCCTTCGGGAAAACCGGGGTAGTTTTCGACTTCCGTTGTTATTGTTAGTTGACCACCTGGTTGCATTCCTTCGAAAATCACCGTTTCGAGCAAGGCTCGACTAGTGTAAATTGCTGCTGTAAAACCTGCTGGACCCGAACCAATAATAGCTACTTTAAAATGTTCCATATTACCAAAAAATTAAATTTCAAAAAAATTAAATTTAGTAAAAATAATCAAATCTGTAACAGAATTTTTCTGCAAAAACATTCGGATGATATTACCAAGGAAGTAATTTAATTATGGGATTTTCATCAATTCTAACAATTTGTGGGGTTTGCGAACTTAAAAAAACTATTGTAGCATCTTCCAAAACAAGGGGATAATTTACAGGTGTTGGATATTTTGCCAAATCGAATGTTTTCAAAAGATTCAACTGATTTTCGAAAAACATCAACGAAGGAAATCCCTTCACATAACACAAAACGCATAACTTATCTCGACTAATTAGAACAGGGCTTGTAATTGTTCCTCGAACATATTGTTTAAACAGAATTTTCCCATTTTCGCCAATACGAAAGATTGCCGAAATATTCTCTCCTAACCCTGTATTGTAGAGAACCAAGAAAATATCGCCACCACGAGAAACCGAAATATAACGTGGAACAAGCGGCAACTGAGTTTTCCAAAGCAATCTGCCATTCAAGTCCAAACAAAACAAATAGCCTTGCAAATCTCCTTTGACTTCGTTGTAACCTATTACATAAACTTTATTGTTGTTAACTACTGGTGCTCGGAGCAAACGAACACGCTCGAACGACCATTGCCATCGAAGTGAACCATTTTTGTCGAATACAACAAGGGTATCGGTAATATTTAAAGTATTGTTAGTCAAATTCACAAAGTAAGAATCATCATAGAACGAAAAATGCTGTGTAGGGACAATTGAAAATGTTTTTTTAAACTTCAATTTACCATTAAAATCGAAAAGATAAAAAGTATTCGAAACAAAAAAACTAATGCCATTTGAACTAATCAACAGTGATGTTAGCATTTTTGAGGTGTCGGGAATAGCGACTTTCCAATTAAATTCACCCTCAAAACTAACGGAATACAACAACATTTGGTTTGTGATAAAATATATGTTCTTTCGCTCATCGGCAACGAAATTGCTAATAACATACTGATTATCTTCTAATTTGCGTTCCCAAACCAATGAAGAATGCTTCAACAAAACAATCCAGCCAAGGTTAGTTCCCGAAACAAAAAAATTTTTTCCCAAATGAAGTGGATAAGTCAAAAATCCCGATGTATCGCTTGTACTAAGCTTTTCGGAATAAATAATGCCATTCCAAAAACTACCAAATTCCTCATATGAATTAGTCCTTTGACTATCCGATAAAATGTTGAAAAAATTTGCTTCTTTGTCGTTGGAACAAGACGAGAACAAAAACAAGAAAAGAAAGAAAAATACCCGAAAGATATTATTGATATACATACACTGCATCACCAAAAACTGCAACAATAAGTCTATTCAAAGAAACTTTACCTTTTAACAACAATATGTAGCTTCCATTTGCAAAGTTTTCGAAACATATTTCATCGCCAAAAAAATTAGTCTCTTGTAAAAGTAGATTACCAACAAAATCAAAAAGTGAAATTTCTAAAATTTCTTCGGAATTAATTTTCAAACATTTCCCATTTGTTTTAACAAAGATTGTTTTTTTGGAACTTTCGAAAAAATTTTGGTTAGCTGAGCTCAGTGATTGTAAATACAAACCTACAACACAATCCAAATCGAAACCGCTTAGAATTGGGTTATAAAATGGATGGTCTTTCTGTTCCAAAAGCCAATAAGTAAAATCTTTGATTTTTATCCAACGAATTTTTTTTAATCCAACAGTTGCCAAATCGAAAGCGTTTCCCCCACTTTCCAAAGGATTGCAAAAATCTGCACTGCCATTGGTAGGAATTATACCTGCACAACCTTCCAAAGTGATAGAATCAAATGGAAATTCATAAAAGTTAATCCCATCGTAACTTACCGAAACAACCCCAGGTTCAGCAAAAACCTTTTGGTTTGCAGGATTTATGAAGGGATTCTCGAAAATTGTAAAATCGGCTCCTTCGTCATCAGTAAGTTCAAAATCCTTCCAACCAACGACGATTTCTCCGCCAAGACCAATCGAGCAAACATCCTCGGGACTCGAAGCAGGAACCCACTGGCTTGCTTTCGTATTCGGTAAGTTGAAAATATTTTGGGGAAAATATATTGAAGCCTGCCCCGAATTTTGTCCTTCGCCAGGCTTGAAATACAAAACAGTATCGATTGGCATACAATAATATTGAGCAATAGACTTGTAGCTTAGTAAAATAAACAAACAACAAAACAGTAAACGCATAAAGTTCTACAAAATTGACCAAAACAAAGTTACCAAAAATTTTTTTCATATAAATTCGTTTTGAATATTGAAAATTTTATTAAATTTGTATGATTAAAGTTTTGAAAGTATGAGTTTAAGAAAAGTTTGGTTGCTTTGCATACTTTTTCCTTATGTGGTTGTAGCCAATCAATCTTACATTGAAAGTTTCACAGCAACTTCCAACGGTAAAGATATCGTTATTGAATTTAAAACCAGCAACGAACAGAACGTTCAAACTTTCGAAATCGAACGTTCCGTAAATAAAAGTGGCTTCAAAAAAATTACCTCAATCGACGCCAAGGGTATTCCTTCTAATTACCGATACGTCGATACCGAAGCTTTTATGAAAGATAACCAAAATTCAGACAACCCCACCGCAACTAACTACACATACAGAATTAAAATAATTTTCAAAGACAACTCATTCAGCTACACAAATACCGTAAACGTCAGTCATTCGGTAAACGGTATTTATCGCTCATGGGGAATGATTAAAGCTATGTTTAAGTAAAATGCCCCGTTTCAAATTCAAAACATTATTTACCCTTTTAACTTTTCTATTGTTCTTTCCTTTACTTTCTGTGGTAAGCGATGATGTATTCTATGATATTAAATGTCTAACTTTTTCCAAAAACCGAAGGAGCGAAAAAAAAGACTTTCCTCTGCTCGAATTCGACTCCACAGGCAGACCAATTAATCAATGCATAGCAATTTCGAAAAGTGGATTATTTGCAGTCCACTACGATATATCAGGAAAAAATAAAGTTCCACCAATCGACTTCGACAACAACGGCATTCCCGACTTCGTCGATAGTGCTTTGTTTTATCTCGACTATACCTATTCGGTCTATGTCGATTCAATTGGTTTCAAGCCACCACCCCCTGATACTGCTGGTAGAACACCTCAATGGGACTTTTACCTTCACGATATCGGCAACGGTTACTACACCGATGTTGGTTATGGTTTTACGATGATAGAACAGCAAGTAGTGGACTCAATTCATTCACCTTGCCCACGGTTTACTTCCTTCGCTATCGTCGATAACGACTTTAGCCCAAAAGATTCTTTGTTTTTCGATAACGGAACAAAAAGGGCAACATTCACCGAAACTGGTTTCGATGGACTCAAAATAACTCTTGCACACGAACTGCATCACATCTTTCAATTTGGTTACGGCGATTGCAATTTCCCTTCTATCAACGAGCTTACCTCGACATTTATGGAATATCGAATCCACCCGCATACCCGAGACTATCTTCAATACGTTCGTAGCCTTTTCCGAGATTTCTCGAAATACATTCTAAGCAATCCATACTACTCAGTCGGTTACCGTTATGCAATTTTTTTCCAATACATTTATAAAATATTCGGGGATAGACCAATTTTGGAGACCTGGAACAATATCGGCAAAGGAATTCAACCTCTCCGTGCAATGGATTTGGCTCTGAAACAACACAACAGCTCCCTTTCTTCTGCTTTAAAAGAATTTATGGAATGGGTTCATTTCTCGGGCGAAAGAGCCAAACCTAATCTCTTACCAAATGCTGAAATTTACCCCCCAATCACTTACAAAGCCGATTACAATTTTGTCAATCCTGGCATCACTGCTTCGGGAACACTTTTGCCTTTGGAAGTTAGACCACTCCGATGTTTCTTACCTTCCGAAAACCCCGAAACACTCGACGACACTTTATTCATTTACCTTCTCAACATCGATACCACAAATGCATTCGAAGGGTTCAAGGATTCATCGAGCACATTCGATATTTTCCTTACCAGCAATTCTACACCAAATTCTCGCCAACTTTTACCTCGAAATGTTTTTTATTTGCTTCACTCGGAAAATCAAAAAATTGCGGATGAAATTTTTTTGAATTTAGGATACGAGGTTTTCGCTATCGATTTTGCATTCCCTAATCCTTTCCGTTCATCTGACCAAGCTCTTTACTTTCCTGTCCCGAAGGAAGCCCCCGTCAAAGAAAAAGTTGAATTGAAAATATTCGACATTGGAATGAACGAGCTCCCACTCGGACAAAGCCAATTTAACGTCGAGCTATACAATCAGAAAAAAATCTTGATTTTGGAAAGCAGTAAGGTTAACTTACCAAGTGGAACGTATTTTTTTGAAACAAAATACCAAAACTCCCGCATTTTCGGCAAATTCACCGTTGTTAAATAAAA
>FWWL01000875.1_pt1 | contig 78624 bp, 66 predicted proteins | sample 2228331 | NCBI WGS metagenome assembly FWWL01 (sample SAMEA103939775, study PRJEB20133) | metagenome | reverse complement strand
AGGCCATCGCCATAAGACCTGTGTCTTTTTTGCCCTCAGCCCCCGCCTCACCAGACGGGGGCTTTTTTGTTTTGTCGCGCACCCCCTCCCCCTTGATCTGCGTTATAATCTGGCATGCTGGAGCGTGGGAAAGATCATGAGCGAAATGGACGAATTACCTCCCAGTACGAAGTATAGGTCCAAGTATCGGGTCTGGCTCGTAGGAGCGCCGCCCGGCTAGTTCCTCTTTGACAGAAGCCTCGCGCGCGCTCCACGTGCCACCTTCTATAAAAAACCATCGGTGTAAAGGAGCGCCGCGATGGCACCTCACATCACTCCTGCCCTTCAGGAAGTGCGCCAGCAGGTTGAGGATCTGCTGGCTGCTCATAAGCTAGACGAACTACACGCCTATCTAACAAAACAGCATCCCGCTGACATCGCCGACCTGCTGGAAGTGCTGAATGACGACCAGCGTGTGGCCATCTTCAACCTGCTGCAGCTAGAAATCGCGGCTGAGGTGCTGGACGAAACGCGCACCGAGGTCACCCGCGACCTCGTAGAGGCAGTCCCCGATGAAAAAATCGCCGATGTGCTGGAAGCCATGCCGGTGGACGACGCGGCAGAGGTGCTCTCTGAGCTGCCGGAGGAGCGCGCCGAAGACCTGCTGGAGCTGATGGAGCCAGAGGAAGCAGCGGAAGTAGAAGCCCTGCTCTCCTATCCCGAAGACAGTGCCGGCCGTTTGATGACAACCAAGGTAGCGCGGCTCAATGCGTTGTGGACGGTGGACGAGACGCTTACCTATCTACGCAACATTGACCGTGATACCGAGGCATTGGCCTACCTCTATGTCGTTAACGAAGAGGGACAATTGGTAGGGGTAGTCCCTCTTTGGGACCTGCTCACAGCGCCACCGACCAAACGCATTTCCAGCCTGATGAACCCCATCGTGGTCTCAGTGCGAGCGGATACCGACCAAGAGGAGGTAGCCCGTATTGTTTCACAATATGACTACTTTGCCGTTCCAGTGGTGGATCATGAGGATCGGTTGCTGGGCATCATCACCCACGACGACGTGATTGACATCCTGCAAGATGAGTTCACTGAAGATGTACAGCGTTTCGGCGGTTCGCAGCCGCTGGAGCACACCTATCTAAGCACACCGATCTTTACAGTAGCGCGTAAACGCATAGGGTGGCTACTTGTCTTGTTTCTGACAGAAATGCTCACCGGTACAGTCCTGCGCTTCTTTGAGCACGAACTGAGAGAAATGGTAGCCCTCTCTTTCTTCATCCCTTTGCTGATCGGCACAGGGGGGAATGCCGGTTCACAGACCACCAGCACAATCATCCGCGCGCTGGCAGTGGGTGAGGTGCGCTTCAAGGATGCATGGCGTCTGTTGTGGCACGAGATGCGGACAGGCATCCTGTTGGGGCTTGTAATGGGAGTGGTGGGCTTTGTGCGCGCCTTGACGTGGCACAGCCCCCTGCTGCTGGCTGTGACTGTGGGAGCTGCGCTGTTTACGATCGTACTGTGGGCCAACATCATCGGCTCGCTGTTGCCGCCACTGGCCGACCGACTGCGTATTGACCCGGCAGTCATCTCTGGGCCAGTAATGAGCACGCTGGTTGACGCCACCGGTTTGATGATCTACTTCATGCTGGCGAAAGTCATCATGGGATTGTGAACGCCCTTTTAGATAGACAGAGCCTCCCACATTGGGAGGCTCTGTGCTGTGTTTCTGGGAACGTCGGCGACCTACCACTCATTCCGGTCGCGGCGCGAAGGGCGTTCCACACGCGGGCGTGCTTTATCCACGCGGAGCGTACGCCCGCCAAATTCGGCGCTATTCATGGCATTCATGGCCGCAGTGGCTTCTTCCTCCGTACTCATCTCCACAAAGCCGAAGCCCTTAGAGCGGCCCGTCTCGCGGTCAACGATGATAGTGGAGCTGAGAACGGTGCCAAAGGCGGAGAATGCCTCGCGCAGTTCTTCCTCCGTAGTGGAGTAGGGCAGGTTGCCTACATAGAGCCTGTTAAGCACGAGCAGAACGTCCTTTCTGAGAGAAGGATCTCAGCATGTTCCGGCATAAGGGCCGGAGGGCCAATCAGGTATCTCCCCATTCAATGGGCCGATAGCCCATCCCTGTACTAATCCCGCCCATGCGTGGGAGACCTGCCATAGACGCATGGGCTATCTCAATGCCATATAGGTTCTCTTGCGCTGCCTGCCCTCTCCTTCTGCACTCTATCCACAATGCGCTTACGATGCTGATGATAAATGCGAATGGCAAACCTGTCAATGAGGGGGTCTCCACCTCTTGTGGTAGAGCTTTATAGCGGATCGTATTGAATATGATTTATAAAGTCTGTATAATCCTAATTACTTGGTGGTAGGAAACATTTTGCAGTCTTAATGGGTTGACTTTCGGAATGGTAGGCAGTACTGTGGCGCTGTGGGGAGACAGCAGGTGAGTGTGTAGCGTATCGTAACAAAGGGCATCCGCAAAATGGACAGTGTTGATATGTAAAGTGGATGCACGGGCACAGGGGCTTTCTGCCTATGGGCAGAAAGCCCCTGTTGCATTATGAGGCAACCATCGTGACGATCATCGCCAATGCGATGAGGGCAAAGCATGCCACTGCCAGTGTCACATGACCAGCAGTCAGTGCTGTATATAACGCAAACGGGCCACCCAGTACGGCTATCAGTGCCGCCGCTTGAAGGTGCAGTTTACCAAAACACCTGTAGGCAGCCTGCCCGCTTTGTTTCTGTGTCTGTACGTCCATCAAAGTCGCTCCCTCAGCGCAGTATCGCCAGCGCCCACACCATCGCTGCGACCACCGCCACCGGTATCAACCCGTAGAGCAACATCTTGCCGATCACACGGCCTTCCTGACCACTTAACCCTACAGTGCTGCAGCCAACGATCACTTTGGCCGGAGCAAGCACACTCCCCAATGCCGCACCTGCTGTCTGCGCGGCGACGATCAGTGTAGCGCTTAACCCCAACAATTGCGCCGTTTGCAGCTGCAGCGCCCCAAAGACCACGTTGGAGTTGGTATTGCTGCCGGTCATGAATGCCCCCAGGGCCCCGATAAACGGCGCCACCAGCGGATAGGCGACCCGTCCAACGCTCTCGCTGAGGCCACGCGCCAACAGGTTGGTCATCCCTGCATGGGACATGACGACAGCCATGCCTACCATCGCGGCAATGCCTAAGCTGGAGGTCACAGCACCCTTCCCCACATTGGCCACGATGCGGCGCAACGCACCGGGCCGATAGTAACCTGCCCGTGAGTAGATAGCGTAGGAGATAAGCGAGGTGTAGAGGAGCACCGCTCCGGGATGCCCAAAGAGGCTGATCTTACGCCCCACCTCGGCAGGCGTCACCCAGCCGAAGGCCGTCCGCAACTCCGGGAAATGCAGGGTCAGCTCCACACGGTTGAAAAGGTCATCCAGCGGGGGGATGAGGTTAATGGCAAAGGCCAGCACAATAAGCACTCCATAAGCCGCCAGCGCCACGCGCAGCGAACGTTGCTTGCCATCGTCAGGCACTCTCTGGGCAGGCAGTTCAGCGGGGTCATCCATCCCGTTGACGTGCTCGGCAGCGTGGGCATTGCGGTAGAGGGGCAGGCGCGTCAGCCCCACAGCCACCGCCAAGCCTGCCAGTGATGCACCAGTCGCGCCAAGGGTCCACAGGCCGCTGCTGGCAAGGAAATACTGCACCACGCCCATCACGGCCGTCAGGATCAAAATGGCCGGTAGGCCGCGCATCATCCCACGCCACCCTGCGCCCACGTAGGCAACGATGGCGCCGCTGAAGAAGGCCGCCACCCCCAGCAGCAGAGCCGCAGGCGGTGCGAGCGCCTCGCCGGGCAGGCCGGTGGCTGCCATCAACGCCACAAAGGAGGTCGCCAACGAGCCAAACGTCACCGCCCAGCCGTGCCCTACTGAGGCCATCACCACCGCCTGCACCGGCCCGAAGCCCAGCCCCACCAACAGGGGGGCTACCACCGCCACTGGCACACCGAAACCGCCCATCCCCTGCAGGAACGAGACAAAAATCCAGCTCAACAGCAGGGCCTGCATCATACGGTCGGCGGTAAGGCCGGGCAGACGGTCGCCGATGACGCGCACCGCACCGGCCTCATCGGCCACATGGAAAAGCAACAACGCCATCCAGATGATGTACAGCACATCCAGCGTCAGCACGACGCTCTTGACCTGTGCGTAGGCGATCACGAGCGGTGTGGCCCCAAAACGCAGCGCAGCGACAATCACAGCCACAAGCCAGCCTGCTGCACCTGCTTTGCTGCCGCCCCAGCGCAGAGCCAGCATGAGGATCAGGACGGTGAGCACAGGTGAGAGGGCCAGCAACCAGTTCAGGAACGTGAGCGGCATAAGCAAACCTCTGAGATCGTGTCTCCAGCGCTGCGCGGAAAATCCCCTGCGCAGCGAGCCGGCACAGGGGGAGATTTTAGCGCGAACTGAGGCGAAAGGGCCGCCGATTTATGTAACTAAAAGGCAGGGTTGTTCATCACACAATAAGGCAAGGCGGTCCTCCCTTTATGCTGGATAGGACGCCCGCCGCAGCGTGGCCGCCTCTAGCCGTTCGCGCACAACTATCACGCCGAGGCCCACCCCCTTCGGCACATCCATCGTACCGTCAGGGTTGAGCACAAAGGGCGGCTCTACAATGTCCTGCTCCCAATAGCGATCGGAAGCCGAGAGATCGCCGGGCAACACAAAGTTGGGTAACGCTGCCACCGCGAGGTTGGCTGCCCGTCCAATGCCCGTCTCCAGCAGACCACCACACCACACAGGCACATTCCGCTCATCACACAGGTCATGGATGGCCCGCGCTGCCGTGATGCCCCCCACCCGTGGCGGTTTGATGTTGATGATGCCACACGCATGGAGCGCCAACGCCTCCCGTGCCCGCCGCAGGGAGGTGATGCTTTCGTCCAGGCAGATGGGGGTCAACAGTTCGCGCTGTAAAGTGGCGTGATCTAGCAAGTCATCGTAGGCCAACGGCTGCTCAACCATGAGCAGGTCAAACGCATCTAGCGATTTGAGCAGCGGCAAGTCATCCAACGTGTAGGCCGAGTTAGCGTCGGCCATAAGAGGGATGTCCGGGTAGCGAGCACGGACTGCCGCCAGCACATTGGCATCCCAGCCCGGCTTGATCTTAACCTTGATACGCCGATAGCCCTGTGCACGGTACCCGGCGATGCGCTCCAGCAAGGCCTCCACCGAATCCTGAATGCCAATGCTTACCCCCACCTCCACACGGGCGCGCGTGCCGCCGATCAGGCTGGCGAGTGACACCCCAGCCATCTGAGCTTCTAGGTCCCAGACGGCGGCCTCCAACCCGGCCTTGGCCATAGGGTGACCACGTACACGGGCAAAGAGCGCTGGCAGGTCGCGGGCGTGCTCAATTTCTGTGCCAAGCAGCAAGGGGATCAGCGCATCGCGCTGGACGTGCCAGCACGTCTCCACCGTCTCATAAGAGTAAAGTGGCAGCGGCTCAACGGGGGACTCACCGTATCCCACCAGCCCTTCGGCGTAAACGGCCACAATGACCTTTTCCAGCACCTCCTCGCGTCCGAAGCTCGTTTCAAAGGGCTGTTTAAGCCGCACGGCAATATGAAACTGCTCCACTCGCTCAACCCTCATTTTGACCCCCTCGCGACAAGTCCACCCCCCGCGTGAGGATGTAGTAGCTGCGCCGCGTCCCCTCCTCAACCTGCGAGGTGAACCCTGTGATCACATAACCGCCGGCAAAAGCCGCCTCCAGTACCTCGCGGATGTGGGCACGCCAAGCCCGCGCGAGGCCCATATCGGCGGCCTTCAGCGCCTGAAAATCGCCCGGGATCTCCACTAATATACGCAGCTCATCTGGCAGGTTGAACGCAGCAGGGGCGCGCAGGCCATGGGGACCCACAGTTGAGGGGTTGATGGGGCGCTCTCTGCTCAAGTGCCGTGAGGCCACCCCCGCCACATGCTCCCGCACACGTCGGCTGGCGATCCACCATTCCACCTCCAGCCGATCAGTGGGCAAACCAGCGTTGAGGCCTGGCAGCTCATCGTATAGATTGCGCAAATAGCGGCGGCTGATCGCTCCTAGCCGCGTGATGTTGAAGTGGGCATTGCGGCTAAGCAGCGGATCGTAAGTCCACATGATGAGGCGAAAACCCTGCTCCAGCACCATCTCGCGCTGCCTGAGCTTGAGCAGGTAGCCGATGCCACGATCTTGATATTCTGGCAACACGCCCAGCATCTGCGAGGCGTGGAAGAAGGGGGCCTCCAGCCCTTCGCGGCGCGGATCGTCAGGCGGTAACCAGCCCGGGTAACCAAAAAGAAAACCCACCAGCCGCCCTTCCACCTCCGCCCCTAGAACCAGCCCGCCGTGTAAGTTGACGGCCACCAGCAGGTGCATGGGCACGATGTCGCGCTCTACCATGTTCCATGTGAGGCGTTGGATTTCCTCGCAGGCGCGCAGCTCATCGTGTGTTGTCAGGGGACGGATGGTGAGTGATGAAGCATTCTCTTGCTGAGAGACCATACCACGCAGGTCACTCCTTTCGGCATCGCATGCTTTGCAGAAGATTGTACGGCATTTTGGCCTATTCTGGCAGCCTTCCGAGGGCAGCCAGTGTTGGTAAGCCCATAGCAAAAGCGGCGATCACACGCAGTGGCCCTGCCTCCGCCGAGATGACATAGGCAACCCACATGGCGCTGTAGGCCAACACGGGCAGCGCCGCCACCGCTGGGGTCAGCGGACCAAGCGGGCGTGGTTTTGTGCGGCGCTCAAAGAGCCGATAGGCCAGGTACACGGTGAAGGTTGTCAGCACCCAGCCGACGAAGTTCTGCAGAGGGACGCCGAAGTAATCGCCACCCCGCTCCCAAACCCACGCTTCCATGCGCCCACCGGACATGAAGGGGTCCATTACCAAATCCCAGGCCGTCATCACCATCGCTCCCAGCAAGGCCAGCCACATAGTACGTATCAGATTGCCCCTGGTGCCAGTCGGCTGACCATCAGCGATAAGGTTGGCGATGACGTAGCTCGGGTAAATCATCATGAACCAGGCAAGGGGGATCAAGATGGGCACGTGCCCCAGCTTGATCCCCAGAACATCAGTGTAATGATACGGCCCATAGATGGCGCCGGTTGCCACCCCTACCTGCTCAAAAGCCCATGAGATGGATGCGCTGAAGACGAAGAAGATCAGCGTGTGCCGCCATCCCAACGCATACCATGCATGAAAGAGGCTAAACAGCAGGAAGATAGAGGTGGATGAACTGTGTCCGCCTGGCAGTTTGGGCAATGCCACAAACGGGCTAAGCACTGGTTGCAGGATGACGATATAAGCAAATACCAGCAGAAAGAGCGCCGATGCCCATACTAGCGCGTAACGTCTCATGAGATGATGCTCCTTAGGCGGCCTTGTCACGTCCGTTAACGGCGGATTATGATATGCGCTGGCCGCTGTCGCTGTCAACCCAACGTTGGAGGTTATTGTGGCGCGCGTGATCTTCCTCGGCACACCGGAGTTCGCCGTCCCCAGCCTGCAGGCGTTGGTAGACGACCCCCGTTTTGAGGTGGTAGGGGTCGTCACCCAGCCTGACCGCCCCGCTGGGCGTGGGCAGCAGATGCGTCCACCGGCGGTGAAGCAACGGGCGCTGGCGTTGGGCCTGCCGATCTTTCAACCCCTCACCTTACGTGATGAGGCTGCCTTGGAGCATCTGCGCAGTTGGCAGCCCGATGTGTTGGTTGTGGTGGCCTTTGGGCAGATCCTGCGGCGGCCAGCGCTAGAGCTGGCCCCACATGGTGCGATCAACGTACACGCTTCGCTATTACCGCGTTGGCGCGGTGCAGCACCCATCCAGCACGCTATCCGCGCTGGCGACGAGAAGACTGGTGTGACTATTATGCTGATGGACGAGGGGTTGGATACCGGCCCTATCCTCGCCCAGCAGGAAGTTGCCATCGCGCCCGATGAGACAGCCGCCACACTGCACGATAAACTCGCCGAACTCGGCGCCCGCCTGCTGCCACCCACGTTGAGCGCCTATCTGGAAGGTATGCTTACGCCGCGCCCGCAGCCGTCAGAGGGCATTACCCACGCGCCGACGCTCAAAAAAGAGGACGGCCATATTGATTGGTCACAGCCAGCGGTGGCGATCGATCGGCAGGTGCGCGCTTACGATCCCTGGCCGGGGACGTTCACTTACTTGCGCGGGGAACTGCTGAAGGTGCTGCGCGGCATCCCCTTGCTGGAAGCCCATAGCAGCGCCCTACCAGGGACGTTGGTGGAATGGGATAACGGGTTGGCCGTGCAGACCGGCGCAGGGCTGTATGTGCTTCACACGGTTCAGCCTGCCGGCAGGCGCGCCATGAGCGCCCAAGCGTATCTCATTGGCCACCGTGATGTGGTAGGTGAGGTGCTACGCTGAAGCCTTACCAGCGCTCCCAGTGCACCACCTCATCAAAAGGACGCCGTGCCTCCTTGCGCGGTGGGCGGTCCTGCGGTTGGGCCGGATAACCGAATGAGATGGCCCATTCCACACGGTAACCGGGGGGCACACCAAGTATCTCCGCAGCGCGCTCCGGTTCGTAGATTGCCGCCACAACCGATCCCACGCCGCGCCCCCATGCAGCAAGCATCATGTTTTGCGCGGCACGCCCAAGGTCAAAGCCCAGCGCATGAGGGGCTGGCGGTGGGTCAGGGGCAACTATTACCACGCCCAGCGCGGCCCCGGCGAGGTGCCCGGCATAGTGGCCGGTTGTGGCAAGCGCCTGCAGCGTCTCACGGTTGCGCACGGCGATAAAATGCCAGGGTTGGGTGTTCTTGCTGCTACCGGAAAGCCGCCCAGCGTTCAGAATCTCACGCACCACATCATCAGGCAGCGGCTCTTCACGAAACTCGCGCACTGCCCGCTTGGTCTTGATAAAGTCGTAAACAGTTGAGGTCATGTTCTCTGCTCTCCTTGTTCGCCCGTATCACGGCCGGCATCAATGAGGGTTGCGCCTGTCACACGCAGGAGGTCATCCACACTCAGGCGCAGGTTAAGGCCCCGCTTGCCCGCGCTGACCACGATGGTGTCCAGCAGGACAGCCTGCTCGTCTAGATAGATGGCAAAGCCGCGCTTAAGCAACGCCAGCGCTGAGATGCCACCCACCTGCAGGCCGGTCAGGCGCTCAGCCTCATCATGATGGGCCATACGCGCTTTCCTCGCCCCCACTGCCCGTGCCACCTTCTTCAGGTCAAGCGCGCGATTGGCAGCAACCATGATCAACATGGGTTTAAAGGCAGGGTCATCGGCCAGTACCACCAGCGTTTTATAGACCTGTTCAGCGGGCAGGCCAGCATGCTGGGCTACGCCCAGCGCATCATGGATACTCTCGGGAAAGGCGACGACCTCATAAGGCACGCCCTGCCCTTCCAGTATGCGCATAGCGAGGGTTTTCTCTTCTACCTGCTTGCGGCTCATAGCCCTAAGGGTTGATGAGGTTGGCCGAGAGGGCGCAACGCACTCCTACGCCCGGGCCATAATCGTCGGGGAGGTAGTGCGAGCGCACCGCGCTGCGTAGCAGGTCCGCCGAACCGACGCCCCAAGCCCCGCCGCGCACCACGCGCTGGGTGCCGTCCGCTGGCCCTTGAGGGTCAACTTCTGGCGAGACGGCATAGTAGTCGGGAGCATACCAATCGGCCACCCACTCCGCCACATTGCCCCCCAGATCGGCGATACCTGCCGCGCTGAATCCAGCAGGGAAACTACCCACCGGCGCGGTTAGTGCCCAGCCATCATTGAACGCTGTGTCAGCGCCCGCCAGAGGGCAGGAGGCATCACAGTAGTTAAGGCGGCTGGCAGGATCATCCCACTCGTCACCCCAGGGGTAGATGCGGGCACGGCCTTCAGCGGCATCCCAGCGGGCAGCCATTTCCCATTCGGCTTCAGTGGGCAGGCGTGCCCCACGCCAGCGGCAATAGGCATCCGCATCGGCCCAGCTCACGTATACTACCGGATACTTCGCGTAGGCCTCTTCACCGTAGTACGGCTGGCCGACTAAGTCGGTAGCATGCGGCGGTGCACAGGCCCCCGCCGCGACACACTCGGCCCACTGCTCGTTGGTTACCTCATAGAGGTCCATGTAGTAAGGGCTGAGTGTGACAATGTGCGGCGGAGATTCGTCAGAGCGCACCTCGCTACCCATCACGAAGCTACCGCCGGGCACTAGAACCATCTCCACGCCATGGTGAAGGATATGCCATTCGTCAACGATCACGATCTCCGACACGCTAGGGGTGGCCTCATCGGCAGCGAAGGTAGGCGTAGCAATGGCAGGCTCACCTGCTGCGTTCGGCTGCGCAGTCAGCGCGGTGGATGTGGGACTGGGGAACACTTCAGGAGTGGGAGAGGCAGGGCGATCCGTACTGAGAGCCTCTATGGGCAGCGTTGGGCGTCCGCCAGGTGTCAGCAGGTCAGCGAGGGGAGCAGGCAGACTGCCACTGAGGTAGGCTTTGGCAGCCAACCCACCGCAGAGCAACAGGGAGATGAACAGCGCCAAGCCCAACCATACCGGCAGCGACACGCGCAACGCAGGCCGCGCTCGCCGCGTGCGCTTGGGTCGCCTTACCTCCTCCAAGTCCTCAAAGAGAAAGTCACCACCACGCACCCGCGCGAGGCCTTCTTGAGGGGCAAGGGCCTGCTCCTGTTCGGAGATGGCCTCCTCCCAGCTCGGCAACGCTTTATGTGGGCGAGTGGGCTGGCTGACGTGCGTAGGCTCCGCCTCAGATGCACCGAAATCCGGCGTGAAGTTGGGAGGCACAGCGGAGGGTGGTTCTCCCGCCGCTGGCTCGGTCCCAAAATCAGGTACAAAGTTGCCGGACGATGCGCCCTCATCAGAGAACATGGCAAGTGTCCCTCCATAGGCCTCGGCGGATGCATTCAGGAGCGATCGCTCCACACAGGTAGGGAGAAGCTGCACACAGGCGGTTGGCCTGCCGGAGCGCTGAACCACATACGCCCCCCATGTTGGATGATTCCCTGCTCGGCAATAGCCAGCGGTAACATGTCGCAGTGGTAGCTATGCAGGGCATTGCCTGCCGCCAGCGGTGTCAGGTCAACCTGAATGTACCCCTGCCGCCTGCGTGCCGAGATGGTCATGCGACCCTGATAGGAGAGACGAGCAGCGGCGGCTTCCAGCAGAGCACACAGCACAGCGTGCAGCTGCGGCTCCGAGGCGCGCACTGGTGGGAGGTCATTGGGCACCTCAAGGTGCAGTCCCTGCAGCCCCTGAACAGTTTTGCTCTTCAACTCGCTGAGGGCGATCTGAAAGGCGAGAGGGAGCACTACCGGCCGCACATCGGTCAAGGGGGCGGCGCTTCCCCGCAACCGTGAAAAGGCCTCCCACAGGTGCAACATACGGGCTACGCTGTCACGTATAATGCGGGCCAGGTCTTCCAGTTCAAAGGTGTGCTCCCATCCTTCCCGCAGTCGGTTCAGCAGCGTGCGGCAATAGTTAATAGCAAAGGTAAGGGGACCGTTCATCTCGTCCAGCACAGTTTGGGCGATGAGCTCATCTCGCCAGGCCTCGCGCTCGCGCAGCAGTAAGATGGTGAGACGTTCCTTTTCCAGCGTGAATGGCATCAGCACCAAGCGGCGCGTAGCCGTGACCACGTTATAGCGCTGTTCGGGCTTCGTTGGCAGGATGCCGCCGGTGAAAGTTTGTGCAAAGCGATCGGCATCCAGACGGCCCGGCTGGCAGAGCGCCACCAAATCTGTCCGGTCCAGCCCCAATACTTCCTGCGGATCGTAATCCAGCAAACGGGCAGCCTCACGGTTGGCATAGACGGCCACACCGCTGGTGTTGAACACTATCACACCCTCATCCAGCCGATCCACCAACATCGGCCATAGGGTTGTGCTGAGCGTCTGGGAGGAGATCATGTGCTGTGCTCCTGCGCTGGCTCACTCACTGACCGCGCAGGCTGATCATAGCACATTTCGCCACATCCCGCGTGAGGCGTTCCTGGGGACGAAAGCCAAGGACTGCTGCGCAGAGTGCTTCAGGGTGTGACCTGTGCCTGCCCTCCGTAATCCAGCTTGGCGACCGCCCCAAAGGGGCAGGCCACAAGGCAAGCCAGGCATCCCCAACAGCGGCTCATATCAATAAAAGGGCTGTCGGCAGGATCAAAGGAGATGAAAGCGTTGCCCCGACACACTTCCCCAGCAAGGCAACGGCGGCAGTGGTGACACAACGCATCATCTACCACCAACTTGAAGGGTTGATTCCCCATCGGAGAGGGCATAGGTGCGTGACTCCACGTAGCGCTGTTTCTCGTTTAGATGCACCGCCCCCGCTGAGGGTCGCACACGTGCAACGTGCTGGCGCTCCCCGCATCTAAAGGGCTTGAATGCTGACCATAGAAAAAACGAGGAGCTCATGATGGAAATAGAGATCGTTTTCCCCGGCGGGGCCCGTGTGGATGCTTTGATGGATGGACTGGTTGTCACCACCAATCAGGACGGGAGTGCCCCTGCGCCCTTTGGGCTTTTTCTGGCCTCCATCGGCACCTGCGCCGGCATCTACGTGCTGAGCTTTTGCAAGCAGCGCGGCCTGCCTACCGATGGGCTGCGCATCGTGCAGCGCATGGCGTATAACCCGCTTACGCGCATGGTGGAGCGCATTGATCTGGACATCCAGTTGCCGCCGGACTTTCCGGAGAAGTACAAAGAGGCGGTGATCCGCGCTGCAGAGCAGTGCGCCGTCAAGAAGCACCTTGAGCACCCGCCCCAGTTCGCCGTGTACACTTCCCTCGCCCAGAGAGTCTGAGCGGGCGCGGACGGATTTATATAAGGGCGGCGACTGGCTACGTCTCAACCGCCGAGCGTGGCACGAGCGTCACCTGCTGGCTGTAGGCCGCCGCCCATTCTGCATCATAGCGGCGGACGTACTCCTCTACCTTTTCTACCAGATGGCGGTTGCCCACGAAGAAGGGCGTGCGCTGATGCAGGCTATGTGGCTGCACATCCAGCAGAGGGTGAACGCCGTCCGAGGCGTAACCGCCCGCCTGCTCAGCGATGAAGGCCAGCGGCGCGCATTCGTAGGTCAGGCGCAGTTTGCCGAAGGGTTTTTTGGGATCGCGGGTATCAGCCGGATACATAAAGATGCCGCCCGACATAAGCGTGCGGTGGAAGTCGGCCACCAGTGAGCCAATGTAGCGCAGCGACAGTCCCTCGTGGGGGTCTTCTTCATCCTGCCCCGTGATCCAGCGCACGTAACGTCGTATCCCTTCGCTCCAATACTGCTCGTAGCCATGATTGACGCTGTAATACTGCGGCGTTTCGGGGATGCGGATGTTATCGTGCGAGAGCAAGAACTCCCCCACGCTCGGGTCAAGCGTGAAGCCGTGCACGCCACGCCCAGCGCTATAAACCAGCATGGTGCTGGAGCCGTAAATCACATAGCCAGCAGCCACCTGCTTGAAGCCGGGTTGAAGGAGGTCGTCCAAGCCGCATTCATCGGACTTGGGCGTCACGCGGCGGTGGATGGAGAAAATCGTGCCAATGCTGATGTTGTAGTCAATGTTGGATGAGCCATCTAGTGGGTCAAAGAGCAAGACGTAGTTGCCACGGGGATAATGCTCAGGGATAGGGATGGGATCGGGCGACTCTTCGGAAGCCATGACGCACAAACGCCCCGTATAAGCCATCATCTGGGTGAAGACGCGGTTAGCGTACACATCCAGTTTCTGCTGCTGCTCCCCCTGGATGTTGGTACTCCCTGCCCGCCCCAAGATGTCCACCAGCCCGGCGCGGGTGGTCTCGCGAGCGATGATCTTGGCCACCAGTGCGATGTCGTACATCAGCGCTGTGAAAGCGCCGGTGGCATGGGGGAACTGCTTCTGCTGCTCCAGAATATGGCGCTCAATGGTGATCAATGAAGCGGTCATGTTTGCGCTTCCTCCTATTCAGGTCTGAATAGTGCGATCAGCATAGCACAAACAAACCTTCCGTTGGCGTGCCGGGCTACTTAGAGAGCAAAGAGCGTCAGGTAGTAGTAGCCCAGCAGGCAAGCTACAATCAGCGAGTCTATGCGATCTAGAAAGCCACCGTGCCCGGGGATGAGGTTGCTGGAATCTTTAACGTTGACGTAGCGCTTCAACATGCTCATGCTGAAATCGCCCAGTGGGCTGATCACCGAGACCATCGCGCCAATGATCAAGCCATGCAGCGGCTGGACGGCCGGGCTGGCACCCAACGCCCGCCACAGCAGGGTGAGACCTACCCCAGCCGCAATGCCAGTGACGACCCCGCCCCAATAGCCTTCCCATGTCTTGTTGGGGCTGATGTCGCGGATGAGCGGTGTGCGCCCTATGAGTCGCCCAACTGCATAGGCGCCAGTATCGGCTACCCAGACGGTAAGGATGATAGTGAGGGTCCAGAAGAGGCCATCCTGCAAGGCGCGCAGGCTGACAAAATGCGCCGCTGTCCAACCCACATAGAAGCTCGCCCCTACTGTGAGGGCGAAGCCCGTGAAGGCGTTCACTGTCCCCTGACGGTAGCGCGCCAGCGCCCAGAACATGGAGAGTAGCAACAACACAGCCATGCCCGGTTGGAGCAGCCCCAGGTGAGGAAAGGCACGGTCGGCCACAAAGAGGGCCATCCACAGCAGCATCAGCCCGCTGGAAGCACGATAGCCACGCCGCGCCACAAGATGGGTGAACTCCAGAAGGGCTAGAGAGCCAACAAGCCACACCAAGATGGCCATACCCGCGCCGCCGACGATGAGGAGCGCCAGCACAGGCACGCCCAGTATGATGCCGCTGAGGATGCGATCGCGTAGCACGGCTACTTGACTAATCCAAAGCGTCGTTCACGCTGCGCATAGTGCAGCAGCGCCTTGCGTAGCTCTTCCTTGTCAAAATCAGGCCAGTAGACGGGAGCGGCATAGTATTCCGCATAGGCTCCTTGCCATAGCAGGAAGTTGCTCAAACGCAGCTCCCCGCTGGTGCGGATAATAAGATCAGGATCGGGTAGATCGCCGGTGTACAGGTAACGGCTGACCAGTTCCTCAGTGATCTCGTCAGGGCTGTGGCCGTGCCGCACGATTTCGCGAATGGCGTGTACGATCTCAGCGCGCCCACCGTAGTTAAAGGCCACGTTGAGAATCAGGCGGTCGTTGTGCTTGGTCAGCTCAATAGCATCTAGCACGCGCTTGCGCAGGTCGGGGTCCAGAGGGGAGAGATCGCCCAAATGGCGTAGCTGCACCCCTTCGGCGTGTAGCTCGCCCAGCTCACGGTCAATCACATCACGCAGGATAGTTAACAGCCCCTTTACCTCGGCCTCGGGGCGTCCCCAGTTTTCGGTAGAGAAGGCGTAGATGGTGAGAATCTTGATGCCGAACTCCACGCAGGCGCGCAGGACACGCCGCAGGTTCTCCGTGCCGGCGCGATGGCCAGCCAGGCGCGGCAGGCCGCGTTGCTTGGCCCAGCGCCCGTTGCCATCCATAATAATGGCAACGTGCTTAGGGATGCGCTCAGGCGTTAGCTCGGTTTCTTCGGCAGGCAAAGTGCGCGCGGTCTCCATACCTTTAGCGCTTCGTTCAGACTTCCATGATCTCCTGCTGTTTGCGTTCGCCAATTTTTTCAACCTGTTCCGTATAGTGATCGGTCAACTTCTGAAGATCATCCCTCGCGCGGAAAAACTCATCCTCCGAAATCAGCTTCTCCTTCTCAAACTCACGCAGGTCATCCAGCGCATCACGGCGGATGTTGCGGATGGCAACCTTAGCCTCTTCTACGCGCCGCCCGACCACCTTCGCCAATTCCTGGCGCCTCTGCTCGGTGAGTGGAGGGATCACCAGGCGGATGATCTTGCCGTCATTGGTGGGCGTCAGGCCCAGTTCAGAGGCCAGGATCGCTTTCTCAATGGTGCCCAGCGACTTGGGGTCAAAGGGGCGGATGGTGATCAGCTGTGGTTCCGGTGTGGCAATGGTGGCCAGCTGCTGCAAGGGAGTAGGCGTCCCGTAATACTCCACCATCAGCCGCTCCACCAATGCGGGCGAAGCGCGTCCGGTGCGGATGGCGCTCATATCTTCTTCCAGAGCCTTAACCGCACCCTTCATGCGGGATTCGGCTTCTTGCATTACATCTTTGATCATGCGTCAGGCCCCCTCAAGACAGATGGCTTCTCAAGAGGATGGCAGTGATAGATTGGCAGGTTGCTGGTGACACTGACAATCCCCATTGTGGCGCATCCGCGGGGACTTGTCAACCAATCCGAACATGCCACATCCACGATGGAGCTAGCGTAACCCGTTGCGATCCTGAGGGAACGATGTATAATGAAAATCGGTGCGGGCATAGTTCAGCGGTAGAACGTCAGCTTCCCAAGCTGAATGTCAGGGGTTCGAATCCCCTTGCCCGCTTAAAGTGCGCGGCCTGATGTGACGCGGGCTGCGCTTTTTTTCATCCTCGGCTCCGCTCGTCTTGCAACATCATGCGCACGGCGCGGCGAGCGATCTCCACCGCATAGTTGGTGCCACGATCCCAGGGATACACCTGGCTCATAGAGGCGAAGTACAGCCCTGGAACAGGTGTGCGGATGGTTGGCAGGTTGCGCGAGTGGTTGACGAAGGGGACCGGCTGCGCATAAGGCACGCGGAACAACCAGCGCTTGCGAATCCACGAGGGAGAGAAGTCCGGGTTAACCTTGGTGAGCGCAGGTAGGAAGCGAGCGGCCAGCTCCTCCTCGCTCAGGCGGAAATGCTCATGATCGGGTGGCAAGTAGTCGCCCAGATAGACGATGTGATCGCCCCCAAAGTACTGCGGCGAGACGTAATTGGTGTGCTCAACCAGTGCCAGAAAAGGGAAGGGATTCTCGTAACGGTTGGGGCTGCGGGCGGGCAGGTTAAGCCAGTACGTCCCATCGGTCATGAGTTGGCGATCAAGCGCCAGGATCAGGGCGATGGCTCCCATGCTGCGCAGGGCACGCACCTTGCCCGCATAAGGTTCGGGCAGATCGGGGGCGATCTTAAGCAGCAAGCCCGGCCCTGCCGTGCAGAGCACCCGATCAAAGCGCTGCGCTTCTCCTCTGGCCACTACCTTAAGCCCTGCCGATGGAAGAGGCGTTATCCGCTCTACAGGCGTATTGAGGGCAATGGTGGCGCCGCGTGCGCGAACCGCCTCAGCGAGATCCTCCAGCATGGCCTGAAAGCCGCCTACGTATGTTCCCAGTTGGGCCGTACGCTTGTAAGCGCGTGCCCACATCCACGCCATGTTGACCTGATCGTAAAGCGGGCCAAACTTGCCGATCAGCAGGGGACGCCACACCTCTTCATGGGCACGGCGCCCCACCCAGCGCAGCAGCCAGGCATCGGCGGTGTATTTCTCCAGCGTGAGGCCAAAGGGGTAAAGCTTCAGAAACGCTCCCACCACCCCAAAGCGCAGCCGATCCCATAGGGAGAGACCAGGGATGCGAAAAACGTTGATCACACGCGAAAGGGTGGCGCTTTTCACCACCGGCGCATCCAACGGATAAATGCCCTGCGGGTGCCAGACGCTGGTGATAGGGCTGTAGAAGCGCACCTTGTGCGCACAACCGATCTCCTTAATCAGGCGCAGGATGTCCTTGTCGGTGTAAAACCAGTGATGGTAGAACTTTTCCAGCGACCACTCCCATCGCTCATCGCGGAATCCTGCTGCTAACCCTCCTACCTCGGCGCTCGCTTCATAGAGGATTACCTCATGCCCCGCCCCGGCAAGGTCATAGGCGGCGGCCAGCCCGGCAGCTCCTGCACCAATGACAGCGACTCGCATACTATCCCCTATAGCGGATACAGCCCCCTAAAGGGCTTCAGGTTCGGTTTCTGAGACAGCGTGGGTTGCACGGGCGAAGTCCTGCCAGCGCACACCTTGCTGAGCCATGAAGAAGAAGCCCAGCAGGGTAATGGGCAGCCAGAGCGCCGCATGCAATACCAGCGTGTAAGCTGCAGCGATATTCTCCCCCACGCCGAAGACCTTGAGGATCTCAATGCCCGGTTCGTCAAACGTGCCCACATAGCCCGGCGAGCTGGGCAAAGTGGTAGCAAGGTTGACAACGGCGGTCATGAGCATCAGCACAAAGAAGCTGACCTCAAAATCAAAGGCGTGCATGACGAACCAATACTTAGTTGTCTCGGTCAGCCAGATCAATACGGAAGAAAGTAGCGTCATCAGCATGTCGGTGGGACTGCGCAGCGATGCTAATCCTTCCACGAAACGATCAGCCTGTGTGAGGATAAAACGACGCACGCGTTCAACAGGAACAGTGCGTTGTAGCACTGCCGTATAAAGACGCCGCGTGAAGGCGGGTCGCAGCGCCAGCAAGAAGAAGGCCAACAGTGTCCCGAAGAATAGAACGGTCATCCAGATCACGATACGGTCAAAAGGGGCCGGGATGGGCGCAAAAGGCAAGGCGGCAAAGACGAAGATCAGCATCACCAACCCATCAAAAATGCGCTCCACGATGATGGTGGCCAGCGAGGCGCTGATCTTCACATCCTCGTTGCGTTCCAGCACCCAAGCACGGATGACCTCGCCTGCCCGAAAGGGATAGACGTTGTTGCCCATATAACCGATCACAACTACGGGGAAGAGCCGTGCCAGCGCAACGCGCTTGATGGGACGCAGCAGGTAGTGCCAGCGCCAGGTACGCGCCCATACTGCCACAAAGTAGACGGCCACCCCGGGGATCAACCACCAGTAACCCGCCCCTTTGAGATAGTCCCACACCTCAGGCAGGCTAAGCCCTTCAAGGGCCAGATACAGAAAGACCGCGCTCACAGCAAGGCCGACCACAAGGGCCAGCCAGCGTCTCCAATGCTTCATAGGAACCCCTTAGCGGGCAAGAGAGCCTTTCAAACGGGCGGGATTGTACCATATGGGCCAACGGCGCACCGATGGCCGTTGTTCAAATATACACGCAGCGTGGCAGGTTTGCTCACTAAAAGGCTGCCGCGCTTGTCATGCAGGCGGGTGGCCGGTCAGACTGAAAATAAACCCACATGGAAGATGATAAAGAAGATGATATTATGCTATAATCTGCGCGAGGGAGAGAACTGCACCGCGACCAAGTATGAGAGAGCATCCCGCACATGGCCGTTGACCGCTTTGGACGCAACATCCACTACCTGCGTATCTCACTCACCGATCGCTGTAACCTGCGCTGTGTGTACTGCATGCCGGAAGATATGACCTTCCGCCCTCCGGCGGAGATCATGCAGGATGACGAGGTACTCACCCTCTTCCGCCTGTTTGTAGAACTCGGTTTCAGCAAGTTTCGCCTCACCGGTGGCGAGCCGACCGTGCGGGCGAACATTGTGGACCTTGTGCGCGAGATGGCCCACACCCCGGGCGTGCGCGAGATCTCCATGACAACCAACGGCGTGCTGTTGAGCAGGCTGGCACGCCCTCTGGCCGAGGCGGGTTTAGCACGCTGCAACATTAGTCTGGACACGCTTGATCCCCAGCGCTTCCGGCGTATCACGCGCTGGGGCAAGGTGGAAGACGTCTTGGCGGGCATCCACGCGGCAGAGGAAGCCGGTCTAAGCCCCATCAAACTGAACTGTGTGGTAGTGCGCGGCTTCAACGACGGGCAGGATGTGGTGGAACTGGCAAAATTGACCTACCAGCACGATTGGCAGGTGCGCTACATTGAGATGATGCCGCTGGGCGAGGTGGCCGATTTTCAGCAATCTCTGGTGGTGACAGAGGAGGAGCTACGCCGCACTATTGAAACCCAACTCGGCCCCCTGACGCTGCTGGACGACGGTCGTCTGGACGGGGAGGCCCGTCTATATCGGCTTGAGGGGGCGTGTGGCACGCTGGGGTTCATCAGCTCGGTCACGGCGCCCTTCTGTGCAGCGTGCAACCGCGCCCGTCTCACCGCCGATGGCCGCCTGCGCTTGTGCTTGCTGCGTGAGAAAGAGGTAGACCTGCTCACGCCACTCCGCCAAGGGGCGACGGTGGAAGACCTCAAGAGCATCATCCGTACCGCAATCTGGGGCAAACCCTGGGGGCATGGCCTCTCAGAAAATGTCATCCCCCGCAATCGGGTCATGTCCGAGATCGGCGGCTAGCAACGTGCTCCTTTCATTCCCTCATACCTCCTGATATAATCGCCCCCACGCCAATGCTCCTCTTGTGAACGGCGCCTGTTTAGCCTTTGGGAGAGTAACATGCCACATGCCTGGGAACAAGCCATCGTGGAGTTCCTCACCCGCCTCTTCCAGACCATTGACTGGGGTGGTGTGGTGTTCATCATGACGCTGGAGAGCGCCAATATTCCCATCCCCTCTGAGGTAACGATGCCCCTTGCCGGATGGTTGTTGGTACAGGCGCGGGGCGGCACATTGCTGCACGCCGCGCTGCTGGGCGGCCTATGGGGAGGGGTGGGTTGCACCCTCGGCAGCCTACTGAGCTACGCCCTGGGCTACTACGGGGGTCGTCCGTTGGTGGAGAAATACGGCAAGTACATTATGATCCATCCCAGCGACTTGGAGCGCGCCGACCGCTGGTTCAACCGCTGGGGTGATTGGACGGCCTTTCTGTCGCGCCTGCTGCCCATAGTACGCACGTTTATCTCTTTCCCCGCCGGTGTGACGCGTATCCGCCTGTGGAGCTTTACCATCCTCACTTTCTTAGGATCGTTCATCTGGTGTGCAGGACTGGCAGCGGGCGGCTGGTACTTCGGCTCACGTTGGGAGGAACTGCGCGCCATCATGCGCCCCTTTGACATCCCCATTGCCATTGCGCTGCTGGCGGGTTTTGCCTACTACGTCTACCGGCATGTGACGCACGGCCTGCGTCCCCGTGCCAAACCAGAAGCCAGTGAGACTACGCCTGTTGAGTAGCAAAACTCACGTTACAGCGTCCCTATGTCCCGCCTTCAACACCTGACGGGCGATCTGCACCGCCTCTTGTGGTGTGGAGGCACTCAGCAGACGCCCTGCTGCCCGCGCCTGCGCAAACAACCCACCGAGGTCAAAGTTCAGGGCGATCACCGTCTTGCCGTGCTTGAGCGCCAGCGCCACCTCGGAGATCGTGCCCTCTTCACCCGCGCAGGCGATCACCACATCGCTGGAGAGAACGTTGATAACATTGCGGGCGCTCCCCATGCCCGTCAGGATGCAGATATCCACGTGCGGTGAAGCTTGATGGGTGTCGGCGTCCGGCAGGATGCCCACCACCAGCCCCCCCTTACTCCGTGCTCCCGCTGCTGAGGCATCCATCACGCCCGCCCGACGCCCACCATTGAGCAGCACCCAACCCTGCTCGGCGATCAACTCACCCAGCTGATAAGCCTCGCGTATAGCGTGTGGAGGGGCACTTTCACCTCCACCCATTACCCCCACCACGATTTTGCGCGACATGGCGTTTCCTCTCTGTTACCCCTCAATCCAGTGCGCCCCACGCCTGCGGCAAATACGGTAGTGCCGCCAAACCCGAGGCAGGTAGGGGATGAGCGTTATCCCTGCCATCCAGAGGATGGCGGCATCTGCAACGTTCCCCGCCGCGAGTGATTGCAGGATACGGATGGGTGTCCCCCCGATCCAATAAGCAAGATGGCTAGCGAAGGAACCGCCAGGCGCCTTGAGCTGACTTATCAGGTAGGCTCGCTGACGGGCAACTGCCTTGCGCAGCCGCTCCGAGCCGCTACCAGCGGAGACACTCTCTCCTCCGCGCTCGTGAAAGATGGTTGCCGACGGCACCAAACCCACCTTGAAACCGTGAAAGGTCGCCCGTCGGTAATAATCAGCATCTTCGCCATACATGAAGAAGAGAGGATCGAATCCTCCCACCTGCGTTAAGCATTTCCGCGATAATAACCATGCCGCAGCGTTGACAAACGACACCGGATAGACCTCCGCCAGATGCCCTTTGTAGAGGTCCGAGAGCAGCTGGGTGTACGAAGGGTTTGACGATCGGGCGAGGTGCCGCGAGAACAGATAATCAATCTGGGAGCCGTCTCCGTTCAGGTGCATGGGGCTGAGAATGCCATACTCAGCAGTTGTGAGGGCGCAGTTCACCAGTGTGCCAATGGTATCCGGTGCCACGCGGGCATCCTGATTGAGGAGAAAGACAAAATCGGCTCCTCCTTCCAGGGCATGAGCTATTCCTATGTTATTAGCCCTACCAAATCCTATGTTCTCCTGCAACGAGATCAATTCTACTCCGGAGAAGGAGGCCGCGATCTCCCGTGTGTTGTCTGTTGAGGCGTTGTCCACAACCACAATGCTCACCGGATAACGGCTCTCGGATAGACTGCGCAGGCAATTGCCGACGAAGGCAGCGCCGTTATAGGTGACTACTACTGCGTAAACGATCGCGCTATGAGAGGCAGTCTCGGCAGATGATGGAGATTCACTGCCAGCAGACGCTTCTGGTGCCATGGCCCATCCGATCTCCACACAGGCAGGGGACTTTTTGTCAGAACAAAGATCAGGGCGGTGGGTATGTCCCCACCGCCCTGATTATATTACGGAACTGCGTAGCACTTCACCCGATTATCACCGATGCGGAGCGCACAGCAAGCCATTGTTGTAGGCATCCAGTGCCTCATGCAACGCTGCTCCTTCATTTTGCCAAGCAGGCTTGTTGGTCTTCACACCGCTGCCGACTGGGCCATAGGTGGCCATCCATGCGTCCGCTGCGGCGATGGTATCTGCAATGCAGCTGCTGTCATTGCCGATATACACGTTCAGCTTGGCCGCCACCAGCTGCTTGAACATCTTGTAGGTCGCATCACGGCTGTTGGAAGTCTTCATGATGGCAATGGCTTCATCCCGCGTATAGGTCACACCGCCAATGACGATCGTGTCTACTGGCCACGCCTGCGGATGGTTCTTCCAGTAGCCCACCGTGCCGGTGCCTCCAGCAGAGCCAGTGAACTCAAAGGCGCCCAATGTCTCACCCGTGCAATTGTCTTTAACGGTCGCCGTGTATATGACGCCAGACAGGATGGGGAACTGCACACTGAAGGTCCCCGTGCTCGCGTCAAAGCCCAACGCCGTCGCATCCCACGTGCCGACGGTGTTGCCGGAGGAGTCCGTAACCGTCAGGCTGAAGCCTTGCGTCAGCCCTGTCAACACCGCCGAGCCGTCTGAAAGCTGGAAGGACAGCCTGCCCCCAAAGGCTGTACCAGGCACGACTTCAGGCAGAGTGTAATCCACTGTGGCGCGGTAGATGAGCCCTGTCGGGTTAGACTGAGGTGTTGCCCTGGGGATGAGGTTAGCGCGCGGGATATAGTTCCTGACCACGAACTCAAAGGTATTTGTCCCCGGCACTGGATTGATAGGATAGTCCATGATGGAGCTCCACCAGTAACCCTGATCAGCAGGGCCGTCAACTATCCCATCCACCCCCAGCAGCTCACCGTTGAAATACGTCTCTTCAGCATTGTCCGAGGTCACATAGAGATGCCCATTAGTGATGGATAGAGCCGTGCAGGCTACCACCATCTCGGCGCGGAACATACGCCAGCTGTCCACCTTGGGGTCTTCGGTGTAGTAGCTGGTGGAGATCCACGTCGCATCAGGGATGGAAACCAGAGCAGCCCAGCTAGGGTGCACCCATGTTGCGACGGCAGTAGCAGGTGCGCCCCAATCGGGGCTGCTAGGAGGTGCATAGTGATCTAGCGGGCCATAGGCAACGATGCCAGGCTGGCTGACAATGGTCGTGTTGCTACTTGTGCTTGCGGTTGCCGCTACAACCAACCCCAGCGACAGAAGAAGCACTACCGGTATAACAAAGAACTTCCTCATGTCTTGTTTGTCCTTCCTTCCCCCAAAGATAAGGGAGCGATCAATGCGTCCCTGTTATTCTTTTGTAATTCTATATCCCAATGCCAGCCAGAGGAAGCATTTTTGGCTCTAATTTCATGAAAAATTTGTGAATTCGGAGCAAATTAGAGAGATTAGTCCGTTTTAAGGGCTGGGCTGTTCCTCAAACGGGTGGAAGTAATCCGAGTGCCGATGAGATAAACGGCTGGCTGTGGGAGTCGTGGCGCTTCGCCAAGCAGATCTTCCCCCTGCCGATTGCAGGGGTGTTGCTGTGGGCGTGATCCGGGTGCTGACCCGCCCTAAGCAGTGTGGAGCTTAACTTGGGCACCCAAATCAAAGGGAGCCATCCCTTTGTTGGGATGGCTCCCGCTTTCTGCCAGATCAGGCTGTGAGGTTACCCCTCATAGCCGGTGTCAATGGTGCCGTTCTTGAGGCCCTCAAGCGCCTGATTCACGGCGTCCTTGCACTCCTGCGGGATCTTGTCCTCCCAATCATGATAGGGAGCCAAGCCCACACCGCCGTTGGCCACAGTCGCCAGGCGGATGCCTGCCTCCAGCTCGCCACGGGCGAAGGCGCGCACGGCCTCAGCCGCTGCCACGTCCATGTTCTTGGCGGCGCTGGTGATGAGCGAGGAGGCAACCTCCGGATAGGTGTAGTACTGGTCAACGTCTACACCGATGGCCATCAGGCCCGCCTCGTGTGCAGCCAGCAGGCCACCGTTGCCCGTATTGCCGCCCACGCCGAAGATCACATCAGCGCCCTGGGCAATCTGCTCCTGGCCAGCCTGCTTGCCGGTGGCCGGGTCATTGAAGTCAGGGATATAGACGTTCAACGTCTTGACATCAGGATTGACGGAACGCGCCCCGTTTTGATAGCCGGTCACGAAACGCACCACCGGCGGGATTTCCATCCCTGCCACCGAGCCGATGACGTTGGTCTGGGTCATGCAGCCGGCCAGTACGCCAGCCAGATATCCAACCTCATCCTCAGCGAACATGAGGCTGGTGACGTTGGGCAGCGCCTTCTCGTAGCAGTCCTCGCCCTCAGCCAGCTCTACCGGGCAGTTGAAGGGGCCGTAGTCGTAGTCAATGATGGCGAAGTGGACGTCCGGGTGCGCCATAGCGGCCTTGGCCGTTGCATCGCCCATGAGGAACCCGACCGTGATGATCAGGTTGTACCCCTCGCTGACGAAGTTCTCAATGTTGCGCTCATAGTCAGTCGTCGCCTCGGAGACCACATAGGCGAAGTCCAGCCCCAGCTCCTCGGCGGCGGTGCGGGCGCCCTTCAGCGTGTACTCGTTGAAGCTGCGGTCGTTCTCGCCTCCCGTATCCAGCACAACGGCCACGCGGGCCTTAGGAGCGGCAGCACCGCCACCGCCCAACGCTTGGCAGGCGGAGAGCGAAAGGGCGAGGACGAGCAGAACAGCCAGAACGAACAGCAAACGCTTGTGCATGGTTTATCTATCTCCTCAACATGCAGCTTATGGGGAACCTTCAGAAGAGAAAAGCGAACATACTCATGGCTAGCAAAGTGCGTCCTAAGACCTCCTTTTCAGGCTAGTTAGGGCACTGAACAGGCTACCAGAGGTTTCCCCTGAGTAAGCCTGTCTGCCCCCTATGATAGCACAGAATCCACATCTTGAGCAGGGCAAATCCTACCTGCCGGAAAGGCAGCCAGCCCTACTCGTCCGTCTCTTCCTCATCTTCTTCACCCAGCGAGCTGCTGCCTATAGGATTGCCATTCTCATCCAGCACCACGCGGGGCGCAGTACCGCCGGCGTGAGGTCCGATCACCCCTCGCTCTTCCATAAGGTCAATAAGGCGTGCTGCGCGGGTATAGCCGATGCGCAAATGGCGCTGCAGAAGCGAGATGGAAGCCTTTCCCAGGCTGCGCGCCAGTTCAACCGCCTCATCAAACAGATCATCCACATCTTCATCATCGTCATCGCGGCTGCCTACCAACACGCTTGGGGAGAAGGATGTTGATGTACCGCCGCTCATGGTTGCAGAATCCGCCCCCAAGCTGACGCTGGGTTTGGATGGCATCTTGGCGGCTTGCTCGCGCCAGAAGTCCACCAGCCGCTCAATCTCCTCATCCGAGACAAAGACACCCTGCAGGCGGACAGGCAGAGGCGCATCCGGCGATTGGAAGAGCATATCGCCGCGCCCCAGCAGCTTCTCCGCGCCGGGCATGTCCAGGATCACTCGGGAGTCCACGCCTGTAGCCACCGCAAAGGCGATACGCGCCGGGAAGTTGGCCTTGATAAGGCCAGTGACCACGTCCACGCTGGGGCGCTGGGTGCTGATGATGATATGGATGCCTGTGGCACGCGCCATCTGGGCCAGCCGTGTGACGACACGCTCCGTCTCATCGGGAGCCAACATCATCAGGTCAGCCAGCTCATCCACAATAAGGATGATGTAGGGCAGTCGCTCGCCTTCCAGCGTACCTTTTTCCACACGGCTGTTGTAGTCGGTGATGTTGCGCGCACCTGCCATGGCGAACTTGCGGTAGCGGTCGTCCATCTCACGCTGCACCCACTTCAGCACGCCGACGATGCGCTCCAGCTCGGTCACGACAGGGGCCATGAGGTGCGGTATGCCATTGTAGTTGGTGAGCTCAACCCGCTTGGGGTCCACCATGATCATCTTCAGCTGATCGGGTGTACAGGTCATCAGCATAGTGCAGATGATGCCGTTGATGCATACCGACTTGCCCGACCCAGTGGTACCCGCGATAAGCAGGTGCGGCATGGCTGTAAGGTCAGCCACAATAGGCTCGCCGGAGACGTTCTTCCCCAGCGCCAGCTTGAGTGGCGACTTAAGGTTGCGAAACTCCGGCGTGTCCATAACTTCACGCAGACGCACGATACCCGGTTGGGCGTTGGGCACTTCAACACCCACATAGCCCTTGCCCGGCACCGGCGCCTCAATGCGGATAGAAGGCGCGGCCAGTGAGAGCGCCAGATCATCAGCCAGGGCGCTGATCTTGCCCACTTTGACCTTAACGCGCTTGCCGGCCCGCCCATCAATGTAATCCGGCTCAAGGCCAAACTGGGTGATCACAGGGCCGTGGTTGACCTCCACCACACGTGCCGGCGCGCCAAAGCTGGCCAAGGTTTGTTCAATGATGGCCGCACGCTGGCGTAGCTCTTCTTCGCTAACGCTCTTATTATCGCCCGGCTTCAGCATGTCAATGGGCGGTAGCTTCCAAACCGGCTTTTCCTCTTTCCTCTCGGCCTCAACTTTAGGTGGCTGTGCAGGAACCGCTCCAGGGGGCAGAGTAGGGCGCGGAGCAGCGATCGGCGTCGTTGGTTTGCTGGCAGGAGTGGGCGCTGGCGATGCCGGGCTTATAGCAGGCGCCACCGCAACAGCGCTCCCTGTGCCAAAGCTGCCGGGCTTAACGCCCCGCTGTTCTGCCTCAGGAGCTGGGGTGGAACGGCCTGCTACCGGAGGCGTTCCGGAGGGACGGGCGCCAGGCGCGCCTTTCCCATCGCCGTCCACAAGGTCGCGGATGATCTGGTCGGTAGGCGGCGTGTCCTCATCATCCAGATCGGCCTCCTCATCCACCTCCTTATAGGCCCGCCGCAGATCATCAAAATCCAAATCCTCATCCCCGGCAGGAGGTTCCTGCCCCGGCCTCACAGCAGGCGCGGGCTTGGGGGCTGGGCGCGGCCCACCGATGGAAGGCGGAGGCGGCGGCCCGAAAGTGCGCTCGCTGCCAGGGCGGGATGGCTCAGTTCCGGGGCGCGGCGGCGCTGCCCCCGGTGGGCCACCAGGGCGCGGGAAGGGCGGGCGTGGCGCTTCTGGGCCGCTGGAAGGCGGGCCTCCGGGTGTAGGTCTGCCAGGAAGTGGTGGCGCACCCTGGCGTGGCAACGGCCCTCCGCCTACTGGGCCTGCCTGCGGCCCTTCTTCGTCCTCATCCCCTTCCTCTTCTCCCTCAAAATCCTCTTCCTCCGGTTCCGGCGGGCGCACAGTCGGCCCGGTGGGGATACCAGGGCGCACCGAGGGCGGCTGACCGGGCAAGGTCGGTGCCCCCGGAGGCCTGCCTAACGGCCCACCGCTTCCAGGGGGCTGGCTACCCGGCAAGGGCGCCGGGCCAGAGGGAGCGCTCGGGCCGCCCAGCGGCAAAGGAGGCTGAGCAGCCGGCGGCCTCTCAGGCGATGCGGGCGATGTAGAGGGTGCGCCGCCAGCCGGGCCAGCAGGCGATGGCGTTGGCGCGGTTGGCAGGCCGGGACGCGGCGCACTCAGGGGGCCAGCAGGCGGCACCCCTGTTGGCGTTGGCGGACGCGCCGGAGCGCCCGGCGGCGTCCCAGCAGATGGAGCGGGAGCTGCGGGAGGGGTTGGCGTCGGCGCACGGGGCGCAGGAGACGGTGGGGCCGCAGGACCAGCTTCAGCGGACGGAGCGCCAGAAGGCGCAGGCAGTGTCCCACCCGGCCCAAGGCCTGTTACGATGGATGGACGTCCCGCGGGGACAGGAGGTGGCGGTTTAGGCCCTTCAGCCGGCATTGGCGATCCCGCTGCGGTAGCGCGGCTTGGCGTTGGGGCCGGCGGTGTGGCTGCCTCTCCTGCTGGTGCAGCGGCGGGGCGCGGTTGCCGCGCACGCTGAAGAGCACCCCCTATGTACTGCAGTGCCTCCTTCAGCGTGGTACGCGTCGCCATCAGCGCGCCGACAAACATGGCAGCAAGGGCGATCACAAAGACGGCTGCGCTGCCCAACAGATTCTGCAGCGAGACCTGAATGAAGGCCCCCAGCAGGCCGCCACCGTGCCCGCACTTGGCAATATCGTAGCTACTCCAGTAGCCATTCTGAACGATCCAGCCCTGATCGATCAGCACCTGTGGGCGCGCTGGACATGCTTGGGCTTGTTCCCAGATTAGTTGCGGTGTGTATCCCGGTGTGGAGGGATCGGCCAGCGCCGGGTTGATGTAAAGCGGACCGATGGGGTTGCTCGCTACTACGACGGCGTGCATGAACACCAGCAGCGCAATGAAGAAGAGCAACCCGCCTGCGACACGTACCGGATCGGGGAGCGGCACATTTTGGCCGAAGCGACGCCAAATTAGCCAAGCTCCAATCCCCCCTATAACAACGGGGACCACAAACGCCCCCCAACCGAACATCTGGTAGATAAAGCGCAGCCAGATGCGCATCAGCGCACCGGGTTCCTTGGAGAAAAGGCTAAGCAACGTAAGCAACGCTATGACGGCCAGCGTCCCACCGAGGATGTCCAGCTTAGTATCCAGCGAGATCAGCGGTCCTGCTGCCGCTGCTTGGGATTTGGGTTTGCTGCGCACGCGCGGCGCTGTCCCTCCACGCGGTGCAGCGGGTGCTCCAGCGGCAGAAGGAGCGCCGATTCCGCCGGGCATCGTCGGAGCTGCCGAGGCACCGGGCGGGGGTGGTGAAGTGGGGCGAGCAGCAGGCGGGCCGCCGGGCCGCGAAGGCGACACCGGCCCTGCACCGGGTAATCCGCCCGGACGCGGCGGTGTTCCCGCCCCCACGCCCCCTGGTGGACCAGCAGGCCGCGAAGGCGACGCCGGCCCTGCACCGGGCAACCCACCCGGACGCGGCGGTGTTCCCGCCCCCACGCCCCCTGGCGGACCAGCAGGCCGCGAGGGCGACACCGGCCCTGCACCGGACAACCCACCCGGACGCGGCGGTGTTCCCGCCCCTACACCCCCTGGCGGACCAGCAGGCCGCGAGGGCGACACCGGCCCTGCACCAGGCAACCCGCCCGGACGCGGCAACCCGCCCGTTCCCGGGCCTGGCGTGCTAGGGGGTGGTGGTGCTCCAGGCCGTCCACCGGGTGGGGTACCAGGGAGGGGCCCCGGGCGGCCCAGCCCACTCAATGGTGACCGACGGGCCGATTCTTCTTCCTCTTCTTCCTCTTCCTCGTCAAGGAAGCTACCGCCAGAGCGACCCAACGGCGGGGGAGCACTTGGGCTACGGCCCAGCGGTGGCGCCCCCGGGCGTGCTCCGGGGGGCTGCGCTGGGCGCGGTGCAGCGGGAGGATGCGTTTCCTCCTCTCGCTTGCCTCCTAGCGGGCCGGGCAGGCGCGATCGAATCCCACTCAACAGCCCACCACCGCCCCGTTCCTCTTCTTCATCACGCTCGCGGCGGCCAGAAGGCCCCGATGGTAACCCACCCGATGGCCTGCCGCCCACCGGCGTACTGCTTGGCGGCTGATCCTCTTCGCGCTTCCTGCCGAAGGGATTCAGCCGCGATAGCGGCGATTGCCGCTCCTCATCTTCATCCCGCGATGATCCGAACCCTCCCGGGAAGGGAAAGCCTCTGCGCCGCTCTGGCTCCTCTTTGTTCCTCGCCATGTCCTTAACCCCACCTGCCTGCAGGCTCTGCAGGCAACCGTAAGGCACACCGCTGATCCCACGCGCCGTGCTTACCTACTAGTACGCAGTTATTATGCTGTAGGTTTGCATCTTAACGCAAACCGATCCCAAACACCAAAGGGCACAATCCACCCCTGCATACCCTATGTTTTGCTCCATCATACCATAACAGAACATATGTTTCAATCCCATCGCATATATAAATCATCCCAAAATTGGCATAACCCGCTGCGGCGCGATACAATTTGTGCGCTGGTTATGCCAGAACCAGCATCCAAGCGAATAGGCAGTTTCGCCGCAGACAGCTGGTGTCCGTACCACAGGTACGGCTGAAAGATGCCCGCCGAGGCGAAGGACGCAGGATCAGGACGGCCAATCCCTGAGGATTGTGCTGTTCGCATAGGTCTTCGTCGGCGGCACGGCGAAGGCCATTTTATTTTGCAAGCTGTCGGTGGCGATTGCCTTCATCACATAAAGCCGTGTTTCTGTGCGGTGCGAGGGAGGTGAAGTTCACTTGGCTATTACAAAGGAACGCAAGCGGGAACTTGTCGCCCAATATGCCGAGCTGTTGAGCCGAAGCAAGGCCGTCATCTTTGCCGAATATCGTGGCATGAGCAATGCCCAGATGACCGCCCTACGGCGCGCTCTACGTGAAGCGGGAGGTGCCTACCACGTCACCAAGCTCTCGCTGCTCAAACTGGCGTTGGCCGAGGCCGGATATTCTCTACCGGAAACTGCGCTCAGGGGGGCTCCTATCGCCGTTAGTTTCTGCCTTGAGGAAGTTCCGCCGGTGGCCAAGGCGCTGGTTGACCATGCACGGGAGAACGAGCTGCTCGTCCTGCGCGGAGGCTTAATGGACAGCAACTGGCTGAGCGCCCAAGATGTGCAAGCGCTGGCCGAGCTGCCGCCTCTGGATGTGCTACGGGCGCAACTCATCGGCCTGCTGGATGCCCCAGCGGCCAACTTGGTGGGCGTGATCCAGGCAGGTGTGGCGCAGATCGTCAATGTGCTCAACGCTTATGTGGAACAGGGCGGCGAAACGGCAGCAGTAGAGGCTGCCGCTGGTTAGACCACCGAAACAACGAGAAGAACCATTCAGTAACGTAATGAGGAGAGTGAGAACCAATGGCCGATCTGGAGAAGATTGTGGAGGAGCTGAGCGCACTATCTTTGCTAGAGGCTGCCCAGCTCAAGAAAATGCTTGAGGAGAAGTGGGGCGTTACGGCAGCTGCACCGGTGGCCATGGCGGCTGTCATGCCCGGCGGTATGGCTGCTCCCGCCGCTGCCGAGGCCGTTGAGGAGAAAGAGGAGTTTGACGTTGTCCTCAAGGATGCCGGCCCCAAGCGCATTCAGGTCATCAAGGTTGTGCGCGGTCTCAAGCCTGACCTGGGCCTCAAGGAGGCCAAAGATCTGGTGGAGAATGTCCCTAGCGTGATTTTGGAGGGGGTTCCTAAGGATCAGGCTAACGATGCCAAGGCCAAGCTAGAGGCCGAAGGCGCCGTCGTTGAGATCAAGTAGGACGTCCCACCAACATCGCACCGCAACAGGTTGCCTATCAGAAGGGCAACCTGTTTTTTTGCTCTACAGCGTGGTGCGATCCGCCAGCCAGGGGTGGCCCAGGCGGGTGAACTTATCCAAAAAGAGCTGCAGCTGCGCCGCGAGCTCTTCCGCCGAGGTGTACGTCCATATCTGATCCTCGCCGGAGTGATGGAGCACATCACCGGGGCGGTTGGAGAGGCGTGTGTGCAACCGCCCGGGCCAGGCAGGAACGACAACCTGTGTGGCAGGGTCCTGCACCTTGAAGCGGTCCAGGTTGATAAAGTAGGAGTGTCGCTCCGCATGGGCAAGGATGTGCGCCCACTCAGTGTGCTCAAAGTGCACGCGCAAAAGCACGTCCGGCTCCAGGTAGGCGACAAAACGCACATTGGCGTAGAAGGTGTCAGCAGTGTGATCCAGCCGCCCACTGACCTTGATCATCACATCGTTGCCCTTGAGAGCGTAACCTAAAGCCGCCAGCGGAGCGCTGAGCGTCTGCACGATGGGCTGGTTAAACACCTCCTGAAGCATGGCCACATCGGGCGGTTCGCCTTCCAGCGGTTCGTGGGGCAGATACCACAGATAATCGTTGATACGGGTCATCGCTCCTGCTCCCGGCGCCGCACCCCGCGCCGCGTCAGCTCACGGATTTGATCGGGGTTGAAGCCCTGCTCCAATGCCCACTCCACCTTAGGCTTCAGGGCGCCGGTGGGGCAGACACCCACGCACAGCCCACAGAAGACGCACGTTGTATCGGGCATGGGCAGATCGGCAAAGGTGGCAATGTGGCTATGAAAGCCACGCCCGCCGAAGTTGAGAGCATAAGCATACTGGCCATCGTCGGCGCAGGCCTGCACACAGCGCCAACACATCACACACTGTGAATAGTCGCGCACATAAAAGGGGTTGTCGTCCAGCAAGGGGAAGTCACGGCGTGCGCCACCCGCAAAGCGCGAGGGATCCGCGCTGTAGGCCTCCATCATGGCCTGAATTGCAGGAGCCTCGCTGAGGTTCACCGCCGAGGCAAGCATTTCCAGAATGGTGCGGCGGCTGCGCTCCACACGCGGGCTGTGGGTATGTACGACCATGCCCGCTGTGCACTCAGTGGCACAGGCAGCCACCAACACGCGCGATTTCTCCACTTCCACTACACACATGCGACATACTGCGGGCGGTGTCAGTGCCTCATGGTAGCAGATGCGCGGGATATGAATGCCGATTTCCTCAGCAGCCTCCAGTATCGTTGTCCCTCGTGGGACAGTAACCTGCTGCTCGTCAATGGTCAACGTGACAGTCTCATCAGCCATGTGCTGCTTTCTCCCTCTTGCGCCCGTTGGGGCCAGCTTCCTGCGCACAAAGCACCCGTTCGGGGTGGGTATAGATGTTCATGCTGTTGCGGCGCAAGTAGCCAACCAGCGTCATGTGCCATTCGGCAGCCAGCCGCACTGAAAGGCTGGTAGGTGAGGTGCGTGAACACACGATCGGCACGCCCATGCTGCGCGCCTTGTTGATCATCTCTGAACTGATACGCCCAGTGGTCAGGATGACCTTATCGTGCGTCTCTATATCTGCCAGCAGAGCTTTGCCGCGCAGTTTATCCAGTGTGTTGTGACGGCCCACATCCTCAGCAGTGACCAGCACACGCTCACCATCGCTCAATACAGAAGTATGCACTCCCCGCGCACGGCTGTAGAGGACGGCATGTTGATAGAGCTGATCCATGAGATCCCATAACTGCTCTGCGCCGATACAAAGGTCCGAGTGTAACGGTGGGTGAGCCGCGCTTAGGTCGTCAAAGGTGATGCCGCCGCCGCAGCCAGAGGTGAGGATCGTGCGGCGCGGCGGCTCAAAGGTGGCTGTGCGTAGCCACACATCCACGCAGGCTCCGCTAGGGCAGAGGTGCACAGCGCGCACCTCATCTAGCGAGACGATGACACCCTCGTTGGCCAGAAAGCCAAGCGCCAGCGCCTGCTGGTCAAGTGGGGTGCTCATGATCGTCGCCAATTCCTGCCCGTTGACGAAGATGGAAACCAACCGCTCGTGGATGATCTCGGCGTCTATCGTTTCCCATGTGCCATCACGCCTGACGACGGTGTAGGCTATTGGGATTGTGCCCTCATCTGCCATCGCAACCGCCTGAAAAGATCAACCTACCCCCTAGTTCAGCAACCCCTGTAGCTTGAAAATCTACCTTTTTCCATCCGACCCCGCGATCTGGGGCCACAGACGCAGGGCGCTCATGATGGCCATGCCCGCCGTCTGTCCCAGCCCGCAGATGGAGGCATCGGTCATTGTGGCGCCGATGTCCATCAGGCGTTCCACATCGCCGGGCTGGGGGTGCCCCTGCGCAAGACGCTCCACAATTTCCAACTGGCGCTGGGTGCCCAGCTGGCAGGGATAGCACTTGCCGCACGACTCGTGGGCGAAGAAGTGCGCCAACGCCAGCAGTATGCGGCGTAGATCAACCGTTTGGTTAAAGACCATAATCGCGCCGGAGCCTATGGATGCCCCTAGTGGACGCAGGTCCTCGTAGGTGAGGGGCGTGTCCAACTGTTGGGGGGTGAGGAAGACGCCCGCTGCACCGCCCATCAGCACGGCCTGCGGTTCGCCCTCAAAACCCCCACACCAGCGCTCAATGAGCTCACGCAGGGGGATACCGAACGGTGCTTCCACCACGCCGGGCTGCTGCACGTGTCCGCTGACGCAGAATAGCTTGAAGCCAGTGGAGTCCTTCGTCCCCCACTGGCGGAACCATTCCGCACCGTTACGCACGATCTCGGCGGCTTGTGCCAGCGTCTCCACGTTATTGATGGCCGTCGGCTTACCGAAGAGGCCATACGTGGTGGGGAAAGGCGGTCTGAGGCGTGGGAAGCCACGTTTGCCCTCAATGGCCTCAAACAGCGCTGTCTCCTCGCCGCAGATATACGCCCCAGCCCCGCGCCGAATCTCTACTTCAAAGCGGAAGCCCGATCCAAAGATGTTCTCCCCCAGAAGACCCGCCGCATGGGCTATCTCCGTTGCCCGCTGCATGATGGCCGCTGCACGGGGGTACTCACCGCGTATGAAGATATAGCCTTTCTGGGCGCCGATAGCATAGCCGCAGATTGCCATGCCTTCAAGAATACGGAACGGGTCGCCTTCCAACAGCGCCCGATCTTTGAAAGTGCCCGGCTCGCTCTCATCGGCGTTGCAGACGACGTACTTGGGATCTCCCGGTGCCCCCCGTGTGAACTGCCACTTAAGGCCAGTGGGGAAGGCAGCGCCCCCACGCCCAACGAGGTTCGCCTCCTTGACGGTGTTAATGACCTCATCGGGCGTCATCTCCAAGAGCGCCCGCCGCAACCCCTCAAATGCCCCTGCAGCGCGATGGGCCTCCAGATCAAGCGCATCCAGTGTGCCAATATGGCGCGTCAGGATGCGCGGCTCACCGGTGACGCGCAGGGTAGCAGTAGGAGCCTCCACCGTGAAGAGTCTCTCCACGCTTTCGGACGTCAAGCCCGTCACCGCCATCTCGTCCACCAGCGCCGCTGGTCCCTGATCGCACAGGCCAATACAGGTGACACGTTCTATGGTATAGGCCCCATCGGGAGTCGTCTCACCGGGCAGGAGAGCAGCATGACGGCAGGCAGCTTGCAGCACCTCCTCTCCGCCACGTGCAGTGCAGGCGGGATCGGTACAGATGCGGATCACACGCTTACCCAACGGTTCGCGCGTGAAGAGGGTGTAGAACTCCACCACGCCATGAACTTCAGCCAGCGGTACACGTAGCGTCTGGCCGATAGCGATGAGCGCTTCTTCTGGCAAGTAGCCATAGAGGCGTTGTACCTCATGAAGGACAGGTAACAAGTGGGTACGGTTGCCATCGCGGTATTTCTCTAGGAGAGGGGCCAGCAACGAGAGGTCCACTTCGGTGCGGGTGCTCATGATTGCTCCTCGCCGATAGACAACGCTGGGTCGGACGTCTTACCTCTGAAGACGTGCCAGAGATGGGCACAATGCTCTGCCTTCCGAGAGAAGAGGATACACCAGATGCAGAGACGTGTAAAGGTCACGCGGGTTATTGTTCCGAACAAGCATTGACTCCTTCCCATCCACTATGTTAGGATGGGGCCTCGCAATGGAGTAACGAGCATGGTGTCCACCCGCCCCAGACGCAAGATTTGGAACATCGCCCCTCCGGCGCCCGCCTCCTTTGTGGAGTGCATGGCTGAACAGGGCATCCATCCCATCCTGGCGCAGGTGCTTTATCGGCGCGGCTTCACCACACCTGAAGAAGCGCGCGCCTTTCTGAGCTTCTACGACGAGGACGACAACCCCTTCCGCTTGAAGGGTATGGTAGAGGCTGTCTATCGGTTGCGCCTGGCGATCCGCCGTAGAGAACCCATCGCCATATACGGGGACTTTGACTGTGACGGCGTTTGTGCGACGGTGTTACTGACACAAGTGCTGCAAAAGTTAGGGGCCATCGTGCGCCCCTACATCCCCGACCGCGTGGACGAGGGATACGGCCTCAACAGTCCAGCGCTCAAGAAACTGGCCGATGAAGGCGTGCGCGTGGTGGTGACAGTGGACTGTGGCATCCGCTCCATCCGCGAGGTAGAAGATGCCAACTCTTACGGCTTGGAAGTGATCATCAGCGATCACCACAGCGTGGGGCCACACCTGCCGCCCGCACTGGCCATCATCAACCCCAAGCAGGAAGGATGTACCTACCCCGAAAAGATGCTGGCTGGCGTGGGGCTGGCCTACAAGATAGCGCAAGCGCTGTATATGGAAGCCCAACGGCGCGGCTACAAAGGCGGCGAAGGCTGGCGCCCTGAAGATTGGCTTGATTTGGTCGCTATTGGCACGGTAGCCGACATTGCACCACTGCGCGGCGAAAACCGCCAGTTGGTACGCGAGGGCCTTAAGCAGCTCAATGACCCCCAACGACCCGGCCTGCAAGCGCTCTACGGCACAGCAGGTATTAAACCCGGGCGTGTGGACACAGTGACCATCGGTTTTATGATCGGCCCGCGCATCAATGCGGCAGGGCGGCTGCGCTCGGCGCTACTGGCCTACGATCTGCTCTCTGCCACCGATCAGGCGAGCGCCGCACCGCTGGCCCAGCAGCTGGACCTGCTCAATCAAGAGCGCCAACGCAAGACCCTTGAGATGCAGGCGTGGGCCGAAGAGAACTTCGCGGGCGATCCAGAAGATGAGCCGCTGCTCTTCGCCGCCGATCCGCGCTTTGAGCAGGGCATAGTGGGGCTGGTGGCCAGCCGCCTCACCGAACAGTACTACCGCCCTTCAGTGGTGGTGCAGGTAGGCGAACAAGAGAGCCATGCCTCGTGCCGCAGCATCCCCGAGTTCCACATCACCCGCGCGTTGGAAGCCTGCGACGACCTACTGGAGCGCTACGGTGGCCATGCAGCAGCGGCAGGCTTCACGGTGCTCACTGAGAATCTAGAGGCGGTCAGCGAGCGCCTGTGGACGCTGGCAGCCGAGACGCTGGCCGAGCTGGAACTTGTCCCTACGCTGGAGGTTGATGCCGAGCTGGGATTAGATCAGATCACGCTGGATCTCGCCGGGGCGCTGCGCCGCCTAGAGCCAACTGGTGAAGGCAATCCACCGCCGCTGTTTGTCACACGGGGTCTGATCGTCAAGGGGCGCTTTCCCGTCGGCACAGAGGGGCAGCACCTGAAGCTGCAGCTTTCCGACGGCACCGCGACAGTGGAGGCCATCGCCTACCGTCAGGGTGACCGGATAGAGTCCCTCCCAGAGGTAGTAGATGTGGCCTACCACCTTGAGATCAACGAGTGGAACGGCGCCCGACGCGTACAGATGAACCTGCAGGATATCCACCCCGCGGAGGGCCGCTAACACAGGCTCCAAGAACCTTGTGAGGCATACTTAAGCCTATGAGCATCCATCGCCACACAACACTATCCCACCTCATGCTGTCTCCATTGTTGATTTTGCTTATCCTGCTGGCACCGGCAGAGCGCGGGGCGGCACAAAGCCCCGCCGATCCACGCTTTGGGCTGGTCAACGCCTATGAGGCCGGGCCGCAGGCGGTAGCTGCATCGGGCGCTGGATGGGAAGTCGTCTTGCTGCGCTGGGATGCTATCCAACCCCACGCTCCAACTGAGTGGGGTATTCCTCCCGAAGTGGAAGAGGGGCTGTTTGAAGCACGCGCTGCTGGCCGCGAGGTGGTCGGGGTATTGGTTGGCACCCCCGCTTGGGCCACCGACGGCCAGCCCGGGACGGGCGTCCCCAGAGGGCTGTACTTGCCGGTGAATGACCCTCAAAACTTGTGGGCTGCCTTCGTGAGGCAGGCGGTGAGCTACTTTGCTGCTCGCGGCATCAACCGCTGGGTGGTGTGGCATAACCCCGATGTTCCATCCGGCGCGGTAGGCTCCGAGTGGGACGGCAGCCTTGAGGATTACTATCAGCTGGTGAAAACGGCCTATCTGGTCGCCCGCAGCGCCAACCCTAACGCACAGGTCCATCTTGGCGGAGTGGGCTATGATCCCGGCTGGTTTGCCCGTTTTCTGGACGTGGTGCTCAAGGACCCCACCGCTCCGGCCAACAATTACTACTTTGACGTCGCAACCCTGCATCTGTACTATTCGGTGGAGCAGATTTACACCCTCATGCAGAACCACTTTTACGTCATGCAGCAGAAGGGGCTGCCCCTCAAAGAGGTGTGGATCAACGAGACCAATGCCCGCCCAGCCATCGATCCACAAACTTACGCAGCAGGCAAGGCTTTCCGTCAGCACGCCAACATCACGCTAGAGCAACAGGCTGCCTTTATCGTGCAGGCCTATGCGTTGGGTTTCGCCGCTAACCGCGGGGCGCGCATCGCCGTCTATCGGCTGGTGGACAATCTGGAAGAAGACAATGGAGAAGCCTTTGGTCTGTTGCGTGCTGACGGCAGCGAGCGCCCCGCCTTCCGCGCCTATCAGCTAGTGACCCGTGAGTTCAGCGGCTTTGTTTATGCTCGCCGCGTCAGTGAGGAAACGCACCCACTAATTGATTACGTGCGCCTGACCTTTGAGGATAAGGTGACACACGTCGCTTGGGCACGTACTGAACGTAACGCCACGTTGATCATCCCCGCCCGCAGCGAGCAGGCTACGCTGCTCGATCTAGAAGGGCACCGCTGGTTAGTAAGGCCGCAGGACGGTGTCTATCGCGTGGTGGTGGAAGGGGCAGAGTGCACCGATCCACAGGAGGGCTGCTTGATCGGTGGTGCGCCATGGCTGCTGGTTGAGGAAGAAGTGCCCAGCGCGCTGAACGAAACACCCCCCTCAGTTCAGGTGGTGGAAGGCGGCGAGCCACCCACTCCCGATCCCGCCATGTTGATGACCATGACCGCGCAGGCACAGCCCACCTTTACACCGACCGCCGCGCCATCCCCAAGCGCCACGCCGCTCCCCACGTCCACCCCAATGCCATCCCTCCTTCCCTCGCCAACGGACACGAGCACACCGCAGGCTAGTGAAACACCACCACCTACCGCTACATCAGTAGCACCCCCTTCGGGCGAGAGCATCCAAACTCCCCCGCCGGACCTTGCTGCGTTGCTACCCTACCTGTTGATAGGGCTAGGGATATTGGCGATTGTCGCCGGGCTGGGATATTTCCTCTGGCCGGGGATCGTACGGCGCTAATAACTGCCCTGTTCGGGCAAGCCACGCCCCTCCAGCGCGGAGTGCAGGTCGTAGACCACAAATCCCTCATTTTCATAAGCGATGGGGAAGTCATATGCGTGCGGCTTTTCCACCACCAGGTAAGAAGCCTTGTATTGACGGGCAAGGCGTATCATGTCCGCTTCGGTCAGGCTGTAATAGGCCTCGGCGGTGACAGCCTGCGCCAGCGGCGTACTATACCCAAAGCGCGCGATGGCCCCCGGCGCGACCTGCTCAAAATCGGCGATCCAGTCATCCAGGTATTCCGGATTGAAGGGCATCTCCATCAGCTCGGTGAGGGTGACCGTAGTAGGGCGCTCGGAGAAAACGCGCCAGCCCGGGATGTAGTTGGAGAAGATGTGCGGCGGCGTGATGAAGCGCGTCTCAGGCGGGGTGTGCTCTTTGGCCCACAGTTGTACGTCCACCCAAGGGGTGCGTGGGCCGTAAATGTAGATACCAGGCGCCCACAGGCCACCTAGCCATGTGGTGACCATCACCACCACCATCCCGCCGTACACCGCCACTGCCCCGACGATCTGCCGCCAGCGCCTCTTGGCCAGCCAATCACGCACCAACCAGATGAGGCATGGGACGATGGGGATCAACCACGTGATGAAAGCCACCAAAACGATGCTCAGGGTGACCTCATCAAGGCGCCGATCCTGATAGGCCTGCGCCAACGCGTTAGCAAAGTACAGATAGCCGAACGGCAGGAGGAAGACGGCTGCCCGCAGGATCTGCATCTGCAACAGGATGGTCACTGGCAGCAGGTAGGTGGTAATGACGTTCGCCAGCACGATCAGGCCAATGGCGTACACAAAATGGGTCACAGCGCGGTTGTGTGGTGCTGAAGGCGCAAGACGGCGACCAATGAGGAACAAAAGCAGCGTACCCAACCCGTTGAGGGTGTCAAACAAGATGTAGGGCTGGTCGGAAAATAAGTAGTAGATCGTTCCCAGCGTGCCCCGTGCGGCCACGTTCAGGATTTCAGGGCGTAGGGTGAGGTCAATGCCAGTGTGGTTGACCTTCCACATCAGCACAGGCAACGCGCCCACCAGAGACAGGGCCAGAGCAGGCAGCATCTTGCGCCAGCCGATCTCCCGCCAGCGCAGGACACCATCCAGTAAGAGCATGGCGACCACGAAGCTGACGGAAATAGCGTGCAGGTTGTACATCACCCCCAGCAGCAGGAAGGCCAACAGGTAACGGCGGCGTAGGTAGAGGGTCAGCGCTGCCAGCAGAAAAGGGAAGACAAAGGTGCGGTTGAGCAGGCTGAACTCAATGGTCAGGAATCCGGGCAGACCTACGTGGGGCAGGATGAAGGCCATGACCGCGAGCAGGGCAGCTAGCGGGTTGTTGAAGAGGGTGATGCTCAGTTCCCACAGCATCCAGAAGGTGAGGTAAGTGACCAGTACGTGCACGCCGAACATGACGGGTTCCAGCACGCCAAGGCGGTAGAAAGGCTGGAAGCTGAACCAGAAGAAAGAATAATGCACAAAGCGCAGGTCAAGGAACTTATCACCCGGGTAGAGTGAGGGATCAACGCTCTTCTTCAAGTAGGGAATGTGTACGGACTGATCAAAGGTGCCGAAGTGGTACCCGATCAAGATAATGGCAAGCAGGGCAGCGATGAGAAACAGGATGTGGCGCAACAACACAAAGCGCGCCAGACGTTCAGCCAGAGAGTTCAGCACAGCGGCTCCTCTGTATAGGCGTCCGGTGTCAGATCAAAGTCGGGCAAGATGCTGACTTTACCGAGCGCATGCAGTATACGCAAGTGCCAACCCGCCCACGATGTGTGTGACGGCTACCAACATTGTGGGGCATAGATAGGTCATGGTATTTCTGCGACTCGGATGTCCTTTACACAGCATTAGGTTACAATAAGGCAAACCTTGCTTCAGAAGCCTGGGCCTTATGGTTAAGCGCTTTAATCTGAGATTCGCGCTGCTCTTATTTATCTCCGACCTCGTGTTGGTTGTCATCGCCCTGCTACTGGCAACCTACTTGCGCATCCATCTGCCTTTTGGCAAACCAGCACCGATCAGGCAATTTATCCTTCCCTTGCCCGTCTATATCATGGCCCCCGCTATCTGGATGATCACCTTTACCGCGGCCAACGTCTATGCGCCTAAACAGGCCGCCCGCCTGATCCACGAAATACAGACCATTGTCGTGGCTAGTGCAGCGGCGTGGCTGGTACTGGTGGGAGCACTCTACCTGAGCTACCGCGTCATCTCGCGCCTGCAGATGGTGTACTTCGGCCTATTGGCACTGGGGCTGATCGTCGCTCACCGCGTGGCTATACGCGGCTTCTTCCGCTTGAGCGGCGGGCGTAGCTACGATGCCCGCCGCGTGCTGATTGTAGGCACCGGCCAGATCGGGCGCGAGGTGGCCGAGATGGTACGCGCCTACGCATGGACGGGGTTCTATCTGGTCGGCTTTGTCAGTGTGAACGGGGCAGACAGTTCCCCGGAGGACAACCCGGCAGTGCCCCCGCAGCAAATCATTGGGCGTTTAGAGGATGTCCCCCGCTTGGTGGCAGAACATGACATCTCCGAGGTGATCATCGCCCTACCCGCCGAGACACCGCTGGACGTCCGCGAGGTGGTCTATAACCTGCAGCAGCTCCCTATCAACCTGCGTATGGTGCCTGACTTCTTTGATCTGGCCTTCTTGCAGCTGCAGGTTGAAGATTTCGGCGGGATGCCCCTGCTCACCCTCAAAGAGCCGGCGCTGACGCCCTTTCAGCGCTTGGTGAAGCGCATCTTTGACCTCACCCTTACTGCCATTGGCCTCATCCCGGCCCTGCCGCTGATGGGGATCATTGCCCTCGCTATCAGGCTAGATAGCCCTGGACCGGTGATCTTCACCCAAGAGCGCGTTGGCGAGGGTGGGAGAATCTTCAAGATGCTCAAGTTCCGCACCATGGTCCCCGATGCCGAGCAACGTTGGGATGAGGTGATCACCTACGATGAGGAGGGCAACCCCATCCACAAGCGCGAGGACGATCCGCGAGTGACACGGGTGGGGCGTTTTCTGCGGCGCACCAGTTTGGACGAGCTCCCTCAACTGTTCAACATCCTGCGCGGAGAGATGAGCCTGGTGGGGCCGCGGCCAGAGATGCCCTGGTTGGTGGAAAAATACAAGCCCTGGCAGCGCAAACGCTTTGAGGTGCCACAGGGCCTCACTGGCTGGTGGCAGATCAGCGGGCGGGCCGATAAGCCCATGCACCTGCACACTGAGGAAGACCTCTTCTACATCCGCAACTACTCCCTATGGTTGGATATTAAGATCCTGTGGCGCACTATCGGCGCAGTGATCTCGCGGCGTGGCGCTTTTTGAAAAAACTCCGGTGAGAAAGTGACCTCCTATGGCCCCTCAGGCAAAGATGGCGGCTCACCTCCAGCATTGGTCTGTGTTGCTGGTGCTGGCCGTTGTGCTCCTTCAAGGGATTGTACGGTTGGCCGTTGTGCCTCTTTGGGCACACTACGACGAGCCTACCCATTTTGAGTACGTACGCTACGTAGCTGAGCATCATATCCTGCCTGCTCAAGCGCAACCCGACCAAGACATCCTCAAACGCATCGCGGCCTCCTTCGGCAATGCACAGATTGGAGGGTGTCGGCGTGTGGAAGAAGGAGTTCCCTGCCTACGCCCCGGCCACCAGTTCGGCGAGATGCCTGCCTACTATGTGCTGCAGGCCGTCTTCCAGATCGTCCTACGCCCAGCCACGATTGAGGCGCAGGTATGGCTTGCGCGCAGCGTGTCCGTGTTGCTGGCAGTGGTGGTAGCATGGCTAGCTTACCTGACCATCCGGCAGGGGTTCCCGCACGACCGCCTACTAGCGCTTGGCACGCCGCTGGTGATGGCGCTGATCTTTGCCTATAGCGACCTGATGAGCGCCATCAGCAATGACGTAGGTGCGGTGGTGGCTGTCACCTTGCTCATCTTCGCCGCCGTGCTGGCCATTCGGCAAGGTTTGCGCATAGAGACGGTTATTCTGGTTGCTGTCAGCGCTGTGTTGTGTTATCTGACCAAAACTTCCGCATGGATCGGCCTCCCCCTCGCCACGTTTGGGCTATTATTGGCCCTCTGGCCACGCTTGCCGCGCAGCGTGCGCATTGCCATCCTTATTGCAGCGATCGTGGCAGTGGTGATCAGTGTGGATTGGCTGGCCGAGGGAGGCCCTCAGCTGAACCGACGCCTGAGCCTACTGATACCGCTGGGCGGCCTCAACCGCCGTCTGCGCTCATGGTATGATTGGGCGCAAAACGGCACGGCCTATTGGACCGCCATACGCTGGCAGTTCGTCTCATTCTGGTCAGCCTTCAGCACCGGCGTGGAAGGCCTACCGCGTGCTGCTGTGGCTGTGCTAGCAGCGATCAGCGGTATGGGGGGGATTGGGTTGCCGCTCGCCCTTGTTCGCCATCTGCGCGGAAGGGACGTGGAGGGCTACCAATGGCGGGTTGTGCTGTTCTGTGCGGCAGCGGTCGGCGCCGCGCTGGCGATGAGCCTGCTGCGCATTGATCCGCCCAACTCAGAGGGGCGCATTCCCTACATGCCCACTGCTCGCCACTTCTACGTTGCCATCGTGCCTACTGTGATGTTCCTGCTCATCGGGCTGGGGATGTGGGTTCCGCCGCGCCTGCGCCGTTATGGTCTGGTTGCGCTGGCGCTCCTGCTCTACGCGCTAAGCGTCTGGTCGGTGCTCAACGTGCAGATTCCGTGGTTCAGAGCCATATGGCCGATTCCCTACTGATCCCTCCTCAACCCAATCCCTGTGCCCGTCCGGCACGGGTGAACATCCTCGGCGTGGGGGTCAGTGCCGTCAATATGGCACAAGCGCTAGAGCAGATCGCCTGCTGGATCGATCACCACGTGCGGACATACGTGGTGGTCTGCCCCGTTTACACTGTCATGCAGTGCCATGAGAAGCCCGACTTGCGCCGCTTGGTCAATCGGGCGGGCATGGTCACCCCGGACGGGATGCCCCTTGTTTTCCTCTGTCGCCGATTGGGGCATCCCACCGTTAGCCGTGTGTATGGCCCCGATCTGCTGCTCGCTTTCTCAGAGATGGCCACACGTAGGGGATATACTTCCTTCTACTACGGCGGTGCAGAGGGAGTAGCAGCACGCCTTGCCGAGGTGATGGCTGCCCGCTTCCCGGGCCTGCGTGTGGTAGGCACGTATTCCCCGCCCTACCGCGACCTCACGCCCGAAGAGGACGCCACCGTGGTGGAGCAGATCAACGCCGCCGCGCCTGATGTGGTGTGGGTGGGACTAGGCAGCCCCAAACAGGATTATTGGATGGCCGCCCACCGCGATCGGCTTGAAGCACCGGTACTGATCGGCGTGGGCGCAGCGTTTGACTTCCTCACCGGCAGGGTGCGGCAGGCTCCGCGCTGGATGCAGCGCAGCGGGCTGGAGTGGCTCTTCCGACTTGCCACTGAGCCGCGCCGCCTGTGGCGGCGCTACCTTATCTACAATCCGCTCTTTGTCTTCTACATGACCTTGCAGCTGCTGGGTCTGCGGCGCTTGCTGCTGGACGAAGGGAGTGATTAAGGGTTACATTCGGTCAAGCCGCCGCCACATGCGGCGGAAGGCCGTCGTGTAGCCCAACTCCTCGTAGAAAGCAATAGCGCCCTGATTGAACTCCCACACGCCCAGCATGACCTCGTTCAATCCGCGCTGGCATGCCCATTCGTGGGCACGCTCCATCAGTGCCCGCCCCACACCCTTGCGCTGATGTGCCGCGCTAACGACGATGGTCTCAACTTTAGCGTAGCGGCGTGGCACCAACAGCGGATCGTCCGCCGTCTGCATCACACATATCTCAATCAGGCCGATAGCCCGTCCTTCCTCCTCGGCCACGAAGAGCGCCACACTGGGGTTATCCATCGCTGAGCGCAAATGCTCAAGGCTGTGGGACGCCACATCATCTGCCCGAAAGATGTGCGGCAGGGCCTTGGCGTGAAGCGTCTGGATTTCATCCAGAAGCGCACACAGGTCGGGGAGATCGTCAGAGGTAGCCTTGCGGACGATCCATCCCATGCCTTAGGCTTCCTCCACCTTGCCAGCGGGCGGTGCAACAGGCACCCAGAAGACGAATAGCAGCACGGCTATCAGCGCCAGCGCCGCACCGAAGAGGAACGGCGCACTCGGGCCAAAGCCTGCCCAAGCGCCCACTCCCTGCCACAGCAAGCCGGCGATCACGCTGGCCGGAAACGCTGCCAAGCCCACCCCCGCATTATAGACGCCATAGGCCGTGCCACGCTGCTCGCTTGGAGCAACGTCCGCCACAAAGGCGCGCACTGTGCCCTCCACCACGCCGTAATAAATGCCGTAGAGCGCATAAAGCAGCCAAATGTGCCACGCCGTTGCGGCCAGCGCAAAGCCCAGATAGAGCAGGCTGTATACTAACCATCCGCCCACAATCAGCCGCCGCCGTCCCACACGGTCGGAGAGGGCACCTGCCGGGCCGGAGAGGGTAGCATAGACGAGGTTGAAGGTCGCCAACATGCCCAGCACGCCGACAACGCTCAAGCCGCGTTCCTGTGCCCGCAACACAAGGAACGCATCCGCCGAGTTGCCTAGTGTGAAGAGCACCACCACCACCATGAAGCGTCGGAAGCGCGCATCAAACCCTTTCAACGAGAGGCGCGGCGCTGCGCGGCGTTCTTTCACCGGCACATCGTGCGCTGAAAGCGCCAGCACGAGCACGGCTAGAGCCGCTGGAACAATGCTGATCAACACCAGTCGCTGGAACGTGGTGCGCGCCAGTGTGAGGCTACCCGCCTGTGCCGCCCACACCACACCCATCGCTATCAACAACCCAACCATCGCTCCGGCGGTATCACCTGCGCGGTGCAGGCCAAAGGCCAGCCCACGATGATACTCGCTGGTGCTGTCAGCCACCAGTGCATCGCGGGGGGCGGTGCGCACACCCTTGCCTACGCGATCGGCAAAGCGCGCCGCCAGCACCGTCCACCATGAGGTGGCTACATAGAGAAATGGCTTGCTGAAGGTGGAAATGCTGTAGCCCAGCACGGCCAGCATCTTGCGCTTGCCCAAACGGTCGGAAATCCAGCCGGAGAAGACTTTGAGCAGGCTGGCAGTGGTCTCAGCGAGACCTTCAATCAAGCCGATAACGCCCGTGCGCACACCGAGCACGTTGGCGAGAAAAAGCGGCAGCAGGTTGAGCACCATCTCACTGGAGATGTCAGTCAGGAAGCTGGTCACGGTGACAGCCCACACGTTACGCGGGAGAACCTTCAATCCTCCACTCACACCCACCACCTGTTGCATCTGTGCTTGCTGTGTATCAGGAGTCATGACTGGCCCCATTGAACTAGGAACTCACGCTATAAGGGGTGGTTTGAGCCCCCTCCCAACTATATCCCACCAGCCCAGTTGAGCAACCTGAGGGGCGCATGTATAATCCCGACTAGTTCCGGCTTTCTTCCCCTGAGAGGCGAAGCAGTGGCCGAGGTAAAAGATAAAGTCCTGCTCATTGTTGAGGATGCCGAAGAGCGCACCATGCTGACCGAGGCGGCGCTGGAGCCATTCGGCTACGATGTGCGCACGGCAGGAAGCGGCGATGAGGGTCTGGCGCTGATTCGGCGTGACCCGCCCGATGTGTTGGTGCTGGACTTGCACCTCAAAGGGCTGAGTGGGCGCGATGTGATCGCGGCTCTCAATGCCCAGGCCTACGACATCCCCATCATCCTGCTGGCTAATGAGGGTGCTGAGAGGGAGGCTCTGCAGGCTTTTCGGCTAGGGGCGAAGGACTACGTTGTGCGCCCCATCCGCGAGACGGAGCTGGTGCAGACCATTGAACGGGCACTCAAGGAGGTGCGCCTGCGCCGCGAGCGCGAAAAGTTGCTCAACGACCTGCGCCAAACGGCGGCTGAGGCCCAGCGTCATCTGGACGAGCTTAAAACCCTCATGACTATCGGCAAGGCGGTAGCCGCCCTACGCAACCTCAACGAAATCTTTGACAGCCTCATCCGCGCTGCCATCCAGTTGACGCGCGCGGAGTCAGCGGGGCTTTTCCTCAAGGATGAGCAGACGGGCGCCCTTATCCTGCGTGCCGGGCAGAGCCTCACCCGCGAGCTGGAGGAGCGGCTGGGCAAGCCAGTGGAGGACGATCTGGCGGCGTTGGTGATGTCCTCGCGCCAGACATACATCGCCAGTGGCGAAGGGCTGAAGCGCTTTAACCCAGCCCAAAAAAGTGCTACAGCGGTGATCTATGCGCCGTTGGTGGTACACGATGCCGCCATCGGCCTCATCTGGGTGGCCAACACACGCCTGCCCTTTGCCGAGTACATGAAGGACCTGCTCACCGCGCTGGCGGATTATGCTGCCATTGCTATCGTCAACGCTCGCCTATTCGCCACCATGCACGAACGCACGCGCCAGTTGGAGGAGATCGCGCGCCAAGCTACCGGCAGAGCAGCGGTACCCACCGCACCACCCGCTGCCGAATTGGCCTCCCGCCTCCGCAATCCACTGACTGCGTTGCTAGGCAACATGAACATGTTCCGCCGCGGTGAGATGGGGAAGCTTCCGCCCTCCCTACAGGCAGCGGTAGATGTGATGTACCGTCAGCTTGAGGAGTTGATTGATACCCTTGACAGCCTCGTCCCTCCCGACACGGGTGGCCTGTAGCACCACGCTTTGCAGCGCCACAGAGGCCACAGGAGGTAGGGATCGGTGAGTGGGGAGCGTATTCTGGTTGTGGAAGACAGCGCGCAGATGCGCGATTTTCTGGTGGAGGTCCTCCTTCCAGCAGAAGGTTATGTGGTGGAGGCCGCCCACGATGGAGCCGAAGGGCTGGCTGCTGCACTGGCTAACCCCCCTGACCTGATCATCACCGATCTCGCCATGCCCAACATGGACGGTCTGCAGATGGTAGAAGCCCTGCGACAGGAGGGCCTGCGCGTCCCTGTGATCCTGATGACGGCGGAAGGCTCGGAGGCGCTGGCTGTGCAGGCGCTGCGCCTGGGGGTGATGGATTACTTCGTTAAACCCTTTGAGCCGGAAGAACTGGTAGCGGCGGTGGACCGCGTGCTGCGTGCCAGCCGCATCGGTGCCATCCGCACTGGCGTGCCCGATCAGCGCCGTTTGCGGGCGCTCAACGCGCTGATCGCGGTGGGCAAGTCCGTCACCTCGCTGCTGGATCTGGAGATGATCCTCAGCCGTGTGGTGGAAGCTGCTGTGTATCTCACGGGAGCCGAGGAAGGCTCACTGATGCTGGTGGACGCAGCCACCGGCGAACTCTACGTGCGGGCGGCCAAGAACTTGCAAGACGGCTTGCGCAACATGCGCCTGCCTGTCAAAGATAGCCTGGCCGGATACGTGGTGCGCACAGGCAAGCCTCTACTCGTCGGCGATAAAGGCCCCCAGAAGATCAAGACGCAGTATCTGGTGCAAAGCCTGCTTTACGTCCCGCTCAAGATCGGCGGGCAGGTGATCGGCGTGCTAGGCGTCTTCAATCGCACCTCCAAAGGGGCGATCTCACAGGAGGATGGGGGCATCGTCGCTGCGCTGGCTGATTACGCAGCCATTGCCATCGCCAACGCGCAGCTCTACTCTCAGAGCGAGGCTGAACGGGCGCGGCTGGGGCGCATCACCCGCCAGACGAGCGACCCGCTGCTTGTGGTAGATAGAGAGGGGCGGGTGGTGCTCAGCAACCCTGCCATTGAGGCGTTCTTTGACCGTGCTGCCGGCGGCGACCCCACTGGACGCCCGCTGACCGAGCTCACCAGCAACCCCTCACTCCTGAACCTGCTGGAGTACGTCCTGCAGGGAGGTCTGCGACGAGGCGAAGTGCAGCATAACGACGGACGCATCTTCAACGCCAGCGTGAGCGAGATTGAAGGTATCGGCTACGCCATCACACTGCAAGACGTCACACACCTTAAGGAGTTAGATCGCGTCAAGACGGAGCTGCTGGAGATGGTCTCCCATCAGGTGCGCTCACCGCTAACGGCCATTCTTTCCTACATTGAATTACTGCAACGCACAGGTAGCCTCAGCGCCCAGCAGCTAGAATTTGCCAGCCAAATCCGCGACAGCGTGCGTCAGATCACGCGCACCCTTGATGATCTGCTCAATCTGAGCAAGATTGAGGCTGGCCTAGACCGCACGCAGAAGCCGACCTCACTGGCAGAGGCAGCGCAGGCAGCTTTTGCTGCCCTACACCCTCAGGCTGAGCTGAAACATCAGCATATCACACTGGACATCGCCGATCCCCTGCCGCTGGTGGTAGGCAATCCTGTGCAGCTCCAGCAGATGTTCGTCAACCTCATGGAAAACAGCATCAAATACACGCCCGAGGGCGGCACCATCCATCTCCGCATCTTCCCACAGGAAGGGGAAGTAGTGGCCTGCATCTCCGATACCGGCATCGGCATTCCGCCAGAAGAGCAGGCACGCGTCTTTGAGAAGTTCTACCGCGCCAGCACCGTCAGCGAAGGTTACGAGGGGACGGGCCTGGGGTTAAGCATCGTCAAATCCATTGTGGACGCCCATCGCGGACGTATCTGGCTGGAAAGCCGCCCAGGCGAGGGGACGACTTTCACGGTGGTACTACCCGCGCTGGGCGAGGAGGTTGGCCATGCTACGGGGGATGGTGTGGGGATTGTTAGGTATCGGGCGAACAGGCAAGGCTGAAGCAACAGGGGAAGCTGCTGACGAGATGGGCAAGGGCAACGATGAGCCCGCCTTATGGACGGCAGTGTTCACTGCCTATGGGCCGGTGCAGACCAAGATGCTGATCCTGGCGGCTCGCCTCAATGATGAGGGCATTGCGGCGCGCTTGCGCCCGGAGGCAGTGAGCAGCGCGTTGCCGCTCACCGTAGGAGCACTGAGCCGCATAGACCTGATGGTGCCCCAACCGATGGCCGAGAAGGCGCTCGCCATTCTCAAGGATTTAGAAGATTTGGAAGACGTGGCAGGCTAACGCTGACGGGGGAAGTTATGGCTAAGCAGTGGCACGATGCCATCACCGACGTACCCGGTATCAAAGTAGGGCATGCGCAGAACTACGAGGCTATCACTGGTTGCACGGTGGTGATCTGCGAGGCAGGCGCAGTGGGCGGTGTGGATCAGCGTGGCGGTGCGCCCGGCACCCGCGAGACGGACCTCCTACGCCCCATGCATCTGGTAGAACAAGTGCACGCCGTGCTGCTCGCGGGCGGTAGCGCCTTCGGTTTAGATGCGGCGGGTGGCGTGATGGGGTATCTGGAGGAGCGTGGCATTGGCTTCAATGTGGGGGTGGCGCGTGTGCCTATTGTGCCGGCGGCTATCCTCTTTGACCTTGACCTCGGCGATCCCAGAGTGCGCCCGGACGCCGCCATGGGACGTGCCGCCTGTGAGGCGGCCAGCGATGGCGCAGTGGCGCAGGGCAGCGTTGGCGCGGGGACGGGCGCACAGGTGGGGCGCATCTTTGGCGCCGCCTCGCGCATGAAGGGCGGCCTTGGTACGGCCAGCGCCGATCTGGGCGGCGGGTTGGTGGTAGGGGCGCTGGTGGCCGTCAATGCCTTTGGCGATGTGGTGGACCCAACCAGCGGACAGATTATCGCCGGGGCGCGCAAACCCCCAGCAGGCAAGGAGTTTGCCGACACGCAGGCTGTGTTACGCTCGTTCATCGGCAAGGCAGTGAGCCGTCTGGTGCTGGGCAGCACGGTGATCGGCGTAGTAGCCACCAACGCCAAGTTGACCAAAGAAGAGGCCAACAAAGTGGCACAGATGGCACAGGACGGCATCGCCCGCGCCATCCGCCCAGCGCACACCATGCTGGATGGTGATACGATCTTCGTGCTGGCAACCGGCAAAAAGGTCGCCAACGTTAACCTCATCGGCGCCTACGCAGCGGAGGTGGTGGCGCGGGCCATTGTGAACGGTGTCCGCGAGGCGACCTCACTGGGTGGGTGCATCGCCGCACGGGACTTCGCCTCGTCCTGAAGGGCAGGAAAGTCCTCGCGCAAGTTATGCTATAATCCCCAACATGGACGCCACTGAACACCGCCTTCCTCAAGGCCCCTGGGTCGTATTGGCTGTTGCCGCCGCTGCGCTGATGCTAATCTTCTGCGCCTGCCTGGGCCTGGCAACAGTAGCAGGCCTTTACGGATATTGGTGGTCCAGCGTTGTGGCCCAACCATCCCCAACCAGTGAGATAGCCACTTACTATCCTTCCCCGTCATCTGCTCCAACCCCTCGCCCCTACTATGGCCATGGTTACGACGAGGTCACGCCTGTGCCGACTGTTGCGGTCACCCCTTTGCCGGGTGGCCCAGGCGGAGGTGTGGGTAAGCCACCCCTCGCCGCCGACCTGCCCATCCGCGACCGCGTAGACCTTGCCCGCCGCTTTCTTGGCGTGAGGGAGGTGACACCGCCTCCACCGGTCACCTATCAGATGGGCGACGTGATCCCTTTCTGGGTGAGCAACGATGACACCGAGACAACAACTCAGGTGATGGCTGAGCTCGTCTATGCCACTGATGTGGTGTACATCTGGGTTGAGCGGGGCGCAACCTACGACTACGAGGCACTGGTGAGGTCGGCGGATACCTTCAGCAAGCACACCTATCCCACCACACGCGCCTACTTCGGCAGCGAGGCCAATCCGGGCATTGATGGCGACCCTCGCCTGCACATCCTGCACTCCACGCAGTTAGGCAGCACTGTGCTGGGTTACTATTTCAGCCCCAGCGAGTACCCGGCCAGCATTGTGCCGTACTCCAACGAGAAAGAGATTTTCTTTATCCACATCTACAACACCCCACCCGGCGATCCCTACTACGACGGCGTGCTAGCCCACGAGTTCCAGCACATGATTCACTGGAACGTGGACCGCAACGAAGAATCATGGCTGAACGAGGGTCTCAGCGAGCTGGCCACTTTTATCAATGGCTTTGGCGCTTCAGACGCCACACTGTTCTTCATGCTCAACCCCGACCTGCAGCTCAACTCGTGGCCAGAAGATGGCGGATCGGGGGCCAACTATGGGGCGGGCTTTCTCTTCACCGCCTACTTTCTAGACCGTTTTGGCGAGGATGCCCTGCGAGCGCTGGTGGCCAACCCGTTGAACGGTTTGGAGGGGATAGATGACACCCTGCGACAGATGGGGGCGGGGGTCACCGCTGATGACGTGTTCGCCGATTGGGTCATCGCTAACCTGATCAACGACCCACGCGCTGGGCAGGGCCAGTATGCCTATTCCAGTCTGCCCAATCTCGTCCCACCTTCCTATATTGAGGGCTTCAGCGTCTTTCCGGTGGAAAGCGGCTGGCGGCAGGTGCATCAGTACGGCACGGATTACATCCAGATCAACGGTTCGGGCGAGTTTACGGTACGCTTTGAGGGGGCGCAGCAGGTACGCATCCTCCCCACCGATACGCAGGACACCGACCACAACCCGGCGACAGATGACCGCATAGTATGGTGGTCCAATCGCGGCGATGAGAGCGATACCACTCTCACCCGCCGTGTGGATCTGCGCGGCGTGGAGCGTGCCACGTTGGAGTACGATGTGTGGTACTGGATTGAGGAGCTGTGGGACTACGCCTACCTGACCATCTCTACCGATAACGGGGATACGTGGATCATCCTGCCCACACGCCACACCACCACCGAAAATCCGCAGGGCAATGCCTACGGTGCAGGTTACACTGGCGCTAGCTTTACCCAACCCGATGCCGATGAAGAGGGTTGGCTACACGAGGTAGTTGACCTCAGCCCCTACGCTGGGCAGGAGATACTGCTGCGCTTTGAGATGATCACCGATGATGCGGTTAACCGCCCGGGCTTTGCAGTGGACAACATCTGTATTGCGGCCATCAATTGGTGTGATGACGCCGAAAGCGCCGAGAGCGATTGGGAGGCGCGTGGCTTTGTGCGCCACAGCAATCTGCTAGAGCAGCGCTTTATCGTGCAGATTGTAGTACCCGGTGAGAGAGGGGTGCCGCAGGTGCGGCGCATCCCGTTGGACCGCAACAACACGGGCGAAGTGACCTTCGCCCTGAACGCTCAGCAATCGGCTACGTTGGCCATCTCGGGCCTGACGCGCTACACCACCGAACCGGCTACCTACCGCTTCTCTATCTATGCGGCAGGTCGGTGAGGGAAGCCATCCGCACTTAAGCAAGGCGTATCTCGCCGCTCTTCAGGGCGGCGAACTCTTCCTCCAACCGCTTGCGTTCATCCTCAACGGCAGAGCGGATGTCCTCGGCAATCTGCTCCACGCGGGAGCGCACCTGCTGGCGTAGCTCCTCGCCAGAACGCGGTGTGAAGAGCAAGGCCAACACTGCCCCTATCAGCGCGCCAATGAACGCTCCTATCAAAAAGGCAAAGAACTGCTTCATGGTGCCTCCTCTCTATCCAACACAGGCTCTACACCAATTATAGCATACTGCGCGTTGCTCATCCCGGCGGAGCAGCCTCTTCCTCCTCACGCTGCCGGTAGCAACGGGCGCACAAACCGGTGATGGCGTAGTGATCCATGAAGGCAACGAAGCCGTGCTCCTCACGGATGCGCTCACGCAGTGGAGTCAACAGGTCATCATCCAGATCGATCGTTGTCCCGCATGCCACGCAGATCAGGTGATGGTGGCGGTTATCCAACAGCAGCGAGTAGACATCCGCGCCGCTACCCACTGGCGTTTGGGCTACCACGCGGTTCTGTTTGAGCCACTGAAGCGTGCGGTACACTGTCGCTTCATCTACGCGGATGCCATGCTCCAACAGGCGCCGGTGAACCTGCTCGCAGGTCAGATGAGCGCGCGCCTCCAGCAGCACTTTGAGCGTCCAGCGGCGCGGCACAGTGATGCGGTAGCCGCTCGCCCGCAGCTCATCAACTACCTCTTCCAACTCAAGGGGCATACTTTTTTCCCCTCTGCTATAACCTGTGGGCGGTGTCCCTATGCCCATTGTAAACAGTCCGGCAGGCCAAGACAACGCCCCCGGCGGGTCTCTTGTGCCAGGGGCGTGACAGCCTTGACATCACTAAGAGGCCGAGACGGATTGGTCAACGTCCAGCGCCACTGGCTGCGCCGTAAAGGTGATGCCGTGCTCCTCGTCCGCATCCACAAGGACGTGCGTGCCCTCTGGGAAATCACCGCGCAGCAGCCGCACCGAGAGCGGGCTTTCCACATATTTTTGCAGGGCGCGCTTCAGCGGGCGGGCACCGAAGGCTGGATCGTATCCCTGCCGCGCCAGCCACGCCCGCGCCCTCTGGGTGAGCTCCACCGTGAGGCCCTGCTCGGCCAGTCGCGCGGCGATCTCCTTCATTTGCAAATCCACGATCTTCTCCACCTGATCGAGCGTGAGCGGCGAGAAAATGACGATCTCGTCAATGCGGTTGAGAAACTCGGGGCGGAAGGTTTCCTTGAGCGCCTTCTCAATCTTCTGGTGGTCGGCCACGACCTCCGCATCATTGCTGGGCGCAAAGCCGAGCGTGCCGCCGCGCTTGGCGTATTCCGTCCCCAAGTTGCTGGTCATGATGATCACCGTGTTGCGGAAGTCCACCGTGCGCCCCTGGCCATCGGTCATACGTCCATCGTCCAGGATTTGCAGGAGGGCGTTCCACACATCGGGGTGTGCCTTCTCAATCTCATCAAAGAGGATGACCCGGTAGGGGCGCCGCCGCACCGCCTCGGTGAGCTGGCCACCCTCCTCGTAACCCACATAGCCGGGCGGCGCACCGAACAGGCGGGCGGTGGTGTGTTGCTCACGGTACTCGCTCATGTCAATGCGCAGTAGCGCATCCTCATCGTCAAAGAGGAACTCTGCAAGCGCTTTGGCGAGCTCCGTCTTGCCCACGCCGGAAGAGCCAAGGAAGATGAAGGAGCCGATAGGCCGTCGCGGGTCTTTGAGGCCGGAACGAGCGCGGCGGATGGCATCCGAGACAGCGGCAATGGCCTCGTCCTGCCCCACGATGCGTTTGTGCAACTCTTCTTCCATACGCAGCAGGCGCTCGGCCTCGGTCTCCATCATGCGGCTGACAGGGATGCCGGTCCAGCGTGCCACCACCTCGGCGATGTCGTTTTCATCCACCACCTCATCCAGCGTGTGATCCTTGCGCCACTCGTTGTAGAGCGCATCGTACTCCGCCTGCATCTGCAGCCGCTTGGTTTTGTACTGCGCCGCCGCCTGATAATCACCGGAAAGAGCAGCCTGTTCCTCATCAGCTGCCAGCCGCTCAATGGCGTTCTTCATCTCTTTTAGTTCACTGGGCATGGAGTAAAGGGCCACACGCACGCTGGCGGCAGCCTCGTCAATGAGGTCAATGGCCTTGTCAGGCAGGTGGCGGTCAGTCACGTAGCGGTGGCTTAGCCGTGCGGCGGCCACCAGCGCCTCATCGGTGATGATCACGTCGTGGTGCGCTTCGTAGCGCGGCTTTAGCCCGCGCAGCATCTCAATGGTCTCTTCAATGCTTGGCTCTTCCACAAACACGGGGGCAAAGCGCCGCTCCAGCGCCGAATCCTTCTCAATATGCTGGCGGTATTCATCCAGCGTTGTCGCACCAATGGTCTGCAATTCGCCGCGCGCCAAGGCGGGCTTCATCATGTTGCTGGCGTCAATGGCACCTTGTGCTGCGCCAGCCCCCACTACCTGATGGATCTCGTCAATGAAGAGGATGATCTCGCCTTTGGCGCGCTGTACCTCCTCAATGACAGCCTTGAGGCGCTCCTCAAACTCGCCACGGAAACGCGACCCTGCCACCATCGCTGCGAGGTCCAGCTCTATGACGCGCTTGCCCATAAGCGGCTCCGGCACATCGTTGTTGACGATCTTCTGCGCCAGCCCTTCCACGATGGCTGTCTTGCCCACGCCTGCCTCGCCGATAAGCACCGGATTGTTCTTGGTGCGGCGGCTGAGAATCTGGATCACGCGCAGGATTTCCTCATCACGCCCGATGACAGGGTCTAGTTTGCCCTCCGCGGCAAGGCGTGTCAGGTCGCGGCTGTACTTCTCCAACATGCGGTAGCGGCTCTCTGCGTGTGGGTCGGTGACGCGCTGACCACCGCGAATCTCACGGATAGCCTCCATCACCCGCTCGCGGGTAACGCCTGCCTCACGCAGGAAGCGCGCTGAGGGCGTGGTGCGATTGCTCAGGATGGCCAAGAAGATGTGTTCGGTGGAGATGTACTCGTCGTTGAGACGTGTGGCTTCTGCCTGTGCATCCTCAATCACGCGGTTGACGCGAGGGGTGATGAACACCTGCCCTGCCCCCGCGCCGTAGATGCCCGCCGTGCGCGGCGTGTTGCGCAGGTCTTCGTCCAGGCGGCTTTTGAGCGCCTCAATGTCCACGTTAAGCCGTTCCAGAATCTGCCCCACCACGCCATCCGGCTGTTCCAGCAGCGCCAGCATGATGTGCTCGGTGTCTATCTGGGAGTGGTTGTAGCGCTGCAGAATCTCCAGTGCGCGTGAGGTGGCATCCTGTGCGCGTTCCGTAAAACGTTCAAAGCGGTTCATAAAAAGACCCTTTGGGTTCCTGTTGTTGCTCTGCCTGCTTAAGAACTACGCCAAAGTGCGATGCGTTCCCTTATTCATTTTCTCGCATTTGAGAGCGCCATTCTACTAGAGCAACGTAAGAAAGGGAAATGTCCCTCCCAAGCACGAGTGCCACACAAGCAGGGGGTGGGATACGGGATCAGCTCACCCACCATGCAAGTGATAATCATGTCCCAAGCCGCGATCTTTACACCACCCGATATGTATGCTAAACTATAATCGGCAAAAGGGAGCGTCGGCGAACTAAGCGCAAGCTCAGTTCGTTTGTTTTTCCTAATGAGAGAGCGCATCGTTGATCGCCAAAGGGCGATCTTTTTACTACTTTAAGCGTAAGGGCTGAAGAGATGGCAGATGAAATCGTCCACCTGACCAAAGAAGGCTACCGCAAGTTTGAGGCCGAACTCAACTATCTGCGCACGGTGCGGCGGAGCGAGGTCGCTGAGCGTCTGCGCCAAGCCCTTGAGGAAGGTGGCGACCTGACAGAAAACGCCGAGTACGAGGCTGCCAAGAACGATCAGGCTTTTGTGGAAGGGCGCATCCAGCAGCTGGAGCTGCTGCTCAGCCGAGCGCACATCATTGATGAGGAAGAAGGCGGTGGTCCGCCCAACGTGGTGCGCCTGAATACGTTGGTCACCATTGAGGATGAAAACGGCGAGACGGATACCTATCACATCGTTGGCTCGGCAGAGGCCGATCCGCGCGCCGGACGCATTAGCGATGCCTCTCCTCTGGGGCGTGCTTTGCTGGGCAAACAGGTTGGTGAGATGGTCAAGGTAGAAGCCCCGGATGGCGAGTTCACCTACCGTATCCTGTCCATCGCCGAGCCGAGTGACTGACGCTCGGCTGATCCCCCTAAACCCCATACATTGAGGAAGATAGGATGAGGTAGGGGCGGCCCGTAAAGGCTGCCCCTACACGGAATCGGGCACCGCCCCGGAAAGGGAAGGCCGACCAGTGTGGGAACCGAACGACCTAGAACGGCAACGCCTTGAGAAGCTGGAGCGCCTCCGTGCGCGTGGCATTGACCCTTACCCGCACCGCACACGGCGCACACACACCGTTGAGGAGGCCGTGAGGGCCTATTTGGAGGCCGAGGCTGCAGCGCCGGAAGGCGATGAACCGAAGCGCATCCCGGTGACCGTCTGCGGGCGCATCATTGCTCACCGACCGCAGGGCAAGTCCTCATGGGCACACATTGAGGATGGCACGGGACGTGTGCAGGTGTGGGTCAAAGAAGAGCGCGTTGGGGAAGAGGCGCAGGAGCTGTTCAACAAGGACCTTGACCTATTTGACTTCATTGAGGCCAGCGGCACGATGATGCGCACCCGCCGCGGTGAGGTCACCGTGCTGGTGGATGAGTACCGCTTGCTGGCCAAGTCACTCAGCCCCCTACCGGTAGTCAAGGAGCGGCGGCTGGCAGATGGCACAGTGGAACGCTACGGCGGTTTCACCGATCCGGAGGAACGCTATCGCCAACGCTATGCTGATCTGGCCGTCAACCCGCAGGTGCGCGAGATCTTCATCACCCGTGCCCGCACGGTGCGCGCCATCCGTGACTTTTTAGACCGCGAGGGCTTCATTGAAGTAGAGACGCCCATCCTACAGCCCGTGTACGGCGGGGCGGCGGCTCGCCCCTTTATCACCCACCACAATCAGCTCAAACAAGACCTCTACCTGCGCATCAGCTTTGAGCTCTACCTGAAGCGCCTGCTTGTCGGCATGTATGACGCGGTCTATGAGATCGGGCGCGACTTCCGCAACGAGGGCGTCTCGCGCAAGCACAACCCTGAGTTTACGCAGGTGGAGTGGTACAAGGCCTACATTGACTACCACGAGGTGATGAACATCACCGAGCGGTTAGTGGCCTTTGTAGCCCAGCAGGTGAAAGGTACAACGACGATCACCTATCAGGGGCACACTATTGACCTTGCTCCCCCGTGGCGGCGCATCACCCTGCGCGACGCCATCCTTCAGTTCACCGGCATAGATTATCTCCAATACCCCGATGCTACATCGCTGGCAGCGGCCATGCGCGAACGCGGCAAGCACCCCAGCCCCGACAGCACCTGGGGTAAACTGGTAGATTCACTGCTGGGGAGTGAGGTGGAGCCGCATCTCATCCAACCCACCTTTGTCATGGATTACCCACGTGACATCAGCCCGCTGGCTAAGATGAAGCCCGACGATCCCACCCACGTAGAGCGTTTTGAGTTCTTCATCGGCGGGATTGAGATGGGTAATGCCTTCACCGAGATCAATGACCCGCTCGATCAGGAACAGCGCTTTTTGGAGATGGGACGGTTGTACGGCGCCGATAGCGAAGAAGGGCACCCTGTAGATGAGGACTACCTGCGCGCCATGCGCTATGGGATGCCGCCCAACGGCGGCTTTGGCATGGGCGTGGATCGCTTGGTGATGCTGCTCACCGATCAGCCCAACATCCGTGAGGTGCTGCTCTTCCCGCACCTACGCAGCCGCGACGAAGAGTAAACCCTTGCACACCCGCTTGTTGCACGCTACTTTCTGTAACGATGGACGCACAGCAGCCTCCTGAAAGCCCTACTCGGGTGCCCTATCTACCGCGCTTCAATCCCATCATGCTGGGCTTGATGGCGCTGACGTTGGTGGCCTTTGTCATTGTGCCGGGCGTCCTAATGGCCATTACCCCTCACCCACACGGCCTCGTGTATGACGATCCTCCCCTCATCGCCGACTTTGAGATGCCCCGCGCCGATGGCGGCACCTTCCGCCTGAGCGATTACCGTGGCAAAACAGTGGTGGTGTACTTCGGCTATACCTCCTGCCCGGACGTGTGCCCGGCCACGCTCTACAACCTGCACAGGGCATTGGAACGGCTGGGCAACGAGGCGGACAAGGTGCAGGTGGTCTTTATCACTGTTGACCCCCAGAACGACACGCCGGAGCGCATCAGCGAGTACCTGAGCTACTTTGACCCCTCATTTATTGGTCTCTACGGCACCGAGGAGCAATTACGGGCAGTGTGGGATGCTTTCGGCGTGGTGGTGCTGCGTGAGGAGACAGGGCAGACAGCACGCGGCTATACTGTCACCCACACCACCTCCATCTTTGTTGTGGACAGTGAGGGTTACCTCAAGCTGCGCATGCACTACGACACCAACCCTGATTCGTTGGCGCGCGACCTGCGCTACGTGATCCGCAGGAGGATATAAGACCCATGAGACGTTTGATCCCCCTTGCCATGGTGCTTGTCCCTGTGTTGTTGGTAGGATGTGCCGGGCGTCCGTCTGGCTCAGCTCAGTGGATCGTGGTAGAGGATGCCTGGGTACGCCCCGCGCCGATGGCAGAAGGCAGCGCGGCGGCCTATATGCTCATCCGCAACACGGATGACACGATTGACACACTGACCGGTGCGGAGGCCGATTTTGCTGCCACGGTGGAATTGCACCAGAGCACCGCCGAAGGCGAGATGATGCACATGATGCCAGTGGATCAGATCAACGTTCCTGCTAAGGGAAGCGTGCGGCTGGAGCCCGGCGGCTTCCACATTATGCTCATGGACCTCAGCGAACCGCTGAAGGTGGGAGACACTGTCACATTGACCTTACACTTTGTGCGGGCGGGGGATGTTGTGGTGCAGGCCAAGGTGCGCGAGCAATAGGCGCCGAGCCTGATCCCTGCGGCCGATCGCCTGCTCCTTCTGGAAGCCCGTGAAATCCCCTTCGCGGGCTTCCTTGTTTTGAGCGGAGCGTCACATTTCCCCTCTCCGCCTCCTAGCAGTAGAATGGAAGCATCTTCACCATATCTAACATACTCACACGTCAAAGGAAGGGTGCTATGAGCAGGGGGCTGAAGATCGCTGGCATCGTCATCGGCGTGGTGCTAGCCGTTGTCCTTATCCTGTGGGGAGTGTGGCTGGGCATCTCACGGCGGGCCTGGCCCCAGACTAATGGCACAGTGCGCGTGGAGGGGCTGAGTGCAGCGGTGGAAATCTACCGCGACCGCTATGGTGTGCCGCACATCTATGCCCAAACGCCCGAGGACCTGTTCTTCGCTCAGGGATATGTCCACGCGCAAGATCGCTTCTGGCAGATGGAGTTCTGGCGACGCATCGGCGCGGGGCGGCTTTCCGAATACTTTGGCGAGGCGACGCTCTCCACCGACATCTACCTGCGCACCATGGGTTTTGCCCGCATCGCTGAGCAAGAATATGCCCATGCCGACGAAGAGACGCGGCGCATCCTTGAAGCCTACGCAGCGGGCGTAAACGCCTACATCCAGACACGCCAACCCGCCCAGTTGGGGCTGGAGTTCGCCCTGCTGCAACTGCAGGGGGTGGACGTGCACGTTGAGCCATGGACGCCAGTCAACACCCTCACATGGGCCAAGATCATGGCGCAGGACCTCGGCGGCAATTACGACGCCGAATTACTGCGCGTGGACCTGCTGCGGCAAGTGGGGGTGCAGGGGATGCTTGACCTCATGCCGCGCTACCGCGAGGGTTTTCCCTACATCGTCAGCGATGAGGAACTGGCAGCGATGGGACTGGCACAAGGGGATGATGTACAGCCGCTTGCTTACCTCTACAGCATCCCCACCGACCTTGTCGGAGGATGGGAAGCAGGCCGTGCGCTGGCACTAGGGCGGGGTGCGGAGATCGGTTCCAACAACTGGGTGATCTCCGGCAGCCTCACGGCGAGCGGTGCCCCCATCTTGGCCAACGATCCCCACCTTGGCATCCAGATGCCCTCCATCTGGTACGAGGTAGGCCTGCATTGCCAGCCCAAAACGGAGGACTGCCCTTACAACGTGCGCGGCTACTCCTTCGCTGGCGTACCTGGTGTGGTCATCGGCCACAACGACCGCATTGCCTGGGGGATGACCAACGTCAACCCCGATGTGCAGGACCTCTACATTGAGCGGCTGAACCCGGCCAATATCAATCAGTACGAGGTTAATGGCCAGTGGGTGGACATGGAGATCATCCGTGAGGAGATCGGTGTACAGGGCCGCGAGGAGCCTTACGTCCTGCTGGTGCGCCAGACGCGCCACGGGCCGATTGTGACCGACATGGAGGACTTCGCCGACTACGCGCAGGTGACCCCCGGCCCAGAAGGGCCGCAGATCACCGCGCTGGCACTGCGCTGGACGGCGCTGCAGGAGAACCAGACTTTCCGCGCCATCCTCAAGCTGAACCGCGCCCAAAACTGGGAAGAGTTCCGCGAGGCGCTGCGCTACTTTGACGTGCCCTCTCAAAACCTGATCTATGCCGATGTGGAAGGTAACATCGGCTATCAGATGCCGGGCTTGGTGCCCATCCGTGCCAAGGGGGATGGTTCGCTACCGGTGCCTGGCTGGACCGACGAGTATGAGTGGGTGGGCTTCATCCCTTACGACGAACTGCCACGCGTTTTCAATCCGCAAAAGGGTTACATTGCCACTGCCAACCAACCGGTGGTGAGCGAGAATTACCCCTACCTGATCCTCTACCAGCCCGATTTTGATCACGGCTACCGCGCCGAGCGTATCCGCCAGATGATTGAGGAGCAGGCAGGACGCATCACCCTTGAGGATGTGCAAGCCATGCAAGGCGATAACCTCAACCTGTTTGCTCTGGAGCTGCTCCCCTACCTTGAGGGTATCGCCTTTGACAACGCGGCCGTGACGGCGGCGCGAGATCGCCTACTGGGCTGGGATGGTCAGATGCACATGGACAGTCCTGAAGCGGCACTCTATGGCTACTTCTGGGTGGCGCTGATCCACGCTACTTTTGAGGATGAGGTGCCCGACAATATGCCCGATAGCGGCGGCTCGGCGATGGCCATCCTGCACAACCTGTTGCCCGATCCGACTAACGCCTGGTGGGACGACAAGCGTACCGAAGAAGTGGAAACCCGCGATGAAATTTTGAAGCGGTCCTTTGAGAAGGGTTACACCGATGGTGTTCAGGCGTTGGGCGCGAATCTGGACACTTGGCGCTGGGGCACAGTGCACACGGCGCTGTTTGACAACCAGACCTTTGGCCAATCGGGGATTGCCCTCATTGAAGCCATCTTCAACCGCGGGCCGTACCCTGCCAGCGGCGGCTCTTCACTGGTGAACAACACCGCGTGGCGTCTTGATCATCCCTTTGCCGTCGTCAGCCTGCCCTCTATGCGCCAGATCATTGACCTCGGGGATTTGGGCAACTCGCTGATGATGCATACCACCGGCCAAAGCGGCCATCCGGGGCATCCGCACTACAACGACTTTATTGACCCCTGGCGCATGATTGAGTATCACCCCACGCTGTGGGAGCGGGCAGATGTAGAAGCTCAGGCACGGGAAATCCTGCGCTTGGAGCCAGCAGGATAAGGGGCAGCTTTCGCCAGCGCGCTCCATCTCCATCCCCTAGGGGCGGGGCTTGTCTCCACCCCTAGGGGATGGGAAGGCTGATCGCACCGATAGCGATGAGCAGCGCGACAGCCAGCACGGTCACATCCAGAAAGAGAAAGATGGAAAGGACCATGCGCTGCTGGGCTGTCATGCCGAAGGCACGACCCTGAGGGCCACTGCCGGCCAGAGAGCTACGGCGGCGGGGCCGCCGCGCCGACGGGGAGGCTTTCACCGGCGGTGGGGAGACTGGCTCTTCCTCTTCTCCCTCTAGCCCACCCAGCGCCGCACGCAGCCACTCTGGGGGCTCATCACTGCTAAGGATAGGGGCAGGCTGCGCCGTGGGCGGCGGTTCCAAGCGGCTGGTGGGCATGGAAGGCAGCGTCTCATCGGCAAAGGGGTCCCGTTCTACCTCAGTAGCGTCCAAACTGGCGAAAGGGTCGTCACTGGGTAGCGCCTCGCCGTCCGAGAACAGCGAAAAGAGATCATCATCCCCTGGGGTATCATTGCTGCGCAGGGGCATCAGATCGTCATCCATCGCATCGCTCCTGAAACTGCAGGCGGTGGTAATCCGTATCTCCCTTGAGCCTAAACCAATTCGGATGGGATGTCAAACGTTGAGGATAGAGGATTATCCAGCAGTGGGGTGCCAAAGTATCAGAGGACGGGGCACTCCGCCGTGTTTCCCGAAATAATGGATAGATTGGTATAATAGCTGCGCCGATTTGCCCCATCAGCTGCCTGTGGCCTAGCAGTGAGACGCAGGCCAACCGGTGTTTCAACGCGATTCCCATCGTTTCTGCCCGTGAACTAGAGGAGGTATCTATGGGCAACAAGGTACGTGTGGCCATTATCGGCGTGGGGAACTGTGCAGCGTCGCTGGTGCAAGGAGTGTACTATTACCGCGATACTCCAGACGATGCACGCGTCCCCGGCTTGATGCATGTGAATCTGGGCGGCTACCATGTCCGCGATGTTGAGTTCAGTGCTGCCTTTGACATTGACATTGAAAAGGTAGGCAAAGACCTTTCCGAAGCCATCTGGGCCGGGCAGAACAATACCATCAAGTTCGCCGATGTGCCCTACCTTAACGTGCCGGTTCACCGCGGCATGACCCACGACGGATTGGGTAAGTACCTTAAGGAGAAGATCACCAAGGCGCCCGGCAAAACCGCTGACGTCACGCGTATCCTGCGGGAAACCCAAACGGATGTGGTGGTCAACTTCTTGCCGGTAGGCAGTGAACAGGCCACCAAGTGGTACATTGAGCAGGTGCTTAATGCAGGATGTGCTTTCGTCAACTGCATTCCCGTCTTTATTGCCCGTGAGGAGTACTGGCAACACCGCTTCGCCGAGCGCGGCCTACCGGTCATCGGTGACGACATCAAGAGCCAGGTGGGAGCCACGATTGTCCACCGTGTGTTGGCGCGCCTGTTTGAGGATCGCGGTGTGCGGTTGGTGCGCACCAGCCAGCTGAACGTGGGCGGCAACATGGACTTCTACAACATGCTGGAGCGCGAGCGCCTGGAGAGCAAGAAGATCAGCAAGACGAGCGCTGTGACCTCCCAGCTGGGTGAGGCATTGGAGCCGGAGAACGTTTACATTGGCCCCAGCGATTATGTGCCCTGGCTCACCGACCGTAAATGGGCCTATATCCGGCTGGAAGGGCGCGCTTTTGGCGACGTGCCGCTGAACATTGAGCTCAAGCTAGAGGTGTGGGACAGCCCCAACTCGGCGGGAGTGGTGATTGACGCAGTGCGTTGCGCCAAACTGGCTCTGGATCGCGGCTTGAAAGGCGCCCTTATTGAGCCGAGCAGCTACTTCATGAAGTCCCCGCCTGTCCAATACCCCGACGATGTAGCCCGCAATCTGACCGAGGCTTTCATCAGGGGTGAGGTCGCCACGACGGCAGAAGGGGATGCCAACGCCAGCGCAGGCTCCTAAGGACGCTGTAACGAACCCACCCCCTTCCGTACAAAACAGACAACAGGCGCAAGAGAGTGATCCTGCGCCTGTTGCGTTGATTTCCCACACTGGGGTCCCTCATCAGATGATGCCCATCTGATGGCCCACCTTGTCAAGGATATCCAAAGCGCGGTCTAATTGCTCTTTGGTGTGGGTGGCCATGTAGCTCGTGCGCAGTAGGGCCATGTTCGGCGGAACGGCGGGTGGTACAACCGGATTGGTGAACACGCCTGCATCAAACAAGCCTTTCCAGAAGAGGGCTGTGCGGATGTCGTCATGCACGATGATGGGGATGATAGGTGTCTGGCTGTTGCCGATGTCAAAGCCCAGCTCCATGAGCCCCTTCTTCATGTAGGCGGTGTTATCCCACACCCGCTGCACGTATTCCGGCTCGTTCTCAATGATGTCCAGTGCAGCCAACACCGCCGCCACGTTAGGAGCGGGCAGGCTGGCGCTGAAGATCAGTGAACGGGCGTGATGCTGAATGTAGTGCAGGACATCCTCATCACCAGCCAGAAAGCCACCAATGGAGGCAAAAGACTTGCTAAACGTGCCGGTGATGAGGTCCACATCATCCGTCACGCCAAAGTGCGCCGCCGTGCCGCGCCCATTCGCCAGCACGCCCATACTGTGGGCGTCATCCACCATAAGGCGCGCACCGTATTTCTTGCACAGGGCAATGATCTCTGGCAGAGGGGCGATGTCACCACCCATGCTGTACACGCCATCCACGATCACCATCTTGCCCACGTCAGCCGGGAGTCTGCTCAGCACGCGTTCAAGGTCCTGCATATCGCTGTGCCTAAAGCGCTTCATCTCCCCCAGCGAGAGCATACAGCCATCCACGATGCTGGCGTGGTCTTCCTTATCGGTAATGACCACATCCCCCCGCCCCACAATGGCCGAGATGGAGCCGAGGTTAGTCTGGTAGCCGGTGGTGTAAACCAGCGCCGCTTCTTTCCCCACGAAGGCGGCCAGCCGCTCCTCCAGCTCGCGATGCAGGGCCAGCGTGCCGTTCATAAAGCGCGAACCAGTGCAACTGGTGCCATAGCGACGGATAGCCTCAATAGCCGCCTCGCGCACCTTAGGGTGGGTTGTGAGGCCCAAATAGTTATTGGAGCCCAACATGATGATCTCGCGGCCCTGATAGCGGACGACCGTCCCCTCCGAGTCTTCAAAGGGGATAAAAAAGGGATAAATCCCCATCGCCTGGGCTTCGCGCGCGCGGGTGAAGGTTTTGGTCTTGGCAAAAATATCCACCTGCTCTTTTTGCACTGCGTCCATGAGGTCCTCTCACTCCCCCAACATAGGAGGGCTGCCATGAGCCCTTTTACTGCTTCTAGAACCCCTCTCGCCCTGCTAAGTTACCCCCTTTTTAATGGATTGACAAGGTCACTTCCTTACCTTATACTGTCTGTCAACCACATCACCTTCTTGGCAAGGGGGCACGCCCGTGATGTAACGCTCAACGGGCGTTGTACGTTCAGCCAGAAGGGGATAAATCACTCGCAAGCAGGAAGGAGAGAAGGAACCTATGCACAAGCGCACGCTATTCTTCTTGGTGATCGTGGCTGCCTTGCTGTTGGCCGCCTGCGCACCCGCAACGCCAACTCAAGCACCGCCGACGGAAGAGGCAACCGAAGAAGCAGCGCTTCCCTGGCCGACGTGCTGGGACATTGAGGCCGGCGAGTTGCCCGACCTCGGAGGGCGGGAGATCATCATGGCGGTTGAGAATGCCTACCCACCCTTTAACTACATTGATGAGGCCACTGGCGAAGGCGTGGGCTGGGACTACGACGTGGGGCGTGAAATCTGCGCGCGCCTGAACTGCGTCCCGGTCTTCACCGAGGCGGCTTGGGAGGGCATCTTCCCTGCTATGGCCGCTGGCGAGTACGAGGTGCTGTTTGACGGCGTCACCTACACCGCCGAGCGCGACGAGCAGGTGGACTTCTCCTGCGCTTATGTGACCATCGGACAGGTGCTGCTGGTGCGCGCCGACGAGAGCCGCTTTGCCTCGCCGGAGGAGTTCAAGGCCGATCCTAATCTCAAGGTTGCCACGCAGATCGGCACCACTAACGAGCTCGCCGCCATTGACTTCGTCGGCGTTGACCGCGTCACCTCGTTTGAGGATTTCCCCACAGCCACGCAGGCCCTTCTGGCGGGCGACGTAGATGCGGTGGTGGTGGACACTGTCTCGGCTGTCGGCCTGAGCAACGCCAACCCCGGCAAGCTCAAAATCATCCCCGGCATCACCTCCGATGAGCAGTTGGCGCTGGTCTTCCCGCCCGGCAGCGACCTGATTGAACCCTTCAACGCAGCGCTGGCGTCTATGGCAGCTGATGGAACGCTGCAGCAACTCAACGACAAGTGGTTCAATCCCTAGCCTGTAACGCCTCGCTCATAAACAGTGGGCAGGGATCTCCCTGCCCACTGTCCATCCCTTGAATCAGCATGTCACGTACTGAAGGAGCTAGGCCCGTGAGCGGAGGACCTGAGCAGGAGCTTGTTGAGCAGGAGCGCCCTAGAGGCGGTATCAAAATCGGGTGGGCGCAGATCCCTTGGTGGGTCACAGCCCTTATCCTGACCGCCGTGCTATTTATCTACGCCGTGCTGACCAACCCCGGCTACCGCGAGACGTTTAACGTGATGATCTTTGGGCGGCCCACCGCAACGGCAACTGAGGGCATCCTACTGACCATCCGCATCACCCTCATCGCCTTCGGGATAGCCACGGTTCTCGGGCTGCTTGCCGGGCTGGCGCGCGTTTCCACCAATCCCATTCTGTACAACCTTTCTACCCTCTATGTGGAAGTGGTGCGCGGTGTGCCGCTGGTCGTCCTGATGTTGTACTTCGCCTTTGTGCTGCTTCCGATGGTGGTAGAGGGGCTGGTAAGGTTGGGCACAGCCCTTCACATCAGCACACTGGCAAGCCTGGACCTGCGTAACGTGAGCTTTGAAGTCCGCGCCATCGCTGCGCTGGCCTTTGGCTATGGCGCCTACGAGGCCGAGGTTTTCCGGGCGGGCATCCAATCCATAGAGCGCGGCCAGATGGAAGCTGCCCGCTCGCTGGGGATGACCTACTTGCAGGCCATGCGTTACGTTATCCTGCCGCAGGCCATTCGGCGCGTGTTACCCCCGCTGGGGAACGATTTTATCGCCATGTTGAAGGACTCCTCGCTGGCGACAGTGTTGGCCGTCCCCGAGCTGACCCAGCTAGGGCGCATTCAGCGCTCCAGCACCTTCAGGGTATTTGAAGTCTTCAACACCGTGGCTATCCTATATTTGAGCATGACACTCCTGCTCTCATTTGGCGTGAGGACTTTGGAGAGGAGATTGAGCGGTGAACGGACAACCGCCTCCATCCGATGATATTATCATCGTGCAGGACCTACACAAACGCTTTGGGCGCATTGAGGCGGTCAAGGGGGTCAACCTGCGCGTCAAACGGGGTGAGGTGGTGGTCATCATCGGCCCCAGCGGTTCCGGTAAGAGCACGCTCCTGCGCTGCATCAACCATCTTGAGACCCCCACCAGCGGTGAAATCTGGGTAGATGGCATCCACCTAACCCACCACCAGACGGACATCAACCGCGTGCGGGCTGAGGTGGGAATGGTCTTCCAGCTCTTCAACCTGTTCCCCCACCTCACTGTTCTGGAGAACGTCATGTTGGCGCAACGGGTGGTGCGCAAGCGCTCCAAAGAGGAGGCGGAACGCATCGCCCGCGAGCAACTGGCCCGTGTGGGTATCCCTGAGCAGGCCGAGAAGTACCCCAGCCAGCTCTCCGGTGGGCAGCAGCAGCGCGTGGCGATCGCGCGGGCCTTGGCCATGAACCCCAAAATCATGCTCTTTGATGAACCGACCTCCGCTCTGGACCCCGAGATGATCAAAGAGGTACTGGACGTCATGCTGGAGCTGGCCAGAGAAGGCATGACCATGCTTGTGGTGACCCACGAGATGGGCTTTGCCCGCGCTGCTGCCGACCGGCTGATCTTCATGGACTACGGCCAGATCATTGAGGAAGGCACCCCTGAGAAATTCTTCACCAACCCTGAGCACGAACGCCTCAAACTGTTCCTGAGCAAGATTCTGCGCCACTGATGAGGAGAACTCGCTTGCGCCGCCATGAGCGGAGGGTGATAGCATGGTCAAGAAACGCTACAGCGCCGACAGATCTGTCTGTGTGGTGACCTTCGTCCTTCCCGAAGGGATAGAAGCGCGCTCAGCCTCGGTTGTAGGTGATTTCAACAGCTGGGATAAGGACGCCAACCCTATGACCCGCCAGGAGGACGGCACCTGGGTAGCGGAGGTTAAGCTGAAGGCAGGGCAGGAATACCAATACCGCTACTTTGTAAACGGAAACTCGTGGCACAACGACCCCCACGCCGATAAGTACGTTGCCCATCCCTACGGCGGCGAGAACTCCGTTGTGGTGACTTAACCCACATCTGCCCCTTTAAGAAGCGCAGCCCCCTGCGGTCAGCGTGGGGGCTTTTTTGCTTGTTTGCGTTCAGCATCTCCCGCATGGGTGTGATAAGATCGAGGCAGCATTTTCGTCCTGCCTGACAGGGGCAAAGACGCTATGAGCGAGCAACCAAAGAAACGTTTGGTGTTGATTGATGGACACGGCCTGGCTTATCGCATGTTCTTCGCCATTCAGGCCGAAATGTCCACCCGCGCCGGCGAACCCACCAACGCCACCTATGGCTTTACGCGCATGTTGGTTAACCTGATCGCGGGTGATAACCCACCGGATTATGTGGCAGTTAGCTTTGACGTCGGGACAACCTTCCGCGATGCGCTCTTCAGCGAGTACAAGGCTACCCGCCAGAAAATGCCCGACAGCCTGCATGTGCAGATCAAGCGCATCCACGAGGTGCTGGAGGCCTTCAACATCCCCACGCTAGAGGCCGAAGGCTACGAGGCCGATGATGTACTGGGTACAGTAGCGCGGCTGGCCGCCCAGCAGGGCCTTGAGACGCTCATCGTGACGGGCGACAAGGACCTGCTGCAATTGGTGGATGAACACACGAGGGTACAACTCCCCGGTGCGCGCTCCGGCGAGGTGGAGATCTACGACGTGGAGGCCGTGCGTCGGCGCTTTGGCTTTGATCCTCCGCAGATCGTGGACTTCAAAGCGCTGGTGGGCGATAAATCCGATAACATCCCCGGCGTAGCGGGCATCGGCGAGAAGACAGCCACCGAACTGATTCAGACCTACGGCACGCTGGACAACATCTACGCCCATCTGCACGAGATCAAGAGCGCCCGCGTGCGCAGCGCACTGGAAGCAGGCCGTGAGATGGCCTACCTCAGCCGCGATCTGGCCCGCATCGTCACCGATGTCCCGCTGACGTTCAATCTGGAAGCCTGCCGCACGCAGGATTACGACCGCCACAAAGTAGCCGCCATCTTCCGCGAATTGGAGTTCCGTTCGCTGCTCGGCCTCATCCCCACCGAGGGCGAAGAGCAGCCACACGGTGCAGAACAGGCCACCGAGGGCGCACAGCTGCCGCTCTTTGAGAATCTCCCCACTGCCCTCGAAGCCCCCCGCGAGACGAAAAGCCGTGCTGCGTCGGTGCTCCCCACAGCACCCCCCACCCACACGGTCGTTGTGCGCGATGAGGTCACTCTTAACGAGGTAGCGGCAAGATTGGAAGCTGCCCCGGCCATTGCCTTTGACACCGAGACAACCAGCACCGATCCCATGCGCGCAGAGCTGGTAGGCCTTTCTTTGGCGGTGGAACCCGGCACGGGCTATTACATCCCACTGGGGCACAAAGTGGACAGCGGGCAGCAGCTCCCACTGGCGCTGGTGGTAGAGCGGCTTAGCCCTGCCATGACCAATCCAGCCATCCCTAAGTACGGCCACAACGTCAAGTACGATGCCATCGTACTGGCACGACATGGGTTGCAAGTCAGCCCGTTGCGCTTTGACACCATGATCGGCGAGTGGTTAGTGCATCCCGGCACCCAACAGGGCAAGCTGGGGTTGAAAGCGCTGGCCTTCTTCCGCTTGGGCGTGGAGATGACCGAGATTGAGGACCTGTTAGGGGTGGGGCGTAAGCAGATCACCATGGACCTTGTGCCGGTGGAGCGTGTTGCGCCTTACGCTGCCGCCGACGCCGACATGACGTTGCGGCTGGTTGGGCCGATCGCTCGCGATCTGGCCGCCAACAACCTCATGCGCCTGTTTGATGAGATAGAGATGCCATTAGTGCCCGTGCTGATAGATATGGAAATGGCTGGTGTGCTGATAGATACGGATTTCCTGCGCAGCATGGCTGCCGACCTGAACCGTCTACTGGAGGAGTACATCCGTGAGATTTACGCCATCGTGGGTTATGCCTTTAATATCAATTCCACCCAGCAGCTCAGTGAGGCGCTCTTCCACAAATTGCAGCTGCCCACGCAAGGACTGCGCCGCACGCAGAGCGGCCACTATTCCACCGCCGCTGATGTGCTGGAGGCCTTGCTGGAGGTAGATACGACCGGCGTAGTGCGCGCCATCCTGGACTATCGCGAGGTAGAAAAACTACGCTCCACTTATGTAGAGGCCTTGCCACAGATGGTCAACCCCACGACGGGGCGCATCCATACCTCATTTAACCAGACGGGCACGGTCACAGGGCGCATCAGCTCCAGCGAGCCGAACCTGCAAAACATCCCCATCCGCAGCGACCTGGGACGGCGTGTGCGCGAAGCGTTCATCGCCGCGCCGGGCTGCAAGCTCATCGGTGCCGACTACTCGCAGGTGGAGCTGCGCATCATGGCACATATCTCCGGCGACGAGGGACTACGCCAAGCCTTCTGGGAGAATCAGGATATCCACGCCTCCACTGCCGCCAAGGTCTTCAATATCCCGTTGGAGGCTGTCACGCCTAACCAACGCAGTTTTGCCAAAGCGGTCAACTTCGGGCTGATGTACGGTATGAGTGCCTTCCGCCTAGCCCGCGACTCGGGGCTGACGCTGCCTGAAGCGGAATCTTTTATCCGTACCTACTTTGAGCGCTTCCCTCGTGTGCGCGAGTACATTGAGGCCACCAAACGGCAGGCTTTGGAACGCGGCTACGTGGAGACACTGCTTGGGCGGCGGCGCTACTTCCCTGCCTTGCAGTCCACAGATACCAGCTCACGGGCGATGGCCGAGCGCCGCGCCGCCGAACGCGAGGCGATCAACATGCCCATTCAGGGGACAGCAGCGGACATCATCAAGATCGCCATGGTGCGCCTACATCACGCCCTGCGCGAGCGTGGCCTGCGCGGGCGCATGATCTTGCAGGTGCACGATGAGCTGCTGCTGGAAGTGCCCGATGAGGAAGTGGAGGAAACCTTGGTGCTGGTGCGCGAGGTGATGGAGAATGCCTATCCACTGGATGTGCCACTGCGCGCCGATGCGCGGGTAGGGCGTAGCTGGGGGGAGCTCAAATAGCAATGGGCATGGTGCTGACCCTTACCCAAGCCTCTCAGCAGATCCGCCGCCGAGCACTCTCACCGGTGGACTTGGTAGAGGAATGCCTGGCCCGCATTGAGCAACTCAATCCCCAGCTGTGTGCCTTTCTCACCGTTCTGACCGAAGGGGCACGGCGCGAGGCCCGCTACGCCGCCGAGGCTCTTCGGCGCGGTGAGCACTGGGGGCCACTGCACGGCATCCCTCTAGGGATCAAGGACATTATTGACGTGGAGGGAGCACCAACCACAGCGGGCAGCGCCTTCCTGCAGAAGAACGTTGCGGAGGCAGATGCCCCTGTTGTGCAGCGCCTGCGCGGAGCAGGCGCAATCTTCATTGGTAAGACGCACCTCCATGAGTTTGCCCTTGGTGCGACCAACATCAACCCGCATTATGGCCCTGCCCGCAACCCCTGGAACGCTGCTCTCAGCCCGGGCGGCTCCAGTGGTGGATCGGCAGTGGCGGTAGCCGCTGGCATGTGCCTCGGTGCGCTGGGGACCGACACAGGGGGATCGGTGCGTCTGCCGGCGGCACTGTGCGGCCTGACGGGCTTACGTCCTGCCATCGGCCAGATCAGCACCGAGGGAGTTATCCCGCTGAGCTGGACGCTGGACACAGTCGGCCCCCTTGCCCACACAGCACAGGATGTTGCCCTCTTGCTGGATGCCATGGATGCAGGCCGCACAGCCTCATACACTGAGCATCTGGGTCGCTCGGTGGCCGGGCTGCGCCTTGGCCTCCCGACCGATGACTACATCTGGCGGGAGACAGCGTTGGATGGCGTGGCTGCTGTGCGCACCGCCGTTGAACGGCTCGCTGAATTGAGCATGAAGGTAGTGGAGGTCAGCCTGCCCCAGCTGCCGGACATTTTTCAGGCAGCGCGTATCATCAGTCGCGCCGAGTCGGCAGCCTATCACCGTGAGCGCCTGGCAACTGAACCCCAACGTTTTGGGGAAGATGTACGCCGCAAACTGGAATGGGGCCTCTCGCTCCGCGCCGTGGATTATATAGAGGCCCGGCGGACAGGCGAAGTATGGCGCGCCACGCTGAAAGGGCTCTTCGCCGAGCGCGTGGATGTGCTCATCACACCCACCACACCCATCGCTGCTATTGAGATAGCGGAAGGCGAACCCACGCCCGATCCACTGACCTTCACTTATCCGTTCAGCTTGAGCTACTTACCTGCGCTCTCGGTCCCTTGCGGCTTCACACGCGATGGGCTGCCAGTGGGGATGCAGCTCATCGCGCCGCAAGTAGGGACATTGCTCAGCGTTGCGCACGCTTATCAGCAGGTCACCGATTGGCACGCTCGGCAGCCCCCTCTTTGGGGGTGATCAGAGGTCGCTAGGCTGGCGCAGGGGAAGCCTCAGCGAGAAGGTTGACCCTTCACCCAGCGTGCTCTCCACCGCGATTGTGCCCCCCAAGCCGGCGACGGCATTCTGCACAATGCTTAACCCCAGCCCTAACCCGCCGGTGCGCCGCCTGGTGTGTTCCTCTACCTGATAGAAGGGCTGGAAAATCTGGTCCAAATCGGCCTGCGGGATGCCCACCCCTGTATCAGCAATGCGGATCAGAACCTCGTCACCCTGTGCCTGCGCGTGAACATCCACCCGCCCCCCAGGCTTGTTAAAGGTAATGCCGTTCAGGATGAGCTGATAGAGTGCCGCGCGCAGCAGGATCGGGTTGACATGCATCACAATCTGCGGCGGTGATGCCTCTATGTGCAGGGTCACTTGCTGCGCTGCCCGGCGCTCCTCCACCTGTTGGGCGATCTCCTGCAACAGCGCAGAGAGGTTGACCTCGCGGGCGGTGAATGGCTGGAGTGTGCCTTCGGTGGCCTGTGTGAAGGCCAGCAGCTGATCCACCACTGTTGAGAGGCGCTGGCTCCCTCTGACGATGCCCTGCACGCACTCCGCCAACTCCCGATCGGGGTTGCCTTCCAGCTGCTCAGCCAGTAGCTCCGCCAAGCCCATAATGAAGGTCAGCGGCGTGCGCAGCTCGTGCGCGGCGATGTTGATAAACTCCGCCTTCTGGTACTCCAGCCGCTTGCGTTCCGTCTGATCGTGTAGGGAGAGCACCCAGCCGCGCAGCTGCCCTGCCTCCAGCCGGGCAATGCGGATAAGCAGGGAACGTTGGACAGGCTGCTCCAACGTCAGCTCCACCTGTGCCTGCTCATCCTGACCCTCCCGCAGGGTGGCCAGTGCCGCATGGAGCTCCTGCACGGGGAACACCTTCGCCAGTGGTTGGCCGATGATAGCCTCGGGTCGCGCCTCAATGAGACGGCAGAAGACGGGATTGGCCTGCCGAACGGTTAATCTCTCATCCAGCACCACCAATCCATCCGGGGTGCTGGCGAAGACAGCAGCGAGTAGCTGGTTGGTCAGCTCCAACTCCTGCCGCCGCGCCTTCTCGGCGAGGTACACGCGGCGCAGGTCTTCACCGTATCTGATCGCCTGTTCATAGGCCAGCTGTGCTGAGCGTTCATCAGCGGTGGATTGCGTGCTGGCGCTGTGCTCGTCTTCTTCGGCCATTGTTGTCTCTCCCGGATGGCCTATCAGCTGCCCAGTACCTCCTCCACCTTGTAGATCAGCTCCAAGGGGCTGAAGGGCTTGACAAAATAATCATCGGCGCCTGCCCGACGGCCAGCTTCTTTGTCGCTTTCCTGTCCCTTGGCCGTCAGCATGACAATGTAGATACCACTGGTGCGGGGGTCACCCTTGAGGTGGCGGCACACTTCCAGCCCATCAGGGCCGCCCGGCATCATAATATCCAACAGTATGAGGTCGGGTAGTTCAGCACGTGCGATCTCCAACGCCCGCTCTCCGTTCTCAGCGGTCAAGATGCGATAAGGGCCGATCTCCAACGTCACACTGACCAGCTCACGCACCTCAGGTTGGTCATCCACGATGAGGATGGTTTTGATCGGTTGCTGCTCCATGCTCCTCTTCCTTGTGGCGTAGCGGCAAGGTAAAGTAGAAAGTGCTGCCCGCTCCATAGCGGCTTTCCACCCAGATTCTGCCCCCATGCAACTCAACAATCTGCTTACAAATGGTCAAGCCCAGCCCTGTACCAGAGGGAGCCGAGTTGGAAGCGTCCACGCGGAAGAACTTCTCAAAGATGCGCTCCTGATGCTCAGGCCGCAGGCCGATGCCCTCGTCCTGCACGCTGATCTCCAGCGTATCATCCATCACACGCAGGCGGGTTAGCACATCGCCGCCATGGGGGGAGTACTTCACCGCGTTGGAGTACAGGTTGCGCATCACCTGCTCCAGCCGAAAAGCATCGGCGTACACCAGCGGTGCCTCGTCCAGCCCTTCAAAGCGGAAACGGTGGCTGGGCGAAGTCTCTATAAATGGCTGGGCAGCCTGCCGGATAATGCCGCCCACCTCTACCCACGCCCAGTTAAAGCTGAGGGCACGCCCCGCCTCTATGCGCGCCACATCCAGCAGGTCGTCAATCAGGTTGGCGAGTTGGATGGACTGTGCCGCGATCAAGTTGAGGTAGCGTCTGCGGCGGGTTTCATCCAGATCGCGGGTGAGCAGGATTTCGCTGAAGCCACGAATGCTGGTCAAGGGGGTGCGCAGTTCGTGCGCAGCGGTAGAAACAAACTCGTCCTTCAGCCGGGCGATCTCTTTGAAGGGCCTGATATCGCGTACAATGCACACCACACCGGTGGGGCGCTTGCCTAGCCGCAGGGGGGCCAGCGCCACCTCTGCGTCAAAAGTTGTGCCGTCCTTGTGGCGTGCCATCACTTCTACCCGTCTGATCTGGCGTGTGCGCAACACCTCGCTTAGGGCCTCCCTCATCTGCACAGCGGATGCAGGCTCCAGCAGCTCCGCCGGCGATCGCCCAACAGCATCCTCCAGATCATGGCCGAAGAGGGTGGTGAAGGCCGGGTTGGCAACCTCAATCGTGCCTCCCGCGCTCAGTAGCAGGATGGCATCCGGGCTGTTGCTGAGGATGGCCTCCGCGCGCTCCTTGGCCTGCCGTATTTCGGCGGTGGCATCCCACACCGCCTGTTCCAGAAAGCCGCTGTAGGCTTCCAGCTCAGCATAAAGCCGTGCATTCTGCAAGGCGATGGCGGCCACGTTGGCCATACCGACTAAGAGGTCAAGGTCTTCGGAGGTGTAAGCATTTGGGCGGTGGCTCTGGACCTGCATCACCCCTATCACCCTGCCTTCCACCTTCATCGGCGCAAAGAGGGCTGAGCGCGCAAGCGGCACGGTGAGGTGCTCCGCCACCGCCTGCGTATCGGGGATATGCAGCGGTTCGCCAGTGTGAATCACGCGGCTTTGCGCGTCTTTCCCTTCTTCCGTCAAGGGGAGAGGCGGGAAGGCCGAGGTGTCCAGCACCTGACCATTGGACACCGCAAAGACGGCACGAATAAGCTGCTCAGACCTTTCATAAGAGGAGATAATGAACGTATCGGCGTCCATGAGGGCCCGCACCTGCTCATAGACGATGGGATAGAGCCGGCTGGCGTCGTACACTTCGCCCAGCATGAGGGCCAGTCGGTTGATCGCCGTCTGCTGCTCCAGCAGGCGGCGGATGCGCGCCTCGGCTTCCTTCAGCTCAGTGACGTCTACCACCGTAGCGAGAATGCTGTGAGGCTCGCCTTCTGGCGAGAACAGCGGCGCGCCAGAGATCAACACCTGCCGCCTGGTCCCGCGCCTGCCCGTCAGTTCCACCTCGTAGGTTGAGTGCTCACCTTTCCAGCGTTTGGCCCGTTCCTCTTCAACGCGGGCCAGCGCCTCCGGCTGGTAAAATGCGCGGTAGGTGACTCCAGCCAGCTCCTCCAGGCCTGCCACCTCTAGCAGGTCGCACATGACGCGGTTGGCATAGAGGGTATACCCCTCGCGATCCACGTGCCAGATGCCCACCGGGCTGCTCTCCACGAGGGCGCGGTAACGCTCCTCGCTTTCGCGCAGGGCTTCCTCGGCGCGCCGACGCTCGGTGATGTCCAACAATGTGCCGAAGATGGCAGTTCGCCCCCGATAATCACCCCGCCGCCCAAGCACCTCGCAGTAAATGGTGCTCCCGTCCTTGCGCAACCCACGAAAGGCATAGTAGATCGCCTCTATCTCCCCCTCTACGCGGCGGCGGATGTTCTCCGTCACCAGAGGGCGATCGTCGGGGTGCGTCAGGTCCAATGGTCCCAGGCGATCAACGATCTCATCTACCTCATAGCCGAAAATCTGCGCCAGAGCCGGGTTGACGTAACGGAATATGCCATCCTGAATGATATAGACCCCGGCCAGCGCGCCCTCTGTCACCAGCCGGAAGCGCTCTTCGCTTTCGCGCAGGGCTTCCTCGGCGCGCCGGGCATCCGCACGCGCCCGCAGGCTGCGCACACCATAGGCCAGATCGGCAGCCAAGTCGGCCAACAGGGCCACTTCCTCCTCCGAGAAGGCGTCGGGGCTTGCGGAATAGATGTTCAGCGCCCCGAAAGGCTGCCCACCCTCCAGCATGGGCAGGGAAACCGACGATCCGTAGCCACGCCGCACCGCTTCGGCGCGCCAGGGTTCAAAGGCCGGGTCAGTGAGGATGTGGCGCATGACGCTCGGTTTGCCAGTGCGGATGGCCGTGCCGGTGGGGCCGCGCCCACGCGGTGAGTCGTCCCATCGGATGGAGAGCAGGCCCGTATACCCCTCCTCATATCCAGCCCAAGCGACAGGGTGCACCTTCTTCTCCACATCGTCACGGTTGATGTAACCCACCCACGCCATGCGATAGCCGCCGACCTCTGTCAGTATCTGGCACACCTCCTTAAGGAGGCTCTCCTCATCGGTGGCATGTACCAACACCTGATTGCAGCGGCTCAACATCTGATAGGCGCGGGCCAGGCGGCGTAGCTCCTCCTCAGCCTGCCGGCTCTGGGTGATGTCACGCGCGATGCCCTCAAGGGCCACCAGCGTGCCATCCTCATCGTAGATGGGGACGTTGATCTGCTCCGTCCACACGATGCGCCC